>Ga0075163_10004659_pt1 | contig 18371 bp, 20 predicted proteins | sample JI1023141ADNA_FD_71478 | JGI IMG/M metagenome (GOLD analysis project Ga0075163, IMG submission 71478) | Wastewater effluent complex algal communities from Wisconsin, to seasonally profile nutrient transformation and Carbon sequestration -... | ecosystem: Engineered > WWTP > Effluent > Algae...
GATTTTGCCTTCACGCGCTACCTGGGGCACCGCATTGAAGCGCTCATGCCGGCAAAGGACCGTCGCTGGGTGGTCGATCAGATGATGGCCACCGAAGTGCCCGAAGCGGTGGACATCCTTCGGCGCGCCATGCAGGGCGTACTGTCCACCGAGCCGCGCGCGCCGCGCCGCGCCCGCGCGGGGATCTCTGGCGACTGATCTGGTCATCATGATGAGCACTCCGTTCGATCTGGACAATGACGCCGCTTACCGGCTCTGGCGTGATGCCAAGCGCGCCAGCCATCCGTCACAGGCGCAGGATCTGGTGGTGGACGTGGCCGACCCGCGCGCCCTGACCAATGCCGAGCGCCAGGCTTTGCTGCAACGCTGTGCCACGGCCAACATGGCCATCTACCGAAGTCCGCTGACAAATGAGGACAAGGGCATACCGCGAAAGCTGGCCGCGCAGCTGGGCTTGCACCGGCTCGATGCCAACTGGCTCGCCGATGAAGACGGCATCTCACCGATTGCGGTGGCGCCGTCGGGCGGTGATCGGCCAGCGTTCATCCCCTATACCAATCGAGCCATCAAGTGGCATACCGATGGGTACTACCATCCGGGCTCACGCCACATAAAGGCCATGGTCCTGCATTGCGTGCGGGCTGCCTCCGAAGGCGGCGGGACAGCGCTGATGGATCATGAGATGGCCTACATTGCCCTGCGTGAAGCCAATCCGAACTGGGTGAACGCATTGATGGCGCCTGATGCCATGACCATTCCCGCGCGGCTGGACGACGACGGAGTCGCACGCCCCGAGCAGACCGGGCCTGTATTTTCGGTCGATGCAGAAAGCGGCGCGCTGCACATGCGCTACACCGCCCGCACGCGCAGCATACAGTGGAAGGATGACCAGATTACGAGCGACGCTACAGGGTTTCTCTCGCGACTGCTCGACAGTGATGGGCCGCACGTGTTTCGCTTGCGTCTGGATTCCGGCATGGGGCTGGTGTGCAACAACGTGTTGCATGACCGTGCGGCCTTTGTTGACGATCCCCGGCATCCCCGACTGCTGTACCGGGCCCGCTATCTGGATCGGGTCGATGGGCCTGCACAAGTTCAGCCATGGGCCTCTCCATCGGGTTGATGGAGAAATAGGAAGATACCCCTCGATCCTCATGCATTGATAGCTACAAATAATATAGCAATACCACAATGTCCCATCTCGTGAGTGTATGGCGTGCCGCCCAGCTCGTGGGCGTCGCCCGAGGTGTCTTGCAGCAGCAGGTGCGTGAAGGCGCCCTGATGCTGAGTGACGGCATGGTTTCAACGGACGACCTGATGGGCCTGTACCCTGGTGTGGTTCTCGAGGAATCAGGTTTGCTGGAGCGGGTCGCGCTGATCCGTGATGAGGCTTTTGGCAAGCGGGTGCGGGAGCGCATGCTGCCCAGTCAGGAGGTATTGGCTCAGCGGCTTTTTTCCCAAAGCCAGGAGCTGGCGGATGTTCGAAAACATTTGCAGCGCTATCACGGCCTGGTTCTGGAACTGCAGCGGCGCATCAGGGAGTTCGGCGCGCAGGATCCGGATGACGCTGCCTGGCTGGAGATGGAGCGGCAGGTTACACAGGGGCTGGCGAAAGCACTTGCAACTGAATCAGTCGACTTCCTGGAGGTTCTTGACGATATGCTCAAAGTCATGACATCACACGTCACGGTGCGCCCCAGCGGGCATGAGTTCATGGTGGAAGGGCATACCAACCTGCTGCAGTCGGGCCTGCATGCAGGACTCAAACTGAACTACGGATGCGGCAACGGCAGTTGCGGCATGTGCAAGGTGCGCGTCATTTCCGGCGACGTCGTGAAGACACAGCACTTTGACTACCCGCTCTCCGAAACCGAGAAGGCTCAGGGCTACACGCTGATGTGCTGTCACACGGCAGCCAGCAGCGATTTGACGCTGGAAATGCTCGAGGCGAGCGGGCCGCAGGACATTCCCGAGCAACTCATCCTGACCCAGGTGCGCGCCGTTTCTACACTGGCACCGGATACCCGCTTGTTGCACCTGCAAACACCGCGCACGCACAGGCTGCGTTTTCTGGCTGGGCAGTCTGTTCAGCTGGGCTGGACCCTGCCAGGCCAGGCCGACGTGCATGCAACTTACCCGGTGGCGAGCTGTCCATGCGACGATCGAAACCTGCTTTTTTTTATCGCACGTGATGGGTCCGACGCATTCGCGCGGCATCTGTTTGCCGGTGACATCAAGTCTGGCGCAGGCGTTAGCGTGCTGGGCCCCACGGGCGAGTTTGTCTTGGCTGATGGGCACCGCCCCCTGGTATTCGCCGCCTGTGACGGGGGGTTCGCACCGATCAAGAGCCTGATCGAGCACGCACTGTCGCTTGACGCAGCACCTTCGCTGACCTTGTTCTGGCTCGCCACGCGCAGTGACGGACATTTCTACAGCAACCAGTGTCGTGCCTGGTCTGAAGCCCTGGACCAGTTTGAATATGAACTGGTCTCGCATGTGGATGCAAATCTGGGTGCGTGGCAAATCGCCCAGGCCATGCGGGCAGATCTGTTTGACATTGACTGCGATTTTTATCTGTGTGGGCCGGAGGATTTTGTCAAAAGCCTGCACGATGAACTTCGCGCAGCAGGGGTCGCGGCGGCACAGATTTTTTCCCAGTCGCTTTGAATCAGCGCCATCACTTCACTTCATATGCCAATGCCCAAAGACATGGAGGCGTTAGTTGGCGACACCTATGCCGACGCGTCATCTCCTGAAGCGCACACAGCTTTGCCAGACTGTGCCGGTGGTGAATCCTTCGCCCTGATGGTGTTGGGGCATAGCATGGCGCCGGAGTTCAATGAAGGCGAAATCATCGTCATCGAGCCTGACGGTCTGGCACGGGAGGGCTCATATGTTCTGGCGTGGAACCAGGAAGAGTGGACCTTCAGGCAACTCCTGCGGTCTGGCGCAGAGTGGGTACTGCATCCACTGAACCCTGAGTTCGAAGACGTGCCGCTGGAGGATTTCTCGGGCGTGCGCGGGGTGATCATCCAGAAGGCGTTGCCTGGGCGCAGGTGGGCTTCCAAACGCTATATTTAAAGCCAGAACTGGACCAAATGGAGTTCAACCGTCATGCCTTACTACATCTACAGGATCAAGCCATTCTCGCAGTTTGAAAAAGTCGCCGAGTTCGGGGCCTTCAAGGAGGCCTCGGCGCAAGCCAAGGTGTTACGCGCGGCTCAACCCACCGATATGACGGAAAAAATAACGATCATGTTTGTCGAAGATGCGTTGCAAGCGGAAGATCTGTTGTGCCAGGTGCGCACCCCCGGTCCCAAGGGTGACGACTGAGAGTACGGACGTGGACGAACTCGCCTTTCACGCACGTCGGCCGCAACTGAACCCGGTGCCTTGCGTGTTTGAGAAGGCCATCCTTTCAAATTGCGCCCATTGCGAGCTTGCCAGTCGGCATGCACTGGCTGAGCGTGAACTCGTTGCTTGTTCCAGTGAAGTGGCGCAAATCAATTGCACGACGCTTGCAAGGCTGTTTCGCGAACGTGCCACCTTTGCACTTCGGCTGCCCCTTCTGGGTTTGCCTGTCGCCCATGCAAAGGCAATGCAGTTGCAGTGCGGGGGCCTTCACGGCCTGCAGGCGGTTCTGAATGAGCCCAGCCCAGACGTTCATGTGATGTTGCGAAAGGCATTGGCGAACGACGCAAGCCTGCTCGATTTACCCTGGGGGGAAATCGTCTCACACGTCCTGGCCTGGAAAATCCGGCGCCGCGCGGCCAAGCCTCAAAGCTAGATCACTGCGTGTGCCGGCGCATCCATCCGGCGCATCGTGTGAGCGCTCTCTTTACCGTTGTTGCCATTTCATCGTGACCACAGCCCCGCTGATGATCCCTGCAAGCGCAATGAACGATCCCAAAGCCAGGGTGGAGATGCCTGAAAGGCCCTGGCCGATCGTGCAACCGATCGCAGTCACGCCGCCGAATCCCATGAGTACCGCGCCGACCAACTGGGTTCGCAAATCTTCCAGCGAGGCAAAGCCTTCCCAACGGAACTGTCGCGTGCTGACGGCATAGGCGAATGACCCAAGTACAACACCCGCCACCGTTGCGATACCGAACGTCACGCGCAGGGTCTTGTCGGACCACAGCATCAGCAGTTCCAGACTGTATGCGGTTGGCGCCACAAAGCTCATCGATTCGAGTGTCCGGGTATTGGTGGCGAAGTACACCGTCTCGAGCGTATCTGGGTTTTCGCCGTGGCCTATATGTCCCGTGAGGTACCAGGCAGCCACGATGAGCAATCCGAGTATCGCGCCGCCGGCGACTTGCGTCAGGTTTGCGCGAAAACGACGATCCTTCAGTGCAAAACCCATCAGCCCCAGTCCGACGACCAGACTGCAGGTCAGCAGCGCCGATTTTTCAGACAGCCCCGTCAATTTGGAGACAATTTGTGGCACCCCTTGGCTCGACAAATTCCAGCGAGCCATATCGATTGCGATAGGGTCAAGATAACTGACGCGCCAATGCCCGAACAGCCCCTTGAGGGTCATGTAGGCGGAGATGGACAGAAAGACGAGCACGACGAGTGATCTCAGGCTACCGCCACCCAGGCGCACCAGGTTCTTGTTGGTGCACCCGGCCGCAATGGTCATGCCGACTCCAAAAAGAAACCCACCGAGCAATAGCGATAACCACGGTAGGATGGGTCGTTGATAAACCGACTTTGACAAGTCGATCCACCCTACGTAATAAAGGAGGTTGGCACCCAACACGGCGATGGCAATCGTCAGCAGCCACATGCGCATACGACCCCAATGCTCCATGTTGACGATATCGGATATCGCGCCCATGGTGCAGAAATTGGTCTTGTTTGCAATAGCCCCAAACAGAAAGGCCAGCACAAATCCGCCCCAAACAACCAGTGCGGCGGGTGTGTTCAGTTCGCTCATCCTTGCCCCTCGACCAAGAAAGTTCCTAATTGCTGCGATCTGACCCGCCCGCCACGCGGATGAGGGTCGTTCGAATCGCTTCCGGCGCATTCATGATACCCATGAACTGACCCATACCCAGAGAGGGCCAGGCAAGCGCGATGCGGTAGCGGGCATACAGGGCGTACACCTTGTTGTTAACGACAAATATTTCGTAAGGCAGACCAGCCATGTGATCTGCCCCAATCTTGTTTACCCACCATCCTTCGCCGGTACTCGGGTCGTTCATGGCGACCCCAAATACCGCGATCTTCTGTTCCGGCATGATGACTTCGTACACGCGACTGGAATTTCCTGCGCCTGACGCAAGACCAGCCTGTACGGCCTTGATCGCCTCTTCAAAACTTCCGTGGCTGGCGAGTTCGCTATTGGCGGCATCGAATCGCTCCATCCCCAACATGTAGCGATAGGTGGGCAGGTCGCCCTCGGGCACGTCGCCGCCGAATGCGCGACCTTCGCCCAAGGCCTTTTGAAGACGCAGTTGCACGGACTTCACTGCTGCCTGGGCGGTCTTGAACTGCCCCCGAAGATACGCCCGATACCAATAGTCGGGATTCATGTACGACACCGTGCCATCTGCCTGCACCGCAACGCGGATACCCGAAGCAACTACGGCTGAGCCTCCAATGGCACGAAGGCTCTCGATCATTGCCTTGTCAGTTGCTACGAGCGTTGCGCGCCCTGGCAGCCCTTTGGGCGTGTGTCGACCGATGACTTTAAAGCCTTCTGCTTCGAGGTTCTTTTCGACCAAAGCAATCTGGGCGGACAATTCGGCATCTGGAAGCTTGGTTCCTTGCAGATAGGGTGCGAGTGCCAAGCTAAGCTGCGAAGCGAAAAGCAGGCCGAACAAAATGATGATTTTTTTCAATTCGTGCTTTCCAATGAAGACCATCACGACCCAACCGAATGTGATGGGATCTACGCGCTATGAGAAATGAACCCCGCCTTGTGTGCGGGTACTGGAACGGGGAGGGCGCGGCAAGCGCAGCCCCCGAGCATCAGATGAAAAGGCAGACGTCCGATTCGCCAGCGAACTTCATGAATGTGGCGGCACCGCCATACTCCACGTCCTTGATAAATTCGCTGGTCTGAAACTCAAACAGATCCACGGTCATCTGGCAAGCGACGAACTTGACGTCGGCCTCGAGACAGAGATCGCGCAACTCCTGAAGCGATGCGACGCCTTTCGACTTCATCTTGTTCTTCATCATCATTGTTGCCATGGACTCCATTCCGGGCAGGATTTGAACCAACACGGGCATCGGTACCGGCATGGGCATGGCGGGATTGGCCAGGGGACTGATCTTGATGTCGTCCAGGCTGTTACGCAACAATTGAAGTCCATAAAAGGTAAAGAAGATCTGGACTTCCCAGCCCAGTGCGGCAGCGGTAGAGGCCAGGATGAATGGCGGATAGGCCATGTCCAGCGTACCCTTGGTGGCGATAAGCGCCATTTTCTTTGTTGCCATGGGTTTTCCCGATTTTGATGGTGGTTATTGGCTCAAGCCTTCTTGAGATAGAAAACAAACTTGCTGTTTTCAGTGCTTTGTTCCAGCAAGGCATTTCCCGTCTGCTCTGCAAAGGCTGCCATGTCACAGACGGAGCCCGGGTCGGTAGCAATGACTCGAAGGACCTGACCGGATGTCATGTCGGCCAAGGCCTTTTTCGTCTTGACGATCGGTAGCGGACACGCCAGTCCTGATGCATCAAATTCTTTGTTGAATTCCATTTCGTTCTCCATGTTGATGGCTGATACCAGCCAATTGTTTGTTGGGCGTCGACAAGCTCGCACGCGTTCGCAGGCGGGCGATCCCGATCTTTGCGTGGACGCATTCTTGGGTAGCGTTCTGCGGACGTCTATCACCGTGAAGGGTGATGGGGGGTAACCCATATGGGTGATAGGGGTTTTCCGGCTTGTAGCGGATGGTGAACCGTCGCGATACTGACGGCAATTTTCATTGGCAGTGGGCATTGAATTCAATTTGGCAAAGAATGTCTATTTGTGGTCTTGGGTTTCGTTCACGGAGGCGGGTATGAGGCGAATCGCTTTGGGTTTTCTGACAGGCTCCGTTCTTCTGGCGACACAAGCCTCTGCTCAAGGCTCAGCGTTGTTTCGGGATTCAGACTACAAGCTGGGAGAAAGGCTGATCGCCGAGCACCAATGTGCCGCCTGTCATCAGAAGCGGGTCGGCGGGGACGGAAGTGCCATCTACAAACCAACCGGAAAGATAAATACACCCGGCTTTCTGCGCGGCATGGTCGAGCAGTGCAACACCGAGTTGAACCTGGGCATGTTCCCCGAAGAGGTGACGTCTGTCGCATCGGTTCTCAACAGAGACCACTATCGATTCAAGTAGCCGCGCAGACCAGACCCCTACGTGGCTTGCGCACAAGGGCACGCCCGGAATTCCGCCCAACATCTAGGTGTAAGTCCTGATTCATCTAGATCGCTTTAAATATATATTCGCACGTGACCATATAAGGACGGAAACATGGTGACCGCAGAAGTAGCTCAGCAGAACGAAGTGTTCGAAAGGGCCGCTGAGCTGTTTGGGCTGCTTTCCACCCCTATCAGGTTGCGGATCATCAGCGAGCTCTGCAACTGTGAAAAGAACGTGGGGCAGCTGCTCAACACCATTGAAGTTGCCCAGCCGAACATGTCTCAGCACCTGAATATGCTGTACCGCGCCGGTGTGGTTGCCAAGCGCCGACAAGGAGCACAGGTGTTCTACAGGATCGCGGACGAGTCTGTGGCGCTGGTGTGCCGCGCCGTCTGCACCCAAGTGGCCGGTGAGATGGATGGACGGATTTGAACATGGGTGCCAAGGCATGCACACCGGATTCGGATGCCCGATAGATCGACGATTGAATGAAGGAGTTTGTGTGAATCATGACGAATTAACCTCGGGAAGGGTGCTAAAGGCACCAGAGAACTTCTTGAGCAAAGACGGCATCAAGACCGTGGTTGCACAGGCACGGGGTGGCCGACGGGACTTCATCCGCAATGCTTTCGCAGCGGCAGTTGCTGGAGCCGCAGCACCTGCAGCGCTGTCACAAGTCAATCCCGTGCCAGTCGAAGGTGGTGACGCCAACATCCTTGTTCTGCCGGAGCACGCAAAGGGCCTGGGTTTGGGTGTCGCCACCGACGGCTACGGAAAACCTTCCAAGTACGAGGCAAATGTGCAGCGGCGACAAAGCCCTGGACTCACTCAGACTACCCAAGCGTCTGTTTCGTTTGCACCCCTGCAATCCTTGTTCGGAATCATCACCCCAAGTGGCCTGCATTTTGAGCGGCATCACCAGGGCTGGTGGGATATTGACCCTTCGAAGCATCGATTCATGGTCAATGGCATGGTCAAGGAGGCGAAAGTCTTCACCATGGACGAGATCATGCGGCTGCCGTCTGTTTCCCGTTTCCACTTCATCGAGTGTGGCGCCAACACGGCAGCGGAGTGGGGGAATGTCGCCGTTCCGACCGTCCAATACACCCACGGGATGATCTCCTGCAGCGAATTCACAGGGGTTCCGTTGATCACGTTGCTGGAGATTGCCGGCGCGGACCTTAAGAATGGCAAGTTTGTGCTGGCCGAAGGCGGCGAAGGCTCGTCGATGACCCGGACGATCCCGATGAGCCTGATCTTGTCAGGCGAGGTGCTCGTCGCGTATGGTCAGAACGGTGAAATGCTCCGGCCTGAAAACGGATATCCACTGAGACTCGTTGTGCCGGGTGTGCAGGGTGTGAGTTGGATCAAATACCTTCGCAGGGTTGAAGTGGGAGACAAACCCTACGGAACCAAGGACGAAGCGATTCACTATATCGACCTGCAGCCTGACGGTACCCATCGGCAGTACACGAGTATTCAGGAATGCAAGAGTGTCGTGACCACACCTTCGGGGGGGCAGGTTCTGCTGGACAAGGGCTTCTACAACATCACCGGATTGGCTTGGTCGGGTAAGGGCAAGATCAAGAAAGTGGACGTATCGGTTGACGGTGGCCGCAATTGGCGCCAGGCCCGTCTTGAAACGCCCGTTTTGTCCAAGGCCTTCTCCCGATTCAATATCGACTGGGTGTGGGACGGAAAGCCCGCCATCATCCAGAGCAGAGCGGTCGATGAAACCGGCTATGTACAGCCGACCTACAAGCAATTGCGTGCTGTTCGGGGCACTCGGTCGATCTATCACAACAACGCAATCCAGTCATGGCTGGTTCAAGAAAACGGAGAGGTCAAGAATGTTCAACTGTCGTAAGGCATTTTTGACGCTGGTGCTGATGGCCATCACGGGCTTCTTCAGCGCCCAGGCAACCGGCATGTATCCCGGAATCGGGCGCAACGCGACACCCAAAGAGGTTGCCGCATGGGACATCGATGTCCGCCCTGATTTCAAGGGACTGCCCAAAGGCAGTGGAACGGTTGCCAAGGGGCAGGACGTCTGGGAAGCCAAGTGCGCCCAGTGCCACGGCATATTCGGTGAATCCAATGAGGTGTTCAACCCCCTGGTCGGTGGCACGACGGCCGAGGACGTCAAGAGTGGGCGCGTTGCCAAACTGAAAGACCCCGATGGCGGGCGGACGACCTTCATGAAGGTGGCTTCCCTGTCAACCGTATGGGACTACATCAACCGCGCCATGCCCTGGACGGCGCCCAAATCGTTGTCCACCGACGAGGTCTATTCGGTGACCGCGTTTCTGCTCAACCTAGCGGGTGTTGTTCCGGACAATTTCACTCTGTCTGACAAAAACATCGGTGAAGTCCAGGGCCGCATGCCCAACCGCAACGGCATGCAGACCCGGCACGCCATGTGGCCCGGTAGCGAGTTTGGGGGAACCAAGAGGCCAGACACCGCAAATGTGGCGTGCATGAAGAATTGCGCAACCGAGCCAACGGTCGCGTCTTTCCTGCCGGACTTTGCGCGTGACGCTCACGGCAACCTGCAGGAGCAGAACCGCATTGTCGGACCTCAACGCGGAGCCGATACCAGCAAGCCAGAGGGCAAGTCGACGGCGACAGGCACTACGACTCCCGTTGCTGTGGCACAGGCAACCACCGCTGCCAAGCCCGCGGCCGCTTCGGATGCTGCGGCACCCGATGGAAAGGCGGCGCTTGCCTTGGCGACCAAGAGCGGTTGCACGGTATGTCACGGCGTCAGTAACAAGATTGTTGGCCCAGCCTTTTCCGATGTTGCCAAGAAGTATGTTGGCAAGCCGGACTATTTGGCTGGAAAGATCAAGTCGGGCGGTTCGGGGCTATGGGGGCCCATCCCCATGCCGCCGCAGACCTTGAGTGACGCCGACGCAAAATCAATCGCAGCGTGGCTGGCCACTGGCTCGGTCAAATGAGTTCGGGATTACGCGAGTACCCTTACCCGTATTTTTTATTAGCATCCATCAAACCAAGGAGATTACATATGCAAACTCGCCGCGAGACACTCAAGCAAAGCGCACTGGTAGCCGGTCTTCTGGCCTCTACCGGGCTATTCCCTCAATACGCCCATGCGGCATTCAACAAGACGGCATTTGAAGCCAAGAACGTGGCCGATGCGTTGAAGGCGCTGGGTGCTGGCGCGCCGGTTGAAAGCAAGGACGTCACCATTACTGGCCCGGACATCGCTGAGAACGGCGCTGTCGTTCCCCTGGGCGTCAGCACGTCGCTCGCAGGCGTCAAGCAGATGCTGATTCTGGTGGAAAAGAACCCGACGGCACTGGTGGCCGTTTTCAACATGACCGACAGCGTGGATGCGAACTTTGCGACGCGATCCAAGATGGGCCAGTCTTCGGACGTCTATGCCGTTGCCGTCATGGCGGATGGCAAGGCTCTTTACGCCAAGAAAGAAGTCAAGGTCACCCTCGGGGGCTGCGGTGGCTGATGCACAAGCGAATCCGTAGAACCTATTGAATCACTGAACAGGAGAAAGAAAATGGCAGATCCGATGCGCATACGCGCCCAAGCAGCAGGCGACAAAGCCACAGTCCGTGTCCTGATGAGCCACGAGATGGAGTCTGGACAGCGCAAAGACGCGGCCGGCAAGGTCGTTCCCGCCTGGCATATCCAGGAAGTGGAAGCCAAACTGAATGGCAAGTCCGTGATGACCGCCGAATGGGGTGCGGCAGTTTCCAAGAACCCGTTCCTTCAATTCAACGTCAAGGGTGCCAAGGCTGGCGACAAGATCGCAGTGACCTGGAAAGACAACAAAGGCGACACCCGGACCGACGAAGCCACGGTGTCCTGACGCCTGCGGGCCCAAAAAAAAAGGGTGGAGGACTTCACCCTTTTTTTATCCCGAATCGACTTCATAACAACGAGAGGCAAACATGATGCTGCATCGATCCATTTCTCTGCTCACTGTGGGCTGCCTGCTGGCGAGTGCTGCCTTGGCACAGAAAACCGCCGTCCAGAGCATCGAGGAATACCGCGCCATGCTCCAGGATGGCAACCCGGCCGACCTCTTCGAGGCCAAGGGCGAAGACCTCTGGAAGCAAAAGCGCGGACCGAAGAACGCCTCGCTGGAAAAGTGCGATCTGGGCAAAGGCCCAGGGGTTGTAAAGGGCGCGTTTGTCGAGCTTCCGCGCTACTTTGCCGACACCGGTCGGGTGCAGGACCTGGAATCACGTCTGCTAACCTGCATGGAAACCCTCCAGGGCCTCGATGCGATCGAGATCGCGAAGACGCCCTTCGGCAAAGGTGAGCAGAACAACATGACGGCGCTGGCCACCTGGATAGCGGCCGAATCCAAAGGCATGAAGTTCAATCTGTCGCAGGTGCACCCGCAAGAAAGGACCTTCTACGAAGTCGGCAAGCGCCTGTTCTTCCAGCGGGCTGGCGCCCATGACTTCTCCTGCTCATCCTGCCACGGCCAGGACAACACGCGCATCCGGTTGCAGGATCTGCCCAACCTGACAAAGAACCCGGGTGACGGCGTGGGCTTTGCCGCCTGGCCTGCCTACCGTGTGTCCAATGGCCAGATGTGGGGCATGCAGCAACGTCTGAACGATTGCTATCGCCAGCAACGCTTCCCCTACCCGGGCTTTGCCAGCGATGCCACTGTCGCGCTGGGCGTCTACCTTGGCGTCAACAGCCAGGGTTCCGCCTCGGTTGCCCCGGCCATCAAGCGCTGATCGATCAGGAGAAACACCTCATGAAAAAGCAACACAAAATCACGCTTTCCCTGGTGGCTGGCGCTGCGATCATTGCCGGATGCGCCACGGCACCCAGTTCCGCTGACCTTGACAAGACGACTGCCGCAATCGTGAAGTCATCGTTTCGCGACGAGGGCATCGTCAAGGCCTCCGTGCTTGACACGGACGAGACCAACAAGGCCTGCAGTGCGGCCGATGTGGCGGGCAAGCCACTGGACGAGAAGACGGCCAAGGCCATTGAGGCGGCCAACATGAAGACCATCAAATGGCCGGCCAATGGCAAGTTTCTGGGTAGTTGGCAAGAGGGCGAGAAGCTGGCGCAGAGCGGGCGCGGCCTGACCTGGACCGACGATGCGACCACGCCCAACGGAGGCAACTGCTACAACTGCCACCAGATCGACAAGAAAGAGATCTCCTTCGGCACGATTGGCCCGAGCCTGTACAACTTCGGCAAATTGCGTGGGGTGGTCGATCCTGCCAGCCCGGCATCAAAGGGGATGGTCGAGTACACCTGGGGCAAGATCTGGAACGCCAAGGCCTATAACGCCTGTTCCAACATGCCGCGGGCCGGGCATATGGGAATCATGACCGAAGCCCAGGTGGCTGACCTGGTCGCCTTGTTGCTGGATCCGAAGTCGCCGGTCAATCAGTAAAGATGGTGCCAGATGTCTGAAACCCGGCTCTGCCGGGTTTTGTTCGAAAGCTTAGTTCAGTGATTGCAAAGATATGAATTTAACCAAGCGTGAGTTTTTTCAGCTGCTCGGCGCGGGCACCATGGCGGGCATGGGACTGAGCCGCTATTCGGATGCGGATGCCGCCACTGCCGCCAACGGCCTCTATGACATCCCCAGGTTCGGTAACGTGTCTTTCCTGCACATGACCGACTGCCACGCGCAACTCAAGCCGATCTATTTCCGTGAGCCCAGCATCAACCTGGGTATCGGTTCGATGAAAGGCCAGTTGCCGCATCTGGTCGGCGAACACCTGCTGAAGGTGGCCAATGTACGGCCGGGCACGGCCGAGGCGCACGCATTGACCTACCTGGACTTTGACCAGGCAGCCAAGCGCTATGGAAAAGTGGGGGGCTTTGCCCATCTCGCAACCCTGGTCAAGCGCATGAAGGCCAGTCGTCCGGGGGCCTTGCTGCTGGATGGCGGCGATACCTGGCAGGGCTCCGGCACCGCGCTGTGGACCAAGGGTCAGGACATGGTCGATGCCTGCAAGCTGCTGGGCGTGGATGTCATGACCGGCCACTGGGAATTCACGCTGGGCATGGAGCGCGTCAAGGAAATCATCGAAAAGGACTTCAAGGGAAAAGTCGATTTTGTGGCGCAGAACGTCAAGACCAATGACTTCGGTGACCCTGTGTTCAAACCCTATGTGATCCGGGAAATCAATGGCGTCCCTTGCGCCATCATCGGCCAGGCCTTCCCCTACACGCCAATTGCCAACCCGCGCTACATGGTGGCCGACTGGGCCTTCGGCATCCAGGACGAGAACATGCAGAAGATGGTGGACGAGGCCCGGGGCAAGGGCGCCCAGGTGGTCGTCGTCCTGAGCCACAACGGCATGGACGTGGACCTCAAGATGGCGAGCCGCGTCAGTGGCATTGACGCGATCATGGGGGGACATACCCATGATGGCATGCCCGTGGCATCCATCGTGAACAACAAAGGCGGCAAGACGATCGTCACCAACGCCGGCTCCAACAGCAAGTTTCTGGCCGTACTGGACTTTGACGTCAAGGACAAGAAGGTTGCGGACTTCCGATACAAGTTGCTGCCGGTCTTTGCCAACATGCTGCCGGCCGATGCAGAAATGGACGCGCTGATCAAGAAGATTCGTGGTCCGTACGAGGCCAAACTCGCCGAGAAGCTGGCGGTGACCGAAGGCACCTTGTACCGCCGTGGCAACTTCAACGGCACAGGTGACCAGTTGCTGGTGGATGCCTTGATGGCGGTTCAGGGTGCTGAAATCGCCTTCTCACCGGGTTTCCGCTGGGGAACCAGCCTGCTGCCAGGCCAGGCCATCACCCGCGAATGGTTGATGGACATGACGGCGACGACCTATTCCTATGCAACCGTCACGGAAATGACGGGCGAGACCATCAAGACCGTGCTTGAAGACGTGTGCGACAACCTCTTCAATCCCGATCCCTACTATCAGCAGGGTGGCGACATGGTGCGTGTGGGTGGCCTCCAGTACAGCTGTGACCCGGTTGCCAAGATGGGAAGCCGGATTGGTGACATGCGTCTGAACGGCAAAGCCGTGGAAGCCGGCAAGAAGTACAAGGTCGCCGGCTGGGCCCCGGTCGCGGAGGAAGCCCGCACCGCCGGCAATCCACAAGTCTGGGATGTCGTGGAAACCTGGCTGAAAGCACAAGGTGGAAAGGTGTCTGCGCGCAAGCTCAACACACCCACACTCACAGGCGGACTGCCCAACCCGGGCTATTCAACCAGCGGAAGAGCTTGATCAAGACCCTGGCCATGCCGTGTGCAGGCGGGTGGCGGTTCGGCTTATCCCGAAAAACGCACCCGACCCCGCCGTGTCCGGGCTCGTCCCGAGTCAGGTGTCTTCGGGCACCATCTTGATGGCGCCACAGGGGCACTCGGACACACAGATGCCACAACCCTTGCAGTAGTCCAGGTTGAACTCGAATCCCTTGCCGGGTCCTAGCTTGATGACCGCATTGTCGGGACAAACCCCGTAGCAGTTGTCGCATTCGAAGCAGTTGCCACACGACAGGCAACGTCGCGCCTCGAACAAGGCATTGGACTCGTCCAGCCCGCCCTGAACCTCTTCGAAAGTCGACTTGCGCCGGAGGATGTCCAGCATGGGGCGCACCGTCTTCGGCGCGTCGCTGTAGTACCAGGGGTTGAGTTTGTCAAAGGTGGCGAGCTCGTTCTTCGGGGCGCCCTGGTAGCGTTCGCCTCGCAGCCAGGCATCGATGTTGCGCGCTGCCTTTTTTCCATGCCCGATCGCGACGGTCACGTTGCGTTCAGCAGGGACCATATCGCCCCCCGCAAAGATACCCGCGTGGCCGGTCATCATCTGCGCATCGACTTGGACGACCCCATCATCGACCGTCAGGCCCGGCACCTCGTTGATCAGGGAGAGATCCACATCCTGACCCAGCGCCAGCACCACCGAGTCGGCCTCCAGGGTCTCGAACTCGCCGGTCGGTTGCGGAAAGCCTTTGTCGTCCAGCGCCATCTTCTCCACCGTGATGGACGATTCACCGGCTTGCTTGATGGTGGAGAGCCACTTGATCATCACGCCCTCTTGCAGCGCCTCCTCGACCTCGAAGTCATGCGCCGGCATCTTTTCACGGTTACGTCGGTAAACGATGATGGCCTCACTCGCACCGAGGCGCTTGGCCGTGCGCGCCACGTCGATCGCGGTGTTGCCGCCCCCATAGACGACGACGCGGCGGCCCAGCATGGGTTTGTCCTCGCCCTCCATGGAGCGCAGCACGGCGACGGCGTCCAGAACCTTGGCCGAATCGCCTGCGGGAATGAAGGCGCGCTTCGCAATATGGGCACCGACGGCCAGGAACACGGCGTCGAAGCCGCCGGCTTGCCGGGACTCCAGCACGTTCGAGACCTTGGTGTTGTAGGCGATGCTGACACCCATGTCCACAATGCGCTGGACCTCGGCGTCCAGCACCTGGCGGGGCAGACGGTATTTCGGAATGCCGAAACGCATCATGCCGCCGGGCATGGGCCCCGCCTCGTGCACCGTCACGGCATGGCCCAGACGCGCCAGGTGGTAGGCCGCCGACAGCCCGGACGGACCGGCGCCGACGACCAGCACCTTCTTGCCTGAGGCAGCACCTGCAACCGGAAGCCTCCAGCCCCGGGCAATGGCCTGATCACCCAGAAACCCCTCGACCGAGTTGATTCCCACCGCCTCATCGATCTTCGCCCGGTTGCAGGCCCCTTCGCAGGTGTGATAACAGACGCGACCCATGGTGGCAGGGAACGGGTTGTCCTCGACCAGTTTGCGCCACGCCTGTTCGTAGTCTCCTGATTCGGCATGAAACAGCCATGCCTGGATGTTTTCACCGGCGGGGCACTGATGGTTGCAGGGGGGCTTGCGGCTGACATAGACCGGTCGGGAATTGCGCCACGAACCGGTGTGGTTGACCAGTGAACTGCCCACGTCAAGGGTGATGGCAAAAGGCTTTTGCATGCGGATGAACCTCAATGTTTGGGAGCGGATCGAGCCGGGTACATGGAGTCAGCGGTCGAGCGGGTGGGACAGCCCCGAAGCCGTTTTCAGGCCCCCTCGTCCAGCAGCCCGTAGCGCTGGATGTTGCGATCGGCCATGGCCTGCAGCCGGGCAAGCGTGGCCGTGTCCGGCGTGCTGCCGAACAGGTGGGCAAATCGCTTCTGCGGTCGCAGGTAGTCTTCGACGGGGATGCGCCGGCGGATCTTCGAGACGCCCGTGACCTCGCCGCGCTCGGCCTCGAACACCGGAAAGACACCGCTTTCATGCGCGAGGCGCGCGAGTCGGATCGTGTCGTGCGAGGCAGCACCCCAGCCGAGCGGGCAGGGCACAAAGATGTGGATGTAGCGTGCGCCCCGAATCGACATGGCTTTCGTCACCTTGTATTCCAGGTCGCGCAGGTCGGCCACGGTGGCCGTCGCCACATAGGGAATCTCGTGCGCCATGGCAATACGTGCCAGGTTCTTGCCCTGGCCGAAGACATTGCCAGGGTTCGGACCAACCGGCATGGTGGTGGCGGTTCGAGCGGCCGGCGGGGTGGCCGAGGAGCGTTGCACCCCGGTGTTCATGTAGGCCTCGTTGTCGTAGCAGATGTAGAGCACGTCGTCGTTGCGCTCGAACATGCCCGACAGGCAGCCGAAACCGATGTCGGTGGTGCCGCCATCGCCGCCCTGGGCGACCACCCGCACATCGCTGCGGCCTTTCACGCGCATCGCCGCCGCGATGCCAGTGGCCACGGCCGCCGTGTTGCCGAACAGCGAGTGGATCCACGGCATCTGCCAGGAGGTCTCGGGGTAGGGCGTGGAGAAGACCTCCAGGCAGCCGGTGGCGTTGGCGGCGATCAGCTGTCCGTTGGCGGCCTGCATCGCCGCATCGATCGCGTAACGCGCCCCGAGCGCCTCGCCGCAGCCCTGGCAGGCGCGATGGCCCGAATTCAGCGAGTTGTTGCGCTGGGTGTTGGCCTGCACGCTGCGCTGGTCGGGCGCCAGCAGGCGGTTGCCCACGGTGAAGGTGCCGGTCTGGTAAAACTTGACGACGGTGTGTTCCATGATGTCGGTCCGTATGGTCTGCCAGTCGGCCTCAGGCGCCGGCCGCCGAGGGGCCCAGGTCGCGCAGGATGTTCTCGGCGATCGGGCCGGAACGGCGTTCTTTCTTTTCCCGCGCCAGGACCCGGTTGACGATGTCCCAGTCGAGGTCGAGGAAGGTCAGCAGTTCGAGCTTGTCGGCGATGGCGTCGTTCAGCAGCTTCGTCAGCGAGGCTTTGGTGATGGCGCGGCCACCCAACCCTGCCACCACGGTCAGCACGGGTTGCGGACGGTTGCGCACCGCGCTGCGCACGTCGCGCGAGACGATGCCGCCGATGCCGACGGCAAAGCACTTTTCGATGACGACGATGCGTTTCACATGGGCCGTCGCGTCCCGGATGTCCGAGATCGGGAAGGGGCGGAAGGAGGTGATGCCCAGCACGCCGATCTTCACGCCTGTGGCGCGCAGTTCGTCCACGGTGTCCTTGATGGTGCCCAGCACCGAGCCCAGTGCGATGACCACGGTCTCCGCGTCCTCCAGGCGGTAGGTCTTGATCAGCCCGCCCGAATCGCGGCCAAAGACCTGGCGAAACTCATCGGCCACCTGCGGGATCAGGTCCAGCGCCTGCATCTGCTTGGCGTGGGCCAGGTAGCGCACTTCGGCAAAGGCCTCGGGGCCGACCATGGCGCCGATCGTCACGGGTTCGTCCGGGTCCAGCACCTGGCGCGGCTCGTAGGGCGGCAGGAAGCGGTCCACCTGGGCCTGATCCGGCATGTCCACGCGCTCGTAGGCGTGGGTCAGGATGAAGCCGTCCATGCACACCATGACCGGCAAGGACAGTTCCTCTGCGATGCGAAACGCCTGGATATGCAGGTCCAGTGCTTCCTGGTTCGTCTCGGCGAACAGTTGCAGCCAGCCGGCATCGCGCATCGACATGCTGTCGGTGTGGTCGTTCCAGATGTTGATCGGCGCGCCAATGGCGCGGTTGGCCACGGTCATCAC
>Ga0075163_10004660_pt1 | contig 18367 bp, 20 predicted proteins | sample JI1023141ADNA_FD_71478 | JGI IMG/M metagenome (GOLD analysis project Ga0075163, IMG submission 71478) | Wastewater effluent complex algal communities from Wisconsin, to seasonally profile nutrient transformation and Carbon sequestration -... | ecosystem: Engineered > WWTP > Effluent > Algae...
CAGTCGTCGGGCGGCCGGCCGATGATGGCGGTGATCTCGGCGGCGGTCGCGCCGAGGGTGATCGGCCCGAAGCGGCCGGTGCGCAGGACGTCACGGATGGCGACGCTCACCATGTTCGATACATAGCGCATGCGAACGTCCTGTAACCGAGCCGGCCGCGCGGCGTAGACGCCGCATGCCCTCAGCCCGCGCTCTCGTGATCACCCTGTGTACCGCCGCCCTCGGGGGCGGCAGCGGATGCGGCGACAGCGGTCCGACCAGCTACGGCGACAACGTCAGCGATCCCGAGTTGCCAGCCCGTGGCTCCGAGGACGTCGCGACCTGGCTCGCGGCCGGCCTGTACGAGAGCTGGAACTGCGAGCCGGCGGCGCACCCGGCGCGCGGCTTCTCGCCCCACGGCGCCAACCGGATCTGCTCGAACGCGGCGCTCGTCGCCTCGACCGGCCCGGGGCCGTACCCGGTGGGCGCGGCGGCGGTGAAGGAGATCTTCGACGAGGCCGGCGCGATCCGCCTGTTCGCCGTCTACCGCAAGGTCACCGCCGGCGAGGGCGGCGACACCTGGTACTGGTACGAGGGCAAGGGCGACGACGTGGTCGCCAACGGCGAAGGCGACGACACCTGCACCGGTTGTCACGGCCGGGCCGAGCGCGACTTCGTGTTCACCGTCGTGCCCTGAGGACCCCGAGCGCAGCGAGGGTCCGAAGTAACAAGGAGCGCCGCTGAGGCGGGGTAAGGGCTCGGCGTCCCATCGCCGTTTCGTTCACGGTCTCACGGGGCGCGACCGCGCCGGCCCGACCACGCCGGTGACCGGGCCGGGCCGGCCGGTGGTGCTACGGTGCAACGACCGATGCTCGACCGGCTCCGTCAGCAAGTGCGGCGCGCCACCTGGCACGCGAGCGACGAGGCGTGGCACCGGGGCTGGCGGGCGATCCGCGCGCTGACCACGCCGCTGGCCCGGCCGGCCTACGACGAGGCCCGGGCCAAGCTGACGCCCGGTCCGGCGGTGCCGGCCCGCGACGTCGTGCTCGCGCGCGCCGATCTCGACGGCTGGCTGCGCGACGCGGCGCCACCCGACGTGCCGTTCGACGCCGTCGTGCTCGACGGCGACGCGCTGCGGGCGCGGTTCGGCGACGGCCCGCGCGAGCGACGCAGCCTGCACATGCACGGCAAGCTGCGCATGACCCACCGCGGCATCCCCAGCCGGTCGGTGATCGTGCTGGCGCTGTTCAGCGACGTCGCCGCCGACTACTTCGTCGAGAGCATGGCCGCCGACGTCGCCAGCAAGATCAACGGCCGCCACGGCGCCGGCGTCGCGCTCGCCGACACCCAGGCCAGCGTGCCGGTGCTGCTCAAGGAGGTCGCGGTCGCCGCCGGCCTCGGCACCATCGGCAAGAACGCGCTGTTCTTCTCCCGCCGGTTCGGCTTCAACTGCAAGCTCAACGTCGTCTTTCTCGACGCCGCGGTCGATCGCGTCGACGCCGTGCCGACCGACCCGGCGTGGAAGCTGCCCGACTGCACCACCTGCAACCTGTGCGTCGAGGCCTGCCCGGTCGGCGCGTTCGACGACTACGTGATCACCCGGACCGAGTCGTGCGATCGCCTGATCGCCGGCGACTTCTTCGGCCCGCGCCGCGATCACATGTGCCGGGCCTGCATCACCCGCTGCCCGGTGTCCAACGACGTGCTCAAGCTCCGCCGCGCCGACGGCGCGCCGAAGCGGGCGTTCTGGGACAACGAGGCCCAGATGGCGCTGGCCGCCAACCTGTTCATGGACCGGCCGGCGTTCCTGGTCTGGTTGATCCAGCGCTTCTACTACGGCTCGGGGTTGCCCGACCGCGAGCGCGACGACAAGAAGGGCTACACCGACAGCCTGACCACCGCGATGAACGTGACCACCTCCGAGCACACCCGCGACGGCTGGCGGCTGGCCGCGACCCGCAAGCGGTAGCGATCGAGGAGGCGGCGTTGCGGAACCTGCGCCCACCGGAGCTCGCGCCCCGCCGTCACGGCCCGACGGCCGACGTCGCCGCCGCCGGCCCACCATCGGCGCCGGGCGCGGTCGGCGGCTGGATCCGTCGCACCCTCGAGCTGCAGGGTGAGCTGGCCGCGATCGCCGAGGTCGCGCCGTGGTGGTGGTTGCTCGCCGGCGTCGCCGCCGCCGCCGAGGCCCGGACCACGGCTGACGTCTACCTGGCGTGCGACGCCGCGCCCGACGGCGACACGTTCATGGGATACCCGGCGGCGCCGCCGCGCGATCCGGTGGCCGACGCGATCGACCGGGCCCGCGCCGCCCGCGCCGCGCTGCGCGAGCTCGATGGCACGCTGCCCGATCAGCCGCTGGCGGTGACGATCGATCACGCCCGCGGCGCGGCGATCGAGCCGAGCGCGCTCGACGTCGCCGCGTTCGCGGTCGGTCACCGCTGCCTGACCGCGCGGCTCGACGATCCGACGCTGCCAGCCCAGCTCGCCGCGCTGATCGCGGGCGCGCCACCGCCGCCGCCGTGGCGGGGCCCGACCCCGTTCGTGTGCGTCGCGGTCGGCGACGAGCCGATCGAGACCGCGCGCCACGGCCATCGCCGGGCCTGGACCGAGCGCGGCGGTCCGTGGCTCGGCCTCGGCCGCGCCGGCGACGTCGCGGTGGTCTCGACCTGCCACCTGATCGTCGACGGCTACGGCCACGCGCTGATCACCGCCCGCATCGCCGAGCTCACCGCCGGCGCGCGCGCCGCGCCGGCGACCGCCGCGCCGTCGATCGCGGCCACACCGCCGCTGACCGCCGTCGCCGGCGCGGTGCCGCTGGCGATGGCCTGGCGGCCGCTGCCGTGGCCGACGCCGCGCGTGATCCCGCTCGCGTACCACCTCGGGTGCGTCCTCCACCGCCAGGCCGGCCGGCGCGACGCGCGCTTCTCGCCGACGATCCAGATCCCGGTCGCCCGCGGCGACAAGGACGATCCGCTGCGCCTGCGCCGGCGGGTGGTCTCCGCCACCACCAGCGTCCGCTTCGACCGCGGCGTGGCCGAGCCCTACCCGGCGTTCGCCGCCCGGCTGCGCGCGGTCATCGCGCGCGAGGCCGCCGCGCGCGGGCTGGTGTCGCGGCTGCTGGCCGCGGCGCGGGGCATCCCGGTGCCGCTGGCGTGGAAGCGCCAGGGCATCGGCGCCACCCGGCCCGACTGGCTCGAGCGCCTGGCCGAGGTCATCGGCGGCCGCGCGCTGCTGTCGCGGATCGCGCTGCCCAGCCCGACCCCGCCGCTGTGCGCGGTGTCGTCGCCGGCCCGGCTGGCCAGCGAGCGCGATCCCGACGGCGGCTGCGTGATCACCATCATCGACGACGGTCGCCATGGCGCGATCACCGCGTGCGGCTCCGGGTTCGCCGGCACCCGCGCCGCCGCCACCGCGTTGCTCGACGAGCTGCTGACCACGGTGACCGTCGAGGGCGCCGCCGGGTGCGGGGCGCGGGCCGCGGCGCCCGCGGTAGAGTGACCGCCATGGACCACGTCATCGTCATCACCGGCGCCAGCGCCGGCATCGGCGCCGCCCTCGCCGACGAGTGCGCGCGGCGCGGCGCCCGCCTGATCCTCGCCGCGCGCCGGCCGGAGCCGCTGGCCGAGGTCGCCGGCCGCACCGGCGGGCTCGCGGTCCCGACCGACGTCACCCGCCGCGCCGACGTCGAGGCGCTGGCCGCCGCCGCGCTGGCCCACGCCGGCCGGATCGACGTCTGGGTCAACAACGCCGGTCGCGGCATCAGCCGGCCGGTGTCCGAGCTGACCGACGACGATCTCGACGAGATGATCCTGGTCAACGTCAAGTCGGCGCTGTACGGCGTGCAGGCGGTGCTGCCGCACTTCAAGGCCCGCGGCGCCGGCCACCTCATCAACGTCAGCTCGATGCTGGGCCGGGTGCCGTTCGCGCCGATCCGCTCGGCGTACTCGGCGGCCAAGCACGCGCTCAACTCGCTGACCGCCAACCTGCGGATGGAGCTGGCCGCCGACTTCCCCGCCATCCACGTCACCACCGTGCTGCCCGGCGTGGTCGCGACCGACTTCGGCAAGAACGCCCGCCACGGCGGCTTCGACTCGCGCTCGCTGCCCACCGCCCAGCCGGTCGACGAGGTCGCCCGCGTCATCGCCGACGTCATCGAGCGGCCGCAGGCCGAGGTCTACACCCGCCCCGAGATGCAGAAGCTGGCCGCCGCCTACTACGGCGCCGACGACATCGGCGCCGCCGAGCGCCGCCCGCCCTTCACCCGCTGACCGCGGGGGACAGGATCCGGGGTCGCATCGCTCCGTCATCACTGGGCTTTTTCGGCTCACTGCAACTCGGGCCGTCCCGCATCGCGCGTCCCGCCGATCGGCATTGCTCGACCGCCCCCGTCATGCGAAGTTGCTACTCGAGGTAGCAACATGGCCGCCACCGCGAAGATCAGCATCTCGGTCGCCGATCCGGACCTCCTCGCCTGGGCGCGGCGGCGAAGCCGCGAGAGCGGTCGCAGCCTGTCGGCGCTGTTCACCGACGCGATCCGGCTCGAGCGACAGATGGAGGCGCGCGCCCAGTTCCTGGCCGCCGAGGGCCCCGAGGGGCGGGCGACGCCGGCGGAGATGGCCGCGATCCGCGCCGAATGGATTGCGCCCGCGGCGGCGGCGCCGAGGCCCTACGCCGCGCGCCCGATCGCCGCTTCGCGGTCGCGCGCGGCCGCGAAGCGGTCCCGCTAGCGGTGGGGCTGACGTTCGACACCGGCGCGCTCATCGCCCTCGAGCGCCGCGACGTCCGCATGCGCAAGGTCCTCGACACCGCGCTCGCCGGGCGCGTGGTCATCACCGTCCCCGCCGCCGTGGTCGTCGAGTGGTGGCGCGCGCGTTCGCCGCGCCACGAGGCGATCATGGCCATGTTCGCCGTCGAACCGCTGACCGAGCCGCTCGCCCGCCTCGCGGGCGAGGCCATCGCCGCGGTCCCCGGCGCGACCGTCGTCGACGCGATCGTCATGGCCTCGGCCGCGCGCCGCGGCGACCCGGTCTACACCAGCGACGTCGGCGACCTGGTGCGCCTCCGCGACGGCTGCTTCCCCACCGTCCGCGTCCTGGGGACAGGATCCGGGGTCATATCCCCTCGCGCTCGCTGAGGATTTTCGGCCCACTGCATCTCGCCGCGGCGGCCGCCGAGCTGGCGAGTCCCAGATGCAGTGAGCCTTTTTTCCTGATGGATCTCGGCGGGTTGGGACCCCGGATCCTGTCCCCGATCAGAGGAGGGGGGCGAAGGCGGCGGCGGTGGGGAAGAGGCCGAAGATGCCGCCGGTGTGGACGAAGACGACGCGCTCGCCGAAGCGGGCGGGGTCGCGGGCCAGCTCGGTGACCAGGCCGTGGAAGGCCTTGCCGCTGTAGACCGGGTCGAGGACCAGGCCGTCGCGGCGGCAGAGGTCGCGGATGGTGGCCAGCTCCTCGGGGCGGCTCTTGGCGTAGCCGGCGCCGACGTGGCCGTCGACGATGTCGACGTCGTCGGGGCCGATGGTCACCGGCAGCGTCCAGCGCTGGGTCAGCTCGGCGCAGATCCGGGTGACGACGTCGACGAAGTAGGCGCGGTCGTCGCAGACGTTGACGCCGGCGACCCGCACGCCGCGCTCGTGCAGGCCGGCGAGGCGCGCACCCATGACCAGGCCGGCGCCGGTGCCGCCCGAGCCGGTGGCGTGGACGATCGTGGTCGGCCGGGTCGGGAAGGTGGCGAGGTCGTCGGCCAGCTCGTGGGCGCAGGCGATGTAGCCCCAGGCGCCGAGCGCGTTCGAGCCGCCCTCGGGGATGATGTACGGCCGACCGCCAGCGGCCGTCACCGCCGCCGCCTCCTCGGCCATCAGCTCGTTGCGCTGCCGCCAGTCGGGTCGGCTGATCCAGCGGATGGTCGCGCCGGCCAGGACGTCGAGCAGGATGTTGGCGGTCGCGGCCGGCGGCGCCGCCGGATCGTCGGTGCGCAGGACCAGCCGGCACTTCATGCCGACTTTGGCCGCGGCCAGCGCGGTGGCGCGGGCGTGGTTGCTCTGCTCGCCGCCGCAGGTGATCACGGTGTCGGCGCCCTGCTCCTCGGCCTCGGCGAGCAGGAACTCGAGCTTGCGGACCTTGTTGCCGGTCAGCTCGGCGCCGGTCAGGTCGTCGCGCTTGACCAGGACCTCGACCCCGAGCGCGGCGCTGGTCCGCGGCAGCGGCTCCAGGGGCGTGCCGGTGCGGGCCAGGGTGAGCCGCGGCGGATAGGGTGGACGCGCGCGCAGGAACGTCATCGCCACCGAGCCTACCGCGCTTCGATAAGTACGGCCCGCGCCCGGCGCCGCGCGCGATCGGCAGAAAGAATGCCCGCGCGACGCTGCGTGTTAGATCGAGACTGGTGCGTCGCCGCCCGGTCCTGCCGTTCCTGGCCGTCGCCGGCGCGCTCGCGCTCGGGGCGCCGGGGACCGCGCGGCCGCAACCGGCAGCGCCGCCCACCGCCGCGCCCACCGCCGCCGGCCCCGCCCCGACCGCCGATCCCAGCGCGCCGCCCGAGCGGATGCAGAGCAGCGCCTGGCCCAAGCCAGCCGCCGGCCTGTCGGCGTCGGGCGATCCCGAGCTGCTACTCACCTTCGACGACGGCCCGAGCCAGTTCACCACCGGCCGGATCCTCGACATCCTCGCCCGCCACCAGGCCCACGCCGTGTTCTTCCTCCAGGGCTGGCGGTTCGAGCGCGGCGATCCGGTGGCCGCGACCGCGCTGGTCGAGCGCATGTTGCGCGAGGGCCACGTCATCGCCAACCACACCATCGATCACGCCCGGCTGTGCGAGATCGACGCCGATCTCCGCACCCACCAGATCCTCGGCGCCCGCGCCATCCTCGAGAGCGTCAGCGGCGTGCCAGTGCCGTGGTTCCGCGCCCCCTACGGCGAGCGCTGCCCCGAGCTCGAGGCCGAGCTCGACCGCCTCGGCCTCCGCCACTTCCACTGGGACATCGACCCGCAGGAGTGGCGCAACCGCGGCCCGCGCTACACCGCCGCCAAGGTGATCGAGAAGCTGACCTGGCTGCGCGGCCGCGCGGTCCTGATCATGCACGACACCAAGGACACCACCATCGTCGCGCTGCCGCTGGTGCTCGACTGGATCGCGACCGAGAACCTGCGCCGCCACAAGCACGGCCTGCGCCCGATCCGGCTGATCAGCGGCGCCCAGATCGCGGCCGAGCACGTCGCGCCCGACCTCGCCTGGCTCGAGCAGGCCGCCCGCGTCGCCCTCACCGGCTTCCGCGACGGCCTGCGCGCCACGCTGCCCTGAGTACCCGGCCACGGGCCGCGTGGTAAGGTCGCCATCCCGTCGGCGGCGGGCCCGCATGTTCCGGATCCGGCAATCCAGGCGCGAAGACGTCGATCAGATCCTCGAGGTCGCGGAGCACCTCGACACGGTCAACCTGCCGGCCAAGCGCGATCACCTCGAGCGCATCCTCCAGCTCTCGCAGGCCTCGTTCGACGCGACGATCGCGGTGGTCGATCGCGAGTACCTGTTCGTGCTCGAGGATCTGGCGGCCGGGCGGGTCATCGGCACGTCGATGATCCTGGCCCAGCACGGCACCCGGCGCGCGCCCCACATCTTCTTCCGGGTCGAGAACGACGAGCGCTACAGCTACACGCTCGATCGCTACTTCGTCCATCGCGTGCTGCGTATCGGCTACAACTACGACGGCCCGACGGAGATCGGCGGCCTGACGCTGTTGCCCGAGTACCGCGGCAACCCCGAGCACCTGGGCAAGCTGCTGTCGTACGCCCGGTTCGTGTTCATCCGCATGCACCGGCCGCTGTTCCGCGATCACGTGCTGTCGGAGCTGTTGCCGCCGCTCGAGGCCGACGGCACCAGCCGGCTGTGGGAGCACGTCGGCCGTCACTTCACCGGCCTGACCTACCAGGAGGCCGATCTGCTGTCGAAGGACAACAAGGAGTTCATCCACGCCTTGTTCCCCGACGATCCGATCCACTGCGAGCTCTTGCCGGCCGAGGTCGCCGGCGTGATCGGCCAGGTCGGGCCCGAGACCCGCGGCGTCGAGAAGATGCTGCGCCGGATCGGCTTCGACTACGCCGGCCAGATCGATCCGTTCGATGGCGGGCCGCACTTCACCGCCCGCACCGACGACATCACGGTGGTGGCCGGCACCCGGCGGGTCACGCCGTCGGCGATCCGGCCCGATGGCGCCGAGCTGGTGCCGGCGATCGTCGCGGTCGATCACCCGCGGCCCGGCGGCGGCTTCCAGGCGATCGGCACCCGGGTCCAGATCCAGGACGGCGGCCTGGTCGGGCTCGGCGACGACGCCCGGGTCCGGCTCGAGCTCGACGACGCGCCGGTGTGGCTGGTGGTGCCGTGATCGACCCGCGGCGGGTCCGGCGCGGCGCGGCGCTGACCGCGCTGCTGATCCCGGCGCTGGCCCTGGCGGCCGACGACGCACCCCGTCGCCCCGGGCCGACCGAGCCGGGGCCGGCGCTTCCGAACCTCGCCGTCCCCGCCTCGTGGCGGCCGCAGCCGACGCTGGTCGCGGCCGCCCGCGCCGCCGCCGCCACCGACGCCGGCCCGCGGCCGATGTCGTTCGCGGCCTGGGGCGACCCGGTGGTCGGCTGCTTCGCCACCGCCGTCACCATCGGCCTGCGCTCGGCCGACGTCGCCACCGTCGCCGGCCAGCTCCGCGCCGCGCTGGCCACCGCCGTCAACGTCGAGGGCTGGACCGACGACGCCGGGGTGCTGGCCGCACGCCTGAACCGGGCCGGCTGGCAGGGCGCGCTGCGCGGCCTGATCAGCGCCCGGTCCGCTCCGCACGCCACCGTGGTCGCGTGCTTCTACAATGATCGTGCCCCGACCCGCTGCCAGGCGGCGTGCGACGCCCTGCTGGCGTCGCTGCCCGACGGCAACCTCACGAATCGCGGAACCCCATGAAGCGCGCCTCGCTCACCCTCGCCACGCTGATCGCCACGTCGATCGCCGGCCTCGCCGCCTCGGCCCACGCCCAGCCGTCGGTCGAGCCGCCGCCGTCGACGGTGACGGTGACGCCGCCGACCGGCTGGACCCTCGACGTCGGTCGCACCGCCGGCCAGGCCAAGGCCCTGCGCGACGGTTCGCACCTCGGCGACGGCGGCGTCCGCGCGGCCGCCGCCTTCTACCGCTCGTCGCCGCCGGGCGGCGTGTTGATCGTCAGCGAGCTGGTCGCCGAGCCGGCGCCGGCCGATCCGATCGCCGCCGCCCGCGCCGAGCTGGTGTCGGTCCGTAGCGTGGTCGAGGCGGTCGACGGCACCCTGGTCGGCTGGCGGTTCCAGGGCGGCGAGCCGACGCTGCCCGAGGCCCGGCTGGAGTGGAAGGACGCGTCGGTCGGGACGACGTCGATCACCCGCGCGATGGTGTTCCGCACCGCCGGCGCGCTGATGGTGGTCACCGCCGAGTGCGTGCTGGCCGGCGACGCCGACGCGCTGCGCGCCCCGTGCGAGGCCGCGCTGGCCCAGGTCCAGCCGCTGGCGTCGCTGACCCGGGTCGAGGTCGGGCTGGGCGCGACCGATCCGGTGACCGCGGCGACCCGGCCGGCCGCCGACCCGCCGACCGGCGAGCCGACCGCGCCCGGCGAGCGCCCGGCCGCGACCACCTCGTCGACCGACGGCCCGCGGATGACCGAGGGTGGCCCCGACCTGCCGGCGACGATCCTGGTCCGGCCGCCGGCGAGCAAGACCGACCGCCGGCCGATCCTGCTGGCCGCCGGCATCGGCGTGCTGGCGCTGGTCTTCCTGTGGAACCGGCGGCAGCGGGCGCGGCTCGAGGCCGCCGAGGAGCGCGAGCGCCGACGCGAGGAGCGCAAGCGGCCCAAGGCGGCGAGCGGCGACGAGCGCGATGACGACGGCGGCGCCGACGACGAGGATCGCGCCGAGGCCGACGCCAGCGCCCGCGCCGCCGCGCCGGCCGCGACCACCGACGACGAGACCGACGACGAGGCCGACGACGGCCCCGACGCCGACGACGAGGCCAAGGCCGCCGGCCGCGAGGCCCGCGACGGCGACGGCGGTGACGGCAAGGAGCGCGCGTGAGCACGACCACTTCCTCGCCGAACCTCGCCGCGCCCGGCGAGCCGGTCCTGATCGTCGACGACGAGAAGAACATCCGCCGCACCCTGCGCATGGTCCTCGAGGGCGAGGGTTACCAGGTCGCCGAGGCCGGCTCGGCCGCCGAGGCCGAGGCCGCGCTGACCGCCGCGCCGGTCGAGCTGATCCTGCTCGACGTCAAGCTCGGCGAGGACAACGGCATCGAGCTGCTCCGCCAGCTCAAGGCCCGCGGCGAGGACGGCGTCGGCAGCGCGTGGGCCGACATCCCGGTGGTCATGATCTCGGGCCACGCCACCATCGACGACGCGGTCAACGCCACCCGGCTCGGCGCGTTCGACTTCATGGAGAAGCCGCTCGATCGCAGCCGGGTGGTGGTCACCGTCCGCAACGCGCTCGATCGGCGGCGGATGTGGCGCGAGGTCAGCCAGCTCCGCCAGGCGGTCGACGCCCGCTTCGAGCTGCTCGGCACCAGCACGGTGATGAACGACCTCCGCCGGCAGATCGGCAAGGTCGCGCCGACCCGGTCGCGCGTGCTCATCACCGGCCAGTCGGGCACCGGCAAGGAGCTGATCGCCCGCGCCATCCACCGCAACAGCGCGGTCGCCAGCGGCCCGTTCGTCAAGGTCAACTGCGCCGCCATCCCGCCCGAGCTGATCGAGAGCGAGCTGTTCGGCCACGAGCGCGGCGCCTTCACCGGCGCGGTGGCCAAGAAGCGCGGCCTGTTCGAGGTCGCCGACGGCGGCACCATCTTCCTCGACGAGATCGGCGACATGGCGCAGTCGGCGCAGGCCAAGGTGCTGCGCGTCCTGCAGACCGGCGAGTTCACCCGGGTCGGCGGCGAGAAGAGCCTGCGCACCGACTGCCGGGTGGTCGCCGCCACCAACCGCGATCTCGAGGAGATGGTCCGGGCCGGCACCTTCCGCGAGGACCTGTTCTTCCGCCTCAACGTGGTGCCGATCCGCTCGCCCAACCTGAGCGAGCGGCCCGACGACATCCCGCTGCTGGTCGAGTCGTTCGTGCGCGAGTGCTGCGACGAGAACGGGTTCGGCCGCAAGCCGGTCGACGAGGCGGTGCTCGAGCGGCTCAAGACCTACGACTGGCCGGGCAACGTGCGCGAGCTGCGCAACGTGGTCGAGCGGCTCGTCATCATGAGCGACGAGGTCATCCGCGAGCGCGACCTGCCGCCGTACCTGGGCGGCCCGCGCCCGGCCGGCGTCGGCCGCCAGACCGGCCCCCAGCCAACGTTCGATCTCGGCCGCTACGCCAACAAGTCCCTCCGCGAGTTCCGCGAGGAGATCGAGGCCGACTTCATCCGCATGAAGCTCGCCGAGCTCGGCTGGAACATCTCCAAGACCGCCCAGGTCCTCGGCATCGAGCGCACCAACCTGCACAAGAAGCTCCGCGCCCTCGGCATCCACCGCTCCGAGGACTCCAAGGACGAGTAGGGGCAGCGCGCCCGCCGCCCCGAACGGGGCGGCGTCGCTACGCTACACTCGGCGCGTGGCGCTGGACCTGATCGCCGAGGCGATGACGAAGCCTGAGCAGCCGCAGGCGCCGGCCTCGCCGGCGGCCGACGCGCCGGCGGTGGACATGTCACCCGAAGCCATCGAGCGCCGCCTCGCCATCGTCTCCGCGCTCCACGACCTCATGCGGTCCCTCGCGGGGACAGGCTCCGGGGTCCCAACCACCCGTACCCGCTGAGGAATTTCGCGCCACCGCGAAAAAATCCGGCGCGGAGGTCAGCCACGGCGGCCCCAGCCCGTTGCCGCGCTCGGCCGCGGCGATTTTTTCGCGGTGGCGCGAAATTCGGGAACAGATCCAGCGGGTTGAGACCCCGGAGCCTGTCCCTGTGGGGATCGCGGGCGAGCCTGCGAGAAGGAGTGGCCGCAGGCCCGTCCGCGATCGGGGGCGTCCGGGAGGGGGACCGGCGCCGTGAGGACCAGTCTCCGCTATGGCGGAGGGAGTGTCAACAAGACAGATTGCACGAAATGCGCGGCCGGCCGGCTGGGCGACCGCAGCGACGAACGAAAGCTGCGGGCGGGGGCGGCGGGGGCCGTATCCTGGGGCGGATGCGGCGGTGGACGATCATGGCGCTGGTGCTCGGCGCCTGCGGTGGCGGCGGCGACGCGCCGGCCGAGGACGCCGGGCTCGACGCGGCGATCGACGCCGCCGGACCCGACGCGGCGCCGTCGGTCAGCGCCGACCAGGTCTTCGACCCGACCGTGGTGCGACGCTTCGAGCTGACGGTGGCGCCCGCCGACTGGCAGTGGCTGCAGGATCACGCCCGCGACGAGCAGTACGTGCCCGCCGACCTCCGCTACGGCGACGTCACCCGCGCCCGCATCGGCCTCCGCTTCAAGGGCAGCGTCGGCAGCCTCGCCATCTGCTTCGACGGCAACGGTCAGCGCACCTGCCCCAAGCTGTCGATGAAGCTCGACCTCGATCAGTACGTCGCCGGCCAGCGCTTCGCCGGGCTCGAGCACCTCGACCTCCACGCGATGATGAACGACCCGTCGCAGATGAAGGACCGGCTGGCCTACGGCCTCTACCGCGCCGCCGGCGTCCCCGCCCCGCGCAGCGTCCACGCCCGCCTGATCATCAACGGCGCCGACCAGGGACTGTTCGCGCTGGTCGAGGAGATCGACGGCGAGTTCGTCGAGGACCACTTCCGCGCCGTCGACGGCGGCGAGGGCAACCTCTACAAGGAGGTCTGGCCGATGCACCCCGGGCCCGACCCCTACCGGGCCGCGCTCGAGACCAACCGCGATCCCGCGACCAGCGTCGATCGCATGGTCCGCTTCGCCGCCGCGCTCCGCACCGCCACCCCCGCCACCTTCCGCGCGGTGATCGCGAGCTGGACCGATCTGCCGACGCTGGTCAGCTACCTCGCGGTCGATCGCCTGATCGATCACTGGGACGGCATCGTCGGCTGGTACTGCCCGCAGAACCAGCCAGGCGGCTGCCGCAACCACAACTACTTCTGGTACGAGGAGTCGACCCGTGACCGGCTGTGGCTGGTGCCGTGGGACCTCGACCTCACGCTGCAGGTGCCGTCGCCGATCCGCAGCAACTACGGCATGCCCGACTGGAACGCGTCGCCGAGCGACTGCGCGCTGCGCCGGGTGTTCCTCGGCCTGTGGGGCCGCCCGCCGGCCTGCGACCACCTGATCGCGCTGATGGCCCAGGTGCTGTGGCCCGACTACCAGGCCCGCACCGCCGAGCTCCTCGCCGGCCCCGCCTCGCCGGCCGCGCTCGAGGCCGAGATCGCCGCGATGGAGGCCCTGCTCGCGCCCGAGGTCGCCAGCGACCCGTTCGGGCCGGGCACCGCTCGCTGGCGGCAGGCGGTCGCCGATCTGCGCGCCGATCTGCCGCTGCTGCGCGCGCGCGTGGCGCCCTGAGCGGGTTGGCGCCAACCCTCTGACCGGGCATGCTCGACGTGCTCCACTCACCGTGAACCACCGCCCGCCCCGCATGCGCTTCCCGCTCACCCCCGCCCTGATCGACGAGGCTCGCCGCCACGAGCTGCGCTCGGCCTGCCGCGACTGCCTGTTCTGGCTCGAGCGCCGCGGCGAGTGCCTGCACGGCTGGCCCGACGAGGGTCAGCGCCGCTGGCCGCTCGACGCGCCCGACCCGGTCACCGGCGAGGCGCCGACCGAGGTCGCGTTCTGCAAGGAGTTCGAGCTGAAGTAGCCCGCGCCGGCGACGACGACGTCAGTCGCGGGTGACGGGCCGGGTCAGGGCCGAGGTCGGGACGCCGTCGGTGGCGAGGCCATCCATGGTGAACACGATCGAGTCGCCGTCGCAGTCGAGGTCACCCTCGGCCTCGGCCGAGTACTCGTCGGCGCTGTTGGCCCGGTAGCGGTACTGGAAGTAGAACGGCTGGGTCATCTCGAAGTCGAGCGCGTCCCACGCCGGGATGCCGACCCACTGCCCGGGGACCGCCGCGCACTTCTTGCCCGGCTGGTCGCAGCACGCCTGCGCCGGCGTCTGCGCCGCGCCGCCGAGCGGGTACGACGTCGTCTCGACGTAGGTGGCGTCGGCCGCCTTGGCGATCGCGCCCAGATTGAGCTCGGCCTCGGTCCGCTTGCTCTTCTTCATGTAGTCGAGGAACTTGGGGATCGCGACCGCGGCCAGCGTGCCGATGATCGCGACCACGACCATCAGCTCGATCAGCGTGAAGCCGCGCGCCCGGCGGCGTCGGTCCCGATGACGATGGCTGGTCACGGTGCTGAACATTTGTACGCTCGCGCACGCATGGCGCGACCCCCGAACCCATCCTACACGGCCCGCCGGGTCTCGCAACCGCCGAAAACGGCGAACGGGCCGCCCGAAGGCGACCCGTTCATCCGCATACCCCTGAGGTCTGAGTGGTGTCGATCAGTCGGCGCGCGGCGGCTTGGCGATGGTCGAGGTCGGCGAGCCGGTGGTGGCGTCACCGCTGAGGGTGTAGACGACCAGCTCGGTGTCGCAGTCGAGGTCGCCGGTGGCGGTCGCGGTGAACAGGTTCGACGCGTTGCTGGTGTACTCGTACTGGAAGTAGAACGGCTGGGTCATCTCGAAGCCGAGCGCGTCCCAGGCGGCGTTGCCCTTCCAGTCGGCCTGCACGACGGCGCACTTCTTGTTCGGGCCGTCGCAGCAGAGGGTGCCCGGCGTGGCGCCCGAGACGGCCTGCGGGTAGGTGGTGTTCTCCGAGTACTCGGAGTCGGCCGCCTTGCTGATCGCGTTGAGGTTGAGCTCCGCCTCGCTGCGCTTGCTCTTCTTCATGTAGTCGAGGAACTTCGGGATCGCGACGGCGGCCAGGATGCCGATGATCGCGACGACGATCATGAGCTCGATGAGGGTGAAGCCACGCTGCGTCTTGTTGCGGAGGATGCGGTTCATGTGAAGACCTCGGTGTTGCGGTTCGAAAACTTGTTGGTTGATGGCGTCCGTCCCCAGGACGAAGCGCCGTTTGCTCTCGGACCGACCCTAGTGCAGCGCGTGTGCCACGCCTCTCGCAGCGCGAACCTGCCGTGATCACACGATCGAGATCCGTTCACCTCCCGCGCGATCGACGTTTCTCGGCGCCCGAGGTGCCGCAATTTGTCACCGGCTGCCGCAAAATCTCCTTGGAATTCCCAATGGTTAGTTATCGGGTAGCCCGGCGTACAAGGTTAGCGGTGGGGGTCCGCGGCGCGTCGCACGGCAACGTAGGTCGCTGTCGGCGGGTTTGACGCCGCGAAGCCGGCCCTGTGCCTGCCGCCGCCCCGCTCTATAGTGGCGGCGTGAGCGCACCGCCCCGGGGCCGCGGCCGGATCCTGGCGATCAAGTGGGGGATGAACCCCAACTCGTCGAGCCTGGGCGTGGACGTGACGTTCCTCCTGTTCGGCGCGGCGGCAGTGGCGATGGCGACCCCGCTGGTCGGCGCCTGGCTGCGCTGGCGCAAGCCGGCCGAGGTCGGCGCGGCCGATGGCGGCGCGCCCGCGCCCGACCCGACCGACGCCCCGGCCGCGCGATGACCGCCGAGCGCGGGTCGCGGCTCGAGGCGTTCGGCGCCATCGTCCAGATGGCCCGCCCGCGCGCCCTGGTGTTCGTCGATCGCGACCGGGCCCGCCACCTCGGCGTGACGCCGGCCGCCGGCGACCCGGCGTGGCGCGACCCGGCCGCCGACGGCGCGCTCGGCGCCGCCCCGCTGTCGGCGCCGCTCGAGGCCCACCTCCAGCTCACCAACCGCTGCGGCGCCGGCTGCACCGGCTGCTACACCGGCGCCAGCCCGGCCGCCGGCGCCGACGAGCTCGACCTCGCCGGCTGGAAGGCCGCCCTCGATCACCTGGCCGCCCGCGGCGTCTTCCACGTCGCCCTCGGCGGCGGCGAGAGCGCCACCCTGCCCTGGCTCGGCGACCTCGCCCGCCACGCCCGCGGCCTCGGCCTGGTCCCCAACCTAACCACCAGCGGGCTCGACGGCCTCGATCGCCTGCTGCCGATCGCCGACCTGTTCGGCCAGATCAACGTGTCGCTCGACGGCCTCGGCGCCACCTACGCCCGGGTCCGCGGCTTCGACGGCTTCGCCCGCGCCGACGCCGCGCTGCGCGCGCTGCGCCACGTCAAGCGCGAGGTCGGCGTCAACGTGGTCGTCACCCGCCACAACTTCGACGAGCTGCCGGCGATCTTCGCCCACGCCCGCCGTCGCCGGCTGTCGGAGGTCGAGTTGCTCCGCTTCAAGCCGTCGGGCCGCGGCGCCCGCGCCTACGCCGGGTTGCGTTGCACCGACGATCAGCACCGCCGCTTCCTCCCCCACGTCCTCGCCGCGGCCCGGCGGCAACGCGTGCGGGTCAAGGTCGACTGCAGCTACACCCCGATGGTGGCGTGGCACGACCCGGGGCCGGCGCTGCTCGGGTCGCTGGCGGTGTACGGGTGCACCGGCGGCGACTTCCTGGTCGGCGCCAAGGCCAACGGCGCGCTGACCGCGTGCAGCTTCGCGCCGCCGCCGCCGACCACGGCCGAGGGCGCCCGACCGCGCGTCACCGACCTCGGGGCCTACTGGTCGGGCCCGGGCGCCTTCGGCGCGTTCCGCACCTGGCGCGACGCCGCCGAGCCGTGCCGGTCGTGTAGCTATCACGCCTTGTGCCGGGGCGGCTGCCGGGTGGTGAGCGGCCACGCCGGCGACGACGCCGCGCCCGACCCCGAGTGCCCGCGGGTGGTCGCGCACCGACGGGGGGAGGCCCCGAGCGCCCCGCGGCGACGACACCTCCCCGTGGTATAGAGCCGGTCCATGAAGACGGTGATGATCATCAGCGACGCGACCGGCGAGACCGCCGAGCGCATGGTGCGCGCCGCGACGCTCCAGTTCACCGACGTCCCGATCAACGTCCGCACCTACTCGCGGGTCCGGCTCGAGACCGAGTGCGAGCAGCTGATCGAGAAGGCGGCCGAGCTCAAGGCGCTGGTGGTGTTCACGGTCGTCAACACCGAGGAGCGCGACCTGCTGGCCAAGCTGGTCGAACGTCACGACGTGCAGTCGGTCGATCTGATCGGCGCGCTGATCGGCAAGCTGGCCTCGTTCCTGGGCGCGGCGCCGGCCGGCGTGCCCGGCCTGCTCCACAGCATCACCGACGACTACTTCCGCCGGATCGAGGCGGTCGAGTTCGCGGTCAAGAACGACGACGGCGCCGAGCCGCGCAACCTGCCCAAGGCCGACCTGGTGCTGGTCGGCATCTCGCGCACGTCGAAGACGCCGCTGTCGACCTACCTGGCCCAGCGCGGGCTCAAGGTCGCCAACGTGCCGCTGGTGCTCGGCATCGACCCGCCCGAGGAGCTGGCCCAGGTCGAGGACCGCAAGGTGTTCGGCCTGATCATCCAGCCCGACATCCTGATGCGCATCCGCCAGGCCCGCCTCAAGCACCTCGGCATGTCGAACGAGTCCGACTACGGCAAGCGCAACCACATCGAGCACGAGATCAACTACGCGCGCGAGGTGTTCCGCAAGCACCCCAACTGGCCGGTCATCGACGTCACCAACCGCGCCATCGAGGAGACCGCCGCCGACATCCTCCGCATCTTCCAGGAGCGCCTCGAGCAACCCCGCCAGTCCTGACCCGCCGTCCGCTTCGACGGCGGCGCGCTCGGGCGGCGCCGGATGCGGTGGACGCGGTCCGTGTGCGAATGATCTGCACAGCCGGGGCGTTGGGTCGGGATGCCGTTTGCCGCCGAGGGCTCGCGCGTCGTCCGCGGCCGACTCGGTCCGCTGCTGCTGGCCGTCGCCGTCGGCGCTCTGGTCGGTCGACGAGCGATGCACGATGCGGTGCCGGTCGCGCCGCGAGCCCCGGACGCGACGGCGGTGACGCCGGCGGTCGTGGCGGTTCCCGCCGCGGCGGCGCTCGCGCCGGTGACGTCGATCGACGCCATCCTCGCTCGTGACCCGCGGGCGGAGGTGCGCGAGCTGGGACCCGACGAGCGCGTCGTGCTCTGGCGCCCGTCAGCCGCCGAGGACCTGGGCTGGGGCAGCGGCGGCCGGGCGTCGGTGTTCGTCCGCGATGGCGCGGGCTGGCACCACGTCGGCGACGTCGACTCGAGGTCGGATCAGTCGAGCGTGTCGATCGCGTCGATCGATCCGAGCGGCGTCGCGGTCCTGGTGGAGACCTTCCGCGGCAACGGCGCCCCACCGGAGCGGGTCTACGCCATCGCACGGGTCGGCGAGCGGATCGTCACGGTCGATAGCGGGCTCGTCGCCGAAGTCGACGTCGACGCAGGTCCCGCGGCGACCGAGATCCGCGTCGCGCGTCGGCCCGAGACCATCAACCAGTACCCCGACCCACCGATCG
>Ga0075163_10004661_pt1 | contig 18365 bp, 14 predicted proteins | sample JI1023141ADNA_FD_71478 | JGI IMG/M metagenome (GOLD analysis project Ga0075163, IMG submission 71478) | Wastewater effluent complex algal communities from Wisconsin, to seasonally profile nutrient transformation and Carbon sequestration -... | ecosystem: Engineered > WWTP > Effluent > Algae...
TCGATCCGCAGTTTGCCGGGCATCTCGAGGTGGTCGACCGGCTCTACAACGAGCACGCCTTGGCGTCGCGCGCGAGCCACCCGAACCTCCTCCGGATCCACGGCGCCGCGCTGTCGGACAACGACATCCCGTACCTGGTGATGGAGTACCTCGATGGCGAGACTCTCGCCGTGATCTCGGAGCGCGAGGATCTCGGCGTCCAGGCGATCCTGTCGATCGGTGCGCAGATCGCGGCGGCGCTCGCGGCGCTCCACGCCGGCGGCGTGATCCACTGCGACGTCAAGCACGACAACATTGTCGTGCTGCGCGACTGCCTCCACATCAAGCTGCTCGACTTCGGCGTCTCGCGCCTGGTCGACGAGCCGGCCGACGAGAACACGGGGATCGCGGGCACGCCGTGGTGCATGGCGCCCGAGCAGTGGGAAGCCAAGCCGCAGCCGGCGTCCGATGTCTACGCGCTCGGCTGCTTGCTGTACGACCTGATCACCGGCGCGCCGCCGTTCGATGGCTCGCTGCCCGAGCTGATGATGGCGCACCTCGAGCAACGCCCGGCGCGGCCGTCGTGGCTCGCGAGCTGTCCGCTCGAGCTCGAGCGGATCATCATGCGCGCGCTCGCGAAGGATCCCGCGCACCGCCCGACGATGGCCGAGGTCGCGATGCAGCTCGCCGAGCTCGCGAGCCCGGCGCAGCAGATCGCGATGGCCGGCTAAGCCGTCGCCTCGATGATCCGCACGCGTGCCGCGCCCTCGGACTCCAAATCCTCGAGCTCGAACTCGCGCGGATCGAGCGTCACACCGGGCAAGCCGCAGTCGAGGAGCGCGCGCTCGGCGTCGTCTCGCGACGAGAAATGCAGATGCACCTTGCCGCGCACGAACGCGGACAGCAGGTACGAGAAGCCGCGGACCAGCGGGCCCTGGTGGGTGTCGAGGATCAGGTCGGAGAGGTAGAGGTTCGATGGGAAGCGACGCAGCGCCGTTCCGAACCGGCGCCACATGCCGAGCAGGGTGGGGCGATCGAAGTAGTTCACCAGCCCCTCGGTGATGATCGCCGTGCCGACTCCGGGGTCGAGCGACGCGAGCACGCCGGCGATCGAGGTCGGGCCGTCGTCGATCAGCGCGTCGATCTCCGCGGTGCGATGGTGCGCGGTCTCGCCGCCGAGCTCTCCGAGGATCCGCCGCTTGTGCGCGAGCATGCCCGGGAGATCCGCCTCGACGTAGGTGATGCGATCGCCGTAGTGATTGCGAAACCGCCAGCCACGCGGGGACAACCCGGCGGCGACCTCGACGATCTGCCCGATCGCGCCGGTCTCGATCGCGAGCGTGAGCCGCAGATCGATCAGGCGATGCCGCGCGAGCAGCATGCCCTCGATCGTCGGCAGCCTGACCCGCTGGGCGATCATGTTCGGGCCGTGCAGCGCGTGATACATCAGCCGGCCGGTCGGCGTGGCGAACGCCGGGTGCGAGTGGCCGTGGGCGAACCACACGTAGCCCGTGTAGTGCGCCGTCGGTGAGATGGTCTCGGGATGCGCGCGCGTCATGCCGGTCGCCATCATATGCTCGGGGTATGCGGATCGCGCTGCTCGCGATGGTCGTCGTCGGATGTGGAGACAATCTCCTCGGCTCCCCCGACGTGCTGGTCGAGGAGCCCGTCGCGATCACGGTGACGCGGCAGAGCGTGCCACTCGCCGACGTCCCGGTAGTGTTCCACCGCGCCGACGGCACGCTCGTCGAGACCAGGACCACCGATTCGACCGGTCGCGCCGTCGCGAGGCCCGGGCCCGGCGGCTTCGTCACCGCGGTGACGGCCTTCGCCGCCGATGCCGACCTCAAGACCTTCGCCGGCGTGCACCCGGGCGATCAGCTCGTGCTCGACGGTGCGCCGAACCTGGCGACGCCGATGACGACGTACACCGTCCAGGTCACGCAGGTGGTCGGCGCGGTGTTCTATCGCGTGGGCGTGCGGTGCCTCGTCGGGACCGGCGAGCAGGGGGCAGCGAACACCGACCCGGTCGAGCTCTCGGTGACCACCACGTGCCTCGCACCGACCGAGACGCTGGTCACCGCGCTCGATGCGTTCGGCCGCCCGATCCAATCGGTGCTCGGCGCCGAGGCCACGCCCACCGAGGGTGGCGTCGTCGATCTCACCGGCGTCGCGCCGTCGACCGGCGAGACGGCGACGCTGACGCTCGCGAATGTGCCGGTGGGCGGCATGTTCGAGAGCTCGCGCGCGATCTCGCGTGTCAGCTTCCTGGCCGAGCCCGACACCGCGACCGAGGGTGCGCACCCGACGGTGTTTCCCGATCACGGAGGCGCGCGCCAGACCGTCGCGATCACCGGCGATCGCCCGGTGTTCGCGTGGAGCGAAGCCACCGCCACGCAGACGCTCGATTTCGCGGCCGTGCGCGTCGCGACGGTGAACGAGCCAGCCGTCGATCGCGCGACCCGCGTGGTGACGTGGTCGGGCGGAGCGGATGCGAACTTCGCGTTCGGGCAGCTGTTCGTGATGACCGACCGCTCGTTCCTGTGGAGCTACGCCGGGCCGATCGCGCCGGGGACGACCGCGCTGACGCTGCCCGCGCTCGACGGCTTCACGCTCGATACCGCCACGCGGATCGAGACCGAGCTCGGCGTGGGCCGGATCGAGGGCGACGGGCTCGCCGAGCTGCGCCTCGACGGTGGCTGGCTCGATGCGAACAACGGCCTCGTGGTGCGTCCTCGCGTGCTGCTCGTGCGTCCACCGACCTCGATCGGGACCGGTGGCTTCGCCTTCACGGGTGCCAGCCTGCGCTTCTGAGCGTCGTTGTTCAGTCCACTGAACAGCTTCCGGAGTGCCTCCAGAGTGAGTTGAAAATGTTTGTAAATCGCTGAGGACAAAGGGGTTTTCTTCGGGGATCCTCCCGGGTGCAGATCCGGAGTGTTGCACTGAACATCAGACCAGTAAGCTAAGACTACGGTCATGCGAATCGCCTGCATCCACGTCCCCCAGCTCTCGCTCCAGTGCGCGACCCGCGTCGATCCGGCGCTGCGCGGTGCCGCGGTCGCGGTCGTCGGCGTGCGGCCCGATGCCGGCAAGGCGCAGGCCCCGCAGGTGCTCGCGTGCTCGCGCGCGGCCTTCCTGCTCGGCGTCCGCGTCGGCTCTCTGGCCCCGGCCGCCCGGATCGACGGCGTCCAGGTCGTCTCCGCCAACACGCAGCTCGAGCGCGAGGCCGTGCGCTCGATCGCGGATGCGCTGCTCGCGCTGACGCCGGTCGTCGATGTCGGCGGGCGCGTCGGCGTCGGTGGCGCGCACCTCGCGATGTACTGCGAGGTCCCGAGCAAGACGCGCGGGTCCAGCTTCGGCGAGCGCGTGCTCCACCAGCTCGAGCTGCTCGGCATCACCGGGCGCATCGGCATCGCGGACGATCGGTTCACCGCGTGGGTCGCCGCGTCGGATCACCACGCGGTCTCCACGGACGAGCCCAACGTGCTCAGCGTGCCGCGGGGTGGCTCGGCGGCGTTCCTGTCGCCGCGCCCGCTCCAGCTGCTCTCGATCTCCCCGGAGGTCCAGCACATGCTCGAGGCGCTCGGCGTCACCACGCTCGGTGCGTTCGCGGCGCTGCCGGCGCCGTCGGTGTCGCGCCCGTTCGAGGCAGACTTCCAGGCGCTCGCGCGCGGCGAGGGCGGCCAGACGCTGCGCCCGTATGCGCCCGAGGCGCCGATCCGCGAGGACGTCAACATCAACGCGAGCGCCGCGAACGGCCAGGGCTTCTCGCTGTCGTCGGCGGTCGCCACGCTCGCCGAGCGCGTCGCCGCGCGGCTCGAAGGTCGTGGGCGCGGTGCGGCACGGCTCGAGCTCGCGGTCACGGGACCCGAGGGCGAGCGCGTCGTGCCGATCGTCCCGGTCGCGTCGGCGCGGGTGCGCACGTCGCTCGAGGCGATGCTGGTGCCGGTCGGTGGCGAGCCGAAGCTGCTGTCGTCGAGCGAGTCGCTCGCGGATGCGATCACCACGGCGCTGTCGGGTGACGAGCACGTCTGGCGCCTGCGCCTGTCGGTGATCGGTGAAGCGATCGCCGGCGAGGAGCCGGTGTCCGAGCTCGCCGAGACCGAGGCGCCCGGCATCATCGATACGCTCTCCGTCGTGCTGTCGAACACGGGCGGCAGCCTCGAGCTCGCGTTCGGTCCGCTGTCGAGCAACTTCGCGCCGGGGCCCACGGCCGGGGTGCTGCGCGATCGCCGTGAAGCGCATCAGCGCACGCGGCGGACCAAGCGGCACCGCACGCGGCCGAGCTCGGTGATCCAGCCGAAGCTGTTCAAGAGCTAAGCCTCGCTACGGGGCTGCGAGGAGCTCGTCGGCGAGCTTCTTCACCAGCTGCGCATCCGCGCGGTCACCGAACTGCTTCTTCACCGCGCCGATGACCTTGCCGGCCATCTTCGGGTCCTTCGCCGGCAGCTCGGAGACGATCTTCGCCACCGCCTCGCGCAGCTCCGCCTCCGAGAGGCCCTGCGGGAGGAACTTGCTGCACCACTCGGTCTCGAAGTCGATCTCGGCGACCTGCTCCTTGCCGCGGTCGCCGGCGTTGGCGTAGTCGGCGCGCGCCTTCTCCATCTGCTTCTTGTAGGTGCGAATGACGTCGAGGATCAGGGCGTCGTCCACCGTGCCGGTGAAGTCCTTCGCGGTCCGCCGCTCCATGATCTTGGTGTTGATCATGCGGACCAGGTTCGCGGTCTTGGAGTCCTTGGCCTTCATCGCAGCGGTGAGCTGCTCGCGGAGCTGGGCTTCGAGAGACATGAGCGCTATCTACCATGGCGGGCAGGGCGTGGCTGGATGTGGTTAGTGGGGAACGTTCAGGGCGATTGGCCGCCACGGGCAAGACCGTGGTGCGGCGGGTCGCGTCTTGATCCACATGCAGACTCCCGTCGCCCTCGTTGTCGCCTCGCTTCTCGTCGGTTCGGTGGCTGCCGCGGATCCCAAACCGGCACCTCGCAAGACTCCCAGCAAGGTCGTGGTCGGCAAGGATCCGCTCGTCGTCGAGCTCGGCACCGCGATCGGCCCGTTCAAGCTCGGCATGCCCATGGATCAGGTGGCCGCGATCGACGCGTCCCTGAAGCCGGTGCCTGGTCAGCGCTACTCGTCGCAGCGCTGGATCGAGGTCGGCTACGACGCGAAGGATCGGCTGTCGTGGATCTCGCTGCACGTCAACGAGTACGCGCCGGGCGTCGTGATCGAGGGCAAGCGGCTCGCGAAGCCGGTCACCCTCGAGGGCCTGCGCAAGGTGGTGCCGGGCTGCGGCGCGCCCGTCCGGGCCGACGGCGGCTCGGTCGCGAAGTGCAAGGGCGGCACCGAGGTCGGTGTGGTCGGGCCCATCAACCTCGTGGTGATCGCGTTGCGCGCGCCGTGAGCGCTAGATCGCGTCGTCCGTCGGCTCGGTGACCGGCGGGATGGTCGCGACCTTGCGGCTCTGGGCGACCGGCGACGACTCGTCGATCAACCGCGCGCCTTCCATCAGCAGGTGCGTGGTGGTGACGTTGACGCGATCGACGCCCTCGACGAGGCACGCCACGAACTCGAACTCGCCGGCGCCCCAGGTCAGCAGGTAGTAGATGCACGACGCATCGACCGGCTCCTCGGCATCGTCGAGACGGGCGTGGACCACCTTGCCCTCGCGCACCAGGATCTGCGCGGAGACCCCGTCGGGAGCGCGCAGCTGGAGCAGGCCGGTCTTGCGCTCGAGCTCGATCAGGATCAGCAGCGAGGACAGCCCGACCTGGGAGAGATCACCGCGCAGGCCACTCGCGGCCCCGAGCTGCTCGCGGGTCTCCTGCAGCGTCTGCTGGGTGCGCCGCAGCGTCTTGGCGACGCGGAGATCGAGCTCCTCGAAGCGGAACGGCTTGGTGACGTAGTCGTCGGCCCCGAGCCGGAAGCCGCGGATCCGGTCGTCCTCCGAGGACAGCGCGGTGAGAAAGATCACCGGGAGCATCGCGAGCTCGGGCTGCGAGCGCAGCTGGCGGACCAGCGCCCAGCCATCGAGCTTGGGCATCATCACGTCGGTGATCAGCAGGTCCGGGACGCGGGCCGTGGCGCGCGCGAGGGCGTCCTCGCCATCAACGGCGGTCTCGACGCTGTACCCCCGCTTCTCGAGCACGGTTGCCACCATGCGGAGAATCCAGGCATCGTCGTCTGCCACGAGTACGTGCGGCATCGCCGGGGGTCAAGTTAGCGTGTTGCCTGCGGCCTTCGCAACGCCACCGACGACCAACTCCCGGGCTAATCCGCGCCCGCGCCGTCTGGGGACCGTGCGAGGGCGGTGGATCTCGGTCGCAACGAAACGACGCATACCGTGATCTTCGTCCGATCGCGCCGATCGTGCAGGGCTCGCCGGTCACGGAGACCGCGCAGGGCCTGCGCCGGGTCGTGGCACCGGCAGCTGGCTGACGACGCTCGTCGTGGCCCAGCTCCCACGATCGCGCATCAGGATCCGACCATCGGCGAGCGCGATCGCGATGCGACCGGCGCGATCGACCACGATGCCGACCGCTGTCGCGGGCGGCGTCACCTCGATCGCCTCGCGGACCAGCGACGTCTCGAGCGTCAGCAGCTCCAGCGTGCCGGCGCGGCGCCCGACCGCGACCAGGCTACCGGTGGGGCCGACCGTGGCAGCCGTCACGGTCGAGCCGGGCCACGCGATGGTCTTGCGCGCGCGTAGATCGAACGCGCCCGTCGCGACGATCGCCCAGCGGTCGTCGACCAGCGAGACCACCTGTTTCGGTGCCCCGGCGAGGGGCTCGACCCGCTTGCCGTCGACGCGCGCGAGGCCGGTCGCCATCGCGATCACGATCGTCTTGCCGGCACCGATCGCGAGCACCGGCGAGGGCGCGAGTGCGAGCTTCTCGGGCTCTCCACGGGCCGCGAGGTGGAGCGCGTAGAGCTGACGCTTGACCGCGGCCACCGCGCGCGGCCCACGCGCCATCACGGCCTTGTCCTTCTGGTGCAGCCGGATCGCCGACCAGCCGTTGGGCGCGAGCTTGTAGACCACCCCGTCCCCGGCGGCGACGATCTCGCCGGCCGCACGCCCCGCGACCATCAGCGGATCGACGGTGGTGATCCGCTGCGTGCGGATCCAGGCGCCCTTGCCATCCGGCGCGTAGACCTCGCCATGCGGCCCCAGGGCGACGGCCTGTCGGGCGTCGTCGGTCGGGCCCGGTGCGAGCAGCGCGAGCGGCTCGGCGTGGAGTGGAGGAGACGCGACCAGCGCGAGGGCGCCGATCAGACGCGCGAACCGCGCGCCCGTCACTTCGCGGAGCCGGAACCTTCGGGCGCTTTGGCGGGCGCCTCGTCGAAGTGGGCGAAGCCGCACTGCTCGAGCTCGGCGCGCGACGTGGCCTTGCTCGCGCACGCGACGGAATCCTTCGACGAGCCGCCGCGGCAGCGCCGGATCGCGGGCGCCAGATCGCCGCCGTACCCCTGCGTGCCCATCAGCTTGCGCATGTTCTCGATCGCCTTCTTGCACGCGTCTTCATCCGGCTTGTTGCAACCGATGGCAAACGTGGCGGCGAGGGCAAACACGAAGCGCTTCATGACCATTCCTCGGCGGACTCTACCAGCAAGCGTGCGCGGTCGAGATCCTGACCGGTGTCGATCTCGCGCCACTTGCCGTCGATCAGGATCGGGTCGATCCGGATGCCGGCATCGATCAGGTGTTGCCACAGGTCGGTGAGGTACGCGTTGCGATAGGTCGCGGCGCGCTGGAACGGCTGTTGATCGTCGCCGGCGAACTGCTGCTGCAGGCGATCCAGCGTGCGCGCGACGGTGGCGACCCCGCGCTCCGACAGCTTGGTGAGGCCGATGTACTCGCCGACCGCCTCGGCCGGCGGCAGCGAGCGCTTGCCGGTGCGCGCGACCGAGCCGTCGGGCATCAGGTCCGAGACCTCGCCTTCCTCGAGTGGGTGCTCGGTGCGCCCCTCGTAGATCACTCGAAACTCGCGATCGATCACCAGCCCGAGGTCCGCCGGCGAGTCCACCGCGGCGCGCGCGACCGAGGGGGTGAAGATGATGTCCGAGTAGGTCAGCAGGCACGGCTGGTCGAGGAAGCGACGCGCGCACGCGAGCGACAACAAGATGTTGTTGGTCTGCCACTCCGGGTTGTCGACGAACGTCAGCCGCGGGGCAGGGGACAGGTTTTTCGCCAGGTCCTCGAGCACGTCACCGCGATAGCCGCGGATGATCACCAGCTCCTCGATGCCGGCCTGATGGAACGCGTCCCACACCCAGCCGAGGATCGGCTTGGTCCCGACCTGCACCATGCACTTCGGAATCTCCTCGGTGTGCGGCCCCAGGCGCTTGCCTCGACCCGCCGCGATCACGATCGCACGCTTGATGCTCATGCAGTCTCCTTCGGTACGGGCGGCGCGAACCGACCGAGCCGCAGCAGGATCGTCGCGAGGCACTTCATCAGATACAGCGCGTTGATGCCGGCGTACGCCCAGAAGTAGATGTCGATCCGATCGACCAGCGCGCAGATCCAGATGTACTGCGGGTAGTGCACGACCACGCGGCTCGCCATCTCGAGCCCGGTCAGCACGAGCCCCACGGGGCCCTTGCGCCCCCCGACCTCGGCGGGCTGCCCATCCTCGGTGGCTTGCTTCGCACCGAGCTCTGGCCGGCGGAGGAACGACGTCAGCGAGAGCCCGGCAGCGAGGCAGAACAGCCCGGCGAGCCCGACCAGGAGCAGGCGCTCGTCGAGGGTCTCCTGCCACAGCCGCACCGCGACCGCCGCGAAGATGAACATCGCCTTGAGCTCGTCCATCAGGAAGTCGAGCAGGTGGCCGGCGGGAGACGCGATCTTGCGGAGGCGCGCGAGCTGGCCGTCGGCGCAGTCGAGCACGAACGAGAATTCGTAGACGATCACGGCGAGGATCAGCCAGAGATGCCCCGGCAGCAGGATCAGCATCGCCGCGGCGAGCGCGGCCACGATCGCCGAGAGGAACGTCACCTGGTTCGGCGTGATCGGCGTGTTGCGGAGGACGTAGACGACGACGGCCGCCGGCGGCCGGGCGATGTACTCGGTGAACTTGTTGATGTCGCGCTTCTTCTTGGAGCTGCGATAGATAGCTGCGATCTCGGAGAACACGACGGGGCCGACTATAGGGTCGGAGGTGGCGATGCGCGAGGTTGCCGTCCCACCTTGAGACGCGCAGATCGCACCGCCCCAGGCGGTGTTCGGGGTTGTGACCTGGCGACGCCTCGATCGGCTGGCATGCTCGGGGGCATGCGCCTCCTCGCGATCGCCCTGGTCCTCGCCGCCGGCACGAGCGCGGCCGATCCGGTCGGCGAGCTCGAGCGGGCGCTCCCCGCGGGCTGGAGGGTCACCACCACCAGGAGCGACCTGACGATCGAGCGGATGGTGCCGGTCCGGATCTCCGGCCGGTTCCTGCCCAACGCCGCGCACTACGGCAACGCGCCGACCCGCGCACCGGTGAGCGCTCCCACCGAGAAGCTACGCCTGCGGTACCGCACCGAGCCTGCGTGGTCGGCCGCGCGGCTCGCCCAGGTCACCGCGGCAAACCAGCAGGTCTACGCCGAGCTCCAGCCGCTGCGCGCGAAGTACAAGATCGACGACATCGCGACCGGCAAGGGCATGCCGCTGCCGAGGACGCCCGACGAGCAGCAGCGGCTCCACGACTATCAGGCCGCCTACGACGCCGTGCTGGCGCGGATCACGGCGGTGCCCGAATGCACGCTCGGCAAGGTCAGCGTGTTCGCCGATCGCTCGACCTACCAGCAGCTCGATCTCATGGTCGTGCCCGAGATCGCGATGCGCGAGGCGTACGCCGTCGTCGAGCTGATGAAGCGGCGCTGCAGGTAGCGTCTAGAAGTGCGTGGTTCACCGCCGAGATCGTCCGAATTTCATCGCGGGGGTCAATCGGATCGATGGCTTGGCCCCTGGCTCGGCTGCTGCACGACGAGGAGCACCATGTACAAGCTCCTCGGGCTGGGTCTGCTCTCGATCGTGGGATGTGCTGCGGATGCACCCGCCGAGCCCCACGACGTGGCGTGGGGACCGCGAGCTGGAACGACGCTCAGCCTGGACGCGTGCATCGGGATTCGCGTGACCTCCTCTCCGGAGGTCGGAGCCAGTCAAACGGTCGAGCTTCCGTGTGCCGCGACGACCACCGTCGTGATGTCGGATCCAGATGACCCGCTCGTGCAGATCGAGGTGGATTACCTCTACTGGATGATCCCGTTCGGGTGCGAATCGGACGCGTGCTGGGTCGAGGCGACGATGGCGACCGGCGCGATCGCGTTCGACGCCACCGCACCGTCGACGATCATCATCGAGCCGGTGATCAACCTGCCGTTCTGACTCACGCGTCGCGCTGATTCTTGGTCGAGCGCAGGTAGACGATCAGATCGCGCAGGAAGCTCGGCTGCGCCAGGAACAACCGGCCGAGCATCGCGCGGTGGCCGAACGTGGTGATGCCGCGCGTGTACTCGATCATCGCGTGGACGCGCTCGATGTCGCCCGCACGACAGGTCACGGTGCCGTGGGCACCGACGACGTGCGCGAGCTCCTCGGACCGCAGCGCCGCGAGGCTCGCGTGCAGCTTCGGCATCGACTGCCACATGATGAGCGAGAAGCCCATGTAGCCGAGTTGCTCGACCGAGCCCCACGCGAGCGCGTAGAGCCGCGCCACGAACGACTGCGCGGCGCCCGAGAGCGCGAACACGTCCTGCACGATCAGCGTCCTCGACACGCGATCGACGAGCAGCACCTCGTCGAGGAGGTGGCCTTCGATCGGGATCACCGCGAGCTCGTCGGGCAGCTTCGCCGTGCCGAGCAGGCCGTCGAGCTGGAGGTGTCTCGTCGGCGGATGCGTGAGGTGACCCGCGGTCCCGATCGCGATCGAGCCGGGGAACTGCCGTCGCGCCGACTCGACGAACAGGCTGTGCCCCTTGCCCTGCGTGATCAGCCAGCGCACGTTGCCGAGCTGGCGAACCTGGTCCGCGATCGCGGGCTCGAAGGCGATCGGATTGATGATCGCGAGGTCGTCGCCGAGCTTCACCACCGTCGCGACCGTGTTGTGGAGCAGCGGCGCGCCGGTCATCGGGAACATGTGCGCGACCCGCCACATCCGATCGGGATGGATCTCGACGAGCCGTTGCGGCAGCGACTCGGCCCGCCACTCCGCCTCGGTGGGAAGCAGGTCGATCAGCGGATGATCGGGCGTCGCGAGGACGCGGGCATCGTCGAGCGAGCGCTGCGCGCGATCCGGATCGCGGGCGCGCCAGACCCACGCGGCGTAGAGATGCGCCGGGAACTGCGAGCCGTGACTCGCGACCAGCTTGCGCGCGGTGTCGAGGACATCGACGCGCATCAGATCCGGCTGCGTCAGCCCCCACGCGATCCGCTGCGTCGCGCGAAAGAACTTGTTGGGCGAGCCCCCGAGTTGCTCGACGAGCCGCCACTCGTCCTGGGTATCCTTGCCGAGTAGATAGATCGACCGCATCAACTCTCCGACGGTGGTCGCGACATCCGCCGCGCGATGTCGCCGATCGACACGCGCTCGGCATCGAGCCGCTGCCGCACCAGCAGGAACGTGTTCATCAGGCCCTTCCCCTTGACCTCGACGGGGCCGCGCGGCTCGAGCTCGAACTGCGTCTCGAGCAGCTTGAACGTGGTCTCGGAGACCTGGATGCGGCCGGGCAGGCCGGTCGACTCCATGCGGCTCGCCGTGTTCACGGTGTCGCCCCACAGATCGTAGATGAACTTCTTCGTCCCGATCACGCCCGCGACCACGGATCCGCTGTGGATGCCGATGCGGATCGACAGCGGCGAGCCGGTGCGCTTCGCGTAGGCCTCGATGCCCGCGATCATGTCGAGCGCCATGTGCGCGATCGCCGTCGCGTGGTCCGCGATCGGTTGCGGGATGCCGGCGACCACCATGTACGCGTCGCCGATCGTCTTGATCTTCTCGAGGCCGTGCTGCTCGGCGAGCTTGTCGAACAGGCTGAACAGCTCGTTCAGCATCGTCACCAGCTCCTCGGGGCTGGTCTTCGACGCGAACGTCGTGAAGCCCGCGAGATCGGCGAACATCACGCTGACCGCGTCGAACCGGTCGACGATCAGGCTCTCGCCGGTCTTCAGCCGCTCGGCGATCGGCCCGGGCAACACGTTGAGCAGCAACCGCTCGCTGGTCGCCTTCTCCTCGGTGAGCTCCGAGGTGCGCTGCTGGACCATCTCCTCGAGGTTCTCGCTGTGCAGCTGGATGGTGTCCGCCATCGCGTTGAAGTTGGTGCCGAGCTGCCCGATCTCGTCCTTGGTCCGGACCTTGGTGCGCGCGGCGAAGTCCTTGTCGGCGAACCGCCGGACCGTCTCCGACAGCGCGAGGATCGACTTCGTCAGCACGGTGCCCATCGCGATCGAGACCAGCAGGGCGAGCGCGATCACCGCGAGCGACAGCTTGATCGCGAGGCTGCTCGCCGAATCGAGCACCGCGCGCATCTTGACGTCGGAGATGTCGACCCCGAGCACGCCGAGACAGTTGCCCTGGGCATCGCGGAGCGGCTTGCCGGCGATGTCGGACAACGGGATGTACGCCGAGACGCTGGTGAGGTCGAACTCCTCGTCGTAGACGAACTCGGGCTCGAGCTCGATCGAGCACTCGGTGAGCGCCTTCTTGAGCAGCGGGATCTCGTCGACCGCGTACTCCTGATCGAAGTGGCTGATCTCCTCGTGCTCGCCGAGCTTCTCGCCGCGCGCTTCCTTCGCCCGGAGCTCGAGGACGTCGGCATCGACGACGAAGCGCGGCTTGTCGGGGTTCGCGGTCGGCGCGAGCAGGTACGCGAAGTGGATCAGATCCGCCTCGGTGGAGCGGATCATCCGCAGCTGGTCGTAGATCACCTTGTAGTCGGCGGAGTGCTCGACCTCTCCGACCTTGGCCTCGTCGTCGCCGACGCCGCGCTTGTCGAGCAACCGGCGGTAGGCCGCCAGATCGATCGCGTGCCGGCCGACCTGCGTGACATCGCGCAGGCGGTCGCGGTACTGGTCCGTCATCTGGGTCTCGACGAACCGATAGAGGAACAGCGCGAGCAGCACGCTGAGCAGCGAGCTGACGCCGAAGAACGCGATCGTTAGCTTGCGCCTGAGCCGCACCCCGCGAGGACCGTAACACGTGCGCTAGACCGCATCGGTGCCGGGCCCAGGGACACTGGTAGGCCGTTTATCTCGACCGGCAGTGATTCACCGAATGCGCACCGCGATGCACGGTCCGTCGTCGCATCGTCGTCGGAATCGGGATTCTTGGGACCGCCTGAATTCGGCTGTTGACGCCACCGGTGCGCCCGGCCTATGACCTCGCCGCGGTTCAGGGGAACCAAGTCACTCTTACATAACGATCAACCGATCACAGACACTGGGGTTTTAGGATGCCTGAGCACACGATCCCCGAGTCCCTCATCGAGCAGATCCGGACGGGCAAAGCAGCGCTCGTCGTCGGTGCGGGAATCGGCGTTCCTTCTTGGAAGCAACTACTAGAGCGCATGACCAAGGCGCTCGAGACGCGCGGGCGCGAAGGCGATGACGCCGCGACCCGCGATCTAGAGAAGCTTCTCCACAAAGGCAGCCTCGTGCGCGCCGTCGGGTTCTTGGCCCGCGCGCTCGGCGAGGACACCTGCGACAAGATCGTCGAGGAGCTCTGGGCCGCACCGGCCGAGACCCCGGTCCTGCCGAAGGTGCTCGCCACCCTGCCGTTCCGCCACGTCTGGACGACGTTCCCGGGCGACGTGCTGGAGCACGCGTTCGAGACCGCGTCTCCCGCGGAGTGGCCGCCGTCGCGCGTCGTGACCTACCAGGAGCTCGGCGAGCTGTCGCCGCGCCGCCGCACGCTGGTCAAGATGCTCGGCAACTTCGACACCTACGTCGTGACCCCGGGCTCGGTGCGCCGCGCGTTGTCGCGCGCCGTCGATCTCCGCGACTACGCCCGCAAGCTGTACGTCGAGGGTTCGCTGGTGTTCGTCGGGTTCCGCTACGGCGATCCCGATCTGTCCGCGCTCCTCGATCGCGTGTTCGGCATGTTCGAGCCGCCGCGCGGTACGCACTACTTCCTCGGTGCCGGCGTCGGGCCGGTCACCGTCGACGAGCTGATGGCGGATCACCACATCGAGGTGGTGAACCTGCAGGGCCGCGGTGGCGACGAGGTCGCCGAGCGCTCGATCATCGAGTGGCTCGAGCAGCTCCGCGAGGAGTGCAAGACCCGCAACATCACGCTGTCGCAGGCGCGCCCGGATGGCGACGATGCCGAGGGTTGGATCGCGCTGCTCGGCGATAGCGGCGAGGAAGGCGAAGCGAACGACGCCCTCGATCTGATCGAGCGGCGCGCGCGCGATACCAAGGACTGGGAGACGGTCATCGAGGTGCTGCTCGGTCGCATCGAGCACGCCGGTGATGGCAAGCCCCGCGCCGAGCTGCTGCGCCAGATGGCGGAGGTCTACGAGCTCGGCCTCGGCGACATGAAGCGCGCGTTCGAGGCGGTCACCACGGCGTGCCAGGTCGCGCCGGAGGACGACGAGTCCGCGAAGCTCGCCGAGCGGCTCGCCGCCGCCACCGGTGGCTGGGCGGATCTCGTGTCCGAGGCCTCGAGCATCGCCACCGATGCCACCGACCCCAAGGTCGCGTCGGCCTGGTGGGCGCGCCTCGGCAACTGGTACTCCACGCGTCTCGATCGCCCGGACTACGGCATGCCGTCGCTCCGCCGCGCGCTCGAGCTCGACCCGACCAACCGCATCGCGTACACGGCGCTCGCCGAGACGCAGCGCAAGCAGAACAAGTGGGCGGATCTCGCCGACACGCTCCGCGCGCACGCGGCGGTCGAGACCGAGACCTCGGTCAAGGTCGACCTGCTGCTCGGCCTCGGCGATCTCAACGAGAGCCAGCTGTCCGCCACGGCGAAGGCGATCGAGGCGTACCAGGCTGCCGCCGATCTCGACGACTCGAGCGACGACGCGCTCGCCGCCCTCGAGCGGCTGTACCGCCGCGACGAGCGGTGGGTGAACCTCGCGAAGGTGCTCGACCGCCGCGCCGAGATCTGTGAAGAAGGTGGTGATCCGGGTCGCGCCGCGGCGATCCGCCGCGAGCTCGGCACGATGCGCGCCGAGAAGCTCGGCGATCAGGAAGGCGCGATCGCGCGCTACGAAGCCGCCGTCGCGAAGAACGGCAGCGACTACGAAGCGCTCAAGTCGCTCGTCGATCTCTACGACAAGACGGGCCGCACCGAGGACTACCTCCGCACGATGGAGCGGCTCGGTCAGGTCGCGCCGGACGGCGAGAAGCTGACCACGCTGCGCAAGCTGGCGAACGAGCTCGAGGATCGCGATCCGGCGCGTGCCGCCGCGGCCTACGAGAAGCTGCTCGCCACCGATCCGCAGGCGGACGATGCGTACCGCGGTCTCGAGCGCGTGCTCGAGGGCCAGGAGAACTGGTACGAGCTGGTCGCGCTGCAGCGCCGCCACATCGCCGCCGCCAAGACGCCGGCCCAGCGCGTCGAGCTCTATCTCGCCAGCGCGAAGGTCTATCAGGGCAAGCTCGATGACCCCCACAAGGCCATCGAAGCGCTGCTCAACGTGCTCGCGATCGACGAGAGCAACCGCGAAGCGCTCGCGGCGCTGCCGGATCTCTACGTGCGCACCGCCGCCCACGACCGCGCGACGGACATCCTCGTCCGCCACGCCGGGATCGAAGGCGATCGCGGCGCGGTGCTGCTCGCGCAGGCGGGCAAGATCGCGATGGACTCGCTGTCCGATCTCGAGGCGGCGCAGCGCCACTTCGAGAAGTCGCTGGCGCTCGACTCCGAGCTGTACGCCGCGCTCAAGGGGCTCGGCGACGTCCACGAGGCGCGCGGCAACTGGGAGAAGGCCGTCGAGCACATGCTCCGCGCCGAGGGCGTCAGCGGCAGCCGCAACGAGCGGACCGCGCTGCTCTGGCAGGCCGCGCAGCTCGTCGATCTCAAGGTCGGCGATCCCGCGCGCGCGCTCGAGCTCTACGAGCGCGTGCTCAAGCTCGATCCCGATCACGTCGATGCGGGTCAGCGCGTGGTCGATCAGCTGGTCGCCGCGAAGCGCTGGGACGATGCGCTCCCCGTGCTCGAGATGCTCGCCCGTCAGGCCGAGGGGCTCGATCGCAACGAGCGGTCGCGCCGCGAAGCGCAGCTCGGTCGCGCGTACGAGATGCTCCATCGGACGGAGAAGGCCGCGCGCCACTACCGGCTCGCGGTCGAGCAGGATCCCGATTCGTTCGATGCCGCCGTCGGGCTCGCCGCGATCTTGATGATCGAGGCGAAGGCCAACGAGGGCAACGAGAGCGCGAAGGATCAGTGGCTCGAGGTCGAGCGCCGCTACCGCGAGGTGCTCGCGAAGCACCGCGGCATCGCGGACAACCGGGTCGCCGAGATCTGGTTCAACCTCGGCATGTCGTCGCGCGCCCTCGGCGACGATCGCAAGGCGGAGCTGTCGTTCCGCCGCGCCCTCGAGAAGGAGCCGCTGCACGAAGCGACGCTCGGCGCGCTGGTCGAGCTCGGCGGTGCCCGCGGCGAGTGGAAGACGGTCGCCGAGGCCAAGCGCAGCCAGGTCGAGGCCCTCGCGAAGTCGCCGGGCAGCGAGGCGCGCCGCGCGAAGCTGTTCGAGGAGATCGGCGACATCCTGCGCGAGCGCCTCAAGGATCTCTCGGGATCCACCAGCTCGTACGCGTCGGGTCTCGAGCTCGCACAGGGCGATGTCTCGCTGACGCGCTCGCTGCTCCACAAGCTCCTCGAAGCGTTCACCGAGCAGCGTCAGTGGCGCCGCGCGATCGAGACGCTCGACCAGCTGTCGGCCCAGGAGGCGTCGCCGGATCGCCGCGCCCGCTTCCACTACACGGCGGCCGTGATCGCGCGCGACGAGGTTCGCGACGCCGAGCTCGCGGTGGAGAAGTTCCATGCCGCGCTCGACGACGCGCCGATGACGCCCAAGGCGTTCGACGGCGTCGAGAAGCTGCTGCAGGAGCGCAAGGACTGGAAGAACCTGGCGCGCGCGTATCGCCGCCAGCTCAAGCGGATGGGCGAGGACGCGCCGGTCGAGACGCTGGTCCAGCTGTGGACCCACCTCGGCGACGTCTGCGTCGATCACCTGAACGACACCGAGGCGGCCACCGAGGCGTATCAGGTCGCCAGCGAGCTCGCCCCGGACGACATGGAGCGTCACGAGCAGCTCGCGGATCTCTACCTCGAGGCGGGTGAAGCTCGTCGCCAGGAGGCGATCTCGGAGCTCCAGCTGCTGATCAACCACGCGCCGGATCGCGTCGAGCTCTACAAGGCGCTCGCGCTGCTCTACCGGGCCGAGCACGAGCTCGACAAGGCGTGGTGCGTGGCGCAGGCGCTGGTGTTCCTCGGGGCCGCGTCCGACGAAGAGCAGCTGCTCTATCGCCGGTTCCGGCCGTCGAACTTCCAGCCCGCTCCGCGGCGCCTCACCGAGGAGCTGTGGCAGAAGGCGATCATCCATCCGCGCGAGGATCGGCACGTCGGTGCGATCTTCTCGTCGACGCTCGGTGCGCTGGCCGCTGGCACGGCACAGCCCATCACGGCGTTCGGGCTCACCCCCGAGACGCGGACGGATCTCGATCGCGATCCCCGCGCGGTGAGCCGGATCGTGAAGTACGTGACGAGCGTGCTCGCGATCGACCCCGCGCCGATGGTGTGGCTACAGGAGTCGGGCGATGGCCTGCGCGTCGCCAACACGGTCGGCCTCGGCGCCGAGCGGCAGCGGTTGATCCCGTCGCTGCTCGTTGGCTCGCAGCTGATCGGCAAGAGCGACGAGCGCGAGCTCGCGTTCGAGGTCGGCAAGCGGATGGCGTTCCTGCGGCCCGAGCGGTTCGTGACGCTCGCCCTCGGCACGCTGCCCAAGCTCGAGGCCGCGTTCGCGGCGTCGGTGCTCGCCGGTGGCAAGAACGTGACCGCGCACGACGGCAAGCCGTTCGCGCAGCACGCGCAGGCCACCAACGACGAAGCGCAAGCGCTCGCGCGCAGCCTGCGCCAGCAGGTGCCGCGGCCGCTGCTCGAGCAAGTCGGCGAGCTGTCGGGCAAGCTGTCGGGGCGCGTCGGCAACGGCCTGATCTCGACGTGGCGCACCGCCACCGACCTGACGGCGAACCGCGTCGGCTTCGTGGTCAGCAACGACCTCGAGACCGCGGCCAAGGCGATCGCCACCGAGGGCGCGACGACGTCGAGCCTGTCGGTCAAGGATCGCCTGCGCGACCTGCTGTCGTTCGCGGTGTCCGAGCAGTACTTCAACGTCCGTCGCCACCTCGGCCTGCACGTCCGCGAGGAGGTCTCGGCGCGGGATCCAGCCCGTGCGGCCGGCGA
>Ga0075163_10004662_pt1 | contig 18363 bp, 14 predicted proteins | sample JI1023141ADNA_FD_71478 | JGI IMG/M metagenome (GOLD analysis project Ga0075163, IMG submission 71478) | Wastewater effluent complex algal communities from Wisconsin, to seasonally profile nutrient transformation and Carbon sequestration -... | ecosystem: Engineered > WWTP > Effluent > Algae...
GCCAGCTTCGCATCGGGGCTGACATCCAGGCCCGCGAGCAGCTCCTTGCCACTGTAAAGCGGCGTGATATGCCCCTGAAGATCGCTGCGCCACAGCCCTGCTGCCGACGCTGAGCTGCTCGCAGACTTGGTCGTGGTCAAAAAGACCGTCGCCTTTTCCGGCGGCGTGCGAATCGCGGTCCCTGCGCTCACCGGCGGCGTGCGCGCCAGCGCCAGCGAGAGCGGAGCCCCGGCGTCGCGCAGATCCAGCGTCTTTAGCACCTCCAGCCCGGCCTCGGCGCCGCTACCCAGCCCAGCCTCGGGCAGCTTCAGCTCCATGGCAGTGATGCGCGTCGGCTGGTGCCCGGCCGCTTGACTGTCGGCATTGTCGCCCGAGCTCAGCCACAGCGTCGAGCCATCCGAAGAAAAGCGCAGCCCGTGCGCATGCACCAGCGGCTGCCGCATGCCGGGCAGCGCTGACAGCGCCGCAACCTGACGTGGCACCACGGCCGTCAGCCCCGGCTTTACATCCAGGACCACGATCTGGTTGTCCTCGGGCAGCGCCAGTGCCAGCAGCTGACCGTCGGGATGCAGCGCCGCGGCGCGGGCCTGCTTGACGCTCGCGGGCAGCGCCGCAGGCTGCCACGGCGCCGGCCGCCGCGCCTCGCGGATATCCCACAATGTAAGCTGCGCCGACTCGGTGCCGATCATGGCCAGCACGCCCGCGCGCTCCGCCGCCACCAGCAGCTGCGCCGGGTGGCGAAGCTGGCGCGTCTCGGCGATGCGCGGCCCACCGGGAGCGACCAGATCCACGATCGCGACACTGCTCGCGGCCTGCGGTGCGCCCTGCAAGAGCACATAGGCCGCAGCGCCATCGTAGGACAGCGCCAGCGCCTGCGCGCCCGGGATGGTCAGCGGCGAGCCCACCGCCTCGGCAGTCGGCGTCGCGCCGCCGCGTGCGACCCGCAGCGCCTGGAGCTGCCCGCGCCGGCCATCGAGCAGCACCGCCAGCCGGCTCAGCTGAAGCGGCATCGCCGCCTGACCGCCGCCCGACTGCACCGAGACCGTCTGCGCACCCACGGCGCTCCCCGCGGGAATCTGGGTGACGATGCCGCCGCCTTGCGTGCGCCAGCGGACCTCTGCCGGGCGTCCGCCGATGGTGAGCGTCGGCTGCTTGCCAAAGCCGCTGCCCTCGATCAGCACCATCTCGCCGATCGCAAACTGGCCGTCCGACTCTGCCAAAAGCGGCCCGGCCTGTCCGATGTGCACGGCGCCCAGGTCGCGCACCCGGCTGATGTGCGGCCGCGCCTCTCGCAGATCCGCGATGTCGGAGGGGTCGATGACAGCGGGCCAGGTCGCTCCGCAGCCGCCGAGCAGCGCGCAGAAACCCAGCGCCCATGGGGTGATTCCTCGGTCGAAACGTCGCATGGGCGGAACATCGCAAGAAACCCGCCGCACGTAAAGCCGGCTTTCTGGGCGCTCCGCACCGGCGATGCTAGGCTTGGCCGCCATGCTTTTGGTGCTAAGCAGCCTATTTGGAGCAACAGGAGGCATCCCCGCCTTCAACCGGCTGCTCGTGGCTGCGGCCGGCGAGTTTGCCGCCGCCCAGGGCCTGCCGCTGCGCATCGTGGCGCTGACCGATCCCGTGGATGGCCCGCCGCCCGCTGGCGTCGCCTATGTGCCCTGCGGTGGCGATCGCGCCCGCTGCGGAGCCGAGACGCTGCGCGCCCTGCCGCAGCATCCATTCGCGATTCTTGGGCACGTCAACCTGGCGCCGCTCGGGCTGGTTGCGCGGCTCTTGGGCCGACCGTTCGGCGTGATCGCCCACGGCACGGACGTCTGGACGCCGCTCTCCTGGAACCGGCGGCAGGCGCTGCGTCTGGCGCGCGTGGTCGCCTGCGTCAGCAGCGATACCGCCGCCCACGTCGTCAGCCAGCAGGGCGTTGCCGCTGAGCGCTGCCTGCGCATCATCAATGCCATCGCCACCGTCCCCGAGCCGCCCCCCGTTCAGCAGATCGACTCGGGCCTGCTGCGGATCCTCAGCGTGACCCGGCTGCATCCCGACGAGCCCAAGGGGATCGACCTCATGCTCCACGCCCTGGCCGGGCTGCCGGGCAGGCGACTGACCTACACGGTCATTGGTGATGGGGACGCCCGCCCGTCGCTGCGAGCGCTTGCCGAGACGCTGGGTCTGGCCGATCGCGTGCGCTTCGTCGGGCTGGTCAGCGACGCCGAGCGGGATGCCGCCCTCGCCGAGTGCGACCTGTTTGCGCTGCCGTCGAGCAACGAGGGTTTCGGCATCGTGTACCTGGAGGCGATGGCGCAGGCCAAGCCCTGCCTGGCCGCACGCGTCGGCGGCGCTCCCGAGGTTGTGCTGGACGGCGAGACCGGCCTCTGCGTCGAGCCCACAGTGCTGGCGGTGCGGGCTGCGATCGTGCGCCTGAGCGACCCGGCGCTGCGCGAAAAGCTGGGCGCCGCCGGTCGCGCTCGTCTGCTCAGCCACTTCACCTACGACGCCTTCCGGCGCCACGCCTTCGAGCTCTTTACTCGCCTTTCAGATCCCAGCCGCCGTAGCGACGGATGAACAGGGCGCGCAGGTCCGGCTCCTCGTAGAGCAGCTTGAGCGTCTCCTCGGCGTGTCCGGCGCAAAAGCCGTTGCCGATGAGCATGTCGATGTCCTTGCTGACCCCCTCAGCGCCGAGCGCAGCGGCGGGAAAGCTCGTCGCCATCGAGAAAAAGTAGATCGTGCCGCGCTCGCGGGTGCACAGGATCGCGGCCATCTCGGCGCTGGGCGCGCTGACGCAGCTGACCACGAGGTCGTATTCGCCGCCGCCGGCAGAGGTCGCGACCTCGGCCAGCGCCAAGGCGCTCGATGCATCGGCGCGCACGACCTGGTGATAGTGGCCGAGCGCTTTGGCCTCGGCGGCAGCGCTCTTGTGGGACTCGATGCCGACGACCAGCTCGGCCCCCGCGCGCCTTGCGGCCGCGGCGCAGAGCAGACCCGACTTGCCGCCGCCGCCCAGGATGAGCACCCGCTTGGCCCCAAGCTCGTGACACAGGCGCGACACCTGCGGCGCCGCACCAGCGACATCCAGCGCAGCCAGCGCCGCGGCCTCGGGCAGAAAGTCGGGCAGGCGCGACCAGGCGCCGGAGGCGAACAGGATCGCGGTGCCCTGCACGTCGATCTGGTGCGTCGACAGATGGATCGCGTCGATCCTGTGCAGCCGCAGCGGTGTCAGCGTCAACGAGACCAGCGTCGCCACCCGCTCGCCTGGACGCAGCGAGCGATGTGGTTCGCCCATGCGCGCACCGACGCTGCGCACCCGCCCGAGCAGCATGCCGCCCGAGCCGGTCACCGGGTTGTGCATCTTGCCGCGCGTGGCCACCGTCTCTTCGACGCGGCGCCTCACCCCGTCGGCAACGTTCTCGCCGTCGTGATGCGCCGACTGCTCCATCTGACGGAAGCTCGCCGCGTCGATGTTCAGGCGCTCGACGTCCAGCACAAGCTCGCAGTCGGCCTGCTCGTGCGTCGGTGAGTTGTCGACGCGCAAGGCAGCCTGCGGCAGCGAACCGGCCGGCTCGATGACGCGATGGCAGCCGTAGCGGAGCGGTAGGGGAAGGTCGTCAGATGTCATGTTGGGTAGGTCTATACTGTCAGCTTGGCGGCGCCGGATGCGACGACGAACTCGGGATCAAGGGCGACGTTGACGCAGGTGACCTGCGGGCCGGCGAGCGCCTTTTGGAAGGTCGGCAGCAGCTGGTCGGGATCCTCGACGTGGAAGCCGACGCCGCCGAACGCCTCGACGACGCGGTCGTAGCGCACCGGCGCGAGCTTGGTGGCGGGGGAGCGCTCGGTGCCAAACAGCATCACCTGCGGACCGCGGATCTGGCCCCAGGCAGCGTCGTTGCCGACGACAACCGTGACCTTGAAGCCGAAGCGGATGCAGGTCTCGAAGTCAAAGCCGTTCAGGCCAAACGAGCCGTCGCCCGACAGCACCACCACGCGCTTTTTGTTTTCGGGATCCAGCGCCTTGGCCGCAAGCGCGAACGGCGCGCCGACGCCCAGGCAGCCGAGCGGACCCGGATCGAGCCACTGTCCGGGCTTGCCCAGGGGCAGGAGCTTGCTGCTGAGCCCGACGACATCGCCGCCGTCGCCAATGATGATGACATCGTCGGCCAGGGTGCCGCGCCCGTTGGGCTTTGCGCCCAGCGACTCGGCCAGCGCCGCCGCCAGCTGGTAGTGATTGATCGGGCGGCCGCGAGCCGCGATGTGGCCGTCCAGCTGCGCCTGACCCTTGGTCTCTTCGCCGCGCAGCTCGGCCAGCCAGGGGGCGACGCGGGTGCGCATGCGCTGCCCGACCTCGCCCGAGAGCGCCGCGATGAGCTGGCCCAGCACCAGCTCGATGTTGCCGCCCAGCGCGAGGTCGGTGGCGCGATTCTTCCCGAGCTGCGTCACGTCGCGGTCGATCTGGATGATCTTGGCCTTGGGATTGATGCCGGCCCCGAAGCCGAGCCGGAAGTCGAGCGGGGTGCCGATCAGCACCACCACATCGGCGCCGCGCAGCCCCTTTTTGCGGCCGTGGTTCAGCGCCTGCGGATGGTCGGCGGGCAGGGTGCCGCGCCCCATGCCGTTCATGACGACGGGGATGTTGGTCTCGCGACACAGGCGATCGAGCGCTGCGGCGGCGCCATCCCAATAGACCTGCGAGCCGGCAAAGACCAGCGGATGCTCGGCCTTTTCGAGCAGCTCGACGACGGCTGCGACCTGCGCGGGATCCGCCTGGGTGCGCGGCCACGGCGGCAGGAGCGGCGGCACCACGAGCTCGTTGTGGTCGACCTGCGACATCAGGATGTCGAACGGCAGCTCCAGGAACACCGGCCCCGGCGTGCCGGCCATCGACTGGCGGACGGCGGTCTGAACGTATTCGCGCAGGCGGCGCGGGTCGGTGCAGGTGGCGCACCACTTGGTGATCGAGCGGAAGAGCGGCAGCTGCTCCATCTCTTGCAGCGCGCCGCGGCCGGCAGAGCGGACCTCGGCGGCGCCGCCTAGAAGGACCAGCGGCGACTGGGCCTGATAGGCGTTGGCGACACCGGTGACTGCGTCGGTGACACCCGGTCCAGCGGTGACCAGGGCGACGCCGGGACCGCGTGTGAGCCGAGCGTAGCCGTCGCCGGCATGGGCAGCTGCCTGCTCGTGCCGTGTGTCGATCATGCGGATGCCGTAGCGCAGGCAGCCGTCGTAGATGGGGGCGATGTGGCCCCCGCACAGCGTGAACAGGTCGCGCACGCCGACGCGATGAAGCTCCTCAGCTACCAGATGACCACCGATGGAAAACGCCATAACCCGCGACGCTAACAAGGTGGCCGGGCTGCGGTCAAGGTCTGCGCTTGGCGGGGGCTCGGAAAAATCGGGCCGGCGCGCGCTCCCAGACCTCCAGCGTTCCCCAAAAACCGTTCATGTCGACGGAGCGCACCGACAGCTGCCGCAGCCCCAGCGAGGTTGCGCAGTTGGCGGTCAGCCGGGGCTGAGGCGAGATCCAGACCAGGCGTCCGCCCGGCGCCAAGAGCGACGCGGCATGCGTCAGAAAGTCGCTGAGGAAGGTCGAGAGCTGGCCGGGGCGTGTGCGGCGACCCATCGGTGGGTTGGTGATGATTCGCGTCAGCGGGGCAGGCGGACGCCAGCTCAGGGCGTCGGCCTTGAAGAGCTCCAGCCGCGACGCTGGGATGCCGGCGGCGAGGCTGTTTTCGCGGGCGCTGCTGAGGGCCTGGTCGTCGAGGTCGGTTCCGTAGAGCACCTGACAGGGGCCGCTCAGTGCAACCTCGATGAGCTCGCTGCCCGAGCCGACGAACGGATCCCAGACCACATCTTCGGGACCGACGGCGGCAAGGCGGGCGAGCGCGGCGGCCAGCGGCGGATGCGAGGCCGCAGGAACGTCGCGGCCTCGGTAGCTGAAGCGGGTATCGATGAACTTTTGCGGGACCAGCTCGATGGTCGGCTTCGTGGTTGAGGCGGGGTCGCGCTCGCCGATCTCGACCTGCCACGGGCTGCTGGTGGGGTCGTTCAGCAGCTCGGGGGCGCGCTGGCGCACGGCGGTGGCGATCTTCCAGACGAGCGATCGGTGATGGGCGCCATCGGCAAAGTGGAGCCGGTAGCGCACAGGTCCCGAGGTGTGGGTCAGGGTGCGCAGCAGCTCGCGGGCGGAGGCGGCAGAGAGGGCATCGGTGACCTCGGCACAGAGCTGCTCGTCGCTGACAGCGGTCAGCGGGGAGGGCAGGGGAAAGGCGAGGCTGCTGAAGGTGCGCAGCTGGAACAGCTCGCTGAGCGGGCGCGACCACTCGAGGGTGACGCGGCCGGGCTCGCCGCTGGTGCCGGCTTCGCCCAGACCGGCCGGTTCGAGAACGCTGTGCGGTCGCCGCGTGAGCAGGCCGTGGAGGCGCAGCTCGTCGAGCACAACTGCGGTGAGGCCGGCCCGGCAGCGGAGGGTGACGAGGGTGGGGCGCGGCAGGGGGCGATCGAGGGCGATCTCGCTGCGCGGGGCGCTCTCGGGTGCGGGAGAAGCGACGAGCTCGGGGGCGGCCGGCGAGCGGGCCAGGTTGCGTTCGATGCGCAAGATGGCGCGCTCAAGGGCCTGGGCGAGCACGGGCGGCATGGGGCTGCCTGGGCGATCGAGGGCGGCGCGAAAAACGGGCAGGGCCGGGAGGCTGCCGAGCTTGCCCAGGGACTCGGCGAGGGCGCGGCGATCCGCGGGCTCGGTCGCCTGGGTGAAGCGCTCCAGAAGCAGCGGCTCGACGGTGGGCGCGAACTCGGCGGGCAGCTTGCCGGCCGCCATGACCGCCTGGCGGGCGGCGCGCGGATCGGCGTCAGCGATCAGGGGCAGCAAGGCGCTTACGGCGGAGGGCTGGCGAGGCGCCAGATCCAGCGCCAGCCGTCCGAGCAGCGCCACCAGCAGGGCGCGCGCCGGTCCGGTTGTCTCGGGCAGCCGCGCCAGGCCGCGGGCCAGGGCATCGGGTGCGGTGCGGCGGAGCGCAGTGGTGATGGCCTGCTGCTTTTCGACGGAGCCCGGCTCGGTCGCGCTGCTCAAGAAGCGCTCAATGAGGGCGTCGAGCAGGCGGCGCGGGGGCGTGTAGTTGGGCTGTCGGAGCTGCTCCGCGTCGGGGAGTTCGGTCATCGTGGATCCAGGTGGGGGATCGGGGTCGCTAGCGACGGGCAGCGTCCTCGGCTAGCCAGTCGCGCGGACGCAGGAAATCGGTGAGCGCGGCCTCGGGGCTCGCGGGCTCGGGACGATAGTCATACTCCCAGCGCACGAGCGGGGGAAGGGACATGAGGATCGACTCGACGCGGCCGTCGGTCTTGAGTCCGAAGACGGTGCCGCGGTCGTAGAGCAGGTTGAACTCGACGTAGCGCCCGCGGCGATAGAGCTGAAACTGGCGCTCGCGGTCGGTGTATTCGGCGGTGTGTCGGCGCTCGATGATCGGCAGGTAAGCGGGCAGAAAGGCGGCGCCCGCGTCCTTCCAGAAGCTGTGGATGCGAGGCAGATCGTCGCTGAGGTAGTCAAAGAAGATGCCGCCGATGCCGCGCGTCTCGCCGCGATGCTTCAGGAAAAAATATTCGTCGCAGACGGCTTTGAAGCGCGGGTAGTAGGCGGGATCGTGGCGGTCGCAAGCCGCCTTGAGGGTGCGGTGAAAGTGGACCGCGTCCTCGAAGAAGGGATAGTAGGGCGTGAGGTCGGCGCCGCCGCCGAACCAGCCGGCGCGGCCGCGGCGGAGGAAGCGGAAGTTGGCGTGCGTGGTGGGCGCAAAGGGGTTGCGCGGATGCAGCACCAGCGAGATGCCGGTGGCGAAAAAGTCGAGTCCGTCGCCGGGCATGGTAGCGGCGAAGTCGGCGGGAAACTGGCCGTGGACCTCGGAGATGTTGACGCCGCCTTTTTCGAAGACGTTGCCGCCGCTGAGGACGGCGCTGATGCCGCCGCCGCCGCCCTTGCGCTCCCAGGAGTCGAAGCGGAAGCGGGCACTGCTGCCGGCCTGCACTTCCAGCGCTTCGAGGGCCTGGCAGATGGTCTTTTGAAGGGCGCGGACCTCGTCCGCGGCGGTACGGCTCAGGGCATCGAGCGAGACTTCGAGCACGGCATCGGCAGAGCCATCTGAGGACGTGGACTTCTGACTTTGGTCGGTCAGCATGGGCGCCATTGTGCCACAGTAATGGCTTCACCATTTACTCGGAGGTGGCCCTATGTCCTTGACTATATCTGCGTACCTGAAGTGTCCGAACAGAGCCAGCCAACGCCTGGCGGGAATGACCCTGTTGCTTGCGCTGGGTTTGGGGGCAGGCTGCGGTTCATCGGGCAGCAGCGGCAACGGCGGCACGGATCCCGGGCAGATGCAGATGCCGGGCACAGAGCCCAAGATCGGCATGACGTACACAGGCGACGGCACGTACTACGGCGCGACGGGCGGAGGCGCCTGCTCGTACGATCCGACGCCAAACAATTTGATGGTCGCGGCCATGAACTCGCCGCAGTGGGCCAACAGCTCGGTCTGCGGAATGTGCGTCGAAGTGACAGGGCCAAAAGGGGAGGCGAACAAGATCGTGATCCGGATCGTGGATCTCTGTCCCGAGTGCAAGACCGGCGATCTGGATTTGAGCCAGGAGGCGTTTGCGAAGATCGCGGATCCGGTGGCGGGGCGGGTAAAGATCTCGTGGCAGCAGGTTGAGTGCGCGGTGAGTGGCCCGCTGTCGTACCGGTTCAAGGAGGGGAGCACGCAGTATTGGATGGGTGTGCAGGTGCGCAACAGCCGACTGCCCATCAACAAGCTGGAGGTTCAGAAGGGTGGGAACTTCACGGCCATGAACCCCGAGAGCTATGGCTACTACACGCTGAGCTCGCCGGGGACCGGCCCCTTTACCTTCCGCATGACCGCGACGACCGGGGAGCAGGTCACCGAGACAGGCGTTGCGCTGAAGGACAGTCAGGTCGTGCAGGGCAGCCAGCAGTTTCCGTAACTGCTAGCCGGGACCGGTGTGGCACATGGAGGCGGGCAAGAAGGCGAGATCGTTGAGGTTCTTGCACTGCGTCTGCGGCCGCGCACCCTTGCCATCGTCGTTGGCGCGGAACCACAGGTCCACCGAGCCGCTCGGGGGGCTGGCCCAGTCGCACGTGATGGTCTCGCACTTGCCCGGATTGATGACGTTCTGGGTGTAGCCCGTGCAGATGGGCTGTGAGTCGGTCCGCGGATCCTTCAGGTAGAACGTTCCGGGCATCATCGCCGCCACGGGGGCAGCCCCACGGTTGCAGACGTCGGCGGCCAGCTTCCACTGCTTGCTACAGTCGGCCGAGTCGATGCCCGGAGTGCCCTTGCTGGTCGGATCGCTCTGGGGCACCGAGATGCTGATCGAGCCCTGCACGTTCTGGCGGTAATTGTTGTACTTGGTCCAATTCGGCGGCTCGTGAGCCGGCACGGTGGCGTCGTCGTTGATGTTGGTGATGTGGTAGGTGTGCTCGTTCCACATGGGGCGCGACGGCATCCAGCGATTCATGGGATCCTTCAGAACGAAGACGCCCTGGGTGACGCCCGTGTGAGCGGCGCCGGTGTCGGCCTCGGGATTCTGGTCAGAGCAGTAGCCGTTGCCCTGGATCGAGTCGCTGGGAACGATCAGGTCGGCATGGCCGTCGTTATCGACATCGGCGACGATGGGCATTTCCAGTGCAGTGCCGCTGGTGATCGGGCGGGCAAAGACGGTCTTGCCGTCGGGACCGTTGTAGACGCGCAGCCAGCACTCGTCGCGGTAGACGACCTCGGCGCGGCCGTCGCCGTTGAAGTCGAAAACCGACGAGGCGGTGCCGCCGGACGAGACGTCTTTGGTCTTGGACATCCACAGGACCCCGGGCTGGGTGCCGCGGCACTTGGCCGGCTTCGGGGTCTTGAGACAGTCGAGTGAAAAGACGAAGTAGTTGCGCGGACCTGCGCTGCCGAAGTCGGGCGTGCCGTCGCCATCGAAGTCAGCCACGGTCGGCGGTCCACCCCAGCCGCCGGGAATGGCGGTGGGAGCCATCAGGAACTTGTTGTTCTTGACGTCGACCACGGCGACCTTCTGATCCCCGCTCATCGACTGCACGAAGACCAGATCCGGGCTGCCGTCTTTGTTGAAGTCACCGACGGCAGGATAGCCACCGGCCGTCAACGTCGACATCACGGATGGCGTCTTGTCGGTTCCGGTCAGGGGATCGAAGATCTTGTTGCCTGAAGCGACCTCTGGCTTGCCGTCTCCGTCGAAGTCGTTGATGAGAGACACGGTACCCCAGGTGGCTCCCTGAACGGTGGTATTGGAGATGGTGTCGATGCGGGCCATCGCTTTGTTCCAGCGCGCAGCGAGCCCACCGACCACTATCTCCGGCTTGCCGTCTCCATCCAGGTCGGCGATGGCAGGGCCGGAGCAGTCGAAGCTGGCGCCGCTCATCTGGAAGGAATCGCTGCTCTGCGCCAGCTTGGTTCCGGTCATGCCTTCGAAGATCGCCAGCTGGTGGCCACCGCCGGTGACGCCGCTGGCCAGCAGACCCACGATCTCCGGCTTTTTGTCGCCGTCGAGATCCGCGGCCGCAAGCTGCGAGAAGCCTTGGATGTTGGCCATCACGTCATAGATCTGCGTGCAGTCCTTGCCGCGAATGGCGACGAGGCGCGAGGGACCGACGCCGCTCTGCGGGGCGAAGATGATCTCGGGCTGACCATCCAGATCGAGATCAATGACGATGGGTGTCATGACCACGTCCTTGGCCGCAGGGGTCGCGCCGGTCGGTGGCCACTTGCAGCGATCCATCGGTGGCTTGAAGTCAGTGGCGGAGAATCCATTGCCCACGCACAGCGGATCAGCTTCGCCGTCGTTGTAGTCGACGCAGTTGCCGCAGGCGGCGCCGTCGGCGGCCTGCACTGTGCAGTGCGAGTCGTTCTGACAATCGTCGTCGACGCAACAGACGCCGCGGTCGGGGACGCAGCGGTTCTGGTAGCAGACGCGCCCGCTGGGACAGGGCATGTCCGGTCCGCATGGTTTGCTCATATGCTGAGCCATATCCCCGTCGGTGGTTATGGGACCGACCGAGCCATCCTTCCTAATGTCGTCAGGATCGTCGGGGACATTGATCTGATTCGGGCTGCAAGTAATCAGCGTGCCGAGCAGCGCACCGCTGCACAGCCAGAGCATGAACCGGGACTTCGTTGAGAGCGCCATCGCGTCTCCTCTCACCACCCGCAGCGGGTGTACCGGCGGCCTCCCGGTCGTCGGCTAGCAGCTAAAGAGCTTCTCGATCTCTCGCTCGACTTTGGTCTCTGTCGTGCCTTTGGCGACGGACAGCTCCTTGACGATCAAGCTGCGAGCGGTATCGAGCATGCGGCGCTCGCCGAAGGACAGGGTCTTGGTGTTCTTCAGGCGGTAAAGATCGCGGAAGACCTCGGCAACCTCGAACAGGCTCCCGGTCTTGATCTTTTCCATGAAGCCGCGGTAGCGCCGATTCCAGGTCTGCTTGTCGATATGAACTTCCTTCTCGCGAAGGATGTCATAGACCTCTTGGATCTGATCCTCTTGGACCACTTCGCGCAGGCCGACCTGTTCGGCCTTGTCCACAGGCACCAGAATGCGCATATCTGTGTCGAGGATTCGCAGGCAATAGAAGCGTTGAATCTTGCCCGAGATTTCCTTCTCCTCGATGCCTACTATCTCCGCTACGCCCTGCGCGGGATAGACCGCCTTGTCGCCGACTTGGAACCGGAGCATATGTCCCTCCTGAGTTGGTACAGCCGGGTTTCTGACCTGGCCCGCTCCATGCCGTCCCCAAAATTTCGTTCATCCAGGCCTGGGCTGGTCGCGATGTGATGAACGCCCCGGAAAGAGGGGCTTCATTCCTAGGCGTCGTCACAGCGACTTACATCCACGCCCGATCGGCGGCAATAAAACCACAAGTGTGCTGTCTTTTCAAGGGGTTAGTTCTGATGAGCACGCGGAAATTTGGCGAAGTCAAATTTGCTAGTTCAAATCCAGGACCCGCCAGCCGTCTTTTTCGCGGACTAGATCGACAAAAAAGCGGGGATCGTACTGGTAATGGGCGCGGTCGCCTCGGACTTCCAGGAGCTGCGGCGCGGCTTGCCGTCGGGACATGCTCGCCCGGAGGCGCTCGATTCGCTCCTTGAGCTCGCCCTCCAGCGCCTGCCGCTCGGAGGCTGACAGCAGCCGCAGAAGCGCGAAATAGTTGCGCTGCTCGACGGCGTCAATGAGCAGCCGAAGCACCTGCTCGGGCGTCTCGGCGTGCACAGTAGATAGATCGGGGTCCGCGATCAGCCAGCCGGACTGGCTCCGACCGCTCGGCGGGACCAGAAGCAGTGCTGTGCCTTGGGGCAGGCTCACCAGGGCTTGCAGCGCAAGCTGGTTCGGCGAAGCAGCGGGGCCATGTTCACCGCTCAGCAGCTTGAGCTGCGCGAGTCGCTCGGGCTGAGTCGCGCGCCACTGGGCCGCAAACTGTTCGTAAGTCATCCGACCCTTGACCGCAGGCCCCATCAAGAGGTAGGCGCTCGCAGGGTCGTCCCGCCGAAGTGCTTCGCGATAAGAAACCAGGGCCTGACGCGATGCGTCCGCCGGTGACTCCGAGCTGGCCCGACGGCGATGGCCCGCTGAGAGGCATCCCCCAATCAGCAGCGGCAGCAGGAGGCAGACCGAGGCAGCTCGACTACTTCTGGAGCCATGGAGGGGACTGTGAGCTTCCATGAACAACAGCCAATACTTGTTAACGCCTCGTTTGTAAACCAGCGTTCACGGTGGGGGCGGCCCAGCGCGGCCTCCCGTCGGATCAGGTTGCGACGTTTTTCCATGGCAATGCGGCACGCCGCTTGTAGGATGGAAGGGAAGAGAGTCTATTGGCCCCGTGGCTGGAGGGATTCTTATGACCCGGAACAGTTTTGCTCAGTTCATACGGTCCCGTCTCGCAGTTTTGGCGCTTCCGCTGATCATGGCAGCCATGGCGAGCCTAGCTGCGTGCGACAAGAACAACGATCAACCCGATCGGCGCTACTGTGACCAGAGCGGCTGCTTCGCCTGTAGTGGCGATCGCTGCTATCCCGTCCCTGGCGACCCCGCCAAGCCCGACCCTGGCACGGTGAGCACCTGCGATAACGACGCTGCGTGCGGCGCTGAGAAGGTCTGTAACCTCGGCCGCTGTGAGCCAACGTGCAAGGACAACAGCAGCTGTGCCAACGGCATGGCCTGTATTTCCGGCCGCTGCCGTGCGAGTGACTCGGCGCAGTGTGGCGTCTCTGGGGCGCGCTGCACCGCCGATTCGCAGTGCGCGACCAATCAGCGCTGCGTGAACCGCGCCTGCGCCACTAGCTGCCCCGACAGCAAGTGCCCCACCGGGCAGGTCTGTCAGGCCGGTGCCTGCATCGAGGATCCGGCGCCCAAGACGTCTGAGTGCGTCTTTGACACCGACTGCGCTAGCGGTAAGGGCGGCTTCCGCTGCATCAACGCCTACTGCCTCGCGACCTGCACCGACAGCAGCTCTTGCACGGCCGGCGCTTCGTGCCTCAAGGGCGTCTGCCGCGGCTCTCGCTAGCTTCTGAGATTGCCAATCCGCGGCGCATGGCGTAGCTAGATGCGACCATGCGCATCGTAATTACAGGTTGTGCTGGATTCATCGGTTCCCAGCTCGCTTCTCGTCTTCTCGACCTCGGTCACTCCCTCGCTGGTATCGACAACTTCGACGAGACGCTGTATCCCGCGGCGCTCCATCGTAGCCATTTGGCATCGCTTCGGGATCGCTCGCAGTTTTCCTTTTTCGAGGGCGATATTCTCGATGAAGGGCTGCTGAGCCAGGTGCTGGCGGGCAGCGATGTGGTGGTTCATCTGGCGGCCCTCGCTGGGGTGCGTCCGTCGCTGTCGCAGGCGCGGCGCTACATGCGGGTGAATGTCGAAGGGACGCAGGGCCTGCTTGATGTCTGCGCGCGAGCTGGGGTCCGGCGCATCGTGTTTGCATCTTCAAGCTCCGTCTATGGGGCGCGCTCCAAAGTTCCCTTTGCTGAGTGCGACGACGTCTCGGCGCCTGCGTCGCCATATGCTGCGAGCAAGCGAGCGGGCGAGCTCCTGTGCGCGACCCACTGTCATCTGCATCAGGCCGCTGTCTGCGCGCTCCGTTTTTTCACGGTCTATGGCCCGCACCAGCGACCCGAGATGGCCATCGCCAAGTTTGCCCGGCTTATCCTGGACGGCGCACCCGTGCCGGTCTTTGGTCGGGGCGACAGCGCGCGCGACTACACCTACGTCGACGATATTTTGGACGGCATACTCGGTGCGATTGAGAGAACTGCGCAGCCAGTCGAGCCTTTCCGGATCTATAACCTTGGCGGTGCGCAGACGACGTCGCTGACCCGGCTGCTTCAGCTCCTGGAGGCCGCGCTCGGGCGAGCCGCGGACATCCGGTGGCTCGACGAGCAGCCGGGCGATGTGCCGCTGACCTGCGCAGATACGAGCCGATCAGTCTCGGAGCTTGGTTATGCGCCCAAGGTCCCGATGGAAGAGGGCATCCGCCGGTACTGTGAGTGGCTCAAACGGCAGAAATAAGCCGTACACTGATGCCCAGGAGGATTCTGAATGCACAGCCATCCTGGTCGCCGAGACTTCTTTCACGCCCAGCTCGTTGACGGAGGGGCCAGCCTCGGTGAGCTCTTTATCGACGCTCACCACATGGACCTGCCGGCCGACTGGACGACGCAGCGGGCCGACGCCCTGGCCAAGGCGCACGCTGCGATGGTCGCGATCGAAGGCGGCGCAGTGGCCAACGCCGACGAGCAGCGCATGGTCGGTCACTACTGGCTGCGCGACCCTGAGCGCGCCCCGACCCCAGAGATCCGCACCGCAATCGCGGGCACGCTCGACCGCATCCGCACCTTCGCGGCCGACGTCCACGAGGGCCGGGTGCGGGGCAGCAGCGGTCAGCAGCTGGTCAACGTGCTGGTCATTGGAATCGGTGGCTCAGCGCTGGGGCCCCAGTTGGCCGCGGCTGCGCTCACCAGCCCGGCCGACCGGATGCGTCCATTCTTTTTCGACAACACCGATCCCGACGGTATGGATCGCACCCTGGCTGCCATCGGCAAGACCTCTGCGGGGCTGGCCGGCACGCTCGCGGTTGTGATCTCAAAGTCGGGCGGCACCAAGGAGACCCGCAACGGCCAGCTGTATGCGCAGGCGGCCTTCACGCGGGCTGGACTCGATTTCGCTCAGCACGCCGTCGCTGTGACCGGCGAGGGCAGCGAGCTTGAGCGCACGGCCGCTGGCTGGCGAGCGCGCTTCCCGATGTGGGATTTCGTTGGCGGCCGTACATCCGAGCTCTCGGCGGTGGGGCTCCTGCCAGCGGCGCTACAGGGCGTCGATATCGACGGATTTCTGGCTGGCGCACGGGCCATGGATGCGCTGACGCGCGTGCCCGATCCGCGTCAGAACCCGGCCATGCTCCTCGCTGTCTGCTGGCACCATGCGACCGGCGGGGCAGGGCAGAAGGACATGGTCGTCCTGCCCTACAAGGACCGCTTCGAGCTTTTTTCGCGCTATTTGCAGCAGCTGGTCATGGAGTCGCTCGGCAAGGAGCACGATCGAGCAGGCCGCGCTGTGCACCAGGGCATCAGCGTCTATGGCAACAAGGGCTCGACCGATCAGCATGCCTACGTGCAGCAGCTGCGCGACGGCGTCGACAACTTCTTCGTGACCTTCATCGAGGCGCTGCGCGACCACCAGACCAACGCCCCCGAGGTCTTCGTGGAAGAGAGCGTCACCAGCGGCGACTATCTGCTGGGCTTCATGCTCGGGACGCAGCGCGCGCTGGCGGAGAAGGGGCGCCACAGCGTGACGCTCACGGTCTCGGACTGCTCGGTGCAGACGCTGGGCGCCCTCATCGCGCTGTACGAACGCACCGTCGGCATCTACGCAGAGCTCGTCAACATAAACGCCTATCATCAGCCGGGTGTCGAGGCTGGCAAGAAGGCTGCGGCGAGCGTGCTGAAACTTCAGCACCAGCTGGTCGGTGCGCTCACCAGCACCCCGCAGAGCGCCGCTGAGCTGTGCCTCGCCATTGGCGCCGATGCCGACGCCTTTACCGCCTGGAAGGTGCTGGAGCATCTGGCTGCCAACGGGCGAGTCAGCCGCCAGCGCGCCGATGCGCAGGATCCCCTCTCCGCCCGCTATTCCCGCTCGACCTGAGCGACTCGTTCCGCTTATGCCGCTCCGCTTGTGCCGCTCCGCTTGTGCACCTCTGCTTTGTGGTAGATAGAGCTCACAAAATGATGAGCTCTCGAACGAGTATCGCCGCTTTCACCTTGGCTTTTGCGCTGCTAGCAGGCTGCCGGCCGGACAAACCGGGCGACAGCCTGACCGATGCAGGGCTGTCCCAGGCCGACATGCCGACGGCGGCGCACGACCTGGCAGGCCACCCCGATCTGCTCAATCGCCCTGACGGAGGATTGGTGGCAAATCCGCCGCCGGCCGAGTGCTTCCAGCGCAAGGCAGGCGTCACGGGAATTCAGGTGCTCGTTCGGATCGATAAGTACAAGGGATTACAGACGGGGCGTAACGGAACTCACGAGATCGCCGAAGGAACGGTCACCACCACGGCCTGGATCTACGATGCTTCGCTCTACGACACGGCCAACGTCCAGCTGGCCATGGTCGTGGATGCAGCTGGCCCGGGTCTGCCCATGGAGCTGCCGCTGACGCCCGGACAGGTGATCGAGACCGAGGGCGAATACATTCCCGCAGCGACGGCGAATGCCACCACCGCCAAGGGCCCTGCCGCCGTGATTCACTTTACGCACTTGCCCTGTGGCTATGCGGTCATCAGCGGCAAGACCTATCAGTAGCGACAGCGCTAGCTCTGACCGGCGGTGACCTGTTGGCGCGCGAGCTCGTCGGCGGGCACCCACCAGGTGTGATATCCCGTCGGTACGCGGCGCGGCATGCGGATGCGGCCGATGGGGCCCGCCTCGATGCGTGAAGCATCGAAGATGCCCAGATCCGACTGCCCCGTCGAGTCATCCTCCATGAACGTCAGGATGTAGCCGTCGTCCTCGCGCTCGCTGTTCGGTTGGCTGCCAAGGCGCGGCGCAAACGTCGGCTCACCGACGCTGCATCCCGGAGCGCAGGCGTAGTCCCAGCGCTTTCCGGTGGTGGTGTCGTGCTTGACGATGCCGTCGAAGCGAAGCGTCTCGCGGCCTGGAATCCGGCCGCTGTAGCTGAAGCGCGACGTGCGGCCGAGGATGCGGTTGTCCATGCGCGGAAACTCTGCGAACCTGTCGTCGAGCTGCTCCTCGCGCACGGTGCCGTTCTGAAGATCCAGCGTCCAGCGATGCAGGCGCGGCGCCAGCCGCAGAAAGCCGATCGTCGGGACCTGCCCATCGCTGCTCGGGTTGTGCGCGTCGTCGGCCAGCGGGTTCTCGATGCGGCAGCCGATGAGCACGATGGTGCTGCCGTCCTCCCACGCATTGACCGTGTGGTACATGTAAAACGGCGAGCACTCGAACCAGCGCACCTCGCTGCCCTTGCCGTGGCGCGGAATCACGCCGATGCGCGACGGCCGGTCGCGGAAAAATCGCACCCGCGTCTTGCCCTGCGCGAGCAGCTCCGGGTCCCACATCAGCGACATGTCGAACACCAGGCTGTAGTTGGCGGTGATCGCCATGTCGTGCTGGAGGCGCGGCCCCGGCAGATCGATGACGGTGTGATTCACCAGCTCGCCGCTGGCCGACACCACGCCGTAGGTGAGGTACGGCGGATACGGCTTGTAGTCAAAGACCATCATCTCGCCGGTCACCATGTCCACCTTGGGGTGGGCCGAGACCGTGCGCATCGCGCCCAGCTGCATGGTGCCGCAGGTCTCCACCTCGGGCAGCTTGACGACATAGGGCTCACCGCCGAGCCACCACAGCGCCAGCAGCTTGCCATTGTGATAGACGACATCGGTGTTGGCCGAGTCCTTGAACGGACCGCGCGGGTTGGTGAAGTCGGGGCGCTCGGTGACGCCGGTCCACAGCGCTGCACCGGCCTCGCTCTCGGCGCGGAACGCGCTGGTCTGGATCCAGCGGTGGCGGAAGCGCGCCTTCCCATCCTCGATCTGCACCACCTGCAGCATGCCGTCGCCGTCGAACCAGTGGTAGCGCCCCTTGGGTGCAAAGCGCGGGTTCGAGCTGTTGCGGACGTAGACGCCGCCCAGATCCCGGGGCAGCTCGCCAATCACCTCCAGCCCGTCGGCAGAGAGCTCGGAATGCACCGGTGCAAAGTTGCCGTTCAGGTAGGGGTGAGGGTGGGTCCACGGCGGGGCAGTCGTCAGGTCCGTGCTCATGTTGCTCTCCGAGGGGCGATGCCGAT
>Ga0075163_10004663_pt1 | contig 18361 bp, 5 predicted proteins | sample JI1023141ADNA_FD_71478 | JGI IMG/M metagenome (GOLD analysis project Ga0075163, IMG submission 71478) | Wastewater effluent complex algal communities from Wisconsin, to seasonally profile nutrient transformation and Carbon sequestration -... | ecosystem: Engineered > WWTP > Effluent > Algae...
AAGTGGCACGGGCGTCCCGCCCGTGATTTCCCCAGTTCCGAGTGCCACGGGCGTCTCGCCCGTGCAGTCAGCCGCCGCGCCCGCCGCGAAAAAAACCTCCACTTCCGCCGCGCTCGCCCCATCTCCCGCCGTCGCCGCCGCGCCCGCCCTCGCCACGACCGAACCCTCGATCCTCACGCTCCTCCTCTCGTCCTTCAACGGCACCCCGGCCTCCGGCGCCACCCTCAGCGGCTCCAGTTGGGTCAACCAAGTCACCCAAAACCCCGGCACCATCACCGTCGCCGGCACCGCCGTCGACGACAACGGCTGGGGCGCCCGCGGCCTCACGCTCGACACCTCCGCGATGACCTACCTCGCGATCACCGCGCAACGCGACACCGGCAACCTCGCTCCGACCCTCTTCTTCCAGTTCGAAGACCAAAACATCCGCACCCGCGTCCTCTCGCTCAGCACGTCCCTCTTCGCCATCGGCACGCCGACGACCGTGCACGTCGCCTTGCCCTCGTGGACAATCGACTTCGGCTCGAACGCCCTCTCCGGCTGGAGCCTCGGCGGCGGCGGCGTGAGTTCCAGCGACACCACCGTCGCCTTCCGCATGACCTTCGACCAAATCGCCTTCACCACCGCCAGCGCCATCCCCGAGCCCTCCACCTACGCCGCCTTCCTCGGCGCGGCCACCCTCGCACTCACGGCGTGGCGGCGCCGCCGCGGCATCGTTCGCTGAGCCCCGCTTTACCGCCTGCCGCCTCGACATCCACACGGTCGGACGTTTGATGCCGCACGTGCGCCGGCAGTTCTTCCCGTTTTTCTTCGCCTTCGTGCCGCTCGCGATTTTCGCCGCGGAGCCCTCGACTCCGACGAACCCCCGCTTCACCGGCACGCCACCGTTGCGGGTGTGGCGCATGGACGAAATGGGCGCATCGTTGTTCAACGCGCGCGCCCACGAAATGGGCACCGCCGCGGTCAACTGGCGTGCCGTCGTCCATCCGCGCACCGGATTTCTCTATGTGGCCAACAACGAGGGCGTCTTCGAATTCGACGGCGTGCGGTGGCGGGTGATTCGGCTGCCCCGCGGGCGCGCCGCGCGCAACGTCCTTGTCGCTCCCGATGGCCAGGTGTGGGCCACCGGCCCCGGCACCGTGGTGGTGCTCGAGCCCGGCGATCCCGCCGCGGGCGAGCGCGCCGGTGAACTGTTCGCGCGCGATGTCTCGGCCCGACTGCCCCCTGCCATCCTCGCAACCGCCCCCGCCGCGCCAGCCTCCGCACTCGACACGCTCACCGACGCAAATCCCCCGCTGCTCGCTACACCCGAGGGCATGTATCTGCGCCTGCGCCACGCCCTCGTGCGTTTCGGTCCCAACGGACGCGTCGATAGCTGGGCGACGCCCGAGACCACCGGCCGGCCGTGGTGGAGCGATGGCGCCGTCCATGTCTTGGTGCAGGGTCGTGGCGTCCACCGCCTCGAAGACGGCCGCTTGCAACCCGTCGCGATCACCGGTGACGCGCGCGTGTGGGACACCGTGCGCCGGCCCGACGGTTCCTGGATCTGGCTCACCTCGACGGCGCCGCGGCGCGTCCAGGGCGAATCGGCCACCCCGCTCGTCTCGCCTACCGCCCGGGCCTTGCTCGCCAGCGAACAAATCTACGATGCGCTCGCGCTGCCGGACGGCGGGTTTGCCTACGCCACCTCCGGGCGCGGCCTCGTCGTCCTCGACCGCGAAGGCGCGATCGTCGAGATCCTCGACGCGGAGCGCGGCCTGCCCGGCGACCGCGTCAACGGCCTCGCCTTCGACCACGAGGGTGGTCTCTGGCTCGCGATGCACAACGCCCTCGTGCGCGTGCAACACGACTCCGGCATCGCCGGTCACGGCCTCGCGCAGGGTCTGCGCGGAATCCCGCAGGAACTCGCGGGCGCGGGCGACCGCGTCTTCGTTACGCATAGCGCAGGGCTGAGCCGGCGCGATCCCGCGTCCGGTCGCCTTGAGGCCGTGCCGGGTTTGCAGGGCCTCGTTAACCAAGCCGCCCTCGTCGGCGAAGATTTGCTGGCTGCGGGTATGGGGATTTGGTCCGTCGCGCCGGGCGGCGCCGCGGTCTTGTCCTCCGATCGCGCGCAGCGTTGGACCGTGACCTCCAGCAAGGCGGAGCCCGGCGCGGCCTACGTCAGCGGCCGGTCCGAGCTCAGCCTCCTGCGGCGTAATCCCGCGGACTCGGCGAAGCCCTGGTCGATCGCGTTTCGCTTTCGCAACATGACCGCCACGGGACTCGATTCGATGCATGACGACGGCACGGGGTTCGTCTGGATGGTGGGTTATCCCGACCGCCACATCCGCCGGCTCGACGTGCGCGCGGGCGTGCGGGCCGACGCGCCGCTCACGACCTTCGGCCCGGAGCACGGCCTTCCTCCGATGAAGGAAACCGACAAAGTTCTGCTCATCCCCACGGGCGGCGCGCTCTTCGTCGTGAAACGCCAGGGCGGCGCGTGGCGCTGGGATGAGGCCCGGGCTCGCTTCGAGCCCGAACCGCGCCTGCTGCGCGATGGGGCCGGGCCCAATTCCGTCCGCTCGTCGCCCACGTCGGCCTGGCTCTATTTTCCTTCGCCCACGCCCCTCTTCCGTCGCATCGCGGTCGGTGCCGATGGCGCGCTCACGAGTGACGATTTCCCACAGCCCGCTTTGGTCGGAATTCCCGGCGACAGTCTGTTGCCCGCCGAAGCGCAACACACGCTCTGGATCACAAGTCAGACCGGCCTCGTGTCGTTCGATTTCGAAAGAAAGGCGCAGCGGCCGGCCGCCGGGCCCGCGGCCACGCTCCGCCGCGTGAGCACGACGGACGGCACGACGCTGTGGATCGCGCCGCCCTTTGCCGCACCTCCGTCAATTGTTGCCCTCACCCTGGCTCCTGCACATCGCGCGGTGCGCATCGAGTTCACCCTCCCGTCGTTCGAGACCGACTTCTTGAGCCGCGGCAAGCTGCAGTTCCGTTCTCGCGCCGCGGGCCTGGATCGGGACTGGTCGCCGTGGTCCACGGAGCCGCAACGCGATCTCACCAACCTGCCGGACGGCGCGTTTGTTTTCGAAGTCGAAGCCCGCGACGCCCTCGGCCGCACCAGCTCCGCCAGTCAGTTGGAGTTTCAGGTGTTGCCCCCGTGGTGGCGCACGACGACAGCGCGGGTAGGGTGGGGCGCTCTCGGCCTCGCGCTCGTCTCGGGCGTCGTCTGGGGCCGCACCCGCACGCTGCGCCGGCGCAACGCTCACCTCGAAGCCATCGTCGCACTGCGCACCGGCGAACTCGAACGCCTGCGCCAAATCGATCGCGACGAATCCGCCGCGGCCAAACTCGCCGAGGAGAAAGCGCGCCTCGAGATGCTGCGTTACCAACTCAACCCGCACTTCCTCTTCAACGCCCTCAACGCCTTCCCCGGCCTCGTCGCCGAGCAGCCCGCCGCCGCTAGCAAGATGGCGATAAGCCTGGGCGATTTTTGCCGCCGCATGCTCACCCAGCGCGGCGAAGAGAAACAGCGCGTGCGCGACGAGTTTGCCATGCTCGAGGCCTATCTTGGTGTCGAAAAGATCCGCTGGGGCGACAGCCTCGACGTCGATATTCGCGCCGCCCCAATCGCCCTCGATGCCGACATTCCGGCCTTTCTGCTCCTGCCGCTCGTGGAAAACGCGATTAAGCACGGCGGCGCCACCACGCCTGGCGTGCTCCACATCCGCCTCATCGCGGAACGCGACGCCGACGCCCTTCGCTTCGAAGTGGCGAACTCCGGTATTTTTTCGCTGAAGCCCGCGGCGGGTGTCACCAGCACCAGTATCGGTCTCGAAAACCTGCATCGCCGCCTCGCCCGCTACTATCCCGCCGCGCATACCTTCACCATCGGTCAGGAAGGTGAGTGGGTGGTCGCGCGGTTGCGTCTGGCCGCCCCGTCGCTCGCAGATCTCGGCCGCGGGCGCTGACCCTAAAGCCGCTCGCCAAACCCGTCCTTGCGGCTCAGTTGTTCGCTCATGCCGAAGGCTGTGTTGATCGACGACGAACCTCCCGCGCGCGCCACGTTGCGTCAGCTTCTCCTGCCTCACCCCGAAGTTCAGGTCGTCGGCGAGGCCGGCCTGCTCGCGGAGGCCCGCCAACTGCTCGCGCGTGACGACTACGATTTGGTTTTCCTCGACGTCCAGCTCCGTGGCGGCACCGGCTTCGATCTTGTGCCGCTCGTCCGCGAGCGTGCCCGGATTATTTTTGTCACCGGTTTCGACACCCACGCGGTGCGCGCCTTCGAGGCCAATGCCCTCGACTACCTCGTCAAACCGCTGCAACCCGCGCGCCTCAGCGAGTCGTTGCGTCGGGTCACGGCCATGGCTGCCCCGGCGCTTGAGCCCATGCCGCCCGCGTTGGCGGTGCTCGCGCCCGGCGACACCGCGTATGTGAAGACCGGTCCCGGCGCGATGCGCTTCCTGCCGCTGCACGCCATCGTCACGATCGGTTCCGCCGACAACTACTCGGAAGTTCACCTCGCCAACGGCGAGCGCGTGCTCACGCGCCAGACGCTCGCCGCGTGGGAAGCGCTGCTGCCCGCCAGCCATTTCATGCGCGTGCAGCGCACGACCATCGTCAACCTCGCCCGCATCGAAGGCATCGCTCACGAGGATCGCGACCGCACGCTGCTGCGCGTCGCCGATCGCCGCGACCCCGTGCCGTCCCGCCGTGAAGATTGGCCGCGCCTGCGCGCCCGGCTGCTCGCGCTCCGTCCCGGTAACCTTCCGCCAGAGTAAACGGGAATCGAGGGTAGGGCGGCTTGTCCCCAAGCCGCCGCGCCCTCGGCGTGCAAACGCCGCGAATTCGTTGCCCTGCTTCACCCCTGAATCCGGGGAAGCCGCCACAAATTCCGGGGAAGTCGCCACTGACGCATGGAGCGCCGCCGGGAAACCATGCTCGCTGCGCGACCGTGACAAGTTCCCTCCCGCTATGCCCCACCGCTGCCCGGTCTTCCCACGGCCTTCGGCAAAAAATTCTCATGAAATCGCTCGCCCTCCTCTCCCGTGCTTTGTTCGCGCTTCCGCTCGTCACGGCATTTCTGCTCGGTCCCATCGCCACGGCCCAGACGATTACCAGCTCGGTGCCGGGTTTGATCAGCTTCCAAGGCCGCGTCACCCAGGCGGGTGTCGCCGTCGGCGCCGGCACTCCCGTCAACCGCACCGTCACCATCCGTATTTGGGCCAGCCCTTCGAGTGCGCTCGCGTCCGACCTGATCTACTCCGAGCAGCAGACCGCCACCATCGCCGAGGGCGAGTTCAGCGTGCTCATCGGCCAGGGCGGTAACGTCACGACCACCCCGCTGGGCTACGATGAGACCACCAAGGGGCCGGGCACCGTGAACCTCGGCAGCCTCAGCGTGTTTTCCGGTCCCACGCGTTTCCTCGGCATCACCGTCGATGACGGCACCGGCGCCGCCGATCCGGAAATCTCCCCGCGCCAGCAAATCGTGACCTCGGCCTACGCCTTCCGCGCGAAATTCGCGGAGTCGATCGGGACGAACGGCACCAGCGCGCTCACCGTGATCGACGGCGGCAACGTCGGCGTCGGCACCGCGAATCCCTCCGTCAAACTCGAGGTCACCGGCGCGATCGCCGCGTCGGGTGCGGCGGTCGGCGGCGGCTACACGTTCCGCGGCACGGGCGACACCGACGGCGGCGTGTTTTCCCCCTCCGACGGCGTCGTCACCATCCGCACCGACAACACCGAAAAACTCCGCGTCAACTCCGCCGGCTTCGTCGGCATCGGCACGTCCAATCCCCTGACCATGCTTGATGTGAACGGCGCGATCGCCGCCACTCCCGCCGGCGGCCACGTCTTCGGTAGCGGCGATACCGATACCGGTATGTTCTCTTCCGGAGACAATATTCTGACCTTCAAGACCGGCGGCGTGGAGCGCCTCCGCGTGACCGCCGCCGGCAAGCTCGGCCTCGGCACCGGCACGCCCACCTACGCCTTGGATCTCATCAACGCCGCCCCCGAGCTCCTCCTCGGCACGTCCACGGGCACACTCGGCGCTCTCTATCTCGGCGGCGCCGCCCACGGTCTGAAGCGCAACTACAACAGCGTCGCCAACGACGTCGGCCTCTACACCACCACCGGGGACCTCTATCTCTCGGCCAACGGTGCCACCACGACCACGCATCTTGCGCTCAAGAACAATGGCACCGTCGCGATCGGCACGGCCGTCGTCACCGATAAGCTCAACGTCGGCGGCAGTATCCGGGCGACCGGCAGCGCGCCGGGCATTTACTTCTCGGACAACACCAACGCGCTGCAAGGCATGTTGGGAAGTGCCACCGCCACGGGCAACTACAGCTCCGACGCCATCGCTAAAGACATGATTGTGCGCTCCGACGGTGGAAAAGTCCTCCTCCAGTCCGGTTCGGGCGTTTCGGGCCTTGCGATCACCACCAACCATCTCGTCGGCATCGGCACGGCCGCGCCCGAAGCGAAACTGGACGTCGCCGGCAACACGGATGGAGCGATTCAAGCGATTTTTGCCCGAGGAGGGGATTCGAGCTTTCGTCTGGTGGCTCAAAATAGATCGGCCACCAACAACCCGGGATCGGAAATCGCGCGGTTCGGCATGGCCTATGGCACCACGATCTACAGCGGACTTTCCTTCACGCGGGGCGGCAGCGGCTCTGACATTGCCATGGCGTTAATGGCAGGAGGCAGTGAGCGCATGCGCTTCCTCGCCGACGGCAGTGTCGGCATCGGCACGTCCTCGCCCTCGCAGGCCAAGCTGGTGGTGAGCGGCGTCTCCGGCGCAGAGACGATCGGCAGCCATGGCAGCCTCTCGACCGGCGGAGCCACCACCGGAGTCGGCACCTACAATATTGCCGATGCTTCCATTCGAGCCACCGGAGCGATCCACGCGATCTACTTCCGTGCAGTGTCGGATGCTCGCATCAAGAGTATCCAAGGTCGCTCCGATGGCGCCTCCGATCTCGCCCTCCTCAATCAGATCGAAATCACCAACTACACCTACATCGATCGGGTGGCTCATGGCGCTCGTCCGAACAAGCGCCTCATCGGCCAGCAGGTGGAGTCCGTGTTCCCGCAGGCGGTCAGCCGGACGACGGATGTGATCGCGGATATTTACAAGCTGGCCCCCCTTAAGGACGGCTGGGTTGAGCTGGCCACGGATTTGAAAGTCGGTGAGCGCGTGCGTCTGCTCGATGACAAGGCCGGCGAGATTTACGACGTGCTGGAAGTTCAGGCGAATCGCTTTCGCACGAACTACGCGGGCAAGACCGACCAGGTGCTCGTCTACGGCCGCGAAGTGAAAGATTTCCGCGTCGTCGACTACGAGGCCGTCGCGATGCTCAACGTCTCCGCCACCCAAGAGATCAAGCGCGAGAAAGACGCCGAGGTAAAATCCCTCCGCGCTGAAAACGCCGCGCTTCGCGCCCAACTCGCCGCCCAAGACGGCCGCGTCGCCGCCATCGAGAAAATGCTCGCGACGTCGACCACCGTGATGGCCCGCCCCGCGGCCGTCCCCACGGCCACCGAACAGTAGGCCGCTGCCCGCGCCCCGTCTCCACCCTCGACTCCGCTCCCCGTGCAACTGCCCGCGCTCTCCCGCCTCACGCTCCGCGCGCTCCTCTCCGGGGTCGCGGTGCTCTCCGCCACCTTCGTCGGTGCGCCCCGCCTGGCCGCCTTTCCTCCAGCCCCGTTCTACATCCTCTACGGCACGGTCCGCGATCAAGTCGGCGCGACGCTGCGCGTGGACGGCGCCGAGATTGCGCTGCTGCGCGACGGCACCGAGGTGGGCCGCGCTCCGATCCAGACCGATCTCCGCGCGGACTCGAATTACGAGCTGAAAATCCGGATTGATCGCAACCCCGACGCGACCCGGATCTACAGCAGCAAAGCGGTCGCGGCCCAGGGCGTGTATTCGCTCGTCGTGCTGATGAACGGCCAGAATTTCTACCCCATCGAAGTCGCCGGCACCCTCCGTGCCGGCAACGGCGGCGAGCGCGTCCGGCTCGACTTGAATCTCGGCATCGACGCCAACCACGACGGCCTGCCCGATGCGTGGCAGGAGTGGCAGCTCTATCAGGCCGGCCGCCGCCCCGGCAGCCCCGGCTGGGACATCAACCTCATCACGAAGGACGGCGACTTCGACGGCGACGGCATCAGCAACTCTCTCGAATACATCGCGGGCACCTTCGCCGGCGACGCGACGGAGCGCTTCGAACTGCGCCTCACCAGCAAAACGCCGACCACGGTGGGCTTCGAGTTCTTCGCTATCACCGGCAAAGTTTACAGCATCGAGGAGAGCGCCGACCTCAAGACGTGGACGGCCACCCGCCTGGCGACGACGCCGACCGGCACCGCCGCCGATTTCTACCGCGCGACCGCCGTGGGCATAGTGCCCGCCTACGTGTCCGCGACCTCCGCCTCCGCCCGCTTCTTCCGCCTCACCGTGCGATGAAAACTCTCTCTACGCTTCTTCGCAATCTGGTCGCTGCCTTGGGGTGGAACGCGACCTCCGGGCGCGTTTTTTCGGCGAGCGCACACCGACGGCGCCCGGAGGTCGCCATCCACCTCCATCCTCTGTTCGCTGTCCTCTGTCTCCTCGCCGTTGCCCCCGCCACCCGCGCCCAATGGCAGAACACCACCTACACGCTGCACGGCGGCTGGAACTCGATCTACCTGCACGGCGACGCGACCCACGCCACCCTCGATCAGATCTTCGCCAGCAATCCCGAGGTCCTTTCCGTGTGGCGCTGGAATCCCAACGCCAACCCGATTCAGTTCGGCAGTTCACCTCTGATCCCGGTCGCCGGCTCGATCGATTGGAATATCTGGGTCAAGGGCCAGCCGGGCCAGACCACCCTCGCCGCCCTCACCGGCCAGACCGCCTACCTCGTCGAATGCTCCGGCGCCGTGACCGCCAACTACTCGCTCACGATTCCGCAAAAAGTATCGCCGCCGCGCAGCACGTGGGTGCGCAACGGCGCCAATCTCCTCGGCTTCCCCTCGAAGCTCAGTGCGTCGTATCCGACGTTCTCCGCCTACTTCGCCACGTTCCCCATCGCCGTCGCGGCCAATACTAAAGTTTACAAATACGTCGGCGGCCCGCTCGGTGAATTGAATCCCGTGCAGGTGTTTTCTCCCTCCTTCGAGGCGCTCGACCGCACGCAGGCCTATTGGTTCGACGCCGCCGTCGTCAGCGATTTCTACGCGCCCATCGAGGTCAGTCCCTCCAATCTCTCCGGTCTGATCTACGGTCGCAACGGCTCGCGGGTGGTGGTGCGCGTGCGCAACCGCACCGCCGCCGTGGTCACGCTCACCGTCGCGCCCGTCGCGTCGGCCAGCGCCCCGGACGGTCAGGAGGCCATCACGGCCCAGGTGCCGTTGACGCGCCGGACCTTCGACACCGGCACGGGCACCTACCTCGACACCGCCGTCGCCGGTCCCTTCGGCGTCGTGCTCGCGCCCCAATCCTCGGTCGAGCTGAGTTTCGGCGTCGATCGTTCGCTCATCACCGGCGCGACCGATGCGCTCTACGCCTCGCTTCTGCGGTTCACCGAGAGCAGCGGTCTCATGGACGTCGCTCTGCCGGTGAGCGCGCGCGTCACCTCGCTCGCCGGCCTCTGGGTCGGCGACGTCGCGGTCACTAACGTGCAAAGCAAAGCCACCGGCTTCACCGGCACGATGACGGCCGCGGCCTATCCGCTCCGCGTTATTCTCCACGTGGATAACAGCGGGACTGCGCGCCTCCTCTCCCAGGTGTTTCTCGGTCGGCTCGCTCCCGCGCCTTACGATCTCGGCCTCAGCACGAAGGAAAGTTTGCTGAAAGCCGACGACCGGGCCAACGCCCGCCGCCTCGTGGCCGCCCACCTGCCGCTCGACACCGAGGTGTCGACCGGCTCGGGCAGCGTCGCCCTCGGCGCGACGCTCGTGCGCGCCGTTTCCATCGGCTTCACCGAACGCACCAACCCCTATGTCCACACTTACCACCCGGACCACGACAACAAGAACGCGCGCTTCGAGCCGCTGAGCACGCCGGTGGAGAGTCCCACCATCGCCCGCACCTGCTCGTTCACGTTTGCACCGACTCCTCCTGCGGGCACGTCCGCCAACGGTTGGGGCGCCAGCGTGCTGGGCGGCACTTACTCCGAAACCGTCACCGGCCTGCACAAGGATCCGCTCACGGTAACCGGCACCTTCGAACTGCGCCGCATCAGCGAAATCGGCAGCATCACCACCCAATGAGCGCCCCCCGTCCCGTCATGAACCTGCGCCCTTTTTTTTCGCTCCGCCTCTCCTTGTTCGTCGCGCTCACCCTGGGTGGGACGGGCGCCGCGCGCGCCCAGTTTGAAGTTGGGGGCAACACTTCCGCCCGCCTCTTTCAAACGACCACCGTCACGGCGGTAGCAGTAACCCACGCCGGCTCAGGCTACACCACAGCTCCTACCGTCGCGATCACAGGTGGCGGTGGCACTGGCGCGCTGGCGACGGCCACCATGGTTTCGGGCGTCGTCACCGGTATCAGTGTGACGAATCCGGGCTCCGGTTACACCTCGCGGCCGACGGTCACGCTCAGTGGCGGCGGCGGTTCGGGCGCCGCGGCCGTGGCGCTCTCGGGCACCGTGCCCTATTCGTCCACCAACCCGCCCACGACTCCGCAGTTCGCCGCCGACTACAGCAACTCGGGCGGCGCCAGCGCCAACCGGCCCAGCCAGCTCATCGCCTCGCCCCCGCTCCCCAATCCGCTCTATCCGACAGCGGGTGTAATGGCCATGTCCCGGATGACCTTCGGCGGCACTTTTGCTCCCGGCGTGCCCCGCTACCTGCTCGGCGATACCATCGTCCCGCCCAACACCGAGATCGACAACGTCTCCGTGGCCAACGCCCTCTACTGGCGCTCCGAGCCCGTGCGCGTCGGTGAGACCTTCACGCCCGCGCTCACGTCCACGCCCATCCCGCTCTCGCTCGCGTCCGTCGCCGTTACGCTCGGGGGCAGCGGCTATACCTCTGCGCCCACGGTCGTGTTTTCCGGCGGCGGCGGCTCCGGTGCCGCCGCCACGGCGACGATTACTCAGGGCGTGATCACCGCGGTCACTCTGACCAGCGCTGGCACCGGCTACACGTCGCTGCCCGGCGTTTCCTTCAGCGGTGGCGGCGGAACGGGCGCGACCGCGGTCGCCGCCGGCGCGCCGGTCGCCTACTACTACAGCCCGCACGCCGACCGCGTGTTCGCTTCGCAGGCCGGTCGCGTGAACGTCACTTGGGTGACGCGGACCGCCATCGCCATCCCGGGCGACGCGACGCCGCGCTTTCGTTTTCGCTCGGAAGCCTTCTCCGTCTCGTCGTCGACGAACAAACCGGCCCGCACGATTTACTGGACCGAGCGCAGCTTCAGCGGACCGGCCATCGCCGTGCCCACCGGGAAAATCGAGACCGTCAATCCGGTCTACAACTTGAACTTCCCCGCGGTCGTCACCGAGGAATACCAGCCGCTGGGTCTTCCGACCAGCACCGGCACCGCCTCGACTTCGCTGCCCCCCGAACTGCGCACGATGTGGTTCCAAAAGCAGGCGGGCATCGGCCTGCTTCGCGCCTACAATCGCGAGGGGCGGATTTTATTGGAATACCTCGGTGCCCTTAAAACGGGCTCCTCCTCCGTCTATGAATTTATTGGTGCCGACATCGTGGATATCGTGCGCACCGCCCCGACGGTGAACACCGTCGTGAACTTGGGCGAAAAAATCACGCCGCGTGATGCGAACGGCTCGCTGCTCCCGATCGACAACAGCTCCGAGTATCTCCCGTCCCCGGTGCTCAACACCTCGCTCGACGGCCTGATCTACTACGGCACGACCACGCGGCCCGACGGCCGGCAGGTCTACTACGCCGAGCGCGAAAACGACAACCCTGACCGCGTCGTGTTCTACTGGCTCGAAAAGACGGACGCCGCGATTCACTTCCTCCCTTCGCCCGCCCAGCCAAATCTCGGCATCTACTGGCCCAAGGTGAAAAACGCCTACGCGCAGGTCTGGCCCTCCGGTCTCGCTTCCTACGCGCACTACACCGTCCCCACCGCCGGCAGCACGGCCGCCACCGGCGTGCAGTTCGCCGGCGGACAGTTGCCGCAGATCGTTTATCAGGACGATCCCGCACAGGCCCAGACCACCATCGACACCTCGAGTCAGCGCCTCCAAGTCACTTTTTCCAACGACGGCCTGAATCGCACGCTGCTCAAATTCGCGAACGCCAGCGACGTCTGGTATGTCCGCCTCTACACGCAGGCCGACGGCTCCTCCGGCTTCGCCGAGGGCGATGGCCAGCCCGCCCTGACGAGTGCAGTGCAAGTCGGCGACCGGATCAACGCGCCCGCCGGCTACACACTCGGCGGCTACATCGCGAGCGGCACCGGCTACCTCCCCTCTGCCTATCTCAACCCCTTCGCCGTCGGCGCTGAAGCCGCGGAAAAAGGTGCCATCATTCCCGTCAACGCCCTGCCCGGCGCGAACACCCTCAAGGTCTGGTGGTTCAAGAAAATCGAGCCGCCCAGCGCCACGTTTCAGCCGTTCTACGTGCCGGCCAAAGTCGGCACCTACACCGTCTCCTATCCGTCGAATCCCTCGACCATCGTGCTCGCCTCCAACGCCGGCAGCGGTGACCTCGCCCCCGCCGAAATCGCCGGGAGTCTCTATATCCAAAATGACCGCACGCTCCCCGGCTTCAATCCCAACGAAGAGCACGCCCTCATGATCGCCGGTCGCGCCTATGCCCTCCGCGACGATCTCAACGTCACGACCGGCGGCGCCGGGGTTTATACGTCCGAGCCGTTCGTGCTCGTGAACTACACGTCCCCCGTCGACGCCCGCCCCGCGATGCACGCCTTCAAGGTCCTGCGCGAAACCGCCGGCGCTCTCTTCGACTACCCCGTCACGGCCGGCACGATCTTGCAGGCCCCGATGCCGCTGCCGCTGCTCCCGCTGCCGCTCGATCCCACGACGAAGATCGCGCGTAACCTCGAGGTCCCCGGCACTCCCGATTCGGCCGCCCACGCCGCCGCGCCGTCCCACTACGCCAGCTTCACGTTCAAGGATCGCCAGGGCTACGATTGGGTTTACCGCGGTCCCCACGCCGGCGCGTCACCCACGCTCGGCATGCAATTCTACTATACGATGCGCGAGGGCTTCTGGGTTCCGGGCGTCGCCGCCCAGCCGGCCGTCGGCACGATTCTGCCTTATCTGCGTCCGCTCGTGAGCGGTGTCCCCGCGGGCGATTCAGTGGCGGGCACTTCGCTCACCATTATCTATCGCCCCACCTGGCCCGCCAACGCCCCCGAGCTGCGCGTCGCCGAGACGCTCACGTTGTCCAAGTTCGGCCTGCCCACGGTCTATTCGCAGACGAGCGCCAACGTGCTCTACCAGCAATCGGTCGCGGTCACCGGACCGACGAAGCCCAGCGTCATCTTGCACGATCCGATCCGGGAAAAAACCTTCTCCCTCGTGGCGTCGGGCGGCCTCACCAAGCTGCCGGCCTCCGTCCTCACCACCGCGTATCAGGGAAAGACCTATTTCCAGGGCCTGCCGCCGAGTCTTCAGCCCCGCTTCTTCTACGATCCCCTCCGCGGCACCAAGGGCGCGCTTGTCCTCGTTGGCGAGTTTGTCGACGAAATCGCCGGCGAAGATTACCTGAATCTCAACGTCCTCTCCGCGACCGACGTCGAGGCCCTCAAGGGCCTGCCCGCCGCGAGTGACGCCGATCTGGCCGCCTGGAAGAACGCCATCGACGCCCTCGTCACCAAGGTCGAGACCTTCATCCCCGATCCGCTCAAAGCCGGCGCCTACAAGTCCAATGGCGCGCCCGCGTCCGTCGGCGCGCTGGATCTCGCGATCATTGCGGACTCGGACACCGCCGTCGCCAAATACGCCCTCACCGCGACCGGCGCCGCCAGCGGCTGGGTCACGATGTTGTTCGCCAACGGCCAGGCCTTCACGCCCACCGGCGATCCCGTCGCCATGCAGATCTTCCGCGTCGCTCCGCAGCTCAACACCGGCGAACTCAAGGTTCAGCTCTCCAGCAATCCGCTCGACGAAAAAGTCTCGCTCCGCCACAGCGGCGATTTTGCCGCCAAGCCCGAGGACTACGAATTCGAGTGGCGCTACGCTCCGCCCGATGACGGCGTCGCCCCGGCAATTTACACTTACGCGCTGACGTCGCGCCTCGCGAACGCCTGGCAGCTCGCCTCGAGCCCGGCCGGCGTGCTGCCGACCATGGTCGAGTATGCGGCCGGCCTCACCTCGACTACGTTCCCCCGCACCGTCGCCGTCAACGCCCCCGGCTTCACCGGCGGCACCACACGGCCCGGTCTCGTCGCCCGCTCCCTCGCCGGCGTCGATTTCAGCGGTGGCGTGCCCGCGCAGATTATTTTCAGCGCCGATGTCGCCGACCGCACCGGCTTCGTCCTCTACGTGAATGGCGTCGCCGCCCTCGCGTTCAACGCCCCCGCCCAGTTCACCAACGCGAGCTCCAGCTCCGACCTGGTCAGCGGCGGTGCCGGCCTCTCCCGCCAGTTTGAGGTCAACGCCAACTTCTTCCAGAAAGCGGTCAACACCGTCGAAGTCGCGCTCTACTCCACCGGGGATCTCGGCGCGATGTCCGGTATCAATTTCCTGCTCCACGCGTCGACCGAGACCGATCAGGTCGTCGCCGGCGGTTCCCCGTGGCAGACGCCCAACGGCACGCTCCTCAACCAAGTCGTCGTCGGCGGCTCGCCCAGTTCCCCGCTCGGCAGCCCGCTCCTCGTGATGAGCGATAATTACTTCACGATGCGCTACCGCGCCAAGGCGTCGTCCAACAACGTCGCCGGCACCACGTGGTCCCGCTGGATGCCCGCGAAGCTCGTCGAGGGCTGGATCAAGCGCGTGCTCGCCGGCATCAATCCGTTCAACCAGCGCGTCAAGGATCTCTACAACAACGCCGTCAATACCGATGTCTCGCTGCTCACGCAGGCCGGCTCGCGCTGGGAGGGCAACGTCGCGCTCTCCCTCGCCAGCATCAACGATTTTGGCCTCATCGAGATCTACGAGACCGTCCTCAACCGCGGCAAAAACATCAGCGTCGATTCCGGCTACGACTACGGTCCCGCCAACGACGCACTCCTCCTCGCCGCCGGTTATCTCAACGATCTCTACACCATCCTTGGCAACGAGGCCTACGCCGACGCCGCGAATCCCACGATCTCCGTCGACGACTCCACCACGGCCACCGGCGCCGCGACCGTCACCGAGATCAACACGTCCCGCTTCTCCTTCGAGGGTCAGGTCAAGAGCGTCCTCGATGAGGAACTCGCCCTCCTGCGCGGCCGCGACGACTTCCTCGCCCCCGGCGTGACCGTCGGCCCAGCCTACAACCGGCTGTATTGGAATTACACGCGCGGCATCAACTCCGGCGAAGCCCTTTACGCGGTGAACTACAATATCCGCGAGAAATCCGGCAGCCCCACCGCCAACGGCAACCTCGATGCCGCCGATGCGCAGCGGATGTTCCCCCAATCACACGGCGATGCCTACGGCCATTACCTGACGGCACTGAAGGGTTATCAAAACCTGCTGCGCAACCCGAGCTTCACGTGGACGCCCCGCAGCGAGGCCGTCACCGTGCTCGGTCAGGCCGTGCAGATCGATTATTTCGACGAGCGGAAGTTTGCCGCCGCCGCCGTCAACGTCGCGCGCACCGCGCAGCAGATCCTCGCCCTCACCGATCGCCAGAGCTACAAGGATGATTCCGCCTCCGGCTGGAGCCATCTGCGCGACGGCAAGGTCAACTCCGCGACCGGCACCACGCGCCACTGGGGCATGGATGAGTGGACCTCCCGCGCCAGCCAAGGCAGCTATTACAACTGGATCGTCGGCAACGCCCTGCTGCCCGACCTCGACACCAACCCGAGCCACACCGGCGTGCAGGTCATCGACCGCACCACGGTCCCCGAGGTGAAAGAGCTCACGACCTTGGGCGCCGAGATCCAGACGCGCATCGACAACGTCAACGCGCGCCTCAATCCCCTCGGCCTCAGCCCCGGCGCGATCGCGTTCGATATCTCCGCCTCCGAGCTGAAGGGCGGGAAGTCGCACTACGAACAAATCTACGATCGCTCCCTGCGCGCGACCTTGAATGCGAAGGGCGCCTTCGACCAAGCCGCCCGCATGACGCGTCTTCTTCGCAATCAGGAGAACCAGCTCAGCGATCGCAACGACGCCATCGTCGATCAGGAGTGGGCCTACGTGCGGCAGTTGATCGACGTCTACGGCACGCCTTACCCGGGAGAAATCGGTCCCGGCAAGACCTACGCCCAAGGCTACACCGGCCCGGATTTGTTGGAGTGGTTCATCATGGACCGCCCCACCGATGTCCTCGACACCAGCGCGCCCCTCACGCTCTCCGTCAAAGTCCCGACCGGCGTCGCGACGTTCACCGGGTTGGCCGTGAATGACATCACGCATTCCTACAACACCCAGTTGGCGACGCGCACGATCACGATCCAACCCAACCGCTTCGTCCAGTATGCGGATCAGTGGCAGAACGGCGCGGCGCTCGGTCAGCGCTCCGTCACCGGCAAACTTCAGCAGGCGCTGCTCGGTGTCGAGCAGTCGGCGCTCGCCCTGCGCGCCGCCAACAGCGCGTTGCTCAACAAGTATGCGATCTTCGAGCGCCGCCGGCAGCTCTACGAGGAAATGGTCCGCACCCATGAGGACGCCCTCGCCACCCAGGATTCTTCGCTGGAGGAAATCAAACGCCTCAAGCTCGCTGCGACTGCCCTGCGGGTCATCGGCGAGTTGGCCGCCATGGGCGCAGAAAACCTCAAGACCACCGCGATCAACCTTTCGGAATTTCTGCCCGGCGTGGTCGGCTTGGCCAACGATGCCACGTCCGGTCTCCGCGGCACCATCAAGACCACCGCGGGCGGGTGGAGTGTCGTGTTGAGCATCGCCGCCGGTTCCGCCCGCGCTTCGGCCGGCTACATCGACATCCAAGCGGCCGAGGAACGACGGACGATGGAACGGACCATCGTCGAATACGGCTTCGACTACCAACAGGCCCAATCCGCCTACGAATACGAAATCCTCCTGCGCGAACTCCGGGACGGCTTCTACGAGATCGCTCAACTCGCGGGCAACGTCCAGAGCGCCAGCGAACATCTCCGCAACGTGATGGCTGACGGCGATCGCATCCAGGCCGAGCGCGAGACCTTCCGCCAGCGCGCCGCCAGCGTCATCCAAGGCTACCGGACGAAGGATCTCACGTTCCGCACCTTCCGCAACGAGGCCCTCGAGCAATACCGCTCCCTCTTCGATCTCGCCGGTCGCTACTCCTACCTCGCCGCCAAGAGCTATGACTACGAGACCGGCCTCCTCGGCAGCACCGCCGGCCAGGCCGTCATCTCCGGCATCGTCGCCTCCCGCTCGCTCGGCGACCTCACCGGCGGCGTCCCGCAAGCCACCGTCAGCACGCTCGGAGATTCCGGTCTCGCCGGCACGATGGCCCGCATGCAGGCCGACTGGCTGGTCGCGAAGCCGCGCCTCGGTATCAACAATCCCGACACCAACGGCACGCTCTTCTCCCTGCGCCGCGAACTCTACCGCCTTCTCCCCGGCGCCGCCGGCGACACCGCGTGGCAGCAGACGCTCGAGCAGCATATCATGAGCAACGTCATGGCCGACGCCGACGTCGCCGCCGCGTGCCGCAATCTCCGCAAAGCCGACGGCAGCGCCGTCCCCGGCATCGTGATCTCCTTCAGCACCACGATCCAGCAGGGCCTGAATTTCTTCGGCCTGCCCTCCGCGGTCGGCGACCACAATTTCTCGCCGTCCAACTTCGCGACCAAGATCTACTCCGTCGGCATGGTCTTCGACGGCTACCTCGGCATGGACCCCTTCGCGATCGGCACGCCGAACGCGAGCGGCCCCAACACCACGCTGCCCAACGGCCTCAACGCCACGCCCTACGCCTACCTGATCCCCGTCGGCACCGACTACATGCTCGCTCCGCCGCTCGGCGACACCGGTGCCGTCCGCGCGTTCGACGTGCTCGACCAAGCCCTGCCGCTGCCCTTCAACCTCGGCGCGACCTCGTTCTCGTCGACGCAATTTTACAACGCCAACGGCACGCTCAGCGAAGCCCCGTGGATCCTCCGCAAGCACCAGGCCTTCCGCCCCGTCAACGATCCGACGTTCTTCTACAGTTCGGTTCCGGCGGAGTTCACGAGCTCGCGCCTCGTCGGCCGCAGCGTCTGGAACGGCCAGTGGAAACTGGTGATTCCCGCCTACACCCTCCTCAACGTGGAAGCCGAGGGCCTCAACCG
>Ga0075163_10004664_pt1 | contig 18359 bp, 14 predicted proteins | sample JI1023141ADNA_FD_71478 | JGI IMG/M metagenome (GOLD analysis project Ga0075163, IMG submission 71478) | Wastewater effluent complex algal communities from Wisconsin, to seasonally profile nutrient transformation and Carbon sequestration -... | ecosystem: Engineered > WWTP > Effluent > Algae...
TCGAGCAGACCGTGGACACATTGCCATCCAACGGTACAGTGGAAGGCACGATGAGCATCCCGCTTTCTTATGGTGCCGGCCTCAGTGTCCATAACGCCCGGTGGCTCATCACGGCCGAAGCGCGCCGCCGCGATTGGGGGGCGTTGGAAGTGGACCTTGACGGGTACGCACTGCCTTCCGCCCTGCGGGCGAGCATGATGTACGCGTTGGGCGCACGCTTCCAGCCCGATGATGAAGGTGGCGTGTTCGATCGCGCTACTTACCGTGCCGGTGTCCGCTATACAGAGGACTATCTCCAAGTGAAGGGCACGCCGCTCTCCACTTCAAGTGTGAGCGCGGGGATCTCGTTTCCGCTGAACGCGGTGCAGACCAACAGTTACTTGCATCTCGGCGCGGAGTACGGTCAGCGGGGTACAGTGGGCGAAGGACTGCTGCGGGAGACATTCACCCACCTGTGGATCGGCGTGAGCGTTACCCCTTGGAAACGGGAACGCTGGTTCCAGCGCACCCGTATCCAGTGACCATGATGCAGCGATACTGGCCGCTGATCATCGCCTGTACGCTCCTCGCCTGCAAGAACGATCTGGACCAGCTGGCCCAAGTGGATATGGATGCCGATGCTCCCGATCGGATAACCACCCAGGCGGAGTATTACTACAGCGACAGTGGCATCGTCCGCAATCGACTGAGAGCGGGCCGCGTGGAGGAGTACATGGCCGAGGAACGTCAGAAGACCGTTATGACCGATGGCGTGGAACTCGTGTTCTTCAACCCCGACGGTGGGCACGGCAGCGTGCTCACCGCGCGCGAGGGACTGATCAAGCCCCGGAAGAACCGCATGGAGGTACGCGATCATGTGGTCTTCACCAATGCGCTCGGCGAGCGGCTGGAGACCGAACACTTGGTCTGGAGCCAGGACAGCGACCGCGTGTGGACGGACCAACCGGTGAAGATCATCAGGGCACAGGACATCCTCTACGGGCAAGGGATGGACGCCAACGAGGACTTCAGCCGCTACACGATCCGCCGACTGACCGGTACGCTCTACGTGGATCCGGAGGATACATTGGCTGCACAACCCAGGTGATCATGGACCGGCTCGCCCGCATCATGGAGTACTTCTGGCTGACCATTGGCGTCGTCAGCTCGCTTTGGACAGCTTGGCAGATCCACTTGCTGGGGTGGACGCCAGCGAAGGTCTATCTCTGGTTCCCCATGATCTGTTTCGCCATGTTCTTCTATCGTCGGTTCACGCGTAGGAAGATGGCCCAATGGGCGGAACGGAAAAGCAGGGAAAGCAGCCGGTAGGGCGGGCGGATACGGCGTGGCGCACCGCAGAACGCCGCCACCGGTGCACACTATGCGGAAACACCGTCATCTTCGCCCCTCGTTCCGCCGAAGCGCAACAGCGCAGAGGTGAACCCCGTGTCCACAGCACAGCTCCTCCTGCTCATCGTGAGCATGGCCTTCACCGCGCTATGCGCGGGTCTGGAGATCGCCATCGTGAGCTGCAACAAGCTCTATGTGGAGCTCAAGCGGAAAGAAGGCGCCATCTGGGCGCGGCTCGTTGCGCCCATGCTCAAGCGGCCGGGCCGTGTGATCAGCGCCCTGCTCGTCGGCAACAACATCGGCTTGGTGGTGTACGGCCTCGTGATGGCCGACATCCTCAAGCCGAAGCTGCACGCCATTTATCCAGGGGAGGGATTCGTGCTGGTCATGGAGACCGTGATCGAAACGCTCATCATCCTGGTCGTGAGCGAGTTCATACCCAAGGCGCTCTTCCGGCTCGATCCCAATTTCACACTGAGCATTTTCGCCCTGCCTTTGCGGGTCCTGTACTTCATTCTATGGCCGCCCACCATCATCCTCACCGTGCTCAGCGATGGCGTGCTGAACCTCTTCGGTGCGAAGCACAAGCACGGGGAAGTGGCTTTCGGACGTATCGATCTGGACGCCTTCCTCCAGGAAGTAACCGACAGCGCACCGAAGGATACGGACCTCGACTCCGAGGTGGAGTATTTCAAGAACACCCTCGAACTCAGCAATATCAAAGTGCGTGAATTGATGATCCCCCGCGCCGAGGTGGAAGCCATCGATGTGGAGGAGACCGTTGCGGTCCTGCATGCGCGTTTCGTGGAAACCGGCCTGAGCAAGCTGCTGGTGTACAAGGACAGCATGGACAACATGATCGGCTATGTCCACGGCTACGAGCTCTTCCGCAGACCGCGCAGCATTCGCGCCGTGATGCGCCCCGTGAACTTCGTGCCCGGCACGATGAGCGCCGATGAGGCCCTCCAACGGTTCACCAAGCAACGCACCCATGTGGCGGTGGTAGTGGACGAATTCGGCGGTACGGCCGGCATGCTCACCATCGAGGACGTGGTGGAGACCATCGTCGGTGATATTGAGGATGAGCATGATGAGGGCGAACTGGTCGAAGAGCGCATCGGCGAGAACGAGTTCGTCCTCAGTGCGCGGCTGGATGTGGACTACTTGGCCGAGCAGTTCGGGCTGAACTTCCCCCATAGCGAGGACTATGACACCTTGGCCGGGTGGATCCTGCACCATACGGGCGTGGTGCCTGAGCAGGGCACGGTGATCGAGGAGGGACCGTTCAAGGTGACAGTGGCCCAGGTGCACCATGGTCGCATCGACCTTGTGAAGCTGGAGGTGGTTGATCCGGAAAAGGGATTCGGATAGTTCCGAGCGCTGGTGACCGGTCCGATGGTTGCATGGCCATGCGATCGACGATGTTCTGTTGCCATTGTTCCAGAAGTGAACGTTCCGGTCCATGGTCAGCCGTGTCAATGGTGCTTTCAGGCATCGTTGGTAGTTGATGTGAGGCACATGATTGCATGACCATGCAATTATGGGGAAAGGCCTGTTCATGCTGCATTTCTTGCCATCGGGTCAGGAGCGGGGCATTCGATGCGGTCTTCTTGTGAGCGCTGCAGGCGATCAACACGGCACAACCAGCACCGTGATCGCGATCCTTACAACCCTTCTTCTGCGTCACCCCTGAAAGCCGCCCTTTCCCGCACCACCTCCCCGCCTATATTTGCCACCCTTTCAAAAATCCCTGTTTCGATGGCTGTGATCGGTAAGATCCGCGAGCGCGGAAATCTGTTGGTGATCCTGGTAGGCGGTGCCCTGCTCTTGTTCGTACTGGACGCCCTCCTTTCCAACAGCCAAGGCGGCGGTGCTGCCGGCGGGCAGGCCATTGGCGAGGTCGCTGGCGAGGAGGTGAGCACCATCGACTTCAGCAACCGCGTGGAAGAGCAGGCCAACCTGTACCGCGAGAACGGCACCAATGTGGACAACCAGATGCAGGAGCAGATCCGCAACAGTGTGTGGCAGGAGATCCTCCGTGAGCGCACCCTGCAGGTGCAAGCCGCCAAAGCAGGGCTCGGGACCACCCTCAGCAATGAGGAGTACGACGACATCCGTTGGGGCGAGAACATCGTGAGCGAATTCAAGGACAACCAGAACTTCAAAGGCCAGGACGGCCAACTGGACAAGGCCCTGCTCAAGCGCTACTTCGCCAGCATCCAAGAAAAGGCCCCGGTGCTTTACGAGTACCAGAAGAAGACCTTCATCCCCAACCGTATCGTCGGCAAGTACAATGCCCTGCTGAAGAAGAGCTGTTTCGTGAACAGCGCCCAAGTGAAGGACGACTATGCCGCCACCAACACCAAGGCGACCTTCAATTTCGTGGCACGACGTTTCGACGCAGAACCGGACAGCCTCTATGCCGTGAGCGATGAGGACGCCCGTTCGTACTTCAACGCGCACCGCTCCGAGAAGAAGTGGCAACAGAAGGCCGCGCGCAGCTTCGCCTATGTGAAGTTCCCCGCAACGCCCACCCAGGAGGACATAGCCGCCACCCGCGACGAACTGGCCACCTTGCGCACCGAGTTCGAAAGCCTCAAGGGCAAGGACGACAGTCTCTTCGTTGTGCGCAACGCGGCCAGCAAGAACGGCGCGGCTGTCGCTTACAGTGAAGGCACCGCGGACCAACTGAACGATTCGCTCATCACGCACGCCGATACCGGTGCGGTGGTAGGACCCTTCAAAGAGGGCGACCTCTGGAAGCTCGTGAAAGTGAAACAGCTCGCTGACGTGCCCGAGGCACGCGTCCGCCATATCCTGCTCAGCACCCAAGGCAAGAGCGATGATGACCAGGCCAAGGTGAAGAGCCGCGCGGACAGCATCCTCGCTGTGGTGAAGCGCGACAAGTCCAAATTCGACGCGATGGTGGAAAAGTTCACGGAGGACCCGGGAAGCAAGAGCACGGGCGGCGTGTACGAGTGGTTCGACAAGACCCGCATGGTGCCGGAGTTCACCGCCGCCAGCTTCGATCAGAAGGTGGGTGCCACCACTGTTTGCAAGACCAGCTACGGTTACCATATCGTGGAAGTGCTGGGTCAGCGCACGCGCCAAGAGCGACGCGTGCTCACCGTGGACCGTAAAGTGCGCCCGGACCGCGCCATGAAGGAGGCGTGGAAGACCGCTTCCGCTTTCGCGCTCAGCAACCTCGATACCGCCAGCTTCCGCAAGAGCGCCACGGATGCCAACCTGGCCTACACGCCCGTGGACGAGTTCCGCGCCGACCAGCGTTTCGTTTCCGGTCTCCAGGATGCCGCCAGCGTGATCAGCTATGTGAACCGCGCTGAGATCGGCGGTAAGCCGAGCGAGCCGCTCATGAGCGATGAGAGCTATGTTGTAGCGCTGCTCACCGGCATCCGGGAAGAAGGCGACCCACGTTTCGAGGACGTGAAGGAGGCCATGACCACCGAGGTGCGCAAGCAGAAGAAGGCAGACGCCTTGCTGGCGAAAATGGCTGGCAAGACCGACCTGAACGCGCTGGCCACCGAGATGGGGATCACCATACAGAGCGCGAGCGACATGGCCTTGGCATCCATGAGCATCCCCGGTGGTTTCAGTGATCCGGAGGTCATCGGTCGCATTTTCGCGGTACCCAATGGCCAACTGAGCGTCCCGCTCAAAGGCGACATGGCCGTTTACGTGGCCAACATGACCAATCTGGTCGCGGCCGGTGACATGCCCGAGAATCCCGAAGCCGGCAAACCTCTGGTGGACAAGGTGCGCAACCGTGCCGAGTACTCCGTGTTCAATTCGTTGAAGGAGAAAGCCAACATCAAGGACGAGCGGCACAAGTTCTTCTGAGCCGAGGAGGCACAGTCTTCAAGAACGGGGCGCGCAAGTGCCCCGTTCTTCTTTTTCAGACCGTGAGGAGCGGTTTCGCGATCACGAACGATCACCGCAGCTGGCTCAACCGCTCCGCGTCCAACCGCACGAGAATGCCCAGCAGGATCGTGAACCCGATCAGCGAACTGCCGCCGTAGCTGAAGAGCGGCAGCGGGATGCCGATCACCGGTGCCAGACCGATGGCCATGCCCACATTGATCATCAGGTGCAGGAAGAAGATGCTGGCCACACAGTACGCGTAGATGCGCGTGAACCGCGATCGTTGCCGCTCGCCGATCTGTATGCAACGCAGGATCAATGCGCCGAACAACAGTACGATCACCGTGGTGCCGATGAAGCCCCACTCTTCGCCCACGGTGCAGAAGATGAAATCCGTTTGCTGCTCCGGCACATACTTGTACTTGGTGAAGGTGCCTTCGAGGTAGCCCTTGCCCAGCAGACCACCGCTGCCGATGGCGGTCTTGCTCTGTTCGGCGTTGTAGCCCATCCCCTGTGGATCGTACACCAGCCCCAGCGTGACGCCGATACGCGTGCGATGGCGTTCTGAAAGCACGTTCTGGTAAGCGAAATCGAATCCGCTGATGAAGACGGCCGACCCGATGAGCGTGAAGGCGATGAAGCCGTACAGCCGTTTGCGTTGCCGTTTCATCACGAAGCGGGAGACGAAATAGAGCGACAGCAGGCACACCACGGTGATCAGTCCGATGAGGAAGTACTGGCCGCTGACCTCTCGGCCCCAGAACGGGATATGGAACATGGACTCGCGCATGATCAGCGCCAGCACCGCCAGGATCGCCACACCGATCGCCAGCAGCAGGATGTTGCCCGACAGCCCTTCGCGATACAGCACCAGGATGAACGCGCCGAAGGTGAGCGCCGTACCCACGTCCTTCCCCAGCAGAATGAAGCCGACGGGCACCAGGATGATCAACGTGGCCACCATCCGTGTACGGATCCCACTGAAGGATTTCAGGCCGCTCAGGTAGCGTGTCAGCACGAGCGCTGTCGTGAACTTGGCGAACTCACTGGGCTGTATCCGTATCGGGCCCAGCTGCAACCAGTTGGTGTTGCCGCCGACCTCCTTGCCCAGCACAGGCACTAGCGCCAGCAACAACAGCACGAAGCCGTAAGCGGGTATCGCCATCTCCTTGATGAAATCCCCGCGCACCATGAGCAGTGCCGAACCGAGCACCAAGCAGACCACGATCCATACGCTCTGGTTGCCGTACTCCATCTTCGTATCGAAGAGGTTCGGATGCTCCGGGTTGTAGGCCGCACTGTAGATGTTCGCCCAGCCCGCGAACAACAGCAGTAGGTAGATGATCACCAGAGGGCGATCCACGTTCGAGCGTATGCTGTCGCGTGTGGCGTTCATCGGCGGCGACGGGGATGCGCTTTGCTCACGAAGGGCTTGTAGTTCTTCTCCGTGGCGATCAGGTCAGCCTCCAGCATCTTCTTCTCCACGTCAGGCCGCGAAATGGAATCCGTCAGGTACTGCTCCATCAGCAAGCTCGCTATGGGCGCGGCCCATGTGCCGCCGAACCCGCTGTTCTCCACGTATACCGCCATCGCGATCTTCGGGTCGTCCATCGGCGCGAAGCAGACGAATACCGCGTGGTCTTTGCCGTGCGGGTTCTGCGCTGTCCCCGTTTTGCCGCAGACCACTACTCCGGGAATGCGTGCCGCCCGTGCGGTGCCGCCCGCTTCCTCCGTCACCCGCCGCATGCCTTCGGCGATCAGGTCGAAGTAGGGCCGATCGACCATCGTGGTGTGCCGTTCCCATTTCGTCAAGCTGTCCGGATCGCCGATCGCCGTTACGATGTGCGGATCGATGTACCAGCCGCGGTTGGCGAAGATGGCCGCGAGGTTCGCCATCTGCATCGGCACTACTTCCACTTCGCCCTGCCCTATGCTCACCGAGTAGATCGTGCTGAAAGCCCAGCCTTCCTTTCCGTAGCGCTTGTCGTAGTAGGCCACGTTCGGGATCCGTCCGCCTTTCGCGGAGGGAAGGTCGACAAGCGGGCGTTGGCCCAGGCCGAAGCTGTGCATATACGGCTCCCATTCCGCAAGCCCCAACGCAGCGTCCTTGAAGCGGTTCGGCACTTTGTTCTGCTCGATCTCCCGCTTGAAGACCTGATAGAAGTAGGGGTTGCACGAGTATTGGATCGCGTGCTCCACGTCCGTTGCCGTCGGGTGGTTGTGGCAGCCTACGAGCGATTTGTTGCACGGAAAACCCGTTTGCGGGGTGATCACCCCTTCCTGCAGGGCGGTCAGTGATTGAACGAGCTTGAAGATCGACCCCGGTGGATACTGTGCCTGAAGGGCACGATCGAACAACGGATTGAGCGAGTCCTGCTGAAGAAGCTTGTAGTTCTGGTTGCGCACGCGGCCTACCAGAAGCTCCGGATCGTAGCCGGGACTGGTCACCAACGCCAGGATCCCACCGGTTTTCGGATCGATCGCCACGATACTGCCCTTCTTGTGCTGCATCAGCCGCTCGCCGTATGCCTGCATCCGGGCATCGATGCTCGTGTACAGGTTCTGCCCTTCGTAAGCCAGCGTGTCGTACTGCCCGTCCTTGAACGCTCCCTGGATGTTGTTGTGGACGTCCACCACCACGTATTTCACACCACGACGGCCGCGCAACTGCGGTTCGTAGTATTGCTCCAACCCACCAACGCCGATCACGTCGCCGCTGCGGTAGTAGGGGTCGTCCGCGACCTTCTTGGCGCTCACCTCGCTGAGGTAGCCCAGCATGTGCGCGCCGATGCGCTGCGGGTAGGTGCGCAACGTGCGGCTCTGCGCGTAGAAGCCCGGGTATTTGTGCAGGTGCAAGGAGATCGCCGCGAACTGGTCAGCCGTAACCTGGCGCTCGAACTCGCTCGGCTTGTAGCCCGAGTAGAGCTTCGCTTTCCTGAGCCGTTCACGCACGTCCAGAGGCGTGACGCCGACGAGCTGTGCCAATGCCAAGGTGTCGAAGGGTTTCACCTCCCGGGGGACGACGAGGATGTCGTACACCGGCGTGTTCGCCACCAGCAGTTCGCCATGCCGGTCATGGATCAGCCCGCGGGAAGGGAACACCGTGATCTTGCGCTCGCTGATATCCGCCGCGCGCGCCGTCCAGCTGTCGTCCACCACCTGGATCCAGAACAGGCGGATAACGAAGACCACGCAGATGAAGATCACCGCGGCGATCAGCACGAACCGGCGATCATCAAAGTTCATCGGGAGCGGTTGCGGGACGGGCGGGCGGTGAGCAACTGCGCGAGCAGGCAAAGGACCAACGTGGCCGCCGAGCTGCCGAACGCACGTGCGAAGGTGCTCAGGAAGTGGGAGAACCGATAGACCTCCAGGAAGAACAGTACAAGGTGGTGCAGCAGAACAAGGACGCTGGCGTACGTGACGAACCAGGCCAGGCCCATGTGTGCGATCGTGGCGCGGTCCAACGGGTCGAAGCCTTCGCGCGGAGCCAATGCGCGGAGCATCAACGCGCGCGCGTACATCATGACGGTGCACGCCACGGTATGCATGCCCGGTGTGCTGCTGAAGAAGTCCATGACCATTCCTGTGCCGAAGCCCACGAGCAGAGCTTGCCACTGGGGGATGTCCAACGGCAGCATCAGCAAGAAGAGCACGTACAGGTAGGGCACTACCCAGCCGTTCGCCAGATCGATGTGGTCTATGAGCAGGACCTGCAGCAGCATCAACGCGATGAAGCGGACGATGTTGGAGAGGACGGTGGCGATCATTGTTGCGGTGCCGTTGCTTCCAATGAATCGCGTTCGGCGCGCATCAGGTCGCTCACCACCTGCACATGGTCCGCACGGGTGAGGTCCTCGCTCAATCGCACCGTGATCACATGGAAGGGGATCCCCGGGTCACGGCCAACGCTGTCCACAACGCCGATAAGGATACCTGGCGGGTATACGCCCTCGCTTCCCCGTGTGACCACCGTGTCGCCCTTGTGCACCGGTACGTGCTTGTCGATGTCCGCCAGGGAAACCCTGTGCGGGTCGCTCGTGTTCCAGCGCAACAGGCCGAAGTGCTTGGTGCCCTGCAATTGCGCGCTGGCCATGTGGTCCTCGTTCAACACGCTGATCACCGAGGCGAAGTGCGGGCTGGCCTCGCGTACCACCCCCACGATACCGTTCGCGCCGATCACGCCCATGTTGCGCTCCACGCCGTCCAACGTGCCTTTGTCAAGGGTCAGGTAGTTCTTCGCCTTGTGCGTCGTACTGTTGATCACCTGCGCCGAACGGAAGCGATAGCGCAGCTGGCGCACGGTGTCCAACTTGATCGTACCGCTGTCACGGTTCACGACCACGGAGGTGTTGCGGGCCCGCTCTCGCGCCAGTGCGGCGTTCAGGTCCAGATTGTTCTGGCGCAGGTTGGCGAACTCCATCACCCCGCTGCGCCAGCCGTACACCTTTCCCACCGCCGCATTGCTGCTGCTGATCCATTCCGCACGTTGGTGCATGTTCCCCTGGATGGTCATGGAAAGACCTATCACCAGCAACAACATGAAGAGCAGGTTGTTGCGCTGGCGGAAGAGGAATCGGAAGAGGTCGCGCATGGTGCCTTCGCATCACCGGTTGTGGTGACACGCGGGTAGGGGCGATGCATGCATCGCCCCTACTCGCGCATCAGGAACTGGAAGCGGTCGATGTTCTTCAGCGCGATGCCCGTGCCGCGTGCAACGGCCCGCAGCGGGTCCTCGCTCACGTGTACCGGCAACTTCGTCTTTATGCTGATGCGTTTGTCCAGACCGCGCAGCAGGGCGCCACCGCCCGCCAGATAGATCCCCGTCTTGTAAATGTCAGCGCTCAGCTCGGGCGGCGTGCTCTCCAAAGCGCTCAGGATGGCCTCTTCGATCTTGCTGATCGACTTGTCCAAGGCTTGGGCGATCTCGCTGTACGTGACGGTGATCTCCTTGGGGATCCCCGTCATGAGGTCGCGGCCGCGAACCGCGTAATCCGGTGGGGGATTGTCCAGTTCCGTCATCGCGCTGCCAACCTCGATCTTGATGGTTTCGGCCGTGCGCTCGCCCACCAGGATGTTGTGCTGGCGGCGCATGTACTCTTCGATGTCCTGCGTGAACTCGTCTCCCGCTACGCGGATGTTCTTGTCGCACACGATACCGCCGAGCGCGATCACGGCGATCTCCGAGGTACCGCCACCGATGTCGATGATCATGTTGCCCATCGGCTCTTCCACATCGATGCCGATACCGATCGCCGCGGCCATGGGCTCGTGGATCAGGTAGACCTCCTTCGCGCCGGCGTGTTCAGCGCTGTCCTTCACCGCGCGCTTCTCCACTTCGGTGATGCCGCTCGGGATGCAGATCACCATCCGCAGGTTCGGGGTGAAGAGCCGACGGCCCGGATTGATCATCCGGATCATGCCCTTGATCATGTCCTCAGCGGCCTGGAAGTCCGCGATCACGCCGTCGCGCAGGGGCCGCACGGTCTTGATGTTCTCGTGGGTCTTCCCGTGCATCTGCTGCGCCGCGCGCCCGATGGCGATCACGCGCCCCGTGGTGCGGTCCACCGCCACGATGCTCGGCTCGTCCACCACCACCTTGTCGTTGTGGATGATCAAGGTGTTGGCCGTACCGAGGTCGATCGCGATCTCCTGGGTGAAGAAACTGTTGAACCAGCTCATGCCCTTGCGGTGTTCAGTGTTTGAAATGGCGGTTGCCCGTGATCACCATGGAGAGCCCCCGTGCGTCCGCCGCATCGATGCTCTCCTGGTCCTTGATGCTTCCGCCCGGTTGTACGACGGCCGTGATACCCGCGTTCGCCGCGATCCCCACGCAATCCGGGAAGGGGAAGAACGCGTCGCTGGCCATGACCGCGCCGTGCAGATCGAAGTTGAACCTGCCCGCTTTCGCGATGGCTTGTTCGAGCGCGTCCACGCGACTGGTCTGTCCGGTGCCGCTGGCCAACAACTGCCCGCCCTTGGCCAGCACGATGGCGTTGCTCTTGGTGTGCTTCACCAGGATGTTCGCGAACACCAGATCGGCCTGCTCTTGGGCGCTTGGCGACTTCTTGGTCACTGTGCGCATGTTCACTGCCGTGTCGACCACGTTGTCCGGGGCTTGCGCGAGGATGCCGTTCAACGCCGTGCGGTATTTCCGCGCGGGCTTTCCCGAAAGCTTGCGGACCAGGATGATCCGGTTCTTTTTCTTCCGCAGGATCTCCAATGCATCAGGGTCGTAACCGGGCGCGCAGATGATCTCGAAAAAGATGGTGTCGATGGCTTCTGCCGTGGCCTTGTCGATGCGTGCAGGGGTGATGAGCACGCCGCCGAACGCGCTCACGGGGTCGCCCGCCAAGGCTGCGTCCCAAGCCTCCTTCAGCGTGGGCCTCGCCGCCGCGCCGCATGCATTGTTGTGTTTCAGGATGGCGAACGGCACGCCGCCGATCACTACCAGATCATCGATCAGCTCCACCGCCGCATCCAGATCGAGCAGGTTGTTGTAGCTGAGCTCCTTGCCGTTCAACTGTTCGAACAAGCCCTTCAGGTCACCGAAGAACTTCGCTGGTTGATGCGGGTTCTCCCCGTACCGCAGCCCGTTGACCGGACCGGCGCTCAAGCGCAACTCTCCTTCATCCCCTGCCAACCAGTTGTGGATCGCGCTGTCGTAGTGGGAGCTCACCCCGAAGGCTTGTGCTGCCAACCGCTTGCGCTGGGCCAAGCTGGTGGAACCTTCCTGCTCTGTCAGCATCCGAAGCAGCTCCGGGTACTGTACTTGCGAGGCCACGATGACCACGTCGGCGTGGTTCTTCGCTCCAGCGCGGATCAAACTTATGCCCCCGATGTCGATCTTCTCGATGATGGCCTGCTCGCTTCCGCCAGCCGCCACCGTGGCCTCGAACGGGTACAGGTCCACGATCACCAGATCGATGGGAGGGATGGCGTACTCTTCCAATTGGGCCACATCACTGGCCAGATCCCGGCGACCGAGAATTCCTCCGAAGACCTTGGGATGGAGCGTCTTCACCCGGCCCCCAAGGATGCTCGGATAGCTCGTCAGGTCTTCCACCGGCGTGACGGGAATGCCCAGCCCAGCGATGAATTCCTGTGTGCCGCCCGTACTGTAAAGCTGGACTTGGAGGCGGTGGAGTTCCCGGACGATCGCTTCGAGACCGTCCTTGTGATAAACCGATATCAGCGCGCTGCCGATCCGCTTGCCGCCTTCCACGTGCTTTTGTTCGCTGCGCAAGTTTAGAGGGGGCGCATGCGGGCGTCAGGTGGTTTCGCACCTGCTTTTCAGCCGTGTTACCAACACATTACGAAGGCGATGATCAGAATCGCACACCGATGCCCACCATGATGTTGGTGACATCCGTGTTGCTGGTCAGCGTGTTGAAGCTGACCGCGCCCTGGTCGCTCACCGTCACGCTTTGCGCATCCACGTAGGTGGCCTCGCCACTGTCGAAACGCTCCACGCGCAGTTCCGCATAGGCGATCTCGCCCAGTGTCACCATCACACCCGCCGCCCAGCCTGTGCTGAACGCCAGGTCGGTTTCGTTACGCTCTTTGCTGATGTTCTCTTCCACGCCTTCAGCCGTCATCTTGCTTACGGTGCTGAACTGCCGGAAACCGACCATCCCGTCCACATACGGACGGATCCGCCCACGCAAAGGGCTCAAACGCAACAGCGGATGATAACTGAACACCTTGCAGCGTGTGGTGAGCGTGCCTTGGGTGATGCCGGGATAGTTCGTGGTGATGGGCACCGTCTTGTCTTCACTGCCCATCACGCTGAATCCGAAGGAGAAGCCGCCTTGCAGTACGGGCACGCGTCTCAGCGGGAAACCCAAATGCGCGCCGACCTGGAACATGTTCTTGCCCCAGTAGCGGTCGAAATCCCCGGTGGGGATACTTATACCGAGGCCACCTCCGAGGGTCCCTTGGAAGTCGTCATTTTCTTGGGCGGCGGTCAGTGAAGCGGTTCCAAGGAGAAGTGAGAGGGCGGTTGTGCGCATTTTATCACAGTTGTTCCATCCCGACCCATCTGCGTCGACTGTTCGGGCTTGCGTTGGTTGTGCAAGGTATTCCCGATCGCGTGCCGAACATCCGGCACCTTTGCCCCAGCGCGCGGATATGGAGATCGGACAGGGATGGGAAGGGTCAGGTCTTCCAGGGTTGTTCCTGGCGGCTTTCTTGGCAGCGACCATTCTGCCGTTCAGCTCCGAAGCGCTGCTGGCCGCCATGACCTTCGGCGACTGGTCAAGCCTGTCGTTGCTGCTCGTGGCATCCGTGGGCAACACGCTCGGCGGATTAACCAACTATGGGTTGGGAAGGTGGATCCCGGAGGAAAAGGCCAAGCGCTGGTTCCGGATGGATCCCGCAAAGGCCGAGCGCTGGGGCGGGTTCGTGCGGCAGCGGGGGGCATGGGCCGCCCTGCTTTGCTGGCTTCCGTTCGTGGGCGACCCCATTGCCATCGCGATGGGCTTGTTCCGTGCGCCTTTCGCGCCCACAGCAGTGCTTATGTTCATCGGTAAGGCCGCCCGTTACGCGGTTGTGATCGCCCTTGCACGCGGCCTCTGGTCGGGGTAACAACGGCGAAAGGCCCCCGAAGGAGCCTTCCGCGCTTACTGAGTCCAGCCTTGCGGCCGCCCCGAATGCCCCGGAGTTTCATCCGGGGTCCGGGGGTCGCCAAACGCTCAGTAGACCGTGTTCTGCGGATCCCAATTGCACCAGCCCGCCGTCCAGTTCTCCGTGCCGAACGCACCTCGGTAGGGCACCGTCTGGAAGAAGCTCGCGCCGAGGTCGCCGTCGGTGAAATCAGCCCCACTGTTCAGGGGTGAGCCGCCGCTCAGGGTGAAGTCCGGCGCGCTCTGGTTGAAACCGTCCATCACGCCGAGCTCACTGTTCTCCGCGTAGCTTGTGTTGCCGTTGTTGGTGAACCACGTGCTGATGTCCCAGGTGCTGCCACTGGCCACCGCGGTGAGCGTGGTGGTGCCGCTGTACACGCAGTTCTTCACTTTCAGTTCGTTCGCATCGCAATTGGTCTCGCACGCGGATCCATCGATGAGGCAACCTGTGGGGAAGCCGGCGAACACGCTGTTGAACACGCGGCTGTGCGTGTTGCGGCGCAGGTGCGTAGCGCGCTTGAAGTCGCCGCTGATCGTGGTGCCGGCATCGGCCTTCGGACCGAAGACGCTCACGTTGCTGATCACCGGGGTGGTGAACGGCTCGGACGTGGTGCCCGCACCGTCGTTGTCGTGCTCGAAGCTGTTGCTGCCGCTCGCATCGGCCGTGTTGGGCTCGCGCAACGAAACGCCGAACTGGAAGCGGCCGCTGAAGCCGTTGTCCATGTCGAAGTCATCATCCAGGCCCTTGAAGGCGACCAGATGCTTCACGTCCACGTTGCCGCCGAAGAACTCGTAGCTGTCATCTCCGCAGTAGCTCACTTGGATGTGATCGATCGTGGTGCCGCGGCCCACCGAAGCGAGCGTAAGGCCGTTGATCTCCTGGTTCGGCTGGAAGGGGATACCGGGGAACTCGATCCGCACGTAACGCAGCATTCCGCTGTTGTCCGTGTCGTCAGTTCCGCCGTACGTGGCCTCCACGCCTCCTTCCACAGTAGCCTCGCCGCCGGGCTGGTTGTTCTTCGCTTTGCCGCAAAGGATCAGGCCGCCCCAATCGCCCGCCGCACGGCTGCCCACCGGCTGGTTGGTGGTGAAAACGATCGGCTGGCTGGCCGTTCCCTCCGCCATGATCTTCCCACCACGCTTGATGATGAGCGTGCCTTTGGTGTCCTTGTCGCCCTTGATGATGGTGCCCGGCTGGATCGTCAGCGTCGCGCCGCTCTCCACGTACACGAAGTTCTTCAGCAACCACACCTTGTCGCTGGTGAAGGTGTAGTTCACGTCGGAGTTCCCTTCCACCGTGTTCACGTTACCGTTCGCGGTGATGGTGAACTCGCGTGTGGTCGGTTCGACCACCGGATCCTCGTCATCTTCTTTCTTGCAGGCCGAGATGAGCACGACAGCGCTCAACAGCGCGCTCAGGTATCGGGTGTTCAGCATTGATCCCATGTTTTCCTCTTGTGGTTTGATGCCGCAAATGGACCACTCGCATGTGACCGCTCTGTCAGCGCCAGCTTATCGGATCGTTCCCTTGTATTAAGTTTTCGTTAGCGCTTTCGATCCGCCTGCGGCGAGCAGGGAGGAACCGAAGATGCACGCGGATGAACGCCGATGGACACACATACGTTGTCCGCTGCGGGTTCGGCGGATCGGGCCTTTTCCGTGCGTTCAGAAACGGTAGCTCACACCGGCCGTGAAGTAGCTGCCGCGACGGTACCCCATCACTTCTTCATCGGTGCTCTCGAGCTGTCCGTTCTCGTTGCTGTCCTGGATCAGGAGCGTGCGTTGGTTCAGGATGTCCTGTGCGCTCAACTTCACGTCGAAGTGCTTGCCCAGGCTTTTGGTGAGCGTGACGTCCACCACGTTGCGCGGCATCTCGTAGATGTCGGGCGTACCGAAGGTGCCCGCGGCGAAGAGGCGCGGACCGATCACGTTGTAGAGCACGTTGCACTGGAACCTGCTCGCCGTGTCCGTGTAGTACAGGCCTGCGTTCACCACGTACGGGCTTTGGCCCATGAGCGGGCGTTCGGTGCTCTGGCCAACGGCCTGCTTGCCAAGGTCCACGGAGGTTTCGATATACGCCGCGTTGAACTGGGCGCCAAGGCGGCTCAGGAGACCGGTCTTGAACACGCCGTTGAGCGAACGGCGTACTTCCACTTCAGCTCCCAGGCTCTGCGCGCTCAGGGCGTTGTCGAAGGTGAAGTTCCGCGTGCCCCCGCTTCCAGCGCCAGGCACGAAGTACATCTCGATCGGGTTGTTGAACCGCTTGTAGAACACGCCGAAGCTGATGATCTCGTTCAGGCTGGGGTACAGCTCCCAGCGCGCTTCCACGTTGTGGATGAAGGCCGTCTGCAGCGAGTCGTTCCCAGCCAGGATGTTGTTGAAGGTGAAGTCGTAGTAGGAGAACGGTGCCAGCTCTCGGAACTCCGGACGGTTCACGGTATTGCTGTACGCCGCGCGCACCTTCTGCTTTTCGCTGATCGCAAGGCTCACGTTCGCCGAAGGCAGGATAGCGATCACGGTATTGTCCACCTTCACCTTTTTGCCGCTGTACCGCGCGCTGTTCAGCACTTGGCGGTTGTACTCCATGCGCGCGCCCCCGCTGATCGTCCAGCGACGGGCATGTACCGCTGTTCCGCCGAGGTAGCCCGCCAGCAGCGTGTTGCTCGCGTCGTATTTGTCGCTGGCGTTGGTGCCTTCGTCCAGTTCGAAACCGTTCTGCGGGTTGATGTTGGAGGCGCCGAAGATGTCCGTGAGGGGCTGGAATACCAGCGTGTTGTCGAAGCCGTTGCTCTTGGTATAGGAGAGCCAACGCATGCTGAAGTCCCGCTGCTTGTACTCGCTGTACAGCCCGCCGCGCAGTTTCACGCTCCACTTCACATCGCTCTCGCTCACCGTGCGCTCATAGTCGGCCCGCGCGGTGTACACGTCCTCGTTCAGGTCGCTGAAGGAGCGGCCGGCGTTGAACGGGTCTGCGCTGAGCGGGATGTAGGCCGCGAAGGCCGTCTGAGCATCACCGGTGTTCAGGTCGCGGCGCGTACTGATGCGACGGAAGTCAGGCTCCTTGCTGATGGCCTTGCCGTAGCCGAGCGTCCACTGCAGTTCGCTTTTTTCGCCCAGCTCATGCGAGCCGTGCAGCTGTCCGCTGTAGATCGCGCGCTGGCGGTAGCGGAACGCGTAGTTGCGCAGATCGTTGCCGCCTTCGAGGTCGCGGCCGGTGCGGTAAGTCGTCTGGTTATCGCCGAGCTGGTTGAACAGGTTACGGAATTCGAGTTTGCTGTGTTTGCCGAGCATCGCCGTCCAGTTGTGCATCACGGTCACGCGTGAGCTCTGGATGTTCTCCTCGTCGTTGTAGCTGTAGATGGTGTCGCTGCGGCCGAGCGCGGCGTCGTAGGCGTTGTAGTTGTAGTTCTTCGCCTCGTAGCGAAGGCGTGTGTTGGCATAGTCGATGGACGTGAGGTTGCCGTAGGTGTTCGAGCCGCCCTCCTTGCCGAAGCGCCGCGCGATGAACACGCCCAAGCGACCATCGGGCATCGCGGTGCTCAAGCTGCTTGCCCAGTTGTTGCTCAGCGAACGGCCAGCGCTCTGCGCCGTGGTGGAGTTGGCACCGATGAGACTTTCCGGGAAGCTGGACGGCATCAGGCGCGAACCATCGTCGAAGCCGAACGCGTCGGTGCTGCTCTGCTGGTCCTGCCGGAAGTCACGGAATGTAGTGCCCGGACGGATCGAAGTGGACAGCGTGAAGCGCGTCTCGTTCTTCTCCGGTACGCTGAGGGTGCCGATCTTGATGGTGCCGCCCGCGAAATCGCCAGGCAGCTCCGGAGCACCGCTCTTGTAGATGAGGATGCGGTCCAGCGCCGCGCTCGGGATCAGGTCGAAGCTGAACGCGCGCTTGTCGGCTTCCATGCTCGGGGCGGCCACATCGTTCAGCAATACCGTGTTGTAGCGATCGGCAAGCCCGCGTACCATGATGAAGCGGTCGCCGATGATCGTGACGCCGGGGATGCGCTTCACCACATCGCCCGCTGTACGGTCCTGGCCCTTGGCGATCTGCTGGCGGCCCAAGCCGTTCACCACTTGGTCGCTCTTGCGCGTTTCCATCAGCACGGCGGTTTCCGTGTCCGTTCGCTTCTCCTTCACCACTTCCACCGCCTTCATCTCTTGGGCATCACCGGTGAGCTGGAGGTCCACGGTCACCGTTTGGTCCGCGATCACGCTCACCGTCTTCTCCACGGCAGGGTAGCCCACCATCGTGGTCACCACCGTGTAATTTCCGGGCTCCACTTTGAAGAAGTACTTGCCGTCCAGGTCCGTGCTGGCCCCCGTGGTGGTGCCTTTGATCAGCACGCTCGCGAAAGGCTGTGGTTCGCTCTTGCCGTTCTCCAGAGCGGTAACGGTGCCGGTGATCGAGCCTTTCTGCGCCTGCGCGACGAAGGCGAACAACAGCGTGACGATGAAGAACAGGGAACGGAACATGGCGGTAGCGTTTGGCGGTGCAAACGTCCGCTTCCTGCCTTACCCCCGCCTTGT
>Ga0075163_10004665_pt1 | contig 18352 bp, 13 predicted proteins | sample JI1023141ADNA_FD_71478 | JGI IMG/M metagenome (GOLD analysis project Ga0075163, IMG submission 71478) | Wastewater effluent complex algal communities from Wisconsin, to seasonally profile nutrient transformation and Carbon sequestration -... | ecosystem: Engineered > WWTP > Effluent > Algae...
TCAGGCCCCGGGCGGCGAGCGCCGCCGGGGCCTGTCGGTTGTCACGCGTCGGTGGTCAGGATCACGCCGGCGCCGACGGTCTTGCCGCCCTCGCGGATCGCGAACTTCATGCCGGGCTCGAACGCGATCGGCTTGCCGAGCTTGAAGCGCACCGTCGCGCGGTCGCCCGGGCTGACGCTGCCGATGTCGCCGACGTCGAGCACCGCGGTCGCGTCGCAGGCCCCGAAGAACAGCTGGGGCGAGTAGCCGGTGCCGAAGCCGGTGTGACGGCCGCCCTCCCTGGCGCTGAGCGTGAAGATCTCCGCGGTGCCCTCGCGGTGCGGGCGCATCGAGTCGGGGAGGATCGCCACCTGGCCGCGCTCGACCTGGTCGCGGTCGACCCCGCGCAGCAGCATGCCGACGTTGAGGCCGGCGCGCGCCTCGGGGATGTTCTTGTGGAACATCTGGATCCCCGTGACGACGGCGGTCAGCGGCTGACCGTCGACGCGCCCGACGACCTGGACGGTCGTGCCGAGCGTGATGGTCCCGCGCTCGACCCTGCCGGTGATCACGGTGCCGCGGCCCGCGATCGTGCACACGCCCTCGATCGGCATCAGGAACGGGCCGGTCGTGTCGCGCTCGGGCAGCTTCATGCGGTCGAGCTCGGCGAGCAACGCCACGATCGCGGCGTCGTCCTCGCCCCGCAGCGCCCGCAGCGCGGAGCCGCGGACGATCGGGGTGTCGGTGTAGCCGTGCAGCTGCAGCATCTCGCCGACCTCGAGCTCGACCAGCTCGAGCATCTCCGGGTCGGCGACGTCCACCTTGTTGATGAACACGACGAGCTGACGCACCCCGACCTGGCGGGCCAGGAGCACGTGCTCCCGCGTCTGCGGCTGCGGGCCCTGGCTGCCGTCCACGAGCAGGATCGCGGCGTCCATCTGCGAGGCGCCGGTGATCATGTTCTTGATGTAGTCGGCGTGGCCCGGGCAGTCGATGTGGGCGTAGTGCCGCTCGGCCGTCTCGTACTCGACGTGCGCCGCGTTGATCGTGATCCCGCGCTCCCGCTCCTCGGGGGCGTTGTCGATCTCGTCGAAGGCCAGCGCGCGCGAGCCGAAGCGCTCGGCGCACACGCGGGTCAGCGCCGCCGTCAGGGTCGTCTTGCCGTGGTCGACGTGGCCGATCGTGCCGCAGTTCAGGTGGGGCTTGGTGCTCATGACATGCTCACATTTCTCCTGGTATCTCCAGACGCAATTACAGCAGGGCCGCCCCGCCGCACGCATATGCGACGAGGTGTCCATTGGCAGCATAAACCAATGCGATGGGTGATGAGGGACTCGAACCCCCGAAGCGCGAACGCGCGGCGGAACTACAATCCGCCCCCTTTGCCGCTCGGGTCAATCACCCCGAAACTGTCTCAAACATGCAGCTCGCCCGGAGCCGCTGTATCAGAGACAATACAACAGCGCCAGGAGCTGCGGCCGCAAGGGCGCGCGCTTCGACTGGACGATGTTGGCGAGGCAGGACATGACGATGACGAGATATCAGCGTCACCGCCGAGCGTCAAGCATAATTCATCATCTATTTAATGCGTGCACGTCCGGGCCCGCGAGCCGCGGCTTCGCGCGCGATCGGCCGCAGATCGGCCGCAGATCAGCCGCAGATCAGCCGCGCGAGGCGCGAAGGAGAGCGACCCGCCGCCTGGCCAGCTCCGCGCGGGCCTCGGCCTCGTCCCGGTGGAAGCCGACCGGAATGGCCTTGCCGGTGAGCAGCGAGATGCCCCGCTGGGTCAGCGTGCTCACCACCCGGAGGACCGTGCTGACGTTGTAGATGGCGGTGTAACTCGGACGGACGAAGCGCCTGAGGCGCTCGGTCTGTAACGCGCGGGCGTCGGGGTGGATGCCGGTGGTGTGCTGGCCGTCGCCGAGGAACAGGATGTAGCCGTACCGGGCGTACACCACCTCGCCCATCTCGATCATCCGTTGCATGATCGGGACGTCGATCTGGCCCCACATGCGCACGACCACGATGTCGTCCTCGAACCACATCGAGGGCTGGCCCTGGGTGTCCATCGCGCCCTCTGTCATGGTCGCAGCGTAACGCGGTTCAGGCCGGCGGAGAAGCCGGTCTGCGAGGGGAGAGGCGTCGCCAGGCGTCCGCACGGAGGGCCCCGGAGCCGCCTGTCCCAAAGGTCAGGTCACTGGTCTCTGTCCGACGAGCCCGCCGCCGGCCGCGTCGCCGCGCGCGATCAGCCGCCGGCGGCGCGGAGCAGGGCGACGCGCTGTTTGGCCAGCTCCGCGCGGGCCTCGGCCTCGTCCCGGTGAAAGCTGACCGGATAGGACTTGCCGGTGAGCAGCGTGAAGCCTCGCTGGCTCAGCGTGCTCACCACGCGGAGGACGGGGTTGACGTTGTAGATGGCGGTGTAGCTGGGCCGGAGGAAGCGCTTGAGGCGTTCGGCCTGGAGCGCGCGGGCGTCGGGGTGGATGCCGGTGGTGTGCTGGCCGTCGCCCAGGAACATGATGTAGCCGTGCCGGGCGTACAGCACCTCGCCCATCGCGATCATCCGCTGCATCAGCGGGACATCGACCTGACCCGAGATGCGCAGGACCAGGAAGTCGTCCTCGAACCATATCGAGGGTTGGCCCTGGGTCTCCATCACGCAGCCAGGCTCACGGTCGCAACGTAACGTGGTTTAGCCGGGGAGAGAAGCCGGTCTGCGAGGGGAGAGGCTTCGAAGGCTACGGACGTGATCGGGGGAGCTCGCGGCGCATTTCTTTCGTCATGCGCTCCGAGAGTTGCACTTGCAGTAGAGCGAGCGAGCTGTCCCAATCCGCGAGCTGAGCGAGCGCCTGCTGCCGCTGTCGCTCGAAGTCTCCGCGATCTTCCCGCCCCGTCGTGGTCGTCCGGCCGACGATGATGGCGGCCAGCCCGTGCAGCGCCGCGGCCACGCGGTCGGCCTCGGGCCGCACCGGTCCGAGCAGCGCCGGCGCGTCGCGGAGCAGGTCGCGGGCCAGCGTGGTGACGCGGTCGAGATAGGGGCGCGGCAGCTCGAGGTTCTCCTCGCTCCGGGTCGCCGACCGGTACTCGTCACGCTTGCGCGCGAGCTCCTCCCGGACCTCTCGCAGATCGCGGAGCGCCGCGAGCAGCGGGCGCGACGCCGGCGCCTGCGCGCGCTCGACATCGAAGCCGCAGCCGCCGCAGCGGTACAGGCCGCCGCGGTCGGTCGTCACCGGCCTCGCGCACAGGAGACAGCGGTCGAGCGGGAGCGCGGGCGGGAGCGCGGCGGCGCGTGAGGCCAGTCGACGCAGCCCCATCATGAGCAGGAGACCGCCCACGAGGAGCGCGACGAGCAGATGCATCCCGCGGTACCACCTGTCCCGAAGGTCAGGTCACTGGATCTGCACGACGATCTTGCCGCGGGCCCGGCCGCGCTCGAGCTCCTCGAACGCGGCCTTGACCTCCGCGAACGGGAAGATCGCGTGGATCACCGGCTTGAGCGCGCCCTGCTGGGCCCACGCGCCGAGGCGCCCGAGCTGCGCGCCGTCCGGGCGCATGAACAGGTAGCGAAAGCGCACCCCCGCCTTCGCGTAGGCGCGGCGCCGGCGGGCCGTCAGCACCCGCAGCGCCAGGCGCACCGGCAGCGAGACCTTGCGGGCGCGCGCGAACTCCTCGTCGGGCAGGCCGCCGATGCCGACGACCACGCCGCCCGGCTTGACGACCGCGAGGTCCTGCAGCTCGGTCTCGCCGAGCGTGTCGAACACGGCGTCGAGGTCCTTCAGCTCCTTCGTGAAGTCCTGCTTCGTGTAGTCGACGATCGTGGTCGCCCCGAGCGAGCGCACGAGGTCGATGTTGCGGGTGCTCGTCGTGGTCGCGACCTCGAGCTCGAGCAGGCGCGCGATCTGGATGGCGAGCGTGCCGACCCCGCCGGCGCCGGCGTGGATCAGGACGCGCTGGCCCGGGCGCAGCTCGGCGACCTCCTCGAGCGCCTGCAGGGCCGTCAGCCCGGCGAGGGGCAGCGCCGCGGCCTCGATGAAGCTCAGCGCCGCCGGCTTGCGCGCGACCACCGAGGCGTCGGCGACGACCATCTCCGCGAGCCCGCCCATGCGGTGCTTCTCCAGCCGCGCGAACACCTCGTCGCCGACCGCGAAGCCCGTCACGTCGGCGCCGACCTGGGCGACCACGCCGGCGACGTCGCAGCCGAGCAGCAGCGGGAAGCGGTAGCGCTCGACCTGATGCAGCTTGCCCTGCCGGATCTTGAAGTCGATCGGGTTGAGGCTCGCGGCGTGGACCGTGATCAACAGGTCGCGCGGGCCGGGGATCGGCTCGCGCAGGGTCTCGAGGTGCAGCACATCGGGGCCGCCGTAGCGGTGGATGACGAGCGCGCGCATGGCCTCCGGGTTAGCACGGAGCGACCCCGGCCCGCATCCGTGGCCGCGTAGATGAAAAGATAAGCGGCGATACATCCGGCGCAGAATTTGGCCGGACCTGCCCGGCGGCCGTGGCGCCAAGTATTTGAAAGCACTTGGATCCGCGGGTCCGAAGCGGCGGTGGTCCGGAGCGTGCTCAACAGGGGGCACGGACGCCGCGTGGTGCGGCGCCCGGCACGTCGGAGCCCGTCATGGCCAACCTCAGCCTGTTCTCGAACCTGATCCCGCGGCGCAAGCCGACCCCGGCGACCGACGCCGTGAACCACGCCGGCGGCGCGGCCTACAAGCGCAGCGACAAGCAGGCGCTCGCCCAGTACGTGACGACCGGCTGCCTCAACGGCACCTTCTACGCGACCGCGCAGGAGCAGCTCGCGGAGGTCCAGCGGCTGGCGCTGCTGGTCGACCCGCTGTTCGTCGCGCGGGCGGCGGTGTACGCCCGCGAGCACGGCTTCATGAAGGACATGCCGGCGCTGCTGCTGGCGGTGCTGGCGGTCCGCGACGGCGCGCTGTTCGAGGCGGTGTTCGACCGCGTGTGCGACACCGGCAAGGTGCTGCGCAGCTTCGTGCAGATCCTCCGCTCGGGCGCGGCGGGCCGGCGTTCGCTCGGCTCGCGGCCGAAGCGGGCGGTGCAGCGCTGGCTCAAGAACCGCAGCGACGCGCAGCTGTTGACGGCGAGCGTCGGCAACGCCCCGTCGCTGGTGGACATCATCAAGATGGTCCACCCGCTGCCGGACACGCCGAGCCGGCGGGCGCTGTACGGGTGGCTGCTCGGTCGCAAGCACGAGGCGGGCGACCTGCCGCCGCTGGTCCGCGAGTACGAGGCGTACCGCACCGGTGCCTCGCGGACCGTGCCGGACGTGCCGTTCCAGATGTTGACGGCGTGCAAGCTCGGCAAGGCCGGCTGGCGCGCGATCGCGGCGACGGCGTCGTGGCAGACCACGCGCATGAACCTCAACACCTTCCTGCGGCACGAGGTCTTCGACGACATCGCGTTGACGCGGAAGATCGCGCAGCGGCTCGGCTCGGCCGAGCAGGTCGGCCGCGCCCGCGCGTTCCCCTATCAGCTGCTGATGGCCCACAAGCAGGCCGACCCGAAGATCCCGCGGATCGTCCGCGAGGCCCTCGTGGACGCCATGGAGGCGGCGCTGGCCAACGTGCCGGCGATCGACGGCAAGGTCTACCTGCTCCCGGACGTGTCCGGGTCGATGCATTCGCCGGTCACGGGCGCCCGCAAGGGCGCGACCACGCAGGTCCGCTGCATCGATGTCGCCGCGCTCGTCGCCGCGGCGTTCCTGCGCCGCAACCGCGACGCGGAGGTGCTGCCGTTCCACGACAAGGTGCTGCGCTGCGACCTCGCGGCGCACGCCGGGGTCCTCGCCAACGCGAAGACCCTCGCGGCGCTGCCGTCCGGCGGCACCGACTGCTCGGTGCCGCTCAAGGAGCTCAACAGCCGCAAGGCGAAGGGCGACCTGGTGATCTTCATCTCGGACAACGAGTCGTGGATCGACCGCGAGGGCCGCGGCCGCGCGACCGGGGTGCTGCGCGAGTGGGACGCGTTTCGCGCCCGCAACCCGCGGGCCAAGCTGGTGTGCATCGATATCCAGCCGTCGGCGACCACGCAGGCGCCCGACCGCCCCGACATCCTCAACGTCGGCGGCTTCTCCGACGCCGTCTTCGACCTCGTCGCCGCGTTCGCCCGCGGCGGCCTCGGCCCCGACCACTGGGTCGGGGTCATCGACGCCCTGCACCTGTAGGGCGCTCTCTTAAAAAGAGAGAAAAGTTGGGCCGCGAATGCCCGGTGGACTACATCTTTTCCGAAACACGTCCCCCGGAACCCTCGTCGCGGCCCGCCACGAATGCTCGCGTGACTACATTTCCTGAAGTCACTCGAAACCCCTCGTCGTGGCACCTATCGCCTTTGATCGCGAATGCGGACGAAACTACATCTTTGACATGCGGGATCCCGGTTCGACTCCGGGCGGCTCCACTCGCTTGCGGGGCCGTAGCTCAACGGTAGAGCACGAAAAGTTTCGTTCACCCTCGTCGCGATCGCTTTCTTTTAAAAAGACCGTCACAGCTCGAGCTTTCGGCCCTGGGCCGGGAAGATGAAGCGCACGCCGAGGTCCGGCAGCGCCGCGAGCTGCTCGCGGATCTGCCGGGCCGGGTCGCCCGCCGCGGGCTTGATGTGCGTGACGGCGACGACGAGCCCGCGCAGCGCCGTGGGCGCGCCGACGGCGGCCGCGAGGCGCGTCAGCTCGGCGTGCAGCCGCGTGGGCGTGAGGTGGCCGAAGAGGCGGTCCTCCGGCCGCGGATCGGGGTACGAAACCTCGATAAAAATAGCGCGGAGCTCGCCGGCGCGGATCAGCGGGGCGACGCGCTTCCATAGCTGCGCGAGGCGATCCGCGTCGGTGTCGGCCGCGGTGTCGCCGAGGTACAGCAGGGCGTCGCCGGCCGCGGTGGTTATTAAAAAGGCGCTCGAGCCTCCGGGGTGATTGAGCGGCCACGCCTCCGCGGACAGCGTCGTGCCGGGCAGGGCGCTCTTCGATGTGGACAGGCTCAGCGGCGCATACAGCCCGACGCCGCCTGTCAAAAAATTCGCCCAGATGACATTATTAAAGATGTGGGTCTGGAGGGCGGCGAGGGTCGCCTCGCTGGCGGCGATGAACTTGCCGGGGACGTCGTCGGGCGCGGCGAGGAGCAGGCCGGCGACGTGATCGAGGTGGGGGTGCGAGATGAGGTAGCCGCGGACGCGGTCGCGCAGGGTCGCGTCGGCGCGCGCGCCGGGGCCCAGGCTGCCGAGCGCGGCGGCCCGCTCGAGCCCGGTGAACACGCTGCCGCCGTCGAGGCACACGAAGACGTCGCGTCCGCGCGGCGCGACGAGGTAGGCCGAGAGGTCGTCGCTGACGATCCCGCCCTGCGCGCCGAGCACGATCACGTCGAAGCGCGGATCTTCGACCCGCGGGCAGACATCGGCCGGGCACGGCGCGGCCGGTGGGTGGCAGGCGGCCAGCGCGAGGGCTGTCCCGAGAGACAGGTCGCGCAAACAGGGGGCCAGACAGGGCAGCAGACGGGCACGGCGGCGCGCGGGGGGCACGCGGCGGATGGTAGCAAGCGCGGCGGCGAGCGAGTACCCTGGGCGGCGCATGGAGCTCGTCGACATCGGTGTGAACCTCGCGCATCGGTCGTTCGCCGCGGACCGCGACGCGGTGATCGCTCGCTCGCTGGCCGCGGGCGTGCGGACCCTGATCGTCACCGGGACCAGCGTGCGCGCCAGCCAGGACGCGCAGAAGCTGGCGCACGGGCGGCCGGGCGTGTTGTACGCGACCGCGGGCGTGCACCCGCACGACGCGAAGCACTGCGACGGCGCGACGCTCAAGGTCCTGCGCGGGCTCGCGGCGCTGCCCGAGGTGGTCGCGATCGGCGAGTGCGGCCTCGACTTCAACCGCGACTTCTCGCCGCGGCCGGTGCAGGTCGAGTGGTTCAAGAAACAGGTCGAGCTGGCGAAGGACTTAAAAATGCCGCTGTTCCTGCACGAGCGTGACGCGGCCGGGGCTTTTTTAGAAGTGCTCGACGCGGTGAAGCCGGAGGCGGCGCAGGTGGTCGTGCACTGCTTCACGGGCGACGGGCCGACGCTGCAGCAGTACCTGCGGCGGGGCTACAACATCGGCATCACCGGGTGGATCTGCGACGAGCGGCGCGGCGTGCACTTGCGCGGGCTCGTGAAGACGATCCCCGCGGATCGGCTGCTGGTCGAGACCGACGCGCCGTTCCTGACGCCGCGCGACATGCGGCCGAAGCCCGCCGAGGGGCGCAACGAGCCGGCGTTCCTCGTGCACGTGCTGCGGGCGGTCGCGGCGGCGCGCGGCGAGGCGCCCGAGGCGGTCGCGGCGGCGACCACCGCGAACGCGCGGCGGGTGTTCGCGAAGCTCGCCGCGCCGGCGTGAGCGCGGGCCGGGCGGTCACGCGGGCGGGGCGGGTGCGGCGGCCTTGAGCTCGTCGACGACCGCGGTGATGCCGGCGCGGTCGAGCGGCGGATTGGCCTGGATGCGGTCGAGGGCGGCCTTGTTGCGCTGCTGGGCGTCGGGGCCGAGGCCGAGCTTGGCGGCGTAGTCGGGGGGGTAGACGGCGAGCCACCAGAACGCGGCGGCGCGGACTTTCGGGACCGGGGGGAGGGCGGTCTCGGCGAGGTCGGCGAGGGCGAGGTCGGCGGTGGCGATGTCGGCGGTGGTCAGGTCGCACTTGCCGAGGCGGGCGCCGTGGAGGACCGCGCCGCCGAGCAGGGCCTGTTTGAACACGGCCTGGGTGGCGACGGCGGCGCTGAGGTCGGCCTGGACGAGGTTGGCCTGGGTGAAGTTGGCGTCGACGAGGTTGGCCTTGTGGAGGTTGGCGACGGCGAGGTTGGTGCCGGTGAGGTCGGCGCGGGCGAGGGCGGCGAGGGTGAGGTCGACGCCGCCCATGTCGGCGCCGGCGAGCTTGGCGTCGTAGAGCTGGACCTGCTGCATGCGGACGCGGGGGAGGACGGCCATCTCGAGGTCGATGCCGTGGAGGTCGGCGTGGTCGAGGAAGGCGCGCGACAGGTCGATGCCCTGGAAGTCGACCCTGGCGGCGGAGAGGTAGCGCAGGAGCTGCTCCTGCTCGGGGCTCTTGACCAGGTTCGACATCGCGTTCTTGCCGGTCGTGCGGTCGACGGTGACGCCGAGGTAGGGGTCGAGCTGGTCGACGGCGACGGCGATGAGGCCGGTGGTCGTGGGGCTCAGCGTGCGCTTGTCCGCGAGGGGCTTGCCGTCGTTGTTGACGGCGGGCTTGCCGTCGTTGTTGACGACGGTGAGCAGCTCGCGGATCACGACCTGGCGGCGCTCGGCGATGCTGAGGGCGACGTCGACCTGCTGCGAGAGCTCGGCGAAGTCCATCTGCGCCCTCGTCTGCCCGATCTGCTCGGAGATCAGCTTGTTCTGGGCGTCCATGCGCTCGACCTGCATGTACGAGGTCAGAAACACCGCGAAGCTGATCGCGCCGCCGAGCACGGCGAACAGGGTGCTCATCGCCATGACCCGGAACAGTGCCGCGATCGAGAGCCCCGCGATCTCCTCGACCGCGGGCTTGATGCGGCCCAGCCGCTCCCACAGCTCCGGCAGGTTGGTGCGGTCGCGCGTCCACGCGAGGTTGACGAGCCGCTCGCTGATGCCCGGCAGCTCGCCGCCGGCCTGGCGCAGCAGGTCGACGCCGCGGCGCTGCAGCTTCTTGCGCCGGTTCTCGAACACGTAGTGGCCGATAAGCACGCCGAACAGGCAGGTGATCAGCAGGGTCAGCACGCTGCTGGCGATGAACCACATCGCCTCGAGCCGGAACGCGACCGAGATCACGAGGGCGAGGATCACGCCCATCGCCATGCCCTTGATCATCGACGGCTCGGTGAACCACAGCAGCAGCCGCACCAGCGGGTTGCGCGACGGGCGAAACGGCGGCGCCGCCGGGGCCGGCTGCGACGGCGGACCCGAGCGCGGCGGGGTGGTCTTCGGGATCGTCGGCGCCGCCGGCCGCGGCAGCGACTGCTGCGAGCTCGACGCCTGCGGCTCGGGGAGCAGCGACGGCTGCTGCGGGTACAGCGGCTCCGCCGGCGGGACGTCCACCGAGGGCAGCGCCGGCTGCGTCGAGACGCCGTGCTGCGGGTGCTGCGGCTGGCCCTGCTGCGGGTACGGCGGCTGCTGGGGGTAGCCCTGCTGTGCGCCCTGCTGCGGGTATGGTGGCTGCTGCGGGTAGCCGGGTTGTGCGCCCTGCTGCGGGTATGCGCCCTGCTGCGGATAGCCGGGTTGTGCGCCCTGCTGCGGGTATGCGCCCTGCTGCGGATAGCCGGGTTGCGCGCCCTGCTGCGGGTATGCGACTTGCTGGGGATGGCCGGGCGGGTAATTTTGCGGGGGGTTCGGGTCCGGCTGGGGCTGGGGCGTGCCCGGCTGCGGCGGATGTCCGATCACGGTCGCGGCGGGGAGGCGGGAGCCGGGAGATCCGGGCGTGTTCGGGGGAGTTGGCGAGTTGGACATGGCCCGGCGGCGGGCACTATAGCTGCATCGGCGGCGGCGGCGTATCATCGCGGCGCCGTGACGACCGATCCTTCCACCGACGCGAGTGCGTGGCCGCCGGTGCCACTCGAGGCGTGGCGCGAGCAGGCGCTGCGCGAGCTGCAGGGGGCGCCCCTGGAGCGGCTGACCACGCGGACCGCGGAGGGGCTGCGCGTCGAGCCGCTGTACCCGTCGGAGCCGGCCGCGCTGCCGGGGCGGGCGAGCCTGCTGCGCGCGCCGGGCTGGGTCGTGTGCCCGGAGCACGGCCACCCGGACCCGGCGATCGCCGGCGCACGGATCGCCGAGGACCTGCGCCGCGGCGCCGACGCGGTGTGGGTCCGGGTCGACGAGCGCGTCGCCGCCGGGGTCGCCGGCGCCGCGGCGCCGACGGGCCTGCACGGGGTCGCCCTGCGCGACGAGGCCGACCTCGCGGCGCTGTTCGCGGAGGTCGACCTGGCGCAGACGCACGTGACTCTCGCCGTCGGGGCCGCGGGCCGGACCGCGGCGGAGTCGCTGCGGCGGGCGGCCGCGCGCCGCGGGGTCGAGGCCGCGGCGCTGCGCGGGCTGCTCGGCTGCGACCCGCTCGGCGCGCTGGCCGTGCGCGGACGCCTGGCCTGGTCGATCGAACATGCTCTCGAGGACATGTCCGAGGTCGCAGCCTGGGCCCGCGCCGCGGCGCCGGGGCTGCGCGCGGCGCTGGTCGACGTCGGCGGGTATCACGACGCGGGCGCGAGCGCGGCGGACCAATTGGCGGCGCTGCTCGCGACCGGGGTCGCGTACCTGCGGGCGCTCACGGCCGGGGGCGCGAGCCCGCAGGCGGCGGCGCAGCAGCTCGGCTTCGCGGTCGCGCTCGGCCGCGACCTGCTGCTCGAGGTCGGCAAGCTTCGGGCGGCGCGGCTGTGCTGGGCCCGCGTCGTCGCGGCCTGCGGCGGCGACGCGCAGGCCCAGCGCATGCACCTGCACGCGCGCGGCTCGTGGCGCGAGCGCACGACGGTCGACCCGTGGGTCGGGCTGCTGCGCGGCACCGGCGAGACCTTCGCGGCCGCGGTCGGCGGCGCCGACTCGATCGCCACGACGGCGATGGACGCGGCGCTCGGCGAGCCCGGCGAGCTCGGGCGCCGCATGGCGATCAACACCCAGCGCGTGCTCGCGGCCGAGTCGCACCTCGACCGCGTCGCCGACCCGGCCGGCGGCGCCGGCGTCGTCGAGGCGCTGACCGACCAGCTCGCCCGCGCGGCCTGGACCCGCTTTCAGGCGATCGAGCGCGCGGGCGGCATGGCGGCCGCGCTGCGGTCCGGCAGCGTGCAGCGGGCGGCGCAGGCGAGCGCGCAGGCGCAGGCCCAGGCGGTCGCGACGGGGCGCGTGCCGATCGTCGGCGTCAGCCGGTTCGCGGCCGCGCACGAGCAGGCGCCCGGCGGCGCGCCGGTGGCGGACCGGCTGTCCGAAGGGGCAGGTGAGATGTCCGCGGGGACAGGTCCCTCGGGACATGGCGCGGAGGACAGCCTGTCGCTGGTCGCGGAGGCGAGGGCGGCCGAGGTGGTCGCGCCGCTCGAGCGCGCGCGGCTGGCGGCGCCGTTCGAGGCGCTGCGGGCGAGCGCGCGGGGCGAGGTGGTCGCGCTGGTGGCGGTCGGGACCCCGGCGCAGTGGCGGCCGCGGGTCGAGTTCTGCCGCGCGTACCTCGGGGTCGGCGGCTTTGAAGTCGTGGAGACCGAGGGCGCGATCGCGGCCGAGGTCGCCGCGGGGCAGTTCGCGGCGACCGGGGCGCGGGCGGCGGTGATCTGCTCGGCCGACGAGCTCTATCCCGAGATCGTGCCGACGCTGGCGCCGCGGCTGCGCGCGGCCGGGGCGGCGGTGGTGCTCTGCGCGGGGCGCCCGAAGGACCACGCGGAGGCGCTCGCGGCCGCGGGCGTCGACCTGTTCGTGCAGCACGGCGGCGACGCGCTGGCGCTGCTCGGCGCGCTGCAGCGCCGCCTGGAGGTGCAGCCGTGACGACGACGACGACGCAGATCCCCGGGTTCGCGGACATGGCCTACGACGACGCGCCGACGCCGGCGCCGGCCGCCGCCGAGTACCGTGCGCCGTGGGCGACGCCGGAGGGCATCGACGTGGGCGCGTGCCCGGACCCGGCGGGGCTCGCCGACGTCGACCCGGCCTTCTTCACCACGCAGCCGGGCCTGCCGCCGTACACGCGCGGCCCGTACGCGACCATGTACACGCGCCGGCCGTGGACGATCCGCCAGTACGCCGGGTTCTCGACCGCGGAGGAGAGCAACGCGTTTTATCGCCGCAACCTCGCCGCCGGCCAGAAGGGGCTGTCGATCGCCTTCGACCTGGCGACGCACCGCGGCTACGACTCCGACCACCCGCGCGTCGTCGGCGACGTCGGCATGGCCGGCGTGGCGATCGACTCGATCCTCGACATGCGCGTCCTGTTCGCGGGCATCCCCCTCGACCAGATGAGCGTGTCGATGACGATGAACGGCGCGGTCCTCCCGGTGCTCGCGCTCTACATCGTCGCGGCCGAGGAGCAGGGCGTCGCGCCGGCGCAGCTGTGCGGGACCATCCAGAACGACATTTTAAAAGAGTTCATGGTCCGCAACACGTACATCTATCCGCCGACCCCGTCGATGCGGATCGTCGCGGACATCTTCGCCTACACGGCGCGGCACATGCCGCGCTTCAACAGCATCAGCATCTCCGGCTATCACATGCAGGAGGCCGGCGCGACCGCGGACCTCGAGCTGGCGTACACCCTCGCCGACGGCGCCGAGTACCTGCGCACGGGCGTCGCCGCCGGCCTCGCGGTCGACGCGTTCGCGCCGCGCCTGAGCTTCTTCTGGGGCGTCGGCATGAACTTCTTCATGGAGGTCGCCAAGCTGCGCGCGGCCCGGCTGCTGTGGGCGCGGGTCGTCCGCAGCTTCGGCGCGAAGGACCCGCGCAGCCTCGCCCTGCGCACGCACTGCCAGACGTCGGGCTGGAGCCTCGCGGCCCAGGACCCCTTCAATAACGTCGCGCGGACGTGCGTGGAGGCGCTGGCGGCGACGTCGGGCGGGACGCAGTCGCTGCACACCAACGCGTTCGACGAGGCGCTGGCGCTGCCGACCGACTTCTCGGCCCGCATCGCCCGCAACACCCAGATCTACCTGCAGGAGGAGACGGGCATCGGCCGCGTGATCGACCCGTGGGGCGGCAGCTACCACGTCGAGCGCCTGACCTGGGACCTGTCCCAAAGGGCATGGTCCTTGATGCAGGAGGTCGAGGCGCTCGGCGGGATGGCCCGCGCGATCGAGCAGGGCCTGCCGAAGCTGCGCATCGAGGAGGCCGCCGCGCGCACGCAGGGGCGCATCGACAGCGGCGCGCAGGTGGTCGTCGGCGTCAACCGTCACCGCCTCGAGCGCGAGGCGCCGCTCGAGGTGCTCAAGGTCGACAACACGGCGGTGCGCGCGGCCCAGGTCGCGCGGCTCGAGCAGCTCCGCCGCGAGCGCGACCCGCAGGCGGTGCAGGCGTGCCTCGACGCGCTGACGCGCTGCGCCGCGGGCGAGCCCGGCAACCTGCTGGCGCTGGCGATCGACGCGGCCCGGGCGCGCGCGACGGTCGGCGAGATCAGCCTCGCGCTCGAGCGCGTGTGGGGCCGCCACCAGGCGGTGACGCGGACGGTGCGCGGCGTGTACAGTGCCGCCGTGAGCGACGGCGCGTCGATCGAGCAGGTCCAGGCGCTGTGCGTCGCGTTCGCGACCGGCGAGGGCCGCAGGCCGCGGCTGCTGGTCGCCAAGATGGGCCAGGATGGCCACGACCGCGGCGCCAAGGTGATCGCCACCGCGTTCGCCGACATGGGCTTCGACGTCGACATCGGCCCGCTGTTCCAGACCCCCGAGGAGACGGCGCTGCAGGCCGTCGAGAACGACGTGCACGTGATCGGCGTGTCGTCGCTGGCGGCCGGACACCTGACGCTGGTGCCGGCGCTGCAGGCGGCGCTGCAGCGGCTCGGACGCGGCGACATCATGATCGTCGTCGGCGGCGTGATCCCGCCGCAGGACCACGAGACGCTGCGGGCGATGGGCGTCGCCGCGGTGTTCGGCCCGGGCACGGTGCTGACGACCGCCGCGGAGCAGATCGTCCGCACGCTCGCGCAGCAGCTCGAGGTGTCGCTGACAGACGACGCCGCCGGTTGACAGCGATCGCGGGGCGTGTACCCTGCCGCGCAGCATGAGCCTGGCGATCGGCATCGACCTGGGGACGACGCGCTGCGCGGTGGGGCTGTTCGAGGCCGGCCGGGCGGCGACGCTGCTGTCGGGTCGGCAGGTGTACCGCGAGCCGTCCGCGGTCGGGCACGACGCCGCGGGCCAGCCGATCGTCGGCGAGCGGGCGCGCCGGCTGAGCCTCACGCAGCCGCGCGAGATGGCGCTCGGGCTGCGCCGGCTGCTCGGGCGCCGCTTCGACGAGCTCGAGCCCGAGAGCTGGCGACCGATCGCGCTGACGCGCGGTGCCAACGGCGACGCGCTGGTGCGGACGGCCGCGGGCGAGGGGGCGCGCCCCGAGGACGCGTCGGTGGCCCCGGCGGTGGTGCTCGCGCCGCTGCTGCGGCAGGTCCGGCGCACGGCGGAGACGCAGCTCGGCGAGCTGCTGCCGCCGGTGGTGGTGGCCGTGCGCGGGCAGCTCGGCGACGCGCAGCGGCGCGCGACGATCGCGGCGTGTCGGCTGGGCGGGCTCGAGGTCCGGCGCCTCGTGCACGCGACGACCGCGGCGGCGCTGGTGTATCACGCGGCGCGCACGAGCGTCGGCGAGGAGACGATCGCGGTCATTGACTTCGGCGGCGGGGGCTTCGACGCGGCGCTGATCGAGGTCGGCGAGCGCAGCGTCGAGGTGCTCGCGCAGCGCGGCGTGGAGGTCGGCGGCGACGACCTCGACGCGCGCGTGGTCGAGTGGTTGCTGGCGGAGTTTCGCGAGCAGTCCGGCGTCGACGGCGGCGAGGACCCCGTGGTCCGCGCGCGCATGCGCGACGCGGCCGAGAAGGCCCGCGTCGCGCTGTCCGACAGCAAGGACGTGACGGTGCACCTGCCGTACCTGGCCGCCGACGAGGCGGGCCCGAAGCACCTGCAGGCGAAGCTGACGCAGGCGCGGCTGGAGAAATTGGTCGCCGACCTGCTCGACCGCTGCGTCGCGGCGCTGCAGCGCGCGCTCGACGAGGCGGGACGGACGGTGGATCAGGTCGCGCAGGTGCTGCTGATCGGCGGGTGCAGCCGCATGCCGGCGCTGCACGAGCGCGTCGAGAAGGTCTTCAAGAAGATCCCGAGCGCGGCGCTGGACGTCGACGAGGTCGTGGCCCGCGGGGCGGCGATCTTCGCGGGGCTGCTGGCCTCGCGCAGCCCGGAGGTGGCCGTGCACGAGGCGCTGTCGCGGCCGCTGTGGCTGCAGGTCGGGGACCGGGCGCCGACGGTGCTGTTCCAGCGGCGCGCCGCGGTCCCGGCCGAGCACTCCGAGCCGCTGACGACGCCCGGCGACGGGCGCCCGTCGCCCGCCTGTCGCGTGCTCGAGGGCGAGCGCGCCGGCGGCGAGGCGCCGCTGCTGCTCGGCTTCACGGTGATGGGCCGCCCGGAGATCGAGGTGAAGTTCGCGCTCGACGCCAACCAGATCCTCGAGCTGTCGGTGCGCGAGCTGCTGCGCGGCAAGGAGGCCCGCCTGGCGGTGACGGACCGCGGCGGTCTCGAGGGACATGTCCTCACGGCCATGGTCGAAGAGGCAGGTGCGGCCGAGGCCGAGGCCCGGCGCGCGCGCGAGGCGAGCGAGCGGCGGCAGCGGCTCGACGGGATGGCGCAGCGCGCGGAGCGGGTCGCGGGCGAGCTCGAGAAGCTCGCGCCGGAGAGCCGGGCCACGGTGCTCGCGGCGGTGCGCGACGCCCGGGCGGTGCTGCAGACGCAGGACGACGAGCTGGTGGCCGGGGCGATCGAGGCGTTCGCCGCGGTGCTGCGGCCGCTGCCGGCGGACCTCTCGGCGATCGCGGCGGCGCCGGCGACCGGCCGCCTGCAGCCGGTGCCCGCGGCGCCTCCGCGGCGCATCGTGGCCAGCGAGCACGACGTCGTCCCCGAGGGCGAGGACGAGGGCTGAGACGCGGGCGACCGGGTCAGGCGAACCTGTCGCCCGTACGACGCCTGACCTGTGGGTCATGTCGCCCGCGCAGCGAAGCACCCGGCTGCTCGCGCACCGGCGACGACTTCAGCGACGCTTCGGAGTCGTGCGGACCGCTCGCCACAGCCGGGCGACGTCGGGGCCCTGATACACGCGCTCGCTGAGCGTCCGAAAGCCGCCGCCATACTGGCCGACGACGAGCTCGGCGATCTGCTGACACCGCGGGCAGCACGAGATCATCAGGGCCGTGCGGGGGTCGACGAGGTCGCCGATGCGCGGCCCGGCGAGCAGCGCGATCACGCGGTCGACGTCGTCGCTGTCGACCGCGCGGCAGACCTCGTCGACGCGCGCCGGTTCGAACCCGAATTCGCGGTAGCGCAGGACCTTGCCGCACAGGTTGCAGCCGCGGCCGAGGCAGGCGATGCCGCACAGCACCAGGCCGAACAGGAACAGCGCCGGGCCGACGGTGCCGTCGGAGAGGCGCTGGAAGCACAGCACGCCGAGGACGCACAGCGCGACGCCGCCGAGCATCCGCGGCCACTCGATCGCCCGTCGGGTCGCGGCCATCGGGCGAGGATAGGCCGGCGCGGGGCGGGCGTCACTTCGCGGCGGCGCGTGGGAGTGACGTGTCCGAAAAGACAGGTGGGCGCGGAGCAGCGCGGGCGGGCCTCAGTGTGTTGCGTCGCGCGGGAGTGACGTGTCCGAAGGGACAGGTGCGGGCGCGCGCCCGCGCAGGGCGGCGTCGGCCGCGGGGTCGTGGAAGCGGAGCCACAGCCAGGCGAGGGCGAGGGCGGCGAGGGCCGAGCCGAGCGCGAAGGCCCAGGCGAGGGCGACCTCCGCGGCGTAGCCGGCGGCCACCGAGCCGAGCAGGCGGGCGACGCCGAAGCAGAGCATCGCGTAGAGGCCCTGGACGCCGTTGCGCACGCCGGGCGGGGCCTTGAGGTTCAAGTACATCGGGGGGATGAGGTAGAGCGCGACGACGACCGGGCCGTGGAGCACCTGAGAGATCACCACGATGGGCGGCGTGGGGACCGCGGCGAGCAGGGCCATGCGGACCGTGAGGCACAGCGCGCCGCACAGCACCAGGCTGCGCAGCGAGAACCGGCGCAGCAGCGCGCCGGCGGCGAACATGCACGGCAGCTCGGCGAGCACGCCGAGGTTGATCACCAGGCCGACCCACGCCGGGGCGATGCCGACGGCGAGCACGAGGCGGGCGTAGAACGCGTAGAACACGCTGATCGCGGCGAACTGCAGCCCGAGCGGGACGACGAGCGCGCGCGTCGGCCAGCTGCGCAGCACGTGCCACGCGGCGGCGCCGGGCAGGTGCTCGCGCCGCTCGGGGCTCAGTCGCGGGAGCAGCGGGATGCACAGCGCGCCGAGGCCGGCCGCGACCGCGGCGGCGACGATCGCGGCGCGCCCGGTCGCGCTGCCGGTTTGGAGCGCGAAGAACAGGACCAGCGCCGGCAGCATGAAGCCGAGGCTGCCCCACACGCGCAGGCCGTTGTACGCCGGTGCGCGCCCGCCCGCGGCCTCGGTCGCGGCGATCGCCGTGAAGGTCAGGCCGTCGGTGAGCGCGAACAGCGGGGTGTAGACCATGCTGAACACGAGCGACAGCAGCAGCACCGGCACGAAGTCGCTGGCGAGGGCGAGGCCGGTGAGCATGACGACCGAGCCGGCGTAGGCGAGCCCGATCAGCGAGCGCCCGGAGAACCTGCGGTCGGCGAGGTAGGTGACGAGCGGCGGGCTCAGGATCACCGACAGGCCGTA
>Ga0075163_10004666_pt1 | contig 18352 bp, 12 predicted proteins | sample JI1023141ADNA_FD_71478 | JGI IMG/M metagenome (GOLD analysis project Ga0075163, IMG submission 71478) | Wastewater effluent complex algal communities from Wisconsin, to seasonally profile nutrient transformation and Carbon sequestration -... | ecosystem: Engineered > WWTP > Effluent > Algae...
CCGCTGGCGAGGTCGAGCCCGTGGGTCGCGCGGTCGGCGGTGGTGATCACCAGCTGATCGTCGGCGCCGCGCGCGATCGCGCTCACCGGCGCCGGGCCGAGCGAGTAGCGCCGGTCGAGGTCACCGTCGGGCCGCCAGCGTCGGACCGCGCCGTCGACGTGGCCGGTGACCAGGCCGCCGTCGGAGAGCGCCGCCGCGGCCACGATCTCGGCGTCGACCCGGGTCGCGCGCCGGACCGCGCCGTCGGCGAGCCCGACGCCGCGGATCACGCCGTCGAGGCTGGCGGTCACCACCGCATCGCCGTGGGTCGCGACCGCCACCACCTCGCCGTCGTGGCCCGGCAACGCGCCGACGTCGCGGCCGAGCCGCGCGTCCCACAGCCAGGCCTCGCCCGAGCTGGTGGCGGTGGCGACGCGTGCGCCGTCGGGCGCGCCGGACAGCGCGCTGGTGCCGAACCGGCGATGGCCGCGCAGCCGCAGGATCGCCTCGCGGCTGCCGAGGTCCCAGGCCACCACGTCGTCGCCGCCCTCGGTGCCGAACAGCCGCGCCGCGCCGGGCACCACCTGCAGCTCCGGCGCGCGCGTGACGTCGAGCGTCGCCGCGCCGGTCGCCAGATCGATCATCGTGATCGCGCCGTGGCCGACGCTCAGCGTGCGGCCGTCGGGCCACGGGATCGCCAGGTAGATCCGGCGATCGATCGCGGTCAGGAGGCGCGGCGTCGGTGGCGGCCCGCCCGTCATCGCGGCGGCGAGCGCGGCGGCCGGCCACGCCAGCGCGCGGCCGTCGTCGCCGGCGCTGTACACGGTGGCGCGATCGGGCGCGGCGGTGACCGCGGCCTCGCCGCTGTGGGCCGGCCAGGCGCGCGGCGCCGCGGTACCGTCCCACACCACCAGCCCGCCGTCGGCGCAGCCGGCGACCACCAGCGTCGCCGCCGCCGCCAGGGTGTAGGCGCGGCACGGCAGCCCCACCGCGGCGCGCCGCTGGGTCGCGGTCCGGTCCCAGCGCTCGATCCGCGCGCCGCTGGCCACGATCAGATCTCCGTCGGCGAGGAACGCCGGCAGCGCCTCGCCGTCGCCGTCGGCGACCGTCAGCACGCGCTCGTCGCCGCGCTCCGGCGCGATGACTCCGAGCTCGCCGCCGAGCCCGATCACCAGCAGGCGCCCGCCGTCCGGCGACCAGCTCAGCCGCAGCGGCGACGCCACGCGCGTGGTCAGCGCGGCGCGCTCGCGCCCGGCGCCGTCGCGCAGCGTGACGCGGCCGCCGGCCTCGAGCGTCGCCAGCGTCGCGCCGCGCGGCGCGAACGCGACGTCGCGCGTCGGATCGGGGAGGGCCACCGCGGGCGCGCCGGCCGCCAGCGTGTCGATCAGCGCCTGCCAGCCCGGCCCGTCGACCGCCGCGCCGCCGGCGCGCGCCTCGGCCGCGAGCGCCAGCGCCTCGACGCGATCGATCGGGCGCGCCGCGAGGCCGCGGGCGTGGGCGAGCTGCGCGGCGGCCAGCGCGGCGCGGGTGGTGCGCTCGCTGGCCTCGGCGCGCCCCCGCGCGGCGCGCGCGCGATCGCGCTCGTCGACGATCCGCGCCACCGCGGTCGCGCCGATCGCCAGGACGATCACCAGCGCGGCGGCGGCGACGCGGGTGGCGGCCCGGTGGCGACCGAGCCAGTGGCGCAGCCGCTCGCCGGCGCGGTAGCGGTGGCTCATGATCAGCTGGCCGGTGGTGAAGCGGCGCAGCTCCTCCGCCAGCGCCAGCGCGGTGGGGAACCGATCGGCGGGCCGGCGCGCCATCGCGCGCGCGACGATCGCCGCCAGCGCCGGCGGCGCATCGGGCGCCACGGTCGGCAGCGGCGGCGGCGCGCCATCGGCCAGCCGCGCGCGGACCGCGGCGCCGGCGTCGGCCCCGTAGGGCGGCGCGCCGGCCAGCGCGTGGTACAGCGTCGCGCCCAGCGCGTAGACGTCGACCCGCGGATCGGGCGGCGCGCCGGCGGCCTGCTCGGGCGGCATGTACGCCGCGGTGCCGACCCCGGCGCGGGTCAGGCCGTCGTCGATCGGCGCGACCGGCAGATCGGCCGGCTCGTCGAGCGGCCCGGCCAGGCCCCAGTCGATCACGATGGTCTCGCCGAAGCGCCCGAGCAGGATGTTGGCCGGCTTGAGATCGCGGTGGACGACGCCGCGATCGTGGGCGTACGCGACCGCCTCGGCCGCCGCCGCCACCCGCGGCAACAGCGCCAAGCGCTCGGCCGCGCTGGTGGTGCGGGCGATCGCCTCGTCGAGCGGCTCGCCCTCGACCAGCGGCATCGCGTAGAACGGCTCGCCGTCGGGCCAGCGCCCGAGCTCGAGCACGGCGACGATGCCCGGGTGCTGCAGCCGGGCGGTGATCCGCGCCTCGCGCTCGAACCGCGCGCGCAGCGCCGCGGCCGGCACGTCGGCCACCTCGCCGATCTGCTTGATCACGACCGCGCGGCCGATGCGGCGATCCCAGGCCTGGAACGCGCGGCCCATGCCGGAGTGCGCCGCGCGCAGCGGCGCGCGCTCGGTGTACAGCGCCGGATCGACCACGACCAGCTCGACCAGCGCCCGCGCGCCGAACGGATCGCCGACGCCGGCCAGGCCGCGGCACGCGGCGCACGCGGCCAGGTGCGTGGCCAGCGCCGGGCTGGTGGCCTCGCCCCGCGCGTGCGCGAGCAAGCTAGCGATCGACGGGTGATCCATGGCCGCGGGCCTCGCTCATCCAACCACGGATCGCGGCGGCGACGGGCCGCGTGGTACGATCGCCGACGATGGACTGGGACCTCGCCGACGAGGCCGCCGGCGTCCGGCTGGTCGTCGCGGTGTGCGACGACGCCGCGCCGCGGGCCGCGCGCGAGCAGGCGTGGCACGCGCTCTTGGTGCAGATCGGCCCGGTGATCGAGGCGTGGGCGACGCGCAGCCCGATCTTGCGCCAGGCTCGGCTGGCCAACCCCGACGACGCGCGCGCGGTGCTGACGCTGACGATCGAGCGGCTGGCGGCCGACGGCTTCGCCAACCTGCGGCGCTTCCTGGCCCGGCGGCCGGCGCCCGCCGGCGACGCCGACCAGCTCGACGTGCTGGGCCGGCTCGGCGACGACGATGGATCCGACGACGATCGCGCGGCGACCCAGACGCCGCTGCGCGCCTGGCTGCGCACGCTGACCCGGTACTGCGAGCGCGACCAGGTCCGGCGGCGGCTCGGCGAGAGCGACGGCCACGCCAAGCGCGGGGTCACCACCGACGCCGCGCCGCTGCCGACCACCGGCCTGCCCGGCGCGCGGCCGCCGATCACCGACGTGCTGACGATGGCGGCGCTGGTCGACGAGGTGCGCGCGTACATGGCGACGTTCCCGGCGGCGATGCGCACCGCGCTCGAGCGCTGGCTGGCCGACGCCGACTTCGACGAGATCGCCGCCGAGCTGGCGCTGCCCGACGCGGCCCGGGCCCGGGCGCTGGTGCGCGCCGGGCAGGCGCGGCTGCGCGAGCGGTTCCGCGACCGGATGCCGGCGATGTTCGGCGGTGCGTGAGCGGACACGGTGATCACGGCCACCGAGAGACACGCGCCGGCGGCGGCGATCGTCAGGCGCGCCGGTCAGCGCGCGGCGGCGGCCTGGGCCGCGGCGATGAGCGGCGGGTAGGCCGGCTCGGTGGTCTGGTCGGCGACCAGCTCGCGGTAGGCGACGGTGCCGGCCTTGTCGATGACCCAGGTCGAGCGCGCCAGCAGGCCGCTCTCGTCGACCTCGAGGCCGAAGCGCCGGCCAAACTCGCGAGCCTTGGCGTCGGAGGCCATCACCGTCTGGGTGCGGGCCTCCTCGGCGAAGCGCTGCTGCGCGAACGGCAGGTCGCGGCTGACCGTGACCACCACCGTGCCCGGCGGCAGCGCGGCGATCGCGTCGGAGACGTGGTGGGTCTGCGACTCGCACACCCGGGTGTCGATCGACGGCACCACCGACAGCACCACCACCTTGCCGCGCTGATCGGCCAGCCGCCACGGCGCGAGCTGGCTGTCGATCAGGGTCACGTCGGGCGCCGGCGCGCCGACGTCGAGGGTCGGCCCCAGCAGCGTCAGCGGCTGGCCGCCGCGGGTGATCACGTCGGTCGCGCGTGACCGCTGCTCGGCGTCGGCGACGAGCGCCGTGCGGCGGTCGGGCGGCTGGGCGCGCAGGTAGCGGACCACCTCGGCGTCGCCGACCGACGACGACGACGAGCAGGCGGCGGCGAGCGCGGCGGCGAGCGCGGCGACGAGCGGCACGGAGACGGCGGGGCGCACCACCCGAGGGTAGCCGCGATCCGCCGCCGCGCACGGAACCCCGCGCGGCGATCGACATCGCCGGACGGAGGCCCTACGCTCGCGCGCCGTGATGTACCCGTCGAAGTCAGTCCTGCGATCGGAGCGCGCGTGAGCGCGCTGGCGGCCCTGGCCGCGACGGTCGGTGTCGACACCCACTACGTCGGCTGGCGCGGCGCGCCGGTCGCGGCGTCGCCCGAGGCGCTGGCCGCGGTGCTGGCCGCGCTCGGCCACGACGTCCGGGATCCGGACGCTGCGCAGCGGGCCGCGGTGCGGGCCTACTGGGGCGAGCACGTGCCGCCGGTGATCGTGGCCTGGGACGGCGCCGTGGTCCGGGTCGCGGCGCGGGTGCCGGCCGACGTCGACGCCGCGTGGCGGCTCGACCTCACCACCGAGGGCGGCGCCACCGCCCACGCCGACGGCATGCTGTTCGCCGCGCCGGCCCGCGATCATGCGTGGCCCGACGGGCAGGTCCACTGCGTCCGCGAGCTGACGATCGCGATCCCCGAGCGCGCGCTCGGCTACCACCGGCTGAGCTGGGAGATCGGCAAGGCCTGGGGCGAGGCGCTGGTGATCGCCGCGCCGACCGCGGCGTGGGGCGCGCCCGGCACGGTGCCGCCGCGCTGGGGCGTGTTCGCGCCGCTGTACGCCGCGCGCACCGCGGCGTCGGGCCACACCGGCGATCTGGCGGTGCTGCGGCGCCTGCTGGCCGAGGTCGCGCGCCGCGGCGGCGACTACGTCGCGACGCTGCCGCTCCTGGCGGCGTTCCTCGACGAGCCGTGCCAGGTGAGCCCGTACTCGCCGGCCAGCCGGCTGTTCTGGAACGAGCTGTACGCCGAGCTCGACGGCGCGCCGCCGGCGGTGACCGCCGGTCCGCTGGTCGACTACCGCGCGCAGTACGCGGCGCGGCGCGGCGCGCTGGCCGCGGCGGCGCGCACCGCGTGGGCCGACCCCGCGCAGCGCGGCGCGCTCGCGGCCGCGGCCGACGGCGCGCTCCTCGACTACGCGCTGTTCCGCGCGCTCGGCGAGCGGGCCCGCGCGCCGTGGTCGCGGTGGGACGCCGCCGATCGCGATCGCGCCGCGCCCACCGCGCTCGCCGCGATCGAGCCGGCGCTCTTGCCCGGCGTCGAGTTCCACGTCTGGGCGCAACGGACGATGAGCGCGCAGCTCGCGGCGATCAAGCGCGCGGCCGGCGAGGGCGGCGGCCTGTACCTCGATCTGCCGGTCGGCGTGAACGCCGACGCCTACGAGGTGTGGCGCCACCGCGATCGCTTCCTGACCACGCTGGCGGCCGGCGCGCCGCCCGACGCGCTGTTCCTCGGCGGCCAGGACTGGGGCCTGCCGCCGCTGCACCCCGAGCGCGAGCGCGCGGCGGGCTATGCCTACGTGCGCGCGTGCCTGGCCGCCCACATGGCCCACGCGCGGATGCTGCGCATCGATCACGTGATGGGGCTGTACCGCCTGTACTGCGTGCCGCGCGGCCTGGCCGCCACCGACGGCGTCTACCTCCGCTACCGCGCCGACGAGCTGTACGCGCTGGTGACGCTCGAGTCGCACCGCCACCAGTGCGCGGTGGCCGGCGAGGATCTCGGCACGGTGCCGCCCGAGGTGCGCCCGGCGCTGGCCCGCCATGGCATCGCGCGGCTGTACGTCGGGCAGTTCAACATGCCGGCCGCCGTCGACGCGGCGATGACGCCGCCGGTCGCCGATCAGGTGGCCAGCCTCAACACCCACGACACGCCGACCTTCGCCGGCTGGTGGCGCGGCGGCGATCTCGACGATCAGCGCGACCTCGGCCTGATCGACGACGCGCAGCACGCCCAGGGCCTGGCCGAGCGGGCGCAGACCCGGGCGGCGCTGCTGGGTGGCGTCGACGATCCGTCCGACGTCGGCGCCGCCGCCGCGATGCGCGCGTGCACCGCGGCGCTGGCCGCCAGCCCGGCGCACCTGGTGCTGATCACCGTCGAGGATCTCTGGCTCGAGCCGCGCACCCAGAACGTGCCCGGCACCACCGACGCTCGCCCTAACTGGCAGCGGCCGTGGGCCCGCACGCTCGACGCCGCGCTCGCCGATCCGGCGGTCGACGCCGCGCTGGCCGCGGTCGACGCCGCGCGCCCGGGCTGAGGCGCGCTGCTCAGAACCGCACGCCGAGCTCGCCGCCGACCTCGGCGGCCTCGCCGTACCACGGCACCACCGCGAACCGCGACGGCACCTTCACCCACGCGCGCGCCGCGACGGGCCCGAGCGGCAGGTGCCAGGTGGCGGTCACCGAGGGCGCGCCGAACAGGTAGATCGAGCTGGTGAAGCTGCTGTCGATCGCCATCAGGAAGCCGGCCGCCAGGTAGACGATCGGCAGGTTCGCCTCGACGCTGGCGTAGCCGGCGCGCCCGCGCGCGAGGGCCAGCGGCAGGCGCGGCACGATCGCGATGTCGATGGCCCGCTTGCGCTCGAGCTGCGACGCGCCGGCCGCGGCGAGCAGCCGCTCGCCCTTGCCGTCGGGATCGCGCTGCGACGGGAGGTCCGGCACGTCGAAGCCGCGCAGCGCCCAGAAGTGCAGCCGGAAGCCGAGGTACGAGTTCCAGAACGTCGCGGCGTCGAAGTCCCAGACGTCGTCCGATAGGTCGAAGCTCCAGTGGCCGAACGTGCCGGCCACCCGCGGTCCCGCGGCGCTGGTGTAGCTGTAGCCCGAGACGGTCTGGCCGCCCTGCACGACCGTGGTCGACTGGACGTTGGCGATGCCCTGCGTGGCGACCGTGAAGGTGTTGATGCGGTTGATGAGGCGATCGCCGTACTCCTCGATCCGGCCGCCCCAGGTCGGGGTCGAGACGAACACCAGCCGCTCCGCGCCGCTGGCCAGGTCACCGACGACGACGGGGTACGTCGCCATGCGGAACCGCCCGAGCAGCTCGTAGCGGGCCGGCGGCGCGTCGCCGATCGTGATCAGCTGGGCCGCGGCCGGCGCCGGGGCGCCGATGACGACGAGCAGCACGAGCAGGCGCGCCACGCGCAGCGACGCGGTGGCGAAGGTGATGACCGGGGGCGCGGTGGCGACGCGTGGCATGGGGCTCCTTGCCTCGAGACACGCGGCCCGCGCCGGCGACGTCAGGCGACGGCCGACGGCGGGCGCCTGGTCACCCGCGCGGGCCCGTGCGACGCTCGCGCGATGTGGTCGACGCCGCGCCTGGGGCCGCTGGTCGTCGGCCAGGCGCTGGCCGGTGGCCGCGTGAGCGCGCTCGCGCGCGGCCCCGGGCAGGTGCAGGTGACGGTGGCGCTCGGCGATGGCCAGCCGGTCGTGTTCGAGCTGGTGACGGCGCCCGCCGCGCCCGGCCCGTTCGCCGCGCTGCCGGCGCTGAGCTACCGCCCGACGCCGGCCGGGTTCGCGGCGTTCCGCGCGGTCGGCGACGCGCTGGCCAGCGCGCTGGCGCCGCACTGGCCGGCGATCACCCACGTCGCGTGGCCCGACGCGATCGACGGCCTCGGCGAGGACGTCGCCGCGACGCTGCCGCTCACCGCGCTGCTGTCGGACGAGGCGCTGGCACGGCGCGCGTGCGTCGCCCCGTGGACCCGCCTCGAGTACGGCGCCCGGCCGACGATCGGGCCGTGCTGCGCCGACTTCCAGGTCGCGCCCGCCGCCGAAAGCGGCGCGCCGCTGGCGCTGTGGCACGGGCCGGCGATGCGCGGGTTCCGCCGCGCGCTGGCCAGCGCCGACGCCGGCGCGACCTGCCGCGCGTCGTGCCCGCGGCTGCGCGGGCGCACCGACACGCTCGCGACGCTGGTGGCGCGCGGCGGCCCGGCGGCGTTTCGCGCCAACCAGATCGCCGTGATCGCCTCGATCCTCGACGGCGCCGAGCGGCCCGCGACGACGCCGCTCGAGGTGGTGTTCCCGGCGACCAGCTTCTGCAACTACGACTGCCTGATGTGCAGCCACGGCGCGACCGGCACGCTGGCCGACGAGCGCCCGCCGGCGTTCTACGCCGCGCTGGCAGCGATCGCGCCCGGGCTCGGGCGGATCGAGGTGCTCGGCGGCGAGCCGCTGGCGTCGCCGGTGTTCCGCGCGGTGCTGGCCGGCGAGACGTTCGCCGCGGCGCCGCAGCTCGAGGTCGCGCTGACCACCAACGGCTCGTACCTCACGCCCGCCGAGCTCGCCCGCTATCGCCACGTCCGCCTCGGCCACGTCACCGTCAGCCTCAACGCCGCCACCGCCGCGACCTACCAGGCGGTCAACCGCGGCTTGCCGTGGGCCCGGGTGCGGCCCAACCTCGACGCGCTCCTGGCCGCGCACCGCGCCGCGCGCAACCCGCGCGCGATCACCTACAGCATGGTGATCCTGCGCGCCAACCTGCACGAGGTCGAGGCGTTCGCGGCGCTGGCCGAGGCCGACGACGTCGCGGTGCGCTTCATGCTGCCGATGCACGATCGCAACCAGCAGAGCATCCTCACCGACGCCGCCGCGATGGACGCCGCCCAGGCCGCGCTGGCGACGGTGGCGGCCCGCTTGCGTGCGCGCGGCCGCGACCGCGAGGCGACGCGGGCCGACGGCGAGCGCGCGGTGCTGGCGGCGCGCCTCGCCCGGGGCATCGTACGCGCGTTGCCCGATTGAGGCGGCTCACCCCGACTTCGCCATCGAGGTCGTCTACACCTCGGGCGGCATCTCCAAGCTCGACGTCTGGGGCGGGCTCGGCGTCGACGAGGTGTGGTTCTGGTCGGGCGAGCGGCTCGCGATCTACCAGCGGGTGGGCGCGACCTGGTCGGCCGCCGCGCGCAGCCGGTACGTGCCGGCGATCGATCCGGCGCTGATCGTGCGCTGCATGAGCGAGCCGTCGCAGCACGCCGCGGTCCAGGCGCTGCGCGTCGCGCTCGCCGCGTGATCGCCGCGGTCCGGCGCGGTCACGCCATCGGCAGGCCGCCGCCGAGCAGCCCGGCCAGCGGGTTCGGCGCCGCCGCGGGCGCGGGTGTCGACGCCGGCGGCGCGCGGCCGACGCCGGCCAGCGCGGCCGACAGCCCGGCGAGCTTCTGATCGACCGCGCTCGGTTGCGCGCTCGGCACGTCGGGCGCCTGGCGGCGGGTGCGGATGGTGGCGGTGAGGCCGCCGGTGACCGCGTCGAGCTCGACGCGGCGGATCTCGGAGAAGGCGGGCGGGGGCATGGGGCTCCTGGGGACGGGGTGGGTCGCCGCTCCAGATAGCGAGCGCCGTGCCAGCCGCAAGTCCTCGCGTGGACACCGCCACGGCGGTCGCGATCGTCGCCCGCGGTCGACGCCGCGGGGGGCCGCGCCCTCAGAGCTTGTCAGTATTTCGGCCGGGCTCCGACCCGCGCGCCAGGCGTCTCGCGTCTTGGGTGGGGGCCCCGTCGGGGCATGACCCGACGGGGGAGGGCGTGGCGACACGCCCTCGTAGAACTCAGCGCGCACCGCGCTCAGCCGACGTGGGCGCCGAGCCACGTCACCAGCGGCGCGGTCGCGCGCGCGTGCTCGGCCAGCCAGTCGGCGAACGCCGGCTTGTGGATCAGCCCGCGCGGGATCGGCGGGAACATCGCGGTCAGGCCCTTCTGCTTGAGCAGCGCCGCGCGCGGGTGATCCTCGGCGAAGCCCTTGGGCACCTTCTTGTAGTCGTCGTGACCGCCGACGGTGTAGCCGGCCTGGCGCAGCGCCGCGATCCGGGTCGCCAGCGCTGCCCCCGCCTTGCCGGCGACCGCCGCGCGCCACGCCGTCAGCGCCGCCGGGCCGAACTGGTACATGCCGACGCCCACGAACTCCTCGTCGAGCCCGAGGTGGACGTACAGCGCCGCGCAGCCGCCCTCGGCCATCGACGCGTCGCCCGCCGGGATCACCGCGCCGATGTGGGTCTTGTACGGCGTCTTGTCCTTGCTGAACCGCACGTCGCGGTGGATGCGCATGACCTTCGGCGCGCCGAGCGCGGCCGGGCGGTAGGCCGGCGCCAGCCGCGCCGCCACCGTCGTCAGCAGCGCCGTCATCGGCGCCACCCACTGCGCCTGGTAGCGCGCCTTGTTGGCGTCGAACCAGGGCTTGCTCATCTCGGCGGCCAGCTCGGGCCAGAACTGCATCGCGTCCTTGGCGAAGCCGGCGAAGGGCGCAGGGGCGGCGGGGGCGGCGGGACGAGCCATGGGACGATCTACGCGCGGCGGCGCTGGCCGAGCAACCGCCTCGGGTATCATCCCCGCGATGGCGCTGGGCGACTCCGCGGACGACACGCTGCCGGCGTCGGTCGTGGCGACCGCGGCGGCGCGGGCCGAGCTGCCGGTGGTGGCGCGCAGCTGCTACGAGGTGCTGTCGGAGCACGCCCGCGGCGGCCTCGGCCGGATCCTGCGCGCGCGCGATCTGCGCACCGGTCGGCTGGTGGCGATCAAGGAGATGCTCGACGGCACGCCCGACGCCGCGACCCGCTTCGCGCGCGAGGCGCTGGTCACCGCCAACCTGCAGCACCCGGCGATCGTCCCGGTCTACGAGGTCGGCCGCTGGCCCGAGGGCGAGCCGTTCTACGCGATGAAGCTGGTCGACGGCCGCTCGCTCGACGCCGAGCTCCAGGACGCGCGCACGCTGCGCGAGCGGCTGGCGCTGGTGCCGCGGCTGATCGACGTCGCCGAGGCGATCGCCTACGCCCACGGCCAGGGCGTGATCCACCGCGATCTCAAGCCGGCCAACGTGCTGGTCGGCAGCTACGGCGAGACGGTGGTGATCGACTGGGGCCTGGCCCGGCGCAGCGGCGACCCGGAGGCGGCGCTGTCGTCGAGCCTGGTCGGCGTGATCAGCGGCGCGGTGACGCTGGTCGGCGACGTCGTCGGCACGCCGGCGTACATGCCGCCCGAGCAGGCCCGCGGCGAGGAGGTCGACGCGCGCGCCGACGTCTACGCGCTCGGCGCGATGCTGTACTACCTGCTGGGCGGCCGCGTGCCATACGCCGGCGCGCGCACCGCCGCCGAGGTGCTGACCCAGATCCTCTTGGGCCCGCCGCAGCCGCTGGTCGAGCTCGAGCCCGAGCTGCCGCCCGAGCTCTTGGCGATCGTCGCCAAGGCGATGGCGCCCTCGCGCGACGATCGCTACGCCTCGGCGCGCGAGTGCGCGGCCGACCTGCGCCGCTACCAGACCGGCCAGCTGGTCGGCGCCCACGCCTACTCGGCGTGGCAGCTCATCCGCCGTCGCCTGCGCCGCCACCGCGCCGTCGTCACGATGGCCGCCGTGCTGGTGCTCGGGCTCGCCGCCACCGGCGCGCTCGCCGTGCGCGGCATCACCCGGGAGCGCAACGTCGCCCGGGCCCAGCGGGCGCGCGCCGATCAGCAGCGCGACCAGGCCGAGGCGCGCAGCCGCCAGCTCATCCTCGACTCGGCGGCGACGTGGATCACCCGCGACGCCACCCAGGCGCTGGCCTGGCTCAAGCAGCTGCCCGCGGGCGCCCGCGAGTGGCACGCGGTCCGCGACCTGATCGCCGACGCCCGCGAGCACGGGGTCGCGCGCTGGGTGCTGCGCGGCCACGTCGGCAACGTCAACGACGTCGAGTTCACGCCCGACGGCCGCGCCGTCGTCAGCGGCGGTGACGACGGCACGCTGCGGCGATGGGATCTCGGCACCGGCGCGGCCCAGGTGCTGCGCGGCGAGGGGCCGATCGACACCGTCATGCTCGCCGCGGGGGGCGCGTCGGTGATCGCGGTCGGGCCGTGGGACGCCGGCTCGCCGGTGGGGCGCGCCATCGACGTGTGGTCGTTCGCCACCGGAGCGCGGTGGACCGTCCCGCCGGATCGCGAGCGCAACGCCGACGCGCTGGTCGCGCCCGACGGCGCCAGCCTCGCGGTCATCACCTGTCGCGGCACCGTCCGGCTGTACCCGCTCGCGTCGCTCACCGCGCGCGAGCTGCGGGCCACCGATGGTCGCAAGAGCGACTATTGCCCGAACGCGATGGCGTTCTCGGCGGACGGTCGCTGGCTCGCGGCCGAGAGCACCGCGGCGACGATCGATCTGATCGAGGTCGCGACCGGGCGCACCGCGCGGCGGCTCGACGTGGCGGCGCTCGACGGGGTGGGGCAGGTCGGGTTCGATCCGAGCGGCGCGCGGCTGGTGGTCATGGGCGCCCACGACGTCGGCGCGTGGGACCTGACCGACGGCAGCTTCCGTCGGCTGTTCGACGACCAGACGCGGTTCCGCGGCTTCGTGATGCCCGCCCCCGATCAGGTGGTGTTCGCCAGCAACGACGGGTCGCTGCGGCGGTGGACTGCCGGCGAGCAGGGGTTCCGGGTGCTGGCCCGCCACGACGGCGCGATCCGCGGCATGGTGCTCGCGCCCGGGCATCGGATCGTGACCGGCGGGTTCGACGGCATGCTGCGCGTGACCGACGTCGCGGGGACCGCCAGTCGCGTGCTGAGCGGCCACCGCGGCGGGGTCACCGAGGTCGAGCTGTCGGCCGACGCGCAGTGGCTGGCGTCGAGCGCCGCCGACGGCACGGTGCGGGTCTGGTCGCTCGATGGCGCGCGGCGCAGCGTCGACGCGCGCGCCCGCGGCGCTGACAGCGTCGTCATGTCGCCGACCGGCGCGCTGACCGTGGCCGGGCGCAACGGCTGCGTCGAGCGCTGGACCCTCACCGGCCCGCCGACGCTGCGACGGCCGTGCTCCGAGGCCGCCTACCTGCTCATGGCCCTGGTGCAGTCGGCCGACGGTGGCATCGTGGCCGCGGCGCGGCTCGACGGCGGCGTCGACGTCTGGCGTGGCGACGCGGCGTCGCCGACGACGCTGCCGGGGCCGCTGGTCGCCGGCATGGCGATGTCCGCCGACGGTCGGTACCTTGCGGTGGTCGATCGCGACGGCGCGGTCCGGCTCCACGATCTCGCCGCGGGTGCCGTGCGCGTGCTCGCGTCGTCGCAGGCGCAGCGGCGCGCGATCCGGCCGGTCGCGATCGCGCCTGACGCTGCGTGGGTCGCGTGGGCCGCGTCGCCGTCGGCGATCGGGTTGTACGAGCGCGCGGCGGATCGCATGCGCAGCGTCGCCGGTGGCCGCGGCGAGCTGCGCGAGGCGGTGCCGACGCCCGACGGGCGCGCGCTGGTGACGGTCGACGCCGGCGGCGCCGTGGTGCGCTGGGACCTGCCAGTGGCGACGCCGCACGAGCTAGCGACCTACCCGGGCGCCGCCCGGTTGGTGCTCGACGCGACCGGGCAGCGGCTGGCGGTTGCCGACGCCAGCTACGCGCTCCACGTGCTCACGCTGGCGGGCGCGCCCGCCGCGCCGCCGCTGTTCGGCCACGTCGCCGAGATCAACCAGCTGGCGTTCGCGCCCGACGGCCGGACCCTGGCCTCGGCCGCCGACGACGACAGCGCGCGCCTGTGGTCGCTCGACGACGGCGCCGGCCGCGTCCTGCCGCACCACGAGTCGGTCTACGCCCTCGCGTTCACCCCCGACAGCCGCCAGCTCGTCACCGCCACGCGCTACGGCACGCTGTCGGCGATCCTCGACGACCTGCCGCGCGACGAGGCCGGCCTGGGCGCGTTCCTCGCCACCGCCACCAACCTCGAGGTCGCGCCGCCCGGCGCCCCCCCGCACTGAACGCGCCGCCTCCCGCCGCGCCCGCGCCCACGCCCTGCGATCAGGTTCCCGCCGCGCACGCCGCCCGACCGTCACGCACCACCCGGGAGGCCTCGCGCACAGCCGTCTCGGAGGGGCGGCTCGATCCCGGCTTTGCCGGGATCGAGGGGAGGTTTCGCGAGAAACCTCCCTGCAACTCAGTCGTCGTCGGGCTCGCCGGCCTCGGCGGCCTTCTCGGCCCGCTTGCGCAGGTTGTGATCGAGGATGGCCTTGCGCAGGCGGATGTTGTTCGGCGTGACCTCGACCAGCTCGTCGTCGTTGATGAACTCGAGCGCGTACTCGAGGGTCACCTGCCGCGGCGGGGCCAGGATCAGCTTCTCGTCGGCGCCGGCCGACCGGATGTTGGTCAGCTTCTTGGTCTTGTTGGGGTTGACCACCAGGTCGTTGTCGCGGGCGTGGATGCCGACGATCATGCCCGGGTAGACCTGCACGTTGGTGCCGACGAACAGGACGCCGCGATCCTGCAGCGTGAACAGCGCGTAGGCGTTGGTCTCGCCGACCTCGTTGGCGATCAAGACGCCGTTGACGCGGCTGCGCAGGCCGCCGGCCCAGACGTCGTAGTCGTCGAGCTGGGTGTACAGCACGCCGGTGCCGCGGGTGTCGGTCAGGAACTGCGAGCGGTAGCCGATCAAGCCGCGCGACGGGATGCGGTACTCGAGGCGGATCCGGCCCGGGCCGCTCGGCCGCATCTCCTTCATCTGGCCGAGGCGCCGACCGAGCTCTTCGATGACCGGCCCGGTGTACTTGTCCTCGAGGTCGATCACCGCGTGCTCGTACGGCTCGAGCATCTCGCCCTTGGCGCCCTCCTTCGAGATGACCTGCGGCTGCGACACGCACAGCTCGTAGCCCTCGCGGCGCATCGTCTCGATCAGCACCGACAGGTGCAGCTCGCCGCGCCCCGACACCTTGAACACGCTGGCCTCGGCGGTGTCCTCGACCCGCAGCGCGACGTTGCTCTTGATCTCGCGGTACAGGCGCTCGCGGATGTTGCGGCTGGTGACGTACTTGCCGTCCTTGCCGGCAAACGGGCCGTCGTTGACCCGGAAGTTCATCGAGATCGTCGGCGCGTCGATCTTCAGCAGCGGCAGGATCGTCGGGCTCTGGATCGACGTGATCGTCTCGCCGACGTTGAGCTCGCTCATGCCGGTGAACGCGCAGATGTCGCCGACCGACGCCACCGCCAGCTCGAACCGCTTGAGGCCCTGGAAGCCCAGCACCTTCTGGATGCGGAACTCCTCCTTGGCGCCGTCGCGGTGGGCCAGGAGCACGCGGTCGCCGACCTTGGCCGAGCCGGCGCGCATGCGGCCGATCGCCATGTAGCCGAGGAAGTCGTCGTAGTCGAGCGTGGCCACCTGCATGCACAGCGGCGCCGTCGGGTCGCCCTCGGGCGCCGGCACCTTCTCGATGATCATGTCGAGCAGCGGCGACAGGTCCTTGCGCTCGTCGTTCATGTCGCGGATGGCGAAGCCCTCGCGGCCCGACGCGTAGATCACCGGGAAGTCGAGCTGGTGCTCGGTGGCGCCCAGCGACACGAACAGGTCGAACACCGGGTCCATGACCTTCTCGGGCTCGACGCCGGGGCGGTCGATCTTGTTGATGACCACCAGCGTCGACAGGCCCATCTCGAAGGCCTTCTGGGTCACGAACCGCGTCTGCGGCATCGGGCCCTCGTAGGCGTCGACCACCAGCAGCACCGCGTCGACCATGCCGAGCACCCGCTCGACCTCGCCGCCGAAGTCGGCGTGGCCGGGGGTGTCGACCAGGTTGATCCGCGTGCCTTTCCAGGTCACCGAGGTGCACTTCGACAGGATCGTGATGCCGCGCTCACGCTCGAGGTCGTTGGAGTCCATGGCGCGCTCGGCCACGACCTCGCCGGTGCGGAAGGTGCCCGCGCAGCGAAGCAGGCCGTCGACCAGCGTGGTCTTGCCGTGGTCGACGTGGGCGATGATGGCGACGTTGCGGATGTTGGGCTGGGCACTCATGGCGACTTCGCAGGCGAGGGTGACGATGCCGCCAGCCGAGCACACGCCACGACGGCGCGGCCCAGCATCGGCAGCGAAGGAGGAGCCACCAGCGCGGCGGCGACGGCGAGATCGTCGGTGCCGGTGACGCTGGCGGTGGCGCGGCCGGCGGCGTCGAGCCAGCGCAGCTCGCGCTCGCCCGGCTCGAGCCGACCCAGCGGCGCGCGATCGGCGCCGGCCACGGCGACGCCGTCGGCGGTGATCGTCACCCGCGCTAGCGGCACGCCGATCGGATCGAGGTAGGCGATCAGCCGCGGCGGGCCGGGATCCTCGACGATCCGCGCCTGGGGCGCGTCGGCCAGCGCCAGCGCCAGCCCGGCCGCGGCCGGCGTCAGGTGCCAGCCGCCGCCGTGGGCCTCGCCGTCGTGGACCCGGATCGCGACGTCGTCGGCGCGGCAGCCCTCGGCGGTGCGCACCAGCGTCACGCCGTCGCCGTCGCCGCGCAGCGTGACGCCGCGCTCGGCGGGCGCCGAGGCGGTCTGGCACGCGGCCAGGCCGACGAGCAGGAGGGGAGCACGCATGGGCGCGCGCATGTAGCACGTTTGCTCGGCCGGCGGGGATCTCGCACCGGGGCCGCGGTCGTGGTACGCCCGCCGCGGCCATGTCCGCCCGTGGTCGCACCCGCCGCTGGGTCGCGCGTCGCGCCCTCGGGGGCGCGGCGGGCGCGGCGCTGGCGCTGGCCGCGTGCGGCGGTCGCCGAGAGGCCGCGCGCCGGGCGCCGGACGCTGGCGTGGCCACATCGGTGGCGCCGGCCGAGGTGACGGTGGCGCTGTTGCCGCTCGGCAAGGCGTCGCTCGACGAGTTCGGCTGGCGCAGCGGGCCCGGCGCCGCGGCGTTCGCGCGGGCCCTCGCCGCCGAGCAGCGCGGCGATCTGGCGGCCGTCGAGCGCGAGGCCAGCGCGGCCCTGGCCGCCGACGCCGGGCACCTCGAGGCCGCGTGGCTGGCGGCGGTGGCGCGGGCGCGCCTGGGCAGGCCCGCCGAGGTGCTGGCGCCGCTCGAGATCGCCGCCGCCGGCGACTGGGCCAAGTGGGGCGAGCGCTCGCTCGAGCTGGCCGCGCTCGCCGGGTTCCGCGCGACGCCCACCGGCCGCGGCTGGGTGCGCGCCGCCGAGGGCTACCGCGCCGCGCTGGCGGCGCTGACCGCCCGAGCGGTGATCGTCGTCGGCGCGCGGCCCGGTCGCGGCGCCGGCGTTGGCCGCGAGCTGTACGCGGTCGATTCCGACGCGGGGCGCTGGGTGCGCTTGACCCGCTCGGGCGGCGTCGTCGCGGGCGCGCTGCCGGCGCCCGGGGCGCCGCTGGTCGCCTACGTCACCGCCAGCCGCGGTGGGCGCAAGGACGGCTGGGGCCAGGTGACGGTCGGCGTCGTCGATCTGGCCACCGGCAAGGCCAGCCGCGAGGTCGCGCTGGCCGACCTGCGCGGCCTGGTGCTGGCGTGGCGGACGCGGCCCGACGGGCCGGCGCTCGAGGCCCAGCTCGACACCGGCCACGGCAAGCCGACGGCGATCGCGATCGACTGGCGCCACGGCAAGCGCGCGCCGGTCGCCAAGCCGGCGCCGTTCCGCGGCGATCGCCTCGAGCTGGGTGTCGGCGCGGCAGCGCGACGGCGGCTGCCGATCGCCGGGCTCACCGCCGACTGGGACGATCGCGGCACCGCCAGCGCGGTGCGCCTCGAGCGCACCGGCAAGGTCGTGACCGAGCCCGGCGGCGGCATGATCGACGGCGAGTCGGCGGCGCTGTCGCCGGATCGCGCGCGGCTGGTGTTCGGCACCGCGCTCGAGCCGCCTTGCGACGACGACGACGAGCGTCGGCTGATGATCGCCGACGTGGCCACCGGCCGCGTGCGCGCGCTGGCCAAGGGCACGGTCGCGGCGCCGGTGTGGCTCGACGCCGACCGGGTGGCGTTCGTCGACGGCGACGCGGTGACGGTGATCGCGGTCGCCACCGGCAAGGTCGTGGCGCGGGTCGCGGGAGGCGCCGGCGTGTCCACCACCGCGGTCGGCCCGCGCCGCCGCTGCGACGCCGAGCCGCCGCCGTTCGCCGAGCCCGATCCGGCGCCCGACGACCCTGGCTTCGACGACGCCGACGAGGCGCCCGACGCTCGGACTCCGACGCCCGGCGACGGCGGGGTACGACCGCCCGACGATCCCGACGCCGGAACCTGATGCTGGCGGCGGCGGGCCGTGGTACAGAGGCCGCGCTCTCCGTCAGAGAGGATCAGGCGATCGCCGGCGACCTCGCGTCGCGGGAGGAAAGTCCGAGCTTCACAGGGCAAGGTGCTGGCTAACGGCCAGTCGAGGTGACTCGCAGGAAAGTGCCACAGAAAACAGACCGCCTCGTCGCGAGACGAGGTAAGGGTGAAACGGTGCGGTAAGAGCGCACCGCCCGGCGGGTGACCGTCGGGGCACGGCAAACCCCACCCGAAGCAAGACCAGACAGGGGTCGTGCGGCCCGCACGATGAC
>Ga0075163_10004668_pt1 | contig 18348 bp, 12 predicted proteins | sample JI1023141ADNA_FD_71478 | JGI IMG/M metagenome (GOLD analysis project Ga0075163, IMG submission 71478) | Wastewater effluent complex algal communities from Wisconsin, to seasonally profile nutrient transformation and Carbon sequestration -... | ecosystem: Engineered > WWTP > Effluent > Algae...
GGCGATGAACTGAGGATCGGCGGGACCGGTCATCACGTCGTATCGGATGCGCGTCGCCGTTTTCGGCGGCAGCAGAGCGGCGGGCGACGGAGCGAGGGCGGCGAGCTGAGAGAGAACCGCGACGTTGTCGAGGATCCAGAAGCCACGGCCCATCGTCGACATCACGAGGTCGCCACGGAAGATCTTCAGATCGGTAATGGGCGTCGCGGGCAGATTGAGCTGGAAGCTCTGCCAGTTCTTGCCGCCATTGAACGAGACGAACATCCCGAACTCGGTGCCGGCGTAGAGGAGGTTCTCGCGGCCGGGGTCTTCACGGACGACGCGGGTCGGTTGATCCGCGGGAATCCCGTTCTTGCCGTCGGTGAGGAGCGTCCAGGTGGCGCCGTAGTCCTCGGTCCGATAGATGTAGGGATGGAACTCGCCGAGGAGCGTCCGGTAATACGCGACGAAGGCCGACCCCTTGCGATGCGGCGAGTCGTCGATCGTCTGCACGCGGCCCATCGTGGGCATGCCCTTGGGCGTCACGTTCGTCCACGTCCTGCCGCCGTCGCGCGTCACCTGCACGAAGCCGTCGTTCGTGCCCACCCAGATGACGCCCTTCTCGAGGCGTGATTCGCGGATGGCGTAGACGGTCGAGTAGATCTCCTCGCCCGTGATATCGCGCGTGATGGGCTCGCCGGAAATCCCCTGCGTGCCTTCGGGCTTCGCGGTGAGGTCGGGCGAGACGATGTCCCAGGTCTGACCGCCGTCGGCGGTGCGGTGCAGGAACTGCGACCCGTGATAGATGACGTTCGGGTCGTGGGGCGACACCTGGAAGGGCGTGATGCGCTGCATGCGGTACTTGATCGCTGAAGCCGCCTGGCCGTACCGGTTCTGCGGATAGATCCAGTAGCTCTGCTCCTGGCCCGTCTCGAAGTTCATCCGGTAGAACTCGCCCTTGCAGACACCGTAGACGATGTGCGGCGCGTCGGGCTTGGGAGCCACAGGGCCGGTCTCGCAACCCGGACCCGGCACCTGCATCATGAGCGGGTCGTCATAGGAGTGAGCGAGAGGCGGGAGGCTCGGCAGGATGATGGGCGAGCCCGTGTCCTGCTGCGCGCCGTAGATGCGGTACGGAAACTGGTTGTCGGTCTCGACCTGGTAGATCTCGGCCGTGGGCTGATTCATCTGCGTCGACCAGCTGACGCCCCCGTTCATCGTGACGTTGGCGCCGCCGTCGTTCGACTGCACCATGATGTCCGGGTTGTCGGGATTGATCCACATCGAATGGTTGTCGCCGTGTGGGGTCGTGCCCGTGCGGAACGTCTTGCCGCCGTCGGTCGACTTGAAGAAGCCCTCGTTGTTCACGTAGACGGTGTCCGCGTCCTTCGGGTGGGCGTGGACGTTCGTGTAGTAGAAGGGCCGGCGAAGCAGGTTCGGATCGTTCGACTGACGCGTCCACGTCGCCCCCGCATCGTCGGTGCGATAGAGCGCGCGCTCGTCGCCGGGCGCCTCGATGAGCGCGTAGACGCGCTTCGGGTTCACAGGCGAGATGTCCAGGTCGATCTTGCCGATGAGGCCCGCGGGCAGTCCGGCACTGAGCTTCGTCCAGGTCTCACCGCCGTCGATCGTCTTGTAGAGGCCGGCGCCCCCCTTGGCCTCGCTGCCGCTCACGATCGTCCACGGTTTGCGCTGCCCGAGCCACATCGCGGCATAGAGCTCGTTCGGGTTCGAAGGATTCATCACGACCGCGGAGGCGCCGAGCGTGTCGTTCACGTACAGCACTTTCTTCCACGACCTGCCGCCATCCGTGGAACGGTAGACCCCGCGCTCCGGATTCGGCGCCCACGCAAGACCTTGGGCGCCCACGAAGACCACTTCGGGATTCGAGGGGTTCACGCGCACGTCGGAGATCTGGCCGACTTCACGCAGGCCGACCGGCGCCCAGGTCTTGCCCGCATCGTTCGAGCGGTAGACGCCCCGGCCGAGGATGACGTTGCTGCGGATGCCGTCGCTGCCCGTGCCCACGTAGACGATGTCGGGATTCGACTCGGCAACCTCGATGGCGCCAATGGAGCCGGTCTCGATGAAGCCGTCGGTAACCGGCAGCCAGGTGATCCCGTAGTCGGTGGTCTTGAAGACCCCGCCGCCGGAGGAGCCGAGATAGAAAGTGCCCGGATGCTTGCGATGGCCCGTAACCGCGGTAACGCGGCCTCCGCGGGCCGGACCCACCATGCGGTAGCGGAGCCCGGCAAAGAGCTTCGGGTCGAGGCCGCCCGCCGGGGCTTGAGCGCCCGCCGGAACCGGCATCGCCGAGGCCAGGGCCAGGAAGGCAAGGATCGACGTCAGCTTTCGCAGATTCATGAGTTCTCTAGCGTTCCTTGATGACGAGGGGGACGGAAGCGCCCGCGGACAGCAGCAAACTCACGCCATCCTCCACCGACAGGTCCGTTTCGAGGACGTCCTCGGCGGGCAGGATCACGACGTCTCCCACGTACAGATGATTGGTCGGAACGTAGACCGAGAGCACCTCGTGCACGCCGCCATCCTTGAGCTGCAGCTTGAAAGACCCGGTCACGAAACCGGGAGTGGTGCGGCCGGGCAGCCGCGCGAACACGAAGCGCTGGAACGCGTCCTTAGACTGGGGGCCGCCAAAGCCCGACAGGACTTTCTTGGTGGTGCCGTAGACGGAGCCCACGACGGGGACCACATCGAGAACGGCATCGACACCGTCGAGGAGTTTGCGAAGAGGCCCGGCCGAGAACAGCAGTCCCGCGAGAAGGATCGTGGCGAGGGTGATGAAGAACCCAAGCCCCTGGATGTCCCTTCCGAACAGCATGTTCGCCAGGGGGTGGGCAAGCCCGTCGAGATACGAAAAGAGCCACCACAGCGACTTGATCGTGATGACGATCGGGACCAGGACGACCAGGCCGCCGATGAAGGCGTTGCGGAGCCTCGTGGTCAGGTTCATCGAAGACCCCCGAACGAAAGCCCGGTCAGGGCTGCTTCATGCTGAGGGTGGCGCGGATCCTCTCGCCCTTGCGCGAGGTAGCCTCGACATCCAAGCTCCACGAGCTGGTGCCGGCGGGAAGGAAGAGGCTCTTGCCCGAAGCCCGGCCCGGAATCTCAGCGATCATCGGCCGCTGGCCCGCCTTGACGCTGTCTTCCACGATCTTCGAGTCGGGCGTCGAAGCGTCTCCGTTGCGGGAGACGCGGGCGGTGAGGCGGTCGAGCTTCGCGTCTTTCTTGCCCGTATTGCGCAGGAATACGCGGATACGGAACGGGGAACCGACGCGCAGCGGATTGGGCTGGACCTCGAATTCGAACTTGCCTTCAAACTCCTTGGGGTCGGTGCCTTCCACGGTGGTGGATCCCGTCTGCAGGTCCCGAGCCTCTCCCGCGCCCGAAGCCGCGGCCGCGGGGGCGGCCTGGGTCTGGGCCGGAGCCGCCGCAGGGGCGGCCGTCGGCGCACTCTCGGCGGGTGCCGAGGTGGTGGTGGAAGGCGGCAGCGCGGCAGAGGATGAACCCGCAGGCGGGCGAACGGGACGGGCGCCCGGGTCGGCTGAACGTGTCGACGAGGCGGCCGTTCCGGCCAGACGACGCGCTCGCTCGTAGGCATCGTGCGCCTGGAGGAAGGCCTGGGTGGCGGCGGTGAACTCACCGGCGTCGAATGCCTGGTTGCCCGTGTTCGCGAACTCGTCTCCTTCGGCGAAGGAGGCTTCGCTCGCAGCACCCTCCTTGGCTTCGGCGAGGGCGCGCGCCTTGTCCATCTCATCCCGGGCCTGGGTGGCTTTGGCCTGGAAGCTGGAGTTCAGCTGGTTGGACATCTCGGACACGATCGGGTTCTTGGGATCGCGCGCCATGATGTGCTCGAGAGCGGCGGTCGCCTGGGCGGACTCGCCGCGCGACATCGCAGAACGGGCAACGCCGACCCACGTGTCGATCTCCGCGATGGCGCTTTGGGCCTGCTCACGGATACCCATGGCCTCCGGATTGCTGGGCTCGAGCTTGAGAACGCGACCGGCTTGTTCGACGGCGCCCTTGTAGTCTTTGTCGCTCAGTGCGCGGCGCGCCATATCAAGCTGGCTCTCTACGAGGTTCGCCGCGAGAGCGTCGAGATTCGACGGCCCGGTTTCCTTGGGAGTGCCCCGGCCCGCAACGAAGTAGCCGAGCGCGGCGACCAGAATGAGGGCAGCCGCGCCGCCGACGATCTTCGGCATCATGCTCGGCGCGGGGGCCGGGGCTGCGATGACGGACGCGGAAGGGGAAACCTGGGAGAGGTCGGAGCCGGGGGTGGGCGGAGTCGAGCCGATGCGCGGAACGCGGCCGGTGGTCTGCCCCGCAGCGGAAATGCCGGCGGACGGCGCCACGGATGCGGAGGGGCTCGAGCCGGAGCGACCATAGCTGCGGAAGGGCTGAGGGGTCTTCGACAGGTTCGCCGAGCTGGCGTTCGCAAGGGAAGGATTGATCGAGGTTTCGTCGGATTCGACGTCGCCTGACGCCGGCGCGGACTCTTCGAGTTCGACGAACTCGGGCTCCTCGCCGTAACGGAAAGCGCGGATCGCGTCGTGGAGCGCGCGCCCATCCTTGTAGCGGCCCGCAACCTGCTTCGTCATCGCGGTCTCGATGATGGCGACGAGGCCCTCGGGCAGGCGCGGATCCCACTGGCGCGGCGGCGGCGGGTCGCGATGGACCACCTGGTAGAGGGTGGCATGGACGGACTCCGCGTCGAACGGCTTGCGGTTCGTCAGAAGCTCATAGAAGACTGCGCCCGAGGAGAAGACGTCGGACCGGGTGTCCGCGCGCTCGCCCATGACCTGCTCGGGCGACATGTAGTTCGGCGTGCCCATCACGACGCCGGTCTTCGTCAGGTCGGAGCTGCCGAGACGCGCCAGACCGAAGTCGAGGATCTTGACCTGGCCGTTCGGCTGCACGTGGATGTTGCCGGGCTTGAGGTCGCGATGCACGACTTCGCGGCTGTGGGCATAGGCGAGCCCGTCCGCCACCTGCTCCATGATGTTGAGCTTCTGCTCGAAGCTCAACTGCCCGCCCGCGATCAACTCCTTGAGGTCCTTGCCTTCAAGCAGCTCCATCGCCATGTAGAGCTCATCGTCCGCCTGACCGAAATCGTAGACGGTGATGATGTTCGGATGGTTGAGCTGGGCCGCGGCGCGCGCCTCGCGCAAGAACCGCTCCTTGTTGTCGTTGTCGGCCCCGAGGGTCGCGGAGATGGTCTTGATCGCGACCGTGCGACCGAGCACCGGGTCCTGGGCGCGCCAGACGACGCCCATGGCTCCGGCGCCCAAATGGCCCGTGGCTTCGTACTTTCCGAATTTCTTAGGGGAGTCGGTCAAGGCTTCCTCGACAATTCCGTGAGGATAACACCGTGAATCAAGAGCGTCAGGGGATTCGTAAAGACGCGCCTCATGGCAGGAGGGCGCGGGTGACCCTTGCGATGAGGGCGTCGCTGTCGGCTTCCTTCTCGATGCCCCGGGTGAGCACGACGAGAACCGCCTTGCGGCGGCCGTAGACGATGCCCGCATCGTGGTGGATCTTTGTGATGGTGCCGGTCTTGTGGGCGACCCGGGTGCCGGGAGGAAGGCCGCGCGGAATGCCTTCGTTGAAGCGCTGCTCGGCCAGCACATCGACCATGCGGGCGGAGGCCCGCCTGGAGACCGCGCGCCCTTCCGCGATCGCCCGTAGCAACGTGAAGAGCCCGCGGGCAGTGGTCTCGTTGATGATCCCCTTGTCGAAGGCCTTCTGGTCCTCGACGCCGCGGCGCACCTGCAGGCCGTGCGCCCCGAGGCTCGCGACGGTGGCCCGCACGTTGTCCACCCCCAGGTGGTCGATGAGGAGGTTCGTCGCAAAGTTCGAGGACACCGTGATCATCTGGAAGTTGAGGGCTTCGAGGGTCATCGACTTCCCCACGCTCTTGTAGACGGGGTCGTCGGAGTCTTCGCCGAAGTCCATCGAGTAGGGCGAGCCGTCGACCACGCTGCGGAACTCGTTGCGCACCGGCAACTCGTCCGACAGTTTCAGCCGCTTCTCCGCTTCCTGGCGGAACAGCTCGACCATCACGCCCACCTTCATGGTGCTCGCGGCGTGGAACACCTTGTCCGCGTCGCGCATCCACTCTTCGCTGCCGTCGAGGGTGCCATAGGCGACGGCCACCTCCGCCCCGCTGTCCGCGATGAGCTTGATCGCCGCTTCCCGGCGTTCCGGGAATGACGGCGCTCCCGCCGAGGGATCCGGCGCGGAAGCGGGGGGAAGGACTCCAATAGTCATGGCGAACAGGGGGACAAGATGGGGGGTCTTGAGGAAAAAGGGTGTCATGGGACCTCGGAACGGGGAACGCCGCCGGACCCGATGCTAGTGCCGCCTGCGGGCGAAGGAGAACCGCGTCTTCAGAAGCGCACGCGAAAGAGTGTCGCCGCCCATTCCCCGCCGGGCCGTTCGTACACCTGAACCCGAAGGGCGAGGCCCGCCGAGTTCGACACGAAGGCGCGGAAATCCAGGGGCTCGGGACGTGGCCCCACGACCGCATAGGCGCCCCCCTTCCCCGCCTCGCGACGCATCGCCTGAAGGGTCTCCGCGGTCTCGAGGTCGGTTTCCACGAGGCGGATTCCGTCCGTCCTTCCGACGAGCAGATCGAGACCCGCGGTGACGTTGCGGGTGGCCCGGGCATCGACGAACACGGTGATGGGCGCGGGCGCGGACTCGTCCACAAGGCGGGTTGCGAGATCGCGCACGCCGTATCCGGACGGCCAGCCCGTCACGAGCTGCCGGCGATCATCCTCGGGGAAGGGCGCTTGCGCGGGATTCGTGAGCAGGTGCTTGTCGAAGGCAAGGCCTTCGGCCGACGCGAGGAGCACGAAGGCCACGACCGCCACCGCGGGACGGGAGACACGCGCCGCGAGCCTGTCGATTCCGCCCGCGATCAAGAGCAGGAAGGGCGGCAGCGTCGGGAGGATGTAGCGGGCCGACCAGGGTTCCGAGAACACCGAGAACAACGCGAAGGGCAGCAGAACGGAAAGGCCAAGCCACGCCGCGCGACGATCGCGAAGCACGAGGATCGCGACCAGGGCCGCAACGAGAGCGGGCGGCGTGAAGTACGCGACAACCCATCCCCCCATGTCGGCGAGGGTCGCAGCCAGGGCCGAGCCGTCGCCCGAGGCCGGATCCGCGATGTGCTGCGCCGCGATCTCGCGCCCGGTCCTCAGGAAGGAAACGAGCATCGGTGCGGCGGCGGCGAGGCCCGCAAGGAGCGAGAGCGCTCCGGTGCGAAGGACGCGGCGGCGGTCATGGGAGAGGAGGGCGAGGCCGATGAACCAGGTCGGCAGAAAGAGAACTGCCGACACTTTCGACAGAAACGCCAGAGGAATCGAGACCACGGTCAGGACATGAAGCCATCGCGGGGGGCGCTCCGCGAGGTCGCAAGCCCCCAGCATCAACAAGGTGATGAAGGCGCTCAGGAACCCATCGGAGAGCGCCAGCCGGTCGTAGACGAGGGCGAAGGGACTCAGGATGTAGAGAGCGCCCGCGATCCACGCCGCGCGAGCGCCGAACAACCGCCGACCGAGCGCCACGACGGCCAGAAGCGTGCCGACTCCCACGAACACCGAAACGAGGCGCGCCGCGAGCAGGCGGTCCTCGAAGGGAACCGCAACGCCGTAAGCCGCGACCGCGAGCAGCCGTCCCGCACTCACCGGCTTCGCGATCCTCCCCTCGCTCCACAGGCGCTCGGCCCACTGGATATGAACGGCCTCGTCGAGGAACGCGGGCAGCGCGCCGAGGCTCACGAGGCGGGTTGCGAAGTACGCAAAAAGAAGAAGGCCGATCGCCCGGAGGGGCGACCGGCCCAGGCGCCGAGACACGTCGTCAGGCGCGTTCGACACAGAGAGGGTGCTTACTTCTTCTTCGCGGCCGGAGTGGGGGCGGGGGCCGGGAAGATGGTGTCCTTCGGAAGCGGCTTCCTCGGGAACAGTTCGTCGCGGTTCGCGGTGTGGAGCACGAGCGAGGCCATCACGGCCGACGCCTGCATCATGTCGTCGCGCTGGATGCGATCGTAGGTGTCGAGGTTGGTGTGGTGGGTGCGGGTGTCGTAGTCGGCCTCGTCCTGGATCATCTGGAAGCCGGGAAGACCGACCGCGTCGAACGACTGGTGATCGGTGCCGCCCGTGTTTCGCATCGTCACATGGGTCGCGCCGAGATCAGCGAACGGCTTGAGCCACGACTCGAAGATCGGGACCGCCGCCGCGTTCTGCTGCGCCCAGACGCCGCGCACCTTGCCGGTGCCGTTGTCGAGGTTGAAGTACGCCGAGAACTTCGCCTGGTCGGGCTTGATCGTGATCGGGCCCGCGGGCGGACGCATGAACGCGGGCACGCCGCGGGAGTCCGCAGGAGGCAGGGGGCGGGCGCCGAAGTGCTCACGCACGTAGGCGGCGGAACCGAGGAGACCCTGCTCCTCACCGCTCCAGAGGCCGATGCGGATAGTGCGCTTCGGCTTCATGTCCTTGAGGATGCGCATGACTTCCATGGCCACGGCGGAACCGGCCGCGTTGTCGGTAGCGCCCGTCGCGGGGTGCCACGAGTCGAGATGCGCGCCGATCATGACGATCTCGTTCTTCTTCACAGGATCGGTGCCCGGGATCTCCGCGATCGTGTTGTACTGGTTGACGTCGTCATCGTGGAACTGCGCCTTCACGTCGATCTCGAGCTCGACGTCGACCTTCTTGTCCATGAGGCGCGCGATGCGGTTGAAGTGCTCGGCCGCCATCACGAGAGCGAGCGGGCCCGGCTCTTCGCCCTTCTCGCGCGAACCGCCGCCGCCAATGCGGATCATGGCCGCGTCGAGGCCGGAGCCTTCGATGGTGGCGACGACGCCTTCCTTCGCGAGGAACTCGCGCAGCGTCTTCCCGAACGCGAAGCGACGACCCATGGCCGCGGGATCGAAGGGCGCACCACCGGGGGCGGCGTTACGCGGACGCGGGATCTCGAACAGGCTCAGCTTCGCGAGCTCAGTTTCGTCATAGCGCTCGAAGAGATTCGCATCCGGCGCCTTCAGTTCGCGCGCGTCGCCGATCAGAAGGATCGCGCCCGAGAGCTTGCCCTTCCACTTGTCGAGATCGGCTTCGGATTCGAGTCGTCCCGCGCGCACCACCTTGCCGCGCACCGCGCCCTTGGTCCCGGGCGTCCAGGCCTTGGGGAGAGCAATCAGCGGCGCGCTCTGCGGCGACACCATGGTGACGGACGACTTGTCGAACGACCAGCCGCGGCCGAAAGGACCCCAGGATTCGAGGTGAGCGTTCGCCATGCCCCAGTCCTCGAGCTGCTTGCGCGTCCACTCGTTCGAGGCCTTCATCTGCGGCGAGCCCGTGAGACGGGGGCCGATGACGTCGGTGAGGTGACGCAGCGTCTCCATGACCTGGGAGTTGGCGCCGAACGCCTCATCGCGGATCTTCTGCACGGCGGCGTAGTCGACCTTCTCCTGCGCAAGGGCCGGAGCGGCAATGAATGCGACCAGGGTCGCGGTGGCAAGCAATCTCATCGGGCAGGGTCTCCAGACTGGGCTTTGAGGGCACGGGCGAACTCGGAAACGCCGTCCTGCCAGGGCGGCAGGAGGATTCCCGGTTCTTGGATTGTACGCAGGGCGGAAAAGCGTGGGCGCGGGGCGGGGCGGGGAAAATCGCTCGCGGGCACGGGGACGACGGCCGTGGATATCCCCAGTTCGCGGAAGAAATACACGGCGAGATCCCACCACGAGGCCCCGTCGCCTGACCCCGTGAGGTGATAGGTGCCGAAAGCTCCCGTGTCGATGAGGCGCAGGATGCCCGCCGCCAGATGGACCGCGGAAGTGGGCGACCCCTTCACGTCGCTCACGACGCGGAGTTCCTTCTGCGTCTGCGCGAGGCGGTAGAGAGTCTTCGGGAAGTTGTTGCCAAGCACCTCGTACACCCACGCCGTGCGCACGACATAGTGGCGCGGATTCATCTCGCGCACGGCGACCTCGCCCGCGAGCTTGCTGCGGCCGTAGTTCGAGAGCGGGGCGGGCCGGTCGTACTCGTGATACGGCGCACCCTTCTGGCCGTCGAACACGTAGTCGGTGGAGACGTGGAGGACCGCGGCCCCCGACTCGGCGGCGGCGAGGGCGAGATTCCGCGGCCCCACGGCGTTGCCGCGAAACGCAGAGTCGGGATCGGCCTCGGCGCGATCGACGTCGTTGAACGCGGCCGCATTGAGGACGAGGTCGGGGCGGGCGGCCTTGACCGCAGCGCGCACCGCCTCGAGATTCGCGATGTCGAGATCGCGACGCGTGAACGCGGAAACCTCGTGGGCGGCGCCTTGAGCGACGATCTGGCGGCCGAGCTGACCGGCCGCACCCGCGAGGAGGATCTTCATCGGGCGACGTAGCGCGGGAGCCGGTCCATCAGTTCGGAGAGCGTCTTCGCGGAACTGTCGCGCGCGGAGAGCGTGGGCTCCCCCACCGGCCACTCGATCCCGATGGAAGCATCGTTCCACGCGACCGTGATCTCATCCTCGGGCGCGTAGTAGTCCGTGCACTTGTACTCGACGTCGACCACGTCCGAGATCACCGCGAAACCGTGGGCGAAGCCCGGGGGCACATAGAGCTGACGGAAGTTGTCGCCTGACAGCACGGCTCCCGTCCAGCGTCCGAAGGTCGGAGAACCGACGCGCACGTCGACGGCGACGTCGAGCATGGCGCCCGACACCGCGCGCATGAGCTTGCCCTGTGGCCGGTTCACCTGGAGATGCAGGCCGCGAACCGTGCCCTTGAGCGAACGCGAGTGGTTGTCCTGGACGAAGGGGCCGGGAATGCCGGACTTCTCGTACCGCGCGGCGCTGAAGGTTTCGAGAAAGAACCCGCGCGGGTCCTTGTGGACCGCGGGCTCGATGATGAGGACGCCTGGGAGGGGGGTCTCGTGGACGATCAAGCGACTCGTTCCTCCGCCACGAAGCGAAGCAGGTACTGGCCGTACTCGTTCTTGGCCATCACCCGGCCCGCTTTCTCCACCTCATCGAGGCTCATGAACCCCATCTTGTAGCCGACCTCCTCGGGACACGCGACCTTCAGGCCCTGCCGCTCCTCGATGGCCTGGATGAAGGTCGAAGCCTGGAGCAGTGACTCATGGGTGCCGGTGTCGAGCCAGGCCATGCCCCGACCGAGAATCACCACGTTGAGATCCGAAAGCTCCAGGTACTTCCGGTTCACGTCGGTGATTTCGAGCTCGCCGCGCGGCGAGGGCTTCAGGTTCGCCGCGATGTCGAGCACACGGTTGTCGTAGAAGTAGAGGCCGGTGACCGCGTAGTTCGACTTGGGCTCCCGGGGTTTCTCCTCGAGACTCGTGGCGCGGCCCTCGTGATCGAAGGCCACGACGCCGTAGCGCTCGGGATCCTTCACGCGATACGCGAAGACCGTGGCCCCCGTCTCGCGCTTTGCCGCGGCCTGGAGGTCGCGAGGCAGGCCGTCGCCATAGAAGATGTTGTCGCCGAGGGCGAGGGCGACGCTGTCGTCGCCCACGAAGTCCCGGCCGATGATGAAAGCCTGGGCGAGCCCGTCGGGACTCGGCTGCACGGCGTACTCGATGCGGATGCCGAACTGCGAGCCGTCCTTCAGAAGGCGCTTGAAGCCCTCCTGATCCTCGGGCGTCGTGATGATGAGGATCTCACGGATGCCCGCGAGCATCAGGGTGGTGAGCGGGTAATAGATCATCGGCTTGTCGTAGATCGGGACAAGCTGCTTCGAGACGGCGAGGGTCAGCGGATAGAGCCTGGTGCCCGAACCGCCGGCGAGGATGATGCCTTTGATGATGCGCTCCTTAGCTGAGATCCCGGGCGTTCTGGAATCAGGCCTTGGCGCCGTGGCCGAGGCGCTCCCGGTCGTACTTGCCGCGGGTGACCGCGATCGTCCAGTCGGTGTTGTCGAGATACCACTTCACCGTCGCGTGGATTCCGGATTCGAACATGTGCTTCGGCTCGAACCCGAGCTCGGCGCGCAGCTTCGAGGCGTCGATTGCGTAGCGGCGGTCGTGGCCCGGACGGTCCTTCACGAAGGTCTTGAGCCCCTGGTAGCTGTCGAGGCCGCGCGCCTGGAGGGCCGCGTTGTGCTTCGCGGGACGCTCGGCTTCGAGGGCCGCGCACAGGGCATCGACGACCTGGAGGTTCGTGCGCTCGGAGTTGCCCCCCACGTTGTACTTCTCCCCCACGCGTCCGGCTCGGATCACGGCAAGGATGGCGTCGCAGTGGTCGGTCACATAGAGCCAGTCGCGGATGTTGCCGCCGTCGCCGTAGATGGGCAGGCTCTTGCCCTCGAGCGCGTTCAGGATCATCAGCGGAATGAGCTTCTCGGGAAACTGGAAGGGGCCGTAGTTGTTCGAGCAGTTCGTGATGAGCGTGGGCAGGCCGTAGGTCTCGTGCCACGCGCGGACCAGGTGATCGGCGGACGCCTTCGACGCGGAGTACGGGGAGTTCGGAGCGTACGGCGTGTCTTCACGGAAGGCTCCGGTGTCACCGAGGGAGCCGTAGACCTCGTCGGTGGAGACGTGGAGGAAGCGGAAGGCTTCCCGCTCGTCTGCGGCCAGGGTCGCGTACAGAGCGCGCGCGGCCTCGAGAAGTTCGAACGTGCCGTTGATGTTCGTGCGGACGAAGTCGCCGGGACCGTCGATCGAGCGGTCCACGTGGCTCTCGGCCGCGAAGTTCACCACGACTTCAGGTTTGTGCTCATTGAAGAGGCCGCGGACGGTGTCGCGATCGGCGATGTCGCCACGCACGAACAGAACACGCTCGTCGGCGAACACGGCATCGAGGCTCTCGAGGTGACCGGCGTAGGTCAAGGCGTCGAGCACCACGATCCGGTGCGGCGTCGCGGCCAGGGCCTGGCGGACAAAGTTGGAACCGATGAAGCCGGCTCCGCCGGTGACAATCCACGTGCTCAAGGGCGCACCTCAGGGGTCGAACAGGACATTGCGGGGCGAAGCTTAGCCCTTCCCCCAATAGACTTGAGGCTTGAAGAGCGCTGGCGTCGGACTTCTCATTGCCTCCCTGCCCTGGCTCGCGGGGGGCGTAGCGCCCGCGTCGTCGTTCCCGCCGCTCCTCGCCTACCTCCTCTTCCCCGGCCGGTCGCTGCTCGTCGGGCTCGGACTCTTCGTGATGATCTGGGGCCTGACCGGGCGACGCTTCGCCTGGGACACGGTCGCGAGCGGCCTCGAAGCGCTCGCGGGCACGTGGACCTTCGCACTCGTGGCCCTCCTCGGCCTCACCCTCGTCGCGTTCGCGCGGGTGCCCCAGGAAGAGAAGATGGCCGAGGCGTTCGGGGGCGACGAGCCCAAGTACCTGCGCATCGCGTTCAGTCTCCTCCGCGACAGCGATGCCGACGTGAGCGGCGGACGCACCGTGACGCCCGACTTCAAGACCCGCGTCCAGCAGATCCGTCATCTGGCGCTGACGGCCCGGGACACGGCGGCCGGCCTTTTCAAACCGGTCGCCATCCCCGAGGGTCACGTGTGGAACGCGGGCAACTGGACGGTGCGCGGCCTCGACGGCGGCCTCTATCACCTGCAGCCGCCGGGTCTCCCTGCCATCGTGGCGGTGGCGCTCGGCATCGGCGAGTGGGTGCTGCCCGAACGGGATCCCGGCCTGTACGTCTTCGGCCTGCTCGCCGTGGTTTGGGTTCTGGCCGCGCACGAACTCTGGCGGTACGCAGTCGAGCGGACGCGGGACGAGGCCTTTTCCGCCCTGCTCGTGGGCATCGTCTTCTTCTCGGCTCCGGTATTCGTGGGCGGCTATCAGCTCTTTCCCGAAAGCCTCGCCCTGCTCGTCTTTCCCTGGCTGCTCCGGCGCCTCGGGGCATCCGAGCGGGGGTTCGGTCAGGTCGCCGCCATCGGCACGGGCTTCGTGACGGGCTACTTGTTCTGGGTCCACCCGAAGCTCACCGTGGTCGCGGTCTTCTTCGCGCTGCTCGCTCTTGTGCGGCCCGCGACGGCGGCCAGATCCAAGGCGTTGTTCGTCGCCGCATTCGCGCTCACCGCATTCACGGCTCTTCTCTACTGCTACGGCGTGTCCGGCCTCTTCCGCCCCGAGGGCCTCTACATCCGCCAGGCCGAGGAATACGTCGGCTCGCCGAATCCCCTCTCCCTCCGCTTCATCGCAGGATTGATCAAGGGACTCGTGGGCGGGCGCGACGGCCTGCTCTTCTTTGCTCCGATCCTCGTCCTCGGTTTCATGCGCGGGGGGAGCACCTGGCGCCTCACGCGACCGATGGTGGAGATGGCAGCGCTCTTCGGGGTCGTGTGGCTCACCTCCGCGGTGCACGACGGGGCGTCGCTGGGCTCACCCTCCCGCCTGATGGCGCCCGTGGTGTTCGTGCCCGCGTTCTTCCTGGTGCAGTCGGTGCGCTCGGGGGCTTCGGTTCCCATGAAGGCCGCGGCGCTGCTGCTTTTCGTCTACGGCGGCCTCGTCACCCAGACGATGAACGCGGACTGGCGCCGGAACGTGAATCCCTTCAAGACGATGTTCGCGAATCCAGCCACGAACTTCGAGCGGGATCTACCCGGCAACTCGTTCTCCAATCCGGCGTACGTTGTGGACATCGAGAAAGCGGCCCTGATCCTCATCGTGGTCGCGCTTGGAGCGGCCGCCCTGCGCCGACGCGCGGACGAGGAGGACGACGAATGGACGGCCGCGCGCTTCGGTCTTGGCGTGCTGACGATGGCGGTCGTACTGGCCTTCGGCCTGCACGCCCTGAGTCCGCCCGTCTAGCGGCGCTTCGCGGGCGGAGCGGGGGCGGACTCGGCGGCGCGACAGGCGGCGGCGGCGCAATTGCGCAGGGCGGCGAGGCGCGCCGAGAGTCGCGCGAGGACCGCGGGGGCGAGCGAGGACGCGCGGTTCTCCATCTGGAAGGGATCCGCGACGAGGTCGTAGTACTCCTTCTCTCCCGTGGCGTACTCAATGTAGACGTCCTTCTCGGTGCGCGCGCCGACGTAGGAACGGACGCGGAAGGGCGACCCGCCGCCGAAGTGCTCGATGAGGATCGACTCGCGCCACGGCGTCGTCTCCGGCTTCACGGCGCGGAGGAGAGGCACGAGAGAACGCCCGTCGGACGCCTGGATCACCGACGCGGACGCACCCGCGAGGTCGAGGAGCGTCGGGGCCAGATCCACGAGTCCGGTGAGGCGGGAGACGACACGGCCCGCGGGCACGCCGGGTCCGGTGACGATCAAGGGAACGCGGATCGACTCCTCGTAGGGTGCGTACTTCTCGGAGGGAATCCGATGCTCGCCGCGCATCCAGCCGTTGTCGGAGGTGAGGAGGATGTAGGTCTTCGACCGCTCGCCGGTCTCGTCGAGCGTCTTAGTCAGCGACTCGATCGCGTCTTCGACGGCGAGCAGCGACTGACGCATCGCGCGGTAGGTGGCGTCGATCTCGCGATGATCCGCCGGGGTGAGCGGCTTCGCCTGCTCCTGCAGCGCCTTCGGCTTGTCTTTGAGATCGGCTTCGTCGTACGACGGCTTGCGGGGTGCTACGTCGCCCGGGAAGGCGTCCTTGTGCCGCTCCGCGGGCTCGGGGGGGACGTGCGGCGCGCTCAGCGAAAAGAGCGCGAAGAAGGGCTGATCGTCGCGAGCCTCGGAGGCGCGGATGAAGGCGTCGAGTTTCCCGCTCAGAAGATCCGTCTGATAGCCGCCGGTCGCGGCGTCATAGACGGTGAGCGCGCCGTTCTCGTTGAGCGTGAACCGGTTGTTGTGCGCCTCGCGATCGGAGAGCACGCCGCGAAAGTCGTCCCAGCCGGGCGGCACGAACGTCTCGGCGCGTCCGCTCGGAAAGTCGTTCAGGTACTTCCCGAAGATCCCGGTGCGATACCCGAGATCCTGGAGCCAGGGGCCGAGGTTCTTCGCGTCGTAGCCGCCCGCAAGCCACGGCGTGTAGCCGCCTTCGGGACCGTTGTTGTAATAGACCTTCGTGCGGTGCGCATATTGCCCGGTGAGGATCACCGCGCGCGCGGGGCCGCACAGCGGGGTGTTCGCCACGTTCGCGGTGAAGCGGGCGCCCCGGTCGCCCACGAGGGTGCGCAGGCGCGGCATGGTCTCCAGGATGTCCGCGTCCGCGTCGTCGAGGAGGACGACGATGAGATTCGGGCGCTCCTTCCCCGGCGCGGCCTTCGATGGCGAAGGCGGCTGGGCCCTGGCCCCCGCCGCGAGGAGCGCGACGATGAGGCCGAGGAAGAGCGACCGCGCGGAGCGACGCACCCGCGGGCTACTTCAGGTGCTTCGCGAGGAACGCCAGCACGTCCTTGCGCGATTCCTTCGCGAGGGGCGTGTCGATCCGATTGAAGTAGTGGCCGCCAGGAGCGTTGTCGTAGATCTTGTACTCGAACTTCTTGCCCGCGGCCTTGAGCGAGTCGATCAGGTGCTCGACCTCGAGCACGTTCACGTCCTCGTCGTTCGTGGTCGTGTGGATGAGAAGCGGCGTCTCGAGTTTGGACGCGTGGGCGTAGGGCGAGCGCTTCTTGTACTCCGCCACGTTCTGGTCGGCCGACTTGCCGATGAAGCCCTCGAAGATGGCGCGGTACCCGTCGTTCTTGTAGCCCATGCGCGCGATGAGATCGGCCACGGGGACGCCCGCGTAGGCGACCTGGTAGGCCTTGGGCCAGGTCAGGATGTTGAGCAGCGTGTGGTATCCGCCATGGCTCCAGCCGAGGATGCCGACCTTCTGCGGATCGACGGGGAGGTTCTCGACCGCCCAGTTGCGAGCGGCGTAGGTGTCGTCAATCTCGGCGCCGCCGTAGTCGATCTGGTCGTAGAAGCTGCCCCCGTATCCGGTGGAGCCGCGGTACTCGGGCGCCACGATCACGTAGCCCTCGTTGATGAGTTCGCGCGCCGCGCGCAGGTTCTGGAGGGTGTCGAAGCTGCTGTGGATGCCCTCGTGCACCATCACGATGAGGGGGGCCTTCTTGCCCTTGAGCGAATGGGGAACGAAGGTGTACGCGGACATGATGAGAGGGTTGCCATAACCCTGCCCCGTGGGGTTGCTCATGCGCGCAGGCTTGGGCGAGGTGAAACGCACCTTGTCGACGGCCGCGATGTCCTCCATCCGGGAGAACCACATCCAGTCGTCGATGTCCTTGCGGATGGAGTTGCCCTGGTGCATCTGCTGGGTCTGGAGCCGCCGGATCTCGGCCTGCAAGGAGGCGATCGTGGAGTCCTTGTCGTCGCCGCCGCCACGAGGAGGCTGGGCGAGGGCGGAGGTCGCCATCGCGAGGAGGGTCGCGAGCAGAAGGGCCGGGCGTCGATTCATGGGTGTCCTCTCGAGGCTTCGTTTTCCTGGAAACGGCGGAGCGACGATGTTAGCGAAGGAGCGCTATTTGATGCCGGCGCGGCGCAGGGCTTTCTCGCGCTCCTGCTCACGCGCAACGCGCTCGGCGTCCCACTTCATTCCTTCCGGAGTGTCGAGCCACCGCTTGAACTCCCGGTTGCGCTTCCAGCGCGCCACGGGATCGGTGGTCTCGAAGTTTGCGAGGAGACCAACAGAAGAGGGGCGAGCCCCGCGAAGGAGGGTGCCGATCCGGGTGACATCCGCGGGCAGATGGTCGAGGGAGGCGATGTGCCGCACGTTCTCGGCGGTGCGGAGGGACTTCTCCTGCCCCGGCGTCACGATGAGAAGGAACTTCCGCGAGGACGACACCACCGCCCACAGCTCGCAGTGCTCGACCACCGTGATTCGCAGGGTGAAGAGGATGTCGCGCTGGAGGCGCAAGGAGTCGTCGCACACCGCGATCTGCAGATCCGGAGCGTAGATCCGCTCGCGCGCGATGTGTTCGAGCAGCTCCTCCGTGGGCTGGGCGCGGCGGTAGGCGGGGACGATGGCTCCGAACAGGAAGAGTGCGGTGCCGAGCACCGCGACGGACGCGACCCCGACGACGACGCGGGGCGAGGGACGGATCGCGGCCGCAAGGGTCGCGACGGCGGAAAGGCCGAGGAACACGCGCAGCGCGAGCACCGTCGAGGCTTCCGGGGCGAAAGGGGCGGGCAGCATCGGGAAGAGGGCCGCGAGGCTCAGGAGGACCGCGGAGAGGAACGAGAAGAGACGCAGCGTCCTGGGCCGCGGTTCGCCGAGGGCAAGGTAACCCCCGATCACCAGACTCAATGGGGGCAGGAGCGGGAGCAGGTAGTAGTCGATCTTGCCGCGCGAGAGCGAGAGGGGAACAAGCATCAGCATCGCCCAGATGAAGACGATGCGCAGGATCTTCGGCGAGCCCCGGCGGAAGGCGAACCACACCGCGGGCAAAGCGAGCGCCGACCACGGCAGGCCCTCGACGGCATAGACCGCGAAGTAGTACCAGAAGGGCTGAGCCGCGTC
>Ga0075163_10004669_pt1 | contig 18344 bp, 14 predicted proteins | sample JI1023141ADNA_FD_71478 | JGI IMG/M metagenome (GOLD analysis project Ga0075163, IMG submission 71478) | Wastewater effluent complex algal communities from Wisconsin, to seasonally profile nutrient transformation and Carbon sequestration -... | ecosystem: Engineered > WWTP > Effluent > Algae...
GAGGGAAATAAAGAGGAAGCAGAAAAGCAATTTAGAGAATCTGCAAAAGAAGTTATCGACAAATTACGAATAATCGCCAAGGAATTAAGTTCAATATAGGAAATCTTTGATTCGATGAAACATCATTTTATTCCAAGATTTCTTTTAAAACAATGGCATAATAAGAATGGAAAACTGATTCGCTATTATAAAAATGAAAGGGGAGAAATCATCGGTGATAATGATCTAAAGACAGCCAGTAGTGTTGGCTACTCCACGAATATGTATACATTTAACGCAAATGCCTTTCCTTCAATAAAAAATATTCAAAGTTTTGAAACAAATTTCTTAAAGGCTTTAGACAATAAAGCAGCTTTAATTCACTCTAAGATTCTAAATGAAAAGAGTTTCGTATCGTTATCCGCTCATGAAAAAATAGAATGGGCGAACTTTATTCATTCATTAATTGTAAGAATACCGAAAGCAGTAAAGACGTTAAAAGAAGAAATATTAAAAATTGGATCAGAATATCTTACATCATTATTGGACATTAAAGGTACTAATGAATTTAGTATCAAAGAAATTGGAGATGCTTTTCTAACAGGGCCAATGTTTAAAAATGAAAGTCTTGGATTATTAAAACGAATAATTAAAGACAAAAATTGGAGCGATAACTTTTGTTTCAAGATGAATTGGAAATTGTTTGTTTTACCAGAAGAAATATCATTCTTTATAACAAGTGACAATCCTATTTTAATAAAGGAGAATAGCAATTTTTCATTAATAATAACTTCCTTAAACCCCAGATTACTTTTTATTTCATATAGTAAGTCATTAGAGTTGGAAGACGAACTTATAAAGAGTATTATAATAAAATACAACCTATGGGTTATTCAGCAAAGTGATTGTTTTGTTTATTCTCAATCTATTTTAAATAATGATTTTTATTTTAAATTTAAAGAAGCTATGATGAATAGCTTACGACCATTAACCGATCAGGAATTGAAGAACTTCTAATATTCTTCTTTTTCTTCATTATCCAATGATTTATTTAATATCCTGATTTCACTCATAGGAATGCATTCTATTAGTTAACGCTTTAACGTCCTAGATATTAAATAAAGAAGGTAACAAAGAGTAGCCAGAAAGCAAAAAAACATAAAATAAATACCGTATAACGCAAATTCTTTTTCGTGCGGTGTCATTTTATACTTCTCCCATTTTCGTACATATATTAAAATATTTGATAGACAATAGAATCAAGACTATATCTGAAAGTATACTGAGTAAAATCCCAAACATAATTATTATAAAATTTGAATCAGATATATAGAGCACTACTGTTCCGAATGTTGTGATGAAGATGACCGAAAATACTAACTGTAGTAAGTAAAGTAAATGCTTCGCTGTTCCTTTTAATTCATCCAATCTATTCATTTTCTATTTCCTATAAATTAATTCTAAGAATAATATCTCTTTGCCTTACTTTTATTATGATTAGAAATAGAGTATAGACTTAGGTACTTATGTAAAGGAAAAGTCAGAACTCCAAAAGAGTTTTTTGATAACTACCTTAATTATTTATGCATTAACATTTATTCCTTTTATTTGTTAGTTGAGAAATTTATCTAGTCTCATATCTCCATTTTGTCCTATGACAGATGTAAAATAGAAAAATGAATCAATTCATTTACATCTTCTTTATTTTACTAATAGTTATCACTTCGCTAGAGGTAGAGGGTAAGGATTATCATTATGGAAGTATCTATCTTCCAATTCATAATAAGACTAGTTTTTTAGAAAAAGAGTCAGAACGGGAAAAAGCAGGTAAACGTAATAGTGTCTTACAAGCATTGTTACTCTATTGCATAGAGAAAAAGATAATCTTGGACCCAGCATTAGAGGAAATTGTTATTCTAGAATGGTATCCTGCGCTTGTAAATGAATATACGGAATCGCAAATAAAGGAAGTGGAATTTAAAAAAGACCCTCACTATCATTCATGGGGATATACCTTGCGCTACTTTGAATATTCGGGATCGTTCAATAGATATCAATTTGAAGTATTATTGAACCCGTATTTGATAGTCATTGACAATCAAAATTATTATCTACTCAAATCAGCTAACAAAGATAAGGCTCTCCTTCGCACTAAATTATTATTAGCCGCATTCAAATCCTGTCATTCTGCGTATCATTATACTAGCAATAGTTTTTTATTTGAGCATTGTTTTGATCCCTATTTTCAGAAATCAGCTTTTCTTTATTCTTATAAGTATGCTAGTTATACGAATGAGTTAATGCAATTTAGAAAACAAGCTATTGATTATCATAAATGGTATCAAAATGAATCCTATCAGAAATTCTATAAGAATTATCCAGTCCAGGAAGGAGAGAGGAAACCTTACCCTGTGTATGTAGAAGAAGAGAAAAAAGAAACAACGATTAAAGGCAAAAAGAATTCATCCGAAACAAGCGATCTCATTAAAGGGTATATGATGTATAGAATGTTTAGTAACAATAGAAAATCGCGTAAATAAGTATTGGTTAGTTACAGACGGAAAGGATAATCACTATTTCTTCTTTAAAATTTTGTTTACCTCTGTAACCAGTGAATAAGTAATATAGCCAAACGAAGCGCCAGCGCTCAAGATCATAAAACAAATACCATATAACGCAATTTCTTTTTCTTGTGGTGTCATTTTATAAGTCTCCTATTTCGTTGATAGCATTCATATTCTTTGAAAACAAAAATATGAAAATTACATCCAATATAATACTAAGAAAAATCCCGACCATTATAAATTCAAAGTTTGAGTTATTTCTATAGAGACCTATTGAGCCAAATATTATTGCAACATTAGCTATGGCTACTAATTTTATTAATCTTAATAAATGTTTCGATAAACCTTTTAATTCATCTAATCTATTCATTTTTTTCCTTCTCAAATTATATATTGAGACTAACGCCTCTTTGCCTTACTTCTTACCGATTAGAATTAGAGTATAGACTCAGTTACTTTTGTAAAGCAAAAACAAAAACAAGAGATCTCATTAAAGGGCGTATGACGTATAAATTCCTTTTTATCGAATCAATCGCTTTACTTTTATAGATACAGACTGAGAGCCCACATTATTAGGAAGGTCGTTGTCGTTTATTCTACACTCAATTACGCCCTTACCATTTAACTCCCAAAGTCCTACTGTCATGATTGAATTTTGCGTTGTATTTAGTCTACACAGCAAAGCTCCATGATTAAAATTCTTATAAATTCGATAATCACCCCAACCTGATGGATTCTTCTCTGTTCCAAATGCATCCAATCTTACTACATTGTCACTAGTCATACTCCATTGTCCTTCTGCTTCAATAATAATTTCAGAGGCTCCATCGATTAGCCCATTGATTGGTTGCCAGCCTTCATTTGCTAAGATTTGACCTTTCATAATATCATTCACATCTGGAAAGTCGCTATATAGCTCAACTGTATATTCTGTTAATGGAAGTGTAGTAGTGCCAACAGAAACTATCTTACCGTCTAACGCTCCGACTAGCCGAGCATCAATTCTTATTGACTCTTCTCGTTTTTGTAAAGTGCCTAGAAGAATATAATCAGCACCACTAAGTTTTAAGTTTTTATTACTTTCTTCTGTTAAACCTATTTTATCATAATAGACTTCATTTAGTAAACCATCAATTCTTTGTCGCTCCAATAAATCAAATTTATCTGGTTGAAACATTTCATTCTGTAAAGAGTTTGCATATAAAACTCCTATCTTTGGGATTACAGAATGATACTTTGCATTCGGCTTAATTAAATCTGTCCTTGCAAAGGATGCTATTGCAATTGTTTTCTTTTCTTTGATTTTATAATTTTTAAGAATTTGTATTTTAAGACTTTGTGCAGATTCATCTATAATAGCGTCTCCAGAAAGAGTCTTTGAGTTCTTTAAGAAACATCCGAGTAAGAACATGGAAATAAGAATCAGTGATTTCATTAGTTAGCCTCATTAAAATAGTTCTGATTTATCAAGTGGCTAACCAAGATTTGTCACAGAAATGTATTTCGACAAATCTTGGTTAGTGATTTTAGGAAAATTAGATTGTAGAAGATTTTGCAGCTACAACGTTATTAATAAATTCCTGAGCTAGCTTACTGTCATTGCCGGAAACAGCTACAGAAATAATAGAACTACCAGCTCTAAATCGCAATGCTTGTCTTCTTAAAAGAAAGAAAAGTAAGATTGCAACTAAACCCATAACAGAAATAGTTCCTGCGATCATTCCATTATTATCTGTATCCTTAATATAAATAACAATACTTGATAAAAGAAAAAGGACGCCTAAAATTAAATAGAAAGGATTGCTTAGCAATTGAAATTCACAGGAGTCAAGATTCTTAAGGTAAAGATTTTCAATTGTTCCTCTTTTGGTAGTTTTGTATAAACGAAAGTTAGTTAAGTCAATTCCCATATAAGACGAGATTAGATTTTCACCTTTAGCCAGTAAAATAGGTATACTTTTAGATAACATTTTATTCTCCTTTGATTGTCGTTTTAATTTAGTATTTTTGCAAGAGTAAAGATAGGATAAACTAAAGCAACTAAAATTCCTACTAGTTATAATGAAATTATAAGGAAAACAAGTAATGCTAATTTTTATTTCTAAATAACCCTACTTGCTAATTTATAACCAGAACCCCACCAGAGTCTTAAAGGAGCAATGGCGAAGTGTTAATGCTATAATGCCTGAGCTGCGGGCTTTCTTTTCTTTCTTGCTTACTTCTTTCTTTTCTTTCCCAAGAAAGAAAAGAAAGAAGTAAGAAGAGATATCCCCCCACTGGAAGTGGAATAAAGGAAAATCCCCACGCTGGGAAGCGGTAAGAGAAAAGAATCCCACTCTGGACAGAGAAAGAAAAGAGAATCTCAAAAGTGTAACTTTTGAAAGAAAGTCTACCAACGACGAAGCGTTAGGGATACGCAGGGGAAGTCGCATCCTTACGCGACCGAAGCGAATAGCGAAGCCCGTAGAAGCCCGACGCTCTAGTCGGACAAAGGAAAGCAAATCCTGCACAGGATAAGACAACGTGTAACGAGTAGCGTAACGCCCAATTATCTAGTTACAATGTAAAAATGCAACCACCGGAGAATACCGATAAAAAATTTCGGAAATAAACCTGCTTTCTTCTCTCCGTGCCTCTTTGCCTCAGGCCCTAACTTTCCGACAATTTAACCAATGGAATCTAGCTTCAAACCAAAGCCAATACTCAACCGAAATGAGTTAAAACAAATTAAGCAATCTAGAACTCGGGTTGAAGGCAAAAAGGTAATCACGGATGATGTAAGAAAATTAAAGTCCTTAAAAGTAACACCGGACTTAGCGCCCGATGAGCAGATAAACTATTACAAAGAGCCGATTTGGATTGAATACTATATTCCAAAAGAATCAAGATTTGCTTTAGAGACCAAGTATCTTTTTATTCTACTCATTCCCCCAACTCCAAGACCTACCGATCAAATTTTGATTCAAGCCCAAAAAGAAGATACATTTATTAACTTGCTTACTCTTGCCAATTCAAAAGAGTCTTATGCAAATGTAATTAAAAAGTCCTATATCAACAGTCTTTCCATTCTAGAAACGATTTCGGATAATTTAGAGCAGTATGAAGAATCTAAAAATGCAGAATTTCTTAAAATTCCCGTTTACCTGACTGAGACATTGATGCTAACAGAGCCAACATTAGCGACTCTCGAAGTATTGGGTGAATATTCTGTGCATAATTTAATCTGGCTAATCAAGAAACTAAATCGAGGGGGAGTTACTTTTTCATTAGAAGATAGAACTATTTCGTTATTAATAAAACGGCGCAATGAATTTTTCGAGGAAAAGGATTATCCGGTAGATGATGATTTTGAATTATTATCAGCTTTATTCTTTGAGCAAGCATACCCTCACCGAGGTGCTGAAGAGTTAGATGCTCAGGACTTTTTATTAGATTAATCCAAGAATCCGAAACTTAGAACCGAGTAAATTTTTTTCAATTTAATAATTCTTTAGTTGATTTTTAAAATGCGTGTGCAATAATCTGCCTCTGTCTTTTTATGCATAAGGCTTTTGGAGAAATAAATGACTTTTTTTCATTCTGTGTATGACTCAATCTATTTTAACTATCTCTCATTTGGCACGCTGCTAAGCTTTATTTTCACTTTTCTTTTAGGAATTTATTTAGTCACCTTACCTGGAAAATCAAAGAGCACTTTGCATCTTGGAATAGGTTTTTTCTTCATGGGCTTATTCAATTTATCCTATGTAATGGCAGCAATGATTTACCAACCATTTGCCGCATTCCATAGATGGGCTTCTGTTGGGTTCATCCTTCCTGCATTAATTCACTTAACGCAATGGATTTTTTATTTTCCGGAAGAAACATATCCCAAATTCAGAAAAGGGCTTCAATACACTCAGTATTTTATAGCATTTATTATGGAATGTGTTTTTATTTATGTTAGCTTACACTCTAACACAAAATTTCATTTTACCGGTCACTACTGGGACTTTGATGCAGAGTGGGTTAGTAAAATTGTTGGAATCGTAATCTTCTGTTATTTACTTCTCTTTCCAATTGCCGGTTATTGGAAAACATATATAATTAAGACGCCTGATCGCTGGTCTATATTTATGATTACGACCTCGTTCATGGTTGCCTCTATCGTTCCTGCATTTATGAATATTTTAAGTAGAGATGGAGTTCTAGATAGAGGAATTTATCTTACTTCATTTGTATTATTCACAGTATTTGGCTTTTTCTTTGTAGTAATTATTTTTATCAATCAAACAAAAGACAGAACTACATTCATGGCAAAGATTGTCGGGGTAACAATGGTTACCTTCTTATTACTAATGCAGGGTATGAGTTTTGTTACAATGCGAGATAAAGAAGTTGAATATGACAATATCCGTGTAGAAAATATCGAACGATATTTAGAAGGCGGTCACCGTCATGCAGACATGCAGTATATTTTAGAATTATCAAAAGAGACTGCTGAGATAAATAAAATTGACTATGAAGATTCAGATAACCTCGATTTACCTCTAATTCGAGAAGACTTTTTGAATAGCATTGTCTTCGAAGAAATAAAAGAATTACCTGTAGAAAATTTTCAAGGTAATTTAAAAACACTACTTTCTACTACTCACGAAGAATTTAGCGGCTATAAGAATTCAATTTTAGAATTCGTCGAAGAGCATAAAGACTTAAGCAATGAAGAAATGAAAGCCCAATTGTTTCCTTTTTTTGAAAAATTAAACAAGTCTGCATTTATTGGAATAACAAAATTAGATACTTTTTCAGAAAAAGATTTTTGCAACGAAACAGTTAAGTATTTAAATAAAAACAAAGAATTGGTTAGCTTTAGAGATGTAATCTTTGTCCATTTACAAGACTGTAACTGGAATAGAACCTATTTAGAGCCAAGCAAACTAAAAAAGGAAATCTATAAATATCTACGCTATTTTAAACCTTCTCTAACCAGGCATTACAGAAAAAGTCTTGATGGCGGCAAACACTACGTATCCTACATAAAATATAATTCCGTAAAAAAAACTGTTTCTGAAGTTGGCTTCTCTTATGTAAGTTATCGTAGCTATATGCATCCTGCAGCAAAGTCACAAATCATTATTTTATTTGTTGTATTAATAATTATCTTAGGAGCGTTTCCTCTATTCTTCAAAGGAAGCTTAATGAATCCACTCATGAGCTTACTCCGCGGTGTGGCTAAAGTCAACTCTGGAAATTTAGATGTTGTTGTTCCCGTAAAAGTGCAAGACGAAATAGGATTTTTATCGCAGTCTTTCAACTCTATGGTTGATTCTATTAAGCAAGCCCGAAAAGAATTGCAAGACTATGCGGACAACCTCGAAGAAAAAGTAAAAGAGCGAACCAAAGAAGTGCAAGAGAAAATGGAAGAGGTTCAAAAGTTAAAGATTCAACAAGACGGGGATTACTTCTTAACTTCTCTTCTTGCAAAACCACTTTTCTTTAATGCAAACAAATCTAAATTAGTCACAACCGATTTTATCATTCACCAGAAAAAGCGATTTGAGTTTAGAAACAAAGTTGCTGATCTTGGAGGAGACATTTGTATCACTGGAAATTTAAAATTTGGAACTCCAGAAAATTTCAGACGCTATACGATGGCTATGAATGGTGATGCAATGGGTAAGTCCATGCAAGGAGCTGGAGGTTCTCTTGTGATGGGTGTCGTTATGAATTCTATTATGGCAAGGTCTGCTGCAAACAAAAGAATTCTTGAACTTACTCCAGAGCAGTGGCTAACAGACGTTTATCATGAAGTCAATTCAGTTTTCAAGTCTTTCAACGGAACAATGGTATTATCCGCTACGGTAGTAATGATTGATGATGAATCCGGTGAAATGCTATACTGGAATGCAGAGCATCCTTTTACAATTCTATACAGAGACGAAAAAGCAAATTTCATAGAAGATGGACTCAAACTAAGAAAACTCGGTCTTGATTCAGAATATGAATTTGCAGTCTACAAGTTTCAACTTGTTCCAGGAGATATAATCATATTAGCCTCTGATGGTCGCGACGATATAGACTTAACCCCCAATGAACCGGTTCGAACCATTAACGATGACGAGTATATGATTTTATCAATCGTCGATGAAGCTAAATGTTCAATTAGTGAAATTGAAAGAATCCTTCATACAAAAGGAGAACTAACTGACGATTTATCTATTTTGAGAATTGACTACAAGGCAAATGTCCAGGAAGAACAACAGAGCTCTTACACAATAGCACCTTCGTTTGAAGATAAAGAAATTAGTAACCAGATCAATGTTAACGAAATCTATCTACAAAGTAAAAAACTTTACCAGACGGGTGATATCGAGAAAGCAATTGATCTATTAGCAAATGCTTATGCAGTAGAACAAAATAATCAAAAATTAAATAAGTTACTCGGTCTCTTAAGTCTAAAAGGAAAAGATTATGATACAGCAATAAAAGTATTAAGTCAATATTTAAGTCAGGATCCAGACACAGACGAAATTTGGTATTATCTTTCCATAGCTCAAAAGAAAATGGGCAATTATCTATCTTCTTTGGAAGCGGCTAAGAAAGTCTATGAGCTTCAACCGAACAACGTCAATAATTTGGTAAATTTATCCGATTTATATCGTCTGAACGGTAACTACATAGAAGCAAGGGCGTTTTCTGAAAAGGTAATCGCTATCGATTCAGAAAATAAAAATGCAAAAAAACTTTTGAATGTTCTAAATAGTATGAATAATTAATTTTGTTAAAATTATGAGGAAAACGAATCAATGACCTGGTTAAATATTTCTTACCATGCGGTAGGTGTCTTTATAGCTTTTGTTATCCAATGCATCCTTAGCTTATTTCTATTAACACAGAAAAATAAAACAGCCCCGACCTGGGGTCTCTGGGGAATGTTTACAGGCTTTGCGGTGATGCTCTTCGGATATTTTATGGCTTACTCGGTAAACGATTCATGGGGAGCATATCATAGGTACTTAACTCTTTTTGTGGTATTTGGAGATTTCGGATTAATTGTATTTTCTTATTTTTATCCTAAATTAGACAATCCCAAAGAGGCTAAGATTGTTATTCCGCTATGGTTTGTGATTCTTTTGCTTACTTATTTAGAGTTTATTTTTACTACGCAAAGAATGGAAAAAGTTTTTAACTTCACTGCTCATTTTTATACGTTCGATTATGGAGCGAGATCAGCGGTTATCATTTTATTTTCTCAAATCTGGCCTATTTCAGTTTTAATTAGAAAAACAATTTCCTATTCTGATTATAATGGAATCTTTTCTCTTTGGTTAAAAAAACCAGAAAAGTTTTTTATTTATCCCCGCTACTACTTTGCAAAGTTTGTAGTTGGCTGGATTAAATTTATCAATCCTAAAGGAAAAATAGCAACCGCAGTAAAGAGTTTTGTAAAAACCTTTCTCCTTCTACTTGTAATTGCAGTTGCAAATCTTTTAAATAAATCTGGAATCCTTTCCTATGATTTATATGCTCTCATATATGCTAACATGACACTCGTAATATGCTTTTCTATCATTATAATCTATATCAACAATTCGCCAGAGCCAACAACTTTTATGGTAAAGCTAGTTGGTGTTAGCCTCGTTACTGTTTTGCTTGTTCTAGGTTTTGTGGGTAATTTAACATTATCCTTAAGTGAAGAAGACTATGACAACCAAAAAAGAGCACAGGTAATTGGTTCCAAGCATTCTATCCTGGAAAGAAAATACGATGATCTCCCGGAAGAAGTGGAATATATCATACTAAAGCCCGCATTGGCAGATGTATTTGATAAAAGCTTTAAAATTGAATTCATTAAAAAGCCAGATATCCTAACAGCAGAAAGTATCAATAAAGGTGCAGACAGATTTAAAGAAATTACTATCAAAGAAACTCTCACCAAGTTAATGAAAGAGAATAAACGGGATATTAATAAAGACAAGCCTACAGATGAAGAAATGGAAGAAGCTCTTGCAAGGTTCAAAAAAACACGTCAATATGAAAACATAGCAAATCAAAACCTTGTAGATGAAAATAATCCTAAAATGAATCGCCTATATAGAGATGCAGGAACTCTTTACACTCATTTTGATTTTGTAAAAGACAATGTAAAATATGAAATTGGATTTTCATATAATGAATATAGACTTCACACACATAAAACTGCCGTGAAGCTAATTTATATTATCTTAATTACTACTCTAATAATACTACTCGCTTTCCCAAAATTCTTTCATTCAAGTCTTGTAAAACCACTGAACAATTTACTCGGTGGAGTAACAAAAGTAAATGAAGGAAACCTGGACATAGAAGTTCCAATTAAAGTGCAAGATGAAATTGGATACTTATCGGGTTCTTTTAATTCCATGGTCGCATCTATTAAGCAAGCTCGTCGCGAATTGCAAGATTATGCCGAAAACCTCGAAGAAAAAGTTAAAGAGCGAACCAAAGAAGTGCAAGAAAAAATGGAAGAAGTTCAAAAACTTAAAATCCAACAGGATGGAGATTATTTCCTAACTTCCCTTTTGGCAAAACCTCTCTTCTTTAATGCAAACAGAGGCAAAGACGTAAAAACAGAATTTATCATTCATCAAAAAAAGAAATTTGAGTTTAGAAACAAGTCGGCTGATCTGGGTGGAGATATTTGTATCACTGGAAATTTAAAATTTGGAACTCCGGATAATTACAAACGATTCACAATGGCAATGAACGGTGATGCAATGGGAAAATCCATGCAAGGTGCCGGTGGCTCTTTGGTAATGGGAGTTGTAATCAATGCAATCATGTCAAGGTCTGCTTCCAATAAAAAAGTTTTAAACACTACTCCAGAGCAGTGGCTAACAGATCTTTACTACGAAGTGGATGCAGTCTTTAAATCTTTCAACGGAACGATGGTCATCTCTGCGACTATCGTATTAGTTGATGATAAATCGGGAGAAATGTATTACTTTAACGCAGAGCATCCTGCTACAATTCTATTTAGAGATGCCTGTGCAAGTTTTATCGAACAAGAATTACTTCTTCGTAAATTCGGACAAGAGTCGGAATATGAGTTTCAAGTATATCGATTCCAACTTATGCCAGGAGATGTAATTATTTTGGGTTCAGATGGAAGGGATGACATTGATTTAACTCCAAATGAACCGGTGCGAACTATTAACGAAGATGAAACAGCAATCCTTGGTATTGTGGAAGAGGCAAAGGGCGATATTCACGAAATCGAAAGTATGCTTAAGAATCGAGGAGCGATTACGGATGATTTGTCGTTCTTACGAATTGAATATCAACCAATTGAATCAGAAGAAGATGGACAACGATACAATTCCGATCCAATTAGTTCAAAAATTGAAGCGCAGGAAATTGAAATCAAAGAAGACGCGGATTTACAAATTGATGTAGCAGAAGTTTATCAACAAAGTAAACGTTTATATCAAGAAGGTCATGTAAACAAAGCTTTAGAAGTATTAATGAATGCTTATACTGTAGAACAAAACAATCAAAAATTAAATAAACTTCTCGGATTAATTAGTTTCAAAGGCAAGGACTATGCTACCGCCGTTGATGTATTAAGTCGTTATTTACAAATGGACCCGGATACAGAAGAAATGTGGTATTATCTTTCCTTATCACAAAAGAAGATGGGAAACTATTTAGCTTCTCTTGAGGCATCCAAAAAAGTTTACGAGCTTCATCCGGATAATATCAATAACCTAGTAAACCTTTCTGATCTATATAGATTAACCGGACATTTTGCTGAAGCAAGACAATACTCAGAAAAAGCTTTATCCTTAGAGCCCGAAAATCAGAATGCAAAAAAGATTCTTAACTTCTTAGGTAATATATAATTAGCTCTAATCGATTTAAGAATATGAAAGTGATTCAAATGCATGCAGCAGCAAGCCCACCGCTAGGTGAACAGCCTCTAGTCCAGCACGGTAGTGCTAGACTAAAAGTGTAAAAGCGGTGTTAGTCGATAAAGATTGTGGAATCCAACTTCAAACTGTTGATTCCACAAACACCTATTCAAAAAAAAAAGAAGTTCCCTTAGGCTACTGGGTATTAGCCGAAGAACAAACAGCGGGTCGTGGTAGACACGGAAGACAATGGCTATCACAGGGAGAGGAAAAGATTTTCTTCTCCTGTAAGTTTACACTGCAAGCGGCTACTTTCTCTTTGCCCCTACTCTCTCTATTCGTCGGAAGTGCAGTATTAAAAACATTACAAGATCAATTTCCAATTAAAAAATCTCAACTAGCATTAAAATGGCCAAATGATATTTACTTAGAAGATAAAAAAGTATCAGGAATTCTCATAGAATCCGAATATATGGATACTAGGTCCATTTTTATCGCTGGTGTTGGAATCAATATATACGGCAAGGACAAACTTTCTACTAGTGATTATCTAAGCGAAACCGCACTAGGGAAAGAATTTAGAATGCGAATTATTTACTCGCTCATTTCTCATTTAAACGAAATGGAAAGGATACTCCAAAACACTAATTCAATTCAAACAGAACTGGATTGGATATACCAAAACTCAACTCTACGGAATAAAAAGATTGAAACTACTCAAAATGGAGAAAAATTCTGTGGAATTGTAATTGGATACGATAGAAATGGTTTCTTAATTGTTAAAAAGGATGATGGAGTTACGGTTTCTATTATAGATACAGGACCGGATTTCAGGGTAGTTTAATTATGGCGAAAGATATGTTACTCGTTATAGATGTTGGAAATACAAACACCGTTTTCGGGGTATTTTACAATGGGGAAGAAGAGCCTAAGTTTCACAAAAGGACTGTTACCCGCAGAGACAGAACCTCGGACGAGTTGGGTGTATTTCTAAAAGGTTTTTTTAAAGAGGAAAACATTGACTCAAGCTTTATAAGCCATGCAATTTATTCCAGTGTGGTTCCTGGATTTAATCCAATCGTATCGCGAATGCTAGAAGACTGGTTTAAAGTTGATCCAATCAATGTAACGGTTAATGTAAATTTACCGTTCACTATCACCTATCCACGTCCCTTTGAAATTGGTGCAGATAGACTTGTAAATGCCGCCGCTGTAGTCAAACTTTACGGCGGAAAAAACATCATCATTGATATGGGAACTGCCACAACGTTTTGCGTGGTAAATGAAAAAAATGAATACATCGGTGGACTCATTGCTCCCGGGCTAAAGATCGCAATGGATTCTCTTATTCGAAACACTGCTCAGCTTCCGCCTATCGTATTTCAAACTCCTAAAAAAGTTCTAGGTGATTCTACGATCGAATCCTTACAATCCGGGTTTTATTATGGCTGGGTCGGGTTACTCGAAGGAATCATAAAAGAAATAAAATATGAATACGGCGAAGACTATAAGGTCATCGGAACAGGTGGGTTAATCACAACTATCCACAACTCCCGAAAAGGCTTACTCGATACAGTTGACCCTCTGCTAACTCTAAAAGGTCTAAAAATATTGTTTGAAATGAATCGGTAATCAAGAAGGCTTCTGCAAAGTAGCCTGCATAGTTGTTTCTTTGTTTTCTGCGCGACGCATTTTAACATCAACTTCTAAAGATTGCCTTCCCGAGCCTTTGAATGTTCCTCTCACAGGAGAGACATCGTGAAAGTCACGACCGATAGCAACACGCATATGTTTTTCTGAGGATATCATGTTGTTAGTCGGATCGACTCCAAACCAGGAAAACTCAGGTATATAAACATCTAACCAGGCATGACTTTGCTCGGCTCCGACCATCTCTGGAAGTTTTGAATTTGGATCATAGCTTTCAATATATCCACTAACGTATCTTGCAGCAACCCCAACACTCCTGAGTGCAGCAATCATTGTATGAGCAAAGTCCTGGCATACGCCCATTTTTTTCTGAATGACTTCGTCTATTGGTGTATTAATATTAGTAGAGCCTGATTTATACTTAAATTGTTTTGTGAAAACTTCATTTAAATCCATAACTGCTTCAGCAAGCCTTCTTTCTGGATCTAAAATCTTTTTTGCAAAGTTACGAACTTCTTGTGTGATAGGAACAAAAGAAGATGTATTTATATAATCATAAAATTCTAACTGGTATCGATCAAACCAATCTCTTGCATCCTTAATTTTCATAAGAGAATTTAAGGGTTCATGAGAAGGGGCAAACAGTGTTACATCGCTCTTAGAAATAATTTCCAGGTAACTATGACGAAAGGGAACCGAGAACTCATGAACTAAATTTCCAAAATAATCACGGTGTGAAAAAGTAGGAACATCGGGATTAATCTCTAACCAATGAGCATTCACACTCTGGCATAATGTTTCGAGTGGAGAAATTTTAATCTGCGAATAAGACTCTGAAGCCTCATAATCATAAGAATATTTAGTTTTGTGAATGATTGTATATCTCTGGGTCATTGTTGCACCGTAAATGGAGTTGGAGAAGATATATTACTATACCTATCCATAATTTTATTTCCCAGAAGTTCAATTCCGGCTTTTAAATGAGCTGCCCAATATCCAGGCTTTACTTCATCCTTTGCATATAAAAAATGCTCTTGCTTTTTGATTTTTTTCTGTGATTCAATGGACGGCTTACTCAGATTATCCTTTAAATCAAAAGAAAAGGCACGACTGATTAAGATATCACAAATATATTCGGGAGTTTCTTCTTCTGGAATTGTAAGAATAGAATCATTTCCTATTGTATTTAAAATTGTTTTTATTTTATCGAGAGAATTTACCAATGAGTTATTAAATCCTTTATCAGTAATCATCATCTTATAAGCAAGATAAGGATCAAATATAGATTGATAATTCCACTGGTAAGCCTCGTAGGAGTTTAGAATTTTCAAAATCACAATGATGAAAGGTTGCAGGTTTGGAACCTCTGCCTCACTCTGAGTTGCCTTTACTAAGAACTGTAAAGTAGATTTAATCACAGTCACAATATAACTACAATGCTCGATATAACGACCGAGTTGAATAAATTGTAAAATATCCTGTCTTGAAAAAGTATCAAGAGAAGCTCCATAAAAAGATTGTGAGTAGTGGACAACACCAACTAGCCACTCAGAGAGATCATCAACGCTGATATTTTGATTACTACTATTTTCACTTCCAGGAAGTTCAGATAAATACTCAAGTAATTTCTTAAGGGAAACCCACATATCATTGGACAAGTAGTTTTGAATCTCACGCGCATTATTCATCGCATAATTCATATTAGACCGAACAGAATATGGATTCTTACTATCAGCAACTGCATGTTTAAAGAAACTAACATGCCATGGCTCTGTAGACTTAAAAAGCTTTTTAACCGGAGAGCCTGTTAAGCGAGAGAGTGTTTTGATTAAACTAGTATAAGACGGATCATCACTACCAAGTAAAATATCAATCTCAGAAGAATAAGCAACCTGCAAAACATTTGCAGTTGTAAATCCACGGTTAATATAACGACCTAACCAAAAAAGACTTTCAGCCACACGACTTAGAATTAAACTTTTAGAAATTCGATTGGGAAAAAGAATTTCATTTCTCTTGTGAACAACTTCATTTTTCCCGATGACCCAGGTGTCTTTACTTCCACCACCCATGGCATTGCAGACCATTAGGGAAGATTCTTCTTTGGATACACGAGTCAGTGCACAATTACTCAAATAAAAGGAATGACCTAAAAAAGAATAAAAGCGAGTTTCCACATAACGTTCTTTGAATCCACTTTCGGGTGTAAATACTCGCGACTTTGAAAGAGGAATTAATTCCTGTGCAATATATTCAAATGGATTCTTTAAAACTTTTTGTTTCATTTCTTCGATTTGAGATTTGGAAGATTCTCTTCCGATTAATATGCCGAAACCGCCGGTTCCCTGCTTGGGCTTAATAACATAATGCTCAATATTTGCAAAGACATGATTCACATACTTTTCTTCGAAGAGTAAAGAAGTAGGAACTGATTTTAAAATAGGCTCTTCCGAAAGATAAAAGCGAATGATCTCATCACTAAAAGGAAGTAAACATTTAGAGCTGGCAACTCCACTTCCAATCGCATTGGCAACAGTAACATTGCCATAGCGAACACAAGAAAAAAGTCCCGGCACTCCAAGAACGCTGTCCTGATAAAAACTAACCGGGTCAATATAATAATCTTGAATACGACGATAAATTACGTCTACTCGTGATAAGCCGTAAACAGTCTTCATAAAGACATGATTGTCTTTTACAATTAAGTCTTTTGGAAGAACGAGCGGTATACCCATCTTACTCGCTAAAAGTTCATGCTCGCTATAGGCTTCATTGTAAATACCGGGAGAAAGTAAAACAACCATCGGGTTATTGTCTTGCTTGGGAGCACATTCTTTTAAGATGCTGAGCATAACAGGCGTTGTATCCCAAATCTGTTTGATAGAAGCTTTCTCAAATATATTCGGGAATTGTTGACGCAATACCTGACGGTTCGTCATGGCATAACTAATTCCACTCGGAATTGTAACGTTATCATCTATAATTTGAAAACTACCATCGGAGGTTCGAGCAATATCAAAAGCACCAATATGCAAATAAATATCATGCGGAACTTTTACACCCTGACAATCACGCAAGTAATTCGGATCACCTAGAATAATTTCTTTTGGGATAATTTTATTGATTAAAATTTTTCTATCAGAATAGATATCGAGTAGAAATTTATTTAGAGCGAGTAATCGTTGTTTAACTCCTTTTTCTACAAGGGCAAACTCTGATTCATTAATGATATGCGGGATTAAATCAAGATACCAGGGACGCTCTACATAATTTCCCTTACGACTTTCTCCAAACGTAATTCCCTGTTCTTTTAAAACAAATTCTATCCTTTTATTAATAGACCTAAGCCTATCAACACTTTGCGATTCAAGCATGGGAAGTATTTCCGAATATTCCGGTCGATACTTCGATTGAGAATCTTTTTGTTTTACTTCACTAAAAGATTCTTTCGATTTGGAATTTAAAGATAAAGAATTAGTTTGCTCAAGATTCATTTGAAAATTCATTTAATAGTAATTGGATTATGGTTAAGAGTCGTAGTTCTTCCAAGCGTATACGATTGAGATATCGCTTCAAAAATATAATACTTTGCAAGACTTATTGCTTCAATCAAAGTCATGCCTTTCGCCAAATTAGCTGCAATAGCAGCCGAATAAGTGCATCCTGTTCCATGAGGATTAAAATCTCTAATATATCTAGAACTAAGTGGATACATAGTTTTACCATCATAAAAAATATCGACCGCATAATCCGGATTATCCAGGTGACCACCTTTTAACAAAACAGGAATCCCGTATAAATCAAAAAGCTTTCTTGTTCCCTTCTCCATATCTTTTTCAGAAGAAATTTTTTCGTTAATTAAAATACTTGCTTCATCCAAATTTGGAGTAAAGACAGAAGAAATTGGGATAAGCTTTTTTTTCATAGATTCAATTGCATCATCTTTTAAAAGCTTCGCACCACTTGTAGCAACCATAACAGGATCAACTACGATTTTATATTCTTTTTCTTTTAAAAAATCAGAAACAGTATCAATTATTTCCCTTGAAAAAAGCATTCCAGTTTTTATAGCGGCTACCGGGAAGTAACCGGTCACTGCGGTCAATTGCTTTTCTACCATCTCAGTGGTTATTTCTTGTATGCCACTGACACCGCCGGGATTTTGTGCGGTGATGCAAGTGAGAACAGACGTTCCAAAAACAGAATGAGTCAGAAACGTTTTTAAATCAGCTTGAATTCCAGCGCCCCCACCAGAATCAGAGCCTGCGATTGTTAATGCAAT
>Ga0075163_10004673_pt1 | contig 18334 bp, 16 predicted proteins | sample JI1023141ADNA_FD_71478 | JGI IMG/M metagenome (GOLD analysis project Ga0075163, IMG submission 71478) | Wastewater effluent complex algal communities from Wisconsin, to seasonally profile nutrient transformation and Carbon sequestration -... | ecosystem: Engineered > WWTP > Effluent > Algae...
CGCTGGCGCTCGAGCAGGGCCGCCAGGTGGCTGCTGCCCGGCTCGACGCCCGGCTTGGGCTCCAGCGCGCCGAGTTCCCGCAGGCCCAGCCAGTCGGCCAGGTACGGAAACGAGCGGTGCTGGACCCACACCGGCGCGCCCCGGAGCGGCGCTGCGGCCTGCTCCCAGCGCGCCATCGCCGCCTTCCAGCGCTCGCTGAAGCGGGCGTGGTTGGCCTTGTAGACGGCCACGCCGGCCGGGTCGAGCTGGGCCAGGCGCGCCGCCAGCGCGTCGGCGACTTTCTGGATGTTGCGCGGGTCGAGCTGCAGGTGCGGGTTGCCGCCCGGGTGCACGTCGCCGTCGGCCCGGTCGACGCGGGCCGGCACCTCGAGCAGGCGGACCAGCGCGGCCGCCTCGAGGTAGCCCGGCTGCCCGGGCTGGATGCCGGCGTTACCGGATTCCCGCAGCACCACCGGCAGCCAGCCGACCTCGAGGCCGGCACCGGTGGCGATAACCAGCTGGGCGCCGCGGGCACGGGCGATCAGCGAGGGCTTGGCGTCGACCCGGTGGGGGTCTTGCAGGGCGTTGGTGGCGGACGAGGCGCTCACCCGCTCGCCGCCGATCTCCTTCGCCAGCGCCGCCCATTCGGGCACCGAGGCGAGGACGTTGAGGGCCGCCGAGGCGGGCATCGCGGTCAGCGCGAGCCACAGCGCCGCAAGGCGCCAGATCAGGGTTCGGAACATCGCCGCCTCCTCAGAACTTGTGGGCGCCGTGGGCGCCGAGGCTCATCACGTACTGCAGCCACAGCTGGTTGTCGGCCTCGCCATTGCGCGATTTGTCGCGGGCGAGCTGCAGGCGCAGGCGCGAGAACTCCGACGGCGACCAATCCACCATCGCCGTCTGGCGACTCGGATTGTAGGCTCCCAGGATCGGCAGGTCAGTGCTGCTGAGCGCCCCCAGATCGGCCGTACCCGAGCGCAGCCAGTCGCCGCGCACGCCGACGCGCCAGTGGGGCATGAACTGATACACCGCCTGCAGATAGCTGCCGGACTGGCGGAAGCGGGCGTCGGAGGCCACGTTGGCGCCGTCGACATCGTAGGCCAGCTCGCCGCTCTCGCGCCGCCACAGGTATTCGCCCTGCAGCTTCAGGTAGCGCTCGTTCGCGTTGCCGTTGGGCGCCCATTTGTAAACGAAATCGGCGATCCAGGTCTGGCTGCGGCCGGAGAAGGTGTTGTTCACGCCGTTGTCTTCAAAGCCCCGCTCCCGCGGCTGGGTGCGCACGTGGGACAGGCCCACCCGCCAGGCCGACGAATCGCCGATGTCGCCACCCAGATGGGCGAAGGCCGTCCACAGGCCGGCGCCGTTGGCCTTGCGCTCGGCCCCCGGGAACTTGCCGCCGTTGGCCGCTTCGGCACCGAGTTCGAAGAACAGCTCGGTCGGCGCCACCCAGCGCAGCTGCACGCCGTCGTTCTGCAGCCGGTAGCCGAAGAAGGCCTTGTAGGCCAGCGGCGCGTCGCTGAAGTCCCACTCGTGGGGGTGCTGCTGGTTGAGGTAGCCGACGCCCGACAGGAAGCGCCCCGCCTTCAGCTTGAGGCCGGTGGGCAGGGCCAGGGTTTCCACGTTGACTTCTTCCACCTCGACGACGCCGGCGCCGCCGTCCTCGGCCAGCGAGAAGCGCGCGTTGCCGCGGAACAGGTGATCGACGTTGGCCGAGAAAGCCAGCTCGGATTCGCCCAGCGAGAAGCCCTTGCGCGGGGGGCCGACCTCGCCGCCCGACGGGATGAAACCGTCGATGCGGTAGGCCGACGGGTCGCGCTGGAGGCGGGTGAACTTGCTGTCGATGATCAGCGACACCTGCGGGTTGAAGGCGCTCTCGCTGGCCGGCTGGACGGCGTCACGGGTTTCGGCGGCGACCGCCTCGACGCGGGCCACCGAGCGGACGGCCTCGCCGGCGGTGCTGCCGGCCGCGGCGGCGGCGCTGGATGCGCTGGCCGCCCGCTTCTCGGTTTCGGCCAGGCGCCGTTCGAGGGCGTCGATGCGCTGCTGGTAGGACTCTCGCAGCTCACGGAGCTGGTCGCGCAGTTGCTTGATGTCGGCATCGCCGGCAGGGAAGGCCGCGCCCGGGAAGGCAGCGGCAAGGGCCACGCACAGCGCGGCAGGACGCAGGGAATACATGCTGGAACTCCAGTCGGATCGGTCCGGAAAAAGGCTCGCCGCCAGCGCGCGGAAGCAGCGCCGGCAGGCAGGATGGGAACGGGATCAGGCTGGGAGTTCGGGCGGGCCGCGGCTATGCGGGCAAGGCAGGCGCCGGGCGACGGCGACGGACGGGCGCTCGCCGGCAGGCGCCGGCGGCAGGGATTCGAGGGCCGGCAGCACCGGCGTCGAGGACAGCGCCGAGCCGAGGTCGGCGGCAGCGAGGCAGATGAGGCAGCTGGCGTGGCGCTCCGCGTCGGGCACGCCACCTTCGTAATCGGCCTGCGCGGCGCTGGCGGCAGCGCCCAGCCGGGCCAGCGTCGACAGCTCGCCCACGTGGCCGACGGCGTGGGCCGCAGCGAAGACCTGGGCGCAGACCAGCAGCAGCGCCAGCAGGCTGCGCAGGCAGGCGGAGACGTTACGCCCCACGCGCATCAGGCCGCCACCCCGGGCGCCTGGCCGCACAGGCAGGCGAAGGCGCGGTCGACGACGTCCCGCTCGAGATCCCGCACGATGAAGACCAGGCGGGTGCCGTGGTCGGCGTCCGGCCAGGCGGGCAGCGAGGCATCCGGGTAGCGCAGGTGATGCACGCACTGCACCACCCGCGGCGCCGGCTCACCGCGCACATTGACGATGCCCTTCACCCGCAGCAACTGCGCGCCCACCAGGCTCTGCAGCAGATCGAGGGCGGTGCTGAAATCGCCCCAGGCGACGGGGGCATCGAGGCGCAGCACGAAGGCGTGGGTGTGTTCGTCGTGGCGAGGCGCCGGATTGGCGGGCGGATTGGCGGGCGGGCTGGCGGCCGACTCGCGGCGCGGCGCGTAGGGGCTGGGGCGTGCCGCGGCAGCCGCCACCGCCTCGTCGGCCAGCCAGCGGGCCACGTCGGCGGAATGGGTGTTCGGGTTCCACAGGCCGCAGTCGAGCACCGCGGCCGCGTCGATCTCGCCGCCGGCAACGCGCAGCTGCGGCGCGCCGGGGTTGAGCGCGGCCAGCTGCACCGCCAGGGCGTCGAGCGCCGGGGGGGTGGCCTGGTCGCATTTGGTGATGAGCAGCCGGTCGGCCATTGCTGCCTGCTTGACGGCCTCGGGGCTGGCCTGCAGCTGGGTGGCCCCGAAGACGCCATCGACCGCCGTGACGACGCCGTCGAGGCGGAAGCGCTCGGCGATGAAGAAATCCTGCATCAGGGTGAAGATCACCGGCGCCGGGTCGGCCAGGCCGGTGGTTTCGATGACGACCCGCGAAAGGGCCGGCAGCTGGCGGCGCAGGCGCCGCATGAAGAGATCCTTGAGCGCCCGCGACAGGTCGCCGCGGACGGTGCAGCAGATGCAGCCGGATTCGAGCAGGACGATGTCGTCGGAGATCGTCTCGACGAGCAGATGATCGATCGGCACCGCGCCGAACTCGTTCATCAGCACCACCGTGCCGGCCAGCGCGGGCTGGCGCAGCAGCTTGTTGAGCAGCGTCGTCTTGCCCGCGCCGAGAAAGCCGGTGAGCAGGGTGACGGGAATACGCTGCGCCGGCGCGCTCATGGTGGGGACATCCGGCGAAGCGGCAGAAACCCGGCTTACTCGCCGTACAGCTTCTGGGTGCGCTCGCGGCGCTCCTGGGCGTCGATGGACAGGGTCGCGGTCGGGCGGGCCAGCAGGCGGCCGATCCCGATCGGGTCACCGGTTTCCTCGCACCAGCCGTACTCGCCCTCGTCGATGCGGCCCAGGGCTTCCTCGATCTTCTTGATCAGCTTGCGTTCGCGGTCGCGCACGCGAAGCTCGAGGGCGTGCTCTTCTTCCACCGTGGCCCGATCGGCCGGATCGGCGACGAGTTCGTTCTCGCGCAGGTTGGCACCGGTGCTCGCGGCGTTCTCGAGCAGCTCGTCGCGCATCCTGGCGAGGCGATCCCGGAAGAACGCGAGTTGCGCCGGGTTCATGTAATCGTCTTCCGGCATGGCCAGAATTTCGGCCTCGGTCAGCAGGTGTTCTTTGCTCGTGGTGGCAACCATGTCTCTTTCCTCCGTGAATCGACTGTCGGGCCCGGCTTTTCAAGGCGCGGACGTGGCCCGTTTGGCGACCCTTTGTGGGATCTGCGAGCGGTTCTGCTGCAGATCCTCGCCTGGCGCCCTGGGCGCCCTTGCCGCAAGGCAGCGCCCTCTGCGCGCCACCCCCAGCTTCAAGGGCGCGATTCTAGGCACAGGAGGGCGGCAATTACAACGCTCCAGCACCACACAAAGGTCAGATATGTACATTATGAAACAGTGAATCTACCGCGTTGCTTCGGTTCAGGGCATGTCCTACGGTAAAATATCGCGATGCAAGTCACGAATCACCCCGCGCCGACCTCCGGCAGGGCTTCTTTTACATTGCCGGTCCGGGTGTACTTCGAAGATACCGATGCCGGCGGCGTGGTCTACTACGCCAACTACCTGAAGTTCTGCGAGCGTGCCCGCACCGAATGGCTGCGGACCACCGGGCTCGCCCAGAACCGCCTGGCCGCCGAACAGGGCATCCTTTTCGTGGTGCGCTCCGTCGAGGCCAGCTACCTGCGCCCGGCCGTCCTCGACGACATGCTCGAGGTCGTCACCATGCTGGACAAGCTGGGCCGCGCCAGCCTCGATTTCGCCCAGCAGGTCCGGCGCGACGGGCAGACGCTCTTCGAAGCCCGCATCAGCATCGCCTGCGTCGAGCGCAGCGCGATGCGCCCCACCCCGATTCCCTCCGCTGTGCGCGCACAGCTCGCCTCCCTGGTTTAAATCGATGAACGTCACCGAAGACCTATCCATCCTGTCCCTGATCGCCAACGCGAGCCTGCTGGTCAAGCTCGTGATGGCCCTGCTCGGCACCGTCTCCTTCATGTCCTGGTACTGGATCTTCCGCAAGTGGTTCCAGATCCGCGACGCCAAGAAAAAAACCGACCTCTTCGAGCGCGACTTCTGGAGCGGCGGCGACCTCAACGCCCTCTACCAGAGCGCCGCCACCGGCCGCCACGAAACCGCCGGCATGGAGCGCATCTTCGAGGCCGGCTACCGGGAATTCGCCAAGCTGCGCGGCAAGAGCCTCGACCACGGGGCGATCATGGACGGCGCCCGCCGCGCCATGCGCGCCACCTACCAGCGTGAGGTCGACGACCTCGAAGCCCACCTGGCCTTCCTCGCCTCGGTCGGCTCGGTGTCGCCCTACGTCGGCCTGTTCGGCACCGTGTGGGGCATCATGAACGCCTTCCGCGGCCTCTCCAACGTCGGCTCGGCGACCCTCGCCCACGTGGCGCCGGGCATCGCCGAAGCCCTGGTGGCGACCGCCATCGGCCTCTTCGCGGCGATCCCCGCGGTGGTTGCCTACAACCGTTTCGCCCACGACATCGACCGCATCGCGATCCGCTTCGAGAGCTTCACCGAGGAGTTCCTGAACATCCTCCAGCGCCAGCTGCGCTGACCGGAGCCCCGCCGCCATGCGTCAACGCCGCCTCATGAACCAGATCAACGTCGTGCCCTACATCGACGTGATGCTGGTCCTGCTCGTCATCTTCATGGTCACCGCGCCGATGATCCAGTCCGGCTCCGTGAACCTGCCCAGCGTCGATAAAGTCCCCGCGCCGCCCACCGACGCGATGATCGTCCAGGTGAAAGCCGACGGCGAACTCGCCCTGCGCACCACCAGCAACGCGGCTGAAAAGGCCCTCAACCGCCGCGACCTGATCGCCGAGGTGCAGTCGGCCGTGGCCGCCAACCCGGGCCAGCCCGTCGTCATCGCCGCCGACAAGAGCGTCAAGTACGAGCTGGTGATGAATACCCTCAACGACCTGCGCAACGCCGGCGTCAACAAGGTCGGCCTGCAGACGCAGGTCGGCAAGCCCGCCCGATGAACCCAGCGCTACCCGGCAACGAGCGGGGCAAGTGGGCTTCGGCGCTGCTCGCCGTCTTCGTCCATGTGGCGCTCGGCCTGTTCCTGTTCTTCGGCGTCCGCTGGCAGAACCGCCTGCCCGACCCGGTCGAGGTCGAGCTGGTGAGCCCGCCGCCGCCCGCCGCGGCACAGCTTGCCCCGCCGCCTCCACCAGCCCCTCCGGCCCCTGCCCGCCCGGCGCCCCCGCCGCCGCGCCCCGAGCCCGACGACGAGCCCGAGCCGCCCCCGCGCAAGCAGCCCGACATCGCGATCAAGGCCCCCGAGCCCAGGAAGCAGCCGCCCAAGCCGGAGAAGGAAATCGTCAAGCCCGAGCCCAAGAAGCCCGAGCCAAAGCACGAACCCAAAAAACCCGAGCCCAAGCCGGAACCCAGGAAACCGGAACCTAAAAAGCCCGAGCCCAAACCCGAGCCAAAGAAGCCCGAACCCAAGCCTGAGCCCAAGAAGCCCGACCCCCGCGAAACCGCCAGGGCCGAAGCGCAGGCCCGGGCCGAGCAGGCGCGCCTCGACAAGATCAGGGCCGACAAGGAAGCGAAGGACGCCAAGGTTGCCGCCGAGCGCAGCCGCGCCCTCGAAGACCGCCGGATGCGCGAGCTGATGGCCCGCGACAGCGAGAACGCCAAGCAGTCGGGCGAGATCCAGAAAGAGCTGGCCCGCATCGCCAACGAGAAGGCCAAGGCCACCAACAGCCGCGCCCTGAAGGCCTACACCGACAAGATCGCCGCCAAGGTGCGGGGCAACATCATCCTGCCGCCCGGCGTCTCCGGCGACCCGGTCGCGCTGTTCTATGTAGACCAGCTGCCCGACGGCTCGGTGATCGAGGTGCGCCTCAAGCGCTCCACCGGCAACGCCCAGCTCGACGCCGCGATCGAACGCGCCATCCAGAAATCCAGCCCGCTGCCCAAGCCCGACCGTTCCGAGCTCTTCCAGCGCACCCTCAATTTCGAGTTCTACCCGCTCCGCGACTAACCCCTCCCCGAGCCCACGCCCATGAACCTCATCCTGTCCATCCTGCGCAGCGCCCTGCCGGCCGGCGTCCTGGTGCTGGCGAGCACCTTCGCCCACGCCCAGCTGACCGTCGAGGTGAGCGGCGCCGGCAGCAACCGCGTGCCGGTGGCCGTCGCCGCCTTCGAGGGCGAGAGCGCCCTGCCCCGCGCCGTCACCGACGTGGTCCGCGCCGACCTCGAACGCAGCGGCCTCTTCCGGCTGGTCGAGCTCGGCCCCGTGCCGATGGGCGCCGACGCCCCCGACTACGCCCGCGTCCGCTCCCGCGGCGCCGACTCGGTCGCGGTGGGCACCATCTCGCCGGCCGGCGGCGGCCGCTACCAGGTGCTGGTGCGCCTGATGGACGCCCCCAAGCAGCTCAGCCTGGGCAGCCAGGCCATGACGATGACGCCCAACCAGTACCGCACCACCGGGCACCGCATCGCCGACTTCATCTACGAGAAGCTCACCGGCGAGCCCGGCGTGTTCTCCACGCGCATCGCCTACGTGGTCAAGTCCGGCGCCCGCTACGAACTCCAGATCGCCGACGCCGACGGCAGCAACGCGCAAACCGCGCTGGCCTCCCGCGAGCCGATCATCTCGCCGGCCTGGTCGCCCGACGGCACCCGCCTCGCCTACGTCTCCTTCGAGGCCAAGAAGCCGGTGGTGTATGTGCACTCCCTCGCCAGCGGCCAGCGCAACGTGGCTGCCAACTTCAAGGGCTCCAACTCGGCCCCCGCCTGGTCGCCCGACGGCCGCCGGCTGGCCGTGGTGCTCACCAAGGACGGCCAGTCGCAGCTGTATTCCGTCAATGCCGACGGCTCCGGCGTGCAGCGCCTGGCTTCGTCGTCGGGCATCGACACCGAGCCCGCCTGGTCCGCCGACGGCATGATCTACTTCACCTCCGACCGCGGCGGCAGCCCGCAGATCTACCGCGTGCCGGCCGGCGGCGGCGACGCCCAGCGGGTCACCTTCGAGGGCAGCTACAACGTCAGCCCGCGCCCCTCCCCCGACGGCAAGAGCCTGGTTTACGTCTCCCGCAACGGCGGACGCTTCCAGGTCACGCTGCTCGACCTCGCCTCCCGCCAGACCCAGATCCTCACCGATTCGTCCAAGGACGAGTCGCCCAGCTTCGCCCCCAACGGCCGCATGGTCCTTTACGCCACCGAAGTCGGGGGGCGCGGCGTGCTGTCCGCCGTGTCGTCCGACGGTCGTGTCAAGCAGCGTCTGTCGGTACAATCGGGCGATGTACGCGAGCCGGCGTGGGGTCCGCAGCCGCGCAACTGAGGTCCAAGCCCCGTCCCGCATTCAAATCTTTAGCGACCACCCGGCCGCTCACGGAGTCAAACCATGAAGTACGCCCGCCTCACCCTGTCCCTCCTTGCCGCCGGCCTGCTGGCCGCCTGCAGCTCCGCCCCCAGCACCGACGGGCAGGGCGCCGCCGTGGAAGACCGCTCCAGCGCCAACGCCTCCGGTGTCGGCGGCAGCGGCGTCACCACCGTCAATGCCGACGGCCGTACCCCGGGTGCCGCCTACCCCGAGCTCAAGGACCCGAAAAACATCCTTTCCAAGCGCAGCGTGCTGTTCGACTACGACAGCTACGTGATCAAGGACCAATACCGCCCGCTGGTCGAAGCCCACGCCAAGTTCCTGGTGTCCCACCCGAAGGTCAAGATGCTGATCCAGGGCAACACCGACGAGCGCGGCAGCCGCGAATACAACCTGGCCCTCGGCCAGAAGCGTGCCGACGCCGTCAAGAAGGCCCTCGGCCTGCTCGGCGTCTCCGAAGGCCAGCTCGAATCCGTCAGCCTGGGCGAAGAGAAGCCCAGCTGCTCGGATTCCGGCGAAAGCTGCTGGGCCGCCAACCGCCGCGGCGACATGCTCTACTCGGGTGAATTCTGATGTTCCCCCGCCTTCTGCCCGCGCTGATGGCCAGCCTGTTCGTCGGCCTTGCGGCCGGCCAGGCCCACGCCGGCCTGTTTGACGACGAAGAAGCCCGCCTGCGCATCAACGAGATGCGCAACGAGTTCAACGGCCGCGTCGGCAAGCTCGAAGCCGGCGCCCGCGCCCAGCTCGAGCTGGCCGACCAGATCGAACTCCTGAAGACCGAGATCGCCCGCCTGCGCGGCGAGAACGAAGTCCTCAGCAACGACCTGGCCAACGCCATCAAGCGGCAGAAGGATTTTTACGTGGATCTCGACAACCGCCTGCGCAAGCTCGAGCCCCACGCCGCCGCCGAGGCCGCGCCCCAGCCGGCAGCCGCAGCACCTGCAGCGGCTCCGGCCGCCGCGGTGGCGCCCCCGGTGACCGCCGCCGACCCCGCCGCCGAGAGCCGCGACTACGAAGCCGCCCTCACCCAGCTGCGCGGCGGCAAGTACAAGGAAGCCGCCACCGGCTTCATCGGCTTCACCCGGCGCCACCCCGGCAGCAGCTTCCAGCCCAGCGCCCACTTCTGGGCCGCCAGCTCGCTCTACCAGCTGAAGGACAACGCCGGCGCCGCCGAGTACTACGCCAAGGTCGCCAACCAGTGGCCCGACGACAACCGCGCCCCCGACGCCCTGCTCGGCCTCGCCAGCGCCCAGCAGGCCCAGGGCGACGCCAAGGCCGCCACCCGCAGCCTCGAACGCCTGGTGGCCAAGTACCCCAGCAGCTCCGCCGCGCAGATCGCCCGGCAGCGCCTCAAGAAGTAAACCGGCCCGGGCCGCCCCGCCACATCACGGCGGCCCCGCCGCCGCATCACCAGCAAAGCACCGCCCGCCATGACCCAATCCGGCCGCCCCGTCAGCCTCCGCATCACCGAGATCTTCCACTCGCTGCAGGGGGAAACCTCGCGCAGCGGGCTGCCGACGGTCTTCGTCCGCCTCACCGGCTGCCCGCTGCGCTGCACCTGGTGCGACACCGAATATTCCTTCACCGGCGGCACCACGCAGGCGCTCGACGACATCCTCGCCGAGGTCGCCAGCCACCACTGCCCCACCGTCTGCGTGACCGGCGGCGAACCCCTCGCCCAGAAGGGCTGCCTGGCGCTGCTCACCGCCCTGTGCGACGCCGGCTACTCGGTGTCCCTCGAAACCAGCGGCGCCCTCGACATCGCCGGCGTCGACCCGCGCGTCTCGCGCATCGTCGACCTCAAGGCCCCCGGCTCCGGCGAGGAAGCCCGCAACCTGCTCTCCAACATCCCGCTGCTCACCCTGCGCGACGAGCTCAAGCTGGTGCTCGCCAGCGAGGCCGACTACGAATGGGCCAAGGCGCGGATCGCCGAATACCACCTTACCGAACGCTGCCCCGTGCTGATGGCGCCGGTGCAGGGCCAGCTCAAGCCCGCCGAGCTGGCCGCCTGGATCCTCCGCGACCGGCTGCCGGTGCGCATGCAGGTGCAGCTGCATAAAGTCATCTGGGGCAACGAGCCCGGGCGCTAGACTCTCGCAGACCGGCGGCACGGCCTCGCCTGCCGCCGGGGTTTCATCCAGACGCCGGCCGCCTGCCCGGGCTCACCGCCGGAGGCGCCCGGGCTCCGTTTTTCAGGAACACCAGGAACCACCATGACCAAACCGCGCGCCCTCGTCCTGCTGTCGGGCGGGCTCGACTCGGCCACCTGCCTGGCCATCGCCCGCGACGCCGGCTTCGAACCCTACGCCCTGTCGGTCGAATACGGCCAGCGCCACGCCGCCGAACTCGCCGCCGCCCGGCGCGTGGCGGCCGCCCTCGGCGCCGTCGCCCACCGGGTCGCCCACGTCGACCTCGGCCAGTTCGGCGGCTCGGCCCTCACCGACCCGGCCCTCGCCGTGCCCACCGACGGCGCCGACGGCGGCATCCCGATCACCTACGTGCCGGCCCGCAACACCATCATGCTGTCCATCGCGATGGCCTGGGCCGAGGTGCTGGGCGCCCGTCACATCTACGTGGGCGTCAACGCCGTCGATTACTCCGGCTACCCCGACTGCCGGCCGGCCTTCATCGAAGCCTTCGAGACCATGGCCAACCTCGCCACCAAGGCCGGCGTCGAGGGCCACCGCCTCACCATCCACGCGCCGCTCATCGACCTCTCCAAGGCCCAGATCATCCAGCGCGGCACCGAACTCGGCGTCGATTACGGCCTCACCGTGTCCTGCTACCAGGCCGACGACGACGGCCGCGCCTGCGGCCTGTGCGACGCCTGCCGCCTGCGCCGGGCCGGCTTCGAAGCCGCCGGCCTGCCCGACCCCACCCCCTACCGCTAAGCCCGGCGCCCCGCCATGGACACGCCCCTCGCCCTGCCGACGATCGCCTGGATCGCCTTCGCCATCGGCGCCGTCTTCGGCGCGGCGGCCCAGCGCAGCAACTTCTGCACCATGGGCGCCGTCGCCGACATCCTGTTGATGGGCGACTGGACCCGCCTGCGCATGTGGGCGCTGGCCGCCGCGGTCGCCATCGCCGGCACCAGCTGGCTGCAGCTCGCCGGCCTCATCGACGTGCATGAATCCATCTACACCGCCCAGCGCCTGCAGTGGCTGTCGCACCTGGTGGGCGGCGGCCTCTTCGGCGTCGGCATGGTGCTGGCCTCCGGCTGCGGTGCCAAGACCCTCATCCGCCTCGGCGGCGGCAACCTCAAGTCGCTGGTCGTGTTCGTCTTTCTGGGCCTGGCGGCCTACATGAGCCTGCGCGGCCTCTTCGCCGACGGGCGCCTGTGGCTCAACACCATCGCCGTGCAGCTCCCCGCCCCGCAAGACCTGCCCGCCCTCATCGCAGAACGCTACGGCCTCGCCCCCCGCAGCGCCCTCCTCGCCTGCGCCGTGGTGAGCGCCGGCAGCCTCGGGCTGTTCGCCCTCTCCAGCCGTGACAGCTGGCAGCCCGGCCCGCTCATCGGCAGCGTGCTGATCGGCGCCACCGTCGTCGCCGGCTGGTACCTCAGCGGCCAGCTCGCCTTTACGGCCGAAGACCCCGAAACCCTCGCCCCGGCCTTCCTCGCCACCCACAGCGGGCGCATGGAATCCCTCAGCTTCGTCGCTCCCTACGCCTACAGCCTCGAGCTGCTGATGCTGTGGACCGACGCCAGCCGCCACGTCAGCATCGGCATCGCCACCACCGCCGGCGTCATTGCCGGCGCCCTCGCCACCGCCCTGGCCAGCCGCAGCTTCCGCCTCGAAGGCTTCCGCGACACCCCCGACCTCGTCCGCCACCTCGTCGGCGCCACGCTGATGGGCTTCGGCGGCGTCACGGCCCTCGGCTGCACCATCGGCCAGGGCCTCAGCGGCCTGTCCGCCCTGTCGGCCGGCGCCGTCCTCACCGTCATCGGCATCATCACCGGCGCCGCGCTCACCCTCAAGGTCCAGCTAAAAAACGCTTGACGTTCCTGTAAAATCCGCTAAAATGCGCGCTTCGTTTTGATGGGTCGGTAGCTCAGTTGGTAGAGCAGCGGACTTTTAATCCGTTGGTCGCGAGTTCGAATCTCGCCCGGCCTACCATCAAACGTTGGGTTGTTAGCTCAGTTGGTAGAGCAGCGGACTCTTAATCCGTAGGTCGAGTGTTCGAGCCACTCACAACCCACCACAAGATTCACACCGGCTGCGCTCGCGCGGCCGATGCAGCAGAAAACAGCAGTAGCCGGGTTGTTAGCTCAGTTGGTAGAGCAGCGGACTCTTAATCCGTAGGTCGAGTGTTCGAGCCACTCACAACCCACCAGACATTCAAACACTCAGGCCACCTTCGGGTGGCCTGAGTGTTTTTGCGTGGGCTTTCGGTACGCGGCGCTGCCCATTCCCCGGGCAGGGCAGCGCCAGGCCGACGCCCCACGGGCCGGCCACCGCCGTGCGCCCATCAGCCATATGGCGTCCAGAAACACGGCGCGCGCCGGAGCGCCGCAAAAACGCTCTCGCCCAGCCACAGAAGGCGGGCGAAAGATCATCCTAAAACCCCGTCTCCCTCAACACCACCGCAAACCCGTGGCGCAGGTAGGGCCAGGCCGGGGCCTGCCAGTTGCCGCGGATCACGACCTGGCCGCGCCAGGCTTGCCCGGACAGGGTGCCGGTGGAGCCGTCGACGGCCAGCGTCACACGATAGACGGCGCGTTCGGGGATGATCTTGTGGGCGCGTTCGCGGGTCAGGATGTGGCCGCCGAATTGCGCGGACAGCATGTTGTTGGGCAGCACGCGGGTGGCGTCGGCGTCGATGCGGGTGACGGTCAGCGGCAAGGTGGAACCGTCGCGCCCGTCGGCCATGAAGATGCCGCCATCGCCGACCCTGATGCGCTTGACGGCGTCTTCGTCGAGGTAGGTTTCGACGAGAGCGCCACCCTCGCCGAGCAGCACGGCGATCTTTTCGTTGCGCGATAGCCACTGGCCGGCGGCGAGGTCGGGATCGACATCGCGCACGGTGCCGGCGAAGGGCGCGCGCGGCGCGTAGCGCTGGGCCTCCTCCTGCAGGCTGGCGTATTCGGCCTGCGCGGTTTCCAGCGCCTCCTGGCTGCTTTGCAGGCGGCGGCGGGATTCGCTGTCAAAACCGGCCGTCGCCGCTTGCCAGCGCTGGCCCTCGATGAGGTTGCGGGCCGCCTGGAGGCGCGACTCCAGATCAGGCGAACGCAGCTCGATCAAGCGGTCACCGGCCTGAAAGCGCTGCCCCTCGGCGGGCGGCTTGCCAAGCAGCTGGGCCGGCCCGGGCACGAAGACCGGCCACAGCTCTACCGGATGCAGCATGCCACTGGCGGCGATGCGTGACGGCCAGGGGATGACGGTCAAGCCGAGGATCAGCAACAGCACCAGCGCGCTGAGGCGGCTGCGCGGCCGGGAACGGATCTGCGGCCAGCGCTTTGCCCAGGCCTGCAGTTCGTGCCGGATGGGCAGCGCGATGAACCAGACGATCTCGACCAGGAACAAGAAGATACCGACGATCTTGATGAAGAAGTGATAGACCAGCATCGCGATGCCAAGGAAGACCACCAGCCGGTAGATCCACACCGCCCAGGCAAAGAGGATCAGACCGGTTTCACGGCTGCGGCTGAAATGCTCGGGCTTCTCTTCGCCCAGGTCGAACAGCCATTCGCGCAGGCGCCAGCGGGCCAGCGCAAAGCTGCGTTCGTGCAGATTGGGCAGCTCGAGGAAATCCGACAGGATGAAGTAGCCATCGAAACGCATGAACGGGCTGGCGTTGATCGCCAGGCTTGCCACCCAGCTGGTGGTGGCAAGCACGAAGGCGGCCGAGCGCAGGGCGCCATCGGGCAGGAAGGCCCAGGCCAGCGTCGCCCAGGCGGCGATCACCAGCTCGGTCAGGATGCCGGCCGAGGCCACCTGCAAGCGCTGCCAGCGGCTGGTCAGGCGCCAGGTCTCGTTGGTGTCGGTGTAGGCCATCGGCCACAGCACCAGGAAGGCCACGCCCATGCTCGGGATGCGGCAGCCAAAGCGCTTGGCGGTGAAGGCGTGGCCCAGCTCATGCAGCAGCTTCACGGCAATCAGCGCGAGGCCGTAGGCGGCCAGCCCCTCCCAGTTGAAGGTATCGACCAGCGACGCCACAAAGCCTTCCCAATGACGGACCACCTGGCCCAGCCCGAGCAGCAGGGCGACGCCGGTCATCAGCGCAAACTGGCGCGTGAAGAACACGCCGGCGACGCCCTGCCAGCGGTTCAGCCAGGCGTCCGGCCTGAGCAGCGGGATGCGGAAGAACAGGTAGTGGTGCAGCAGCCACTTGAAGCGGCTGCCCTCCAGGCGGGCCAGGCGCTCGGCGTACTGGCGGGCGCTGCTGGCGGCGGGCGGCCGGGTGAGCTGGTTGTCGACGAGGAAGCGGGCGACCTGCTCCACGTCCTCCACATCGAGCTGCAGGGTGGTGGTGGCACCGATTTCATCGGCGATGGCCGCGGCATCGTCCAACGCCCAGCGCTGCAATACCTCCAGCGTCGGCCAATCGAGGCTGAAGAAGCGGTTACGTGACGGATCGTGCAGCGTCCAGCTGGGCTGCCCGTCGGCCAGGGTCGGGCCGGGCAGCAGGGCGAGCTCCTCGCGCAGGGGTGGCAGCGGCACGATTCACCAGCCCACGGCGGCACGCACGCTGGCCAGGGGCCGGCGCAGCACCCAGTAGGCGAGTGGCACCCAGCGCCCCTGCAGGCGGGCCGTGCCCTTGAGGCCGACGCGGTGCCCGGTGGGCGCCGTCAACGTGGCGCGCAGGCGGTAAGCGTAGGTGCCATCCGGGCGCTCCACCGCGTCATGGGCCAGATAGCGCAGGCTGGCCTCGACCGGCGATAGCGGGCTGGCGTTCAGGTAGAGGCTGACGCTGGCCTCCTCGGCGAGCGGGATGGCATCGGCCAGCGGCACCCAGGCCTCGACCTCGACATCGCCCGGCGAGGCGATGCGCATGATGCGCTCGCCCACGGCAACCGGCTTGCCGATCCACTCCGACGGGTCATCGAACAGCGCGATGCCGTCCTGGGGGGCCAGCACACGGGCCCGCTGCAACTGGTCGGCCAGGAAGGCGGCTTCCGCCTTCTTCTCCTCGATCTTGCCGGTGAGCAGGGCGAGCTGGGCTTTTGATTTGGCATCGGTCAAGGCCTGCTGGGCCGCCTGCCGGTATTCGGCCTCGGCCGTGGCCTGGGCCTGGCGGCTGACCTCGAACCTGGACTGGATCAGCGCCTCGTCAAAACCGAACAGCGGCTGATCCTTCTTGACTGCCTGATTGGGCTGGACGTGGAAGGTATCGATGACGCCCTCGAGGGGCGCCCGGATCACTGCCGGCCGGGCCGGCACCAGCTCGCCGGGCGCGAGCACCGTCAGGCGCACCGGCAGGCAGAGCACGAGCGCCACGGCCAGCCCCCAGCGGGCGGCCGGAATCTGCCACCAGCGGCGGCCGCCGGAGCGGCGAAAACCACTCCGCACGCCGGCCACCAGGCGGCGCCAGTGCCAGCCTTGCTGAGGCTGGCGCGCCCGCCACAGCGCGCCCCAGGTATCGACCCATTCGGCCAGCAGCAGGATTTCCTGCTCCGTCCAGGCCGCGTCCCGCGCCAGCAGCAGGCCGCCGATGGGCTCATCTTCACCGCTCGCCGCCTGGCTGCTGCCCGGCGCCGCAGTCAGAGGCAACCAGGCCACATGCGCCGGCAGCCAGTCGCCCCAGGCCTCGCCGAGCGGGCCGGGGAAGTCGGTGGAATCGACCGTGCACGGGCCATTGCCCCGCAGCACGAGCTGGCCGCAGAGGGACTGCAGCCACAACACATAAGGCACGTTGGCCTCGACCTGGATGACGCCGGAGAGCGAGACGACCCCGCCCTCCCGCAGCCACAGCGCAGCCTGCCGGTAGGGGCTGAGCGCATGTGTTTCGTTGACGGCGAGAAACTGCAGCTCGCGCACCGAAGCCGCATGGCGCGCCCGGCGGGCCAGATCGAGCAAGACGGCGAGTGGGTGGCCTGCCCCACCTGAGGCCGGCGAGTTGGAACTCAAATGCTGGCTTCTTTCTTCACGTCACCCCTGGGGGCGACTTTCCCATCCATACGATCCAGCGCGAAACGCGTGTCGCGGCCCGCCTGCCTCAATTGTTCGCTCAGGCTGGCGCGGCTGGCGGGCAGCCTTTCGGCTTCCTGCTTCTTGCCGACGTTGAAGCGGAAGATGGTGCTGACTTCATTGCCCTTGGAATCCCGCGCGCGGATCATCAGCCTCAACTCGCCCACGTAGCCCGTCGGCGCCTCGACCTGGAAGGTGCCGCTGCTGGCGTCGAAACGTATCCAGCCGGGCAGCGGCTGACCGTTGGCTTGCATGGCGCTCAACTGCAGAACCTCGGTCGGGTCTGAATGGGCAAAGGCGTCGGACGGGATCGCAAACTTGCTCCGGGCCCCACTGTCGACATACTGCTCCGGAATTTGATTGGTCACGGTCAGCGACGGCAACTCCTTGACCGGCTCGACCGAAACGCGCGTCACCGGCGGAATCTCGGGGATGTAAACGCGAACCTCGGGCGTCGGCAGCTCGACTGCGGGAGGCACGACGGCGACGGGCGGCTGCGCGGCCTTCTGGGGCGGCGGAACCGGTTTGTCGTTGTCGAGAACCACCCCCGGAGGCAGGGCGGAGTCGGCCGAATCGTTGTCCTCGGCAAAATAAGCCCCGGTTCCATCATCGTTGATCGCCCCAAGGCCGCCGGTGCTGACCGATCCACCCGTATTGGTCGCCACGAGCTCGAAGATCTCTGGACCATCGAGCACAAACTCCTGCTCCGGGCTCAGCGCCACGCGCACCAGCAGCTTCCCGGCATCGTTCAGCGTGACCAGCTCGCCGGCCAGGTAGGCTTGCCAGCGGCTGCCGTCGAAATACTGCAACGCGCCCAGGTCGTTACCGTCGATGTTCTGGTTGGCCAGGCCGAGGCTTAGCTTCTGGCCCGCAGCGCCAGTGACCGTAAATACCGCGTATGGCGAGCCTTCGTTGACCGTCACGTCGCTGACCGCCAGCACACGGTCGTCGTCGAGCACGATGCCCGCCGGCAGCGCCGGTGCGGCTGTCGTGCTGTCGGCTGCGAAGTAGTCGCCCGTGCCATCGTCCATGAGCGTGCCGAAGCCGCCCGTGCTGGCGGTGTTGCTGGTGTTGGTCGCGACCAGCTTGAAGGTTTCCGGCCCGTCCGCAGTGGCATCCTGCTCAGGGCTGAGAGCCACGCGCACCAGCAGATTGCCGCGCCCTCCGAGGCTGACGTCGCCGCCGGGGGTGTAATCGATCCAGCCCCCGGCACCTGCATTGGCGCTTGGGTCGTAATACTGCAGCGCAGCCAGAGCCGCGGTATCCCCACTGTCACCCGTCAGGCTCAAGGTCGCCAACTGACCGGCCAGACCATTAACGGTGAAGACAGCGTAGGGCGAGTTCTCGTTGACGGTGACGTTGGAGATACCCAGGGCGGGGTCATAGGCGAGCACCACGCGGTTGTCGGCGTCCAGGCCATCGGCGTTGGCGTTGCCCGCTGCGTCGGAGAACTTGCCGCTGGCCACGCTGACCATGCCGCTGGTCGCCGAAGGGGTGAAGGTGGCGGTGTAGCGGGTGCCGCTGCCGCTGAAGTTGCTCAGGGTGCCGCCGGTGACGGTGATGTCGTCGGCGGTGAAGTCGGTGGCGGCTTCGGACAAGACGAACGTGAGCACGGCGCTTTCACCGGTTTTCAGGTTTGCCTTGTCGGCGGTGATGGCGATGCTTGGCCGCGCGGTGTCGACCGTCAAGGTAGCGGTGTTGTCGGCATCGGCACCGTCGGTGTTGGCGTTGCCGGCGGCATCGGCGAACGTGCCGCTGGCGATGCTGACCACGCCGTTGGCGGTGCTGCCCGGGGTGGGCGTGAACTCTGCGGTGTAAACGGTGCCACTGACTCGG
>Ga0075163_10004674_pt1 | contig 18332 bp, 14 predicted proteins | sample JI1023141ADNA_FD_71478 | JGI IMG/M metagenome (GOLD analysis project Ga0075163, IMG submission 71478) | Wastewater effluent complex algal communities from Wisconsin, to seasonally profile nutrient transformation and Carbon sequestration -... | ecosystem: Engineered > WWTP > Effluent > Algae...
CTGCAGGCCACGCTGATTGACCGCACGGAGTCCGACGCCCAGCGCGCCAAGCGCATCAGCGCGTTGGAAGAGGAAATCAGCCGCCTGCAGAGCTCGGTCGCCGCCAAGCCGGCCGCTCCCACCTACCCCGATCTTTCCGCCAAGGTCGCCGAACTCGAGGCCCGCCTCGCCGCCAAGCCCGCGTATCCCGACCTGCGCTCCCGCGTGTCTGAACTCGAAACGAGCCTCGCCGCCGCAAAGAAAGCGGCTCCAGCCTACCCCGATCTTTCGGGTCGCGTGAGCGAACTGGAATCGAAACTTGCCGACGCCGAGGCCCGTCGCCGCGCGCCTACCTACCCGAACCTCGCCGGCCGCGTCTCCGAACTGGAAGGCCTCCTCGCCGATGCCAAACGCCAGTTGTCCGACACCGAGGCCCGCCTCGCCCAGGCCGCCAGCCAGCCGGCTCCCGCCGTCGCCGAGGCCACGCCGGCTCCCGACACCTCCGCCTTGGAAAAACGCCTCGCCGAAACCGAGGATCGTCTGAGCACCGCCCTGCGGGGTTACGCCCTGCTGGAGAAGGAACGTGACGCCCTCGCCACCCAGGCCACCCAGAGCAGCGAGGCCCTGGCCGGTGAGAAAAACGCCCTCACGGCCCGCCTCTCGGAAGCCGAGGCCCGCGCCGCCCAAGCCCAGGCCGAGGTCAAGAGCCTCTCCGAAAACCTCGCGGCCCTGCAACGCGCCAACAGCCAGACCGCCAGCGACGTTTCGTCCGTCCGCACCCTCGTGCAGCAGCTCCAGGGCGCCAACGCCGTCCTCGCCCAGGAAAATTATCAGCTCAAGAGCATCCTCTCCCGGACGAATGGCACCACGCCGCCCTCCGCCCCGCGCGCCCTGCCGACGGCCCCGGCGCCCGCTCCGCGCACCCACGTTGTCACCAGCGGTGATTCCCTCTCCAAGCTCAGCCAGGAATACTACGGCACGCCCAGCCGCTGGCAGGAAATCTACAACGCCAACCGCGAGAAGCTCGGCCCCAACGGCGTCCTGCGTATCGGCACCGAGCTGCGCATCCCGTAAGGCATCAATCTCTGTGGGCGCGAGCTTGCTCGCGACTCAGCGGGGCCCGAAAGGTGGAACGCTGCCCCCGGCCGCGTTGATCGAATAACTGCGTCTATTGGGGTTTCAGGGGTGCCGCTTGACGGCACCTCGCTTGGGCGTGGCCGCAAACGAATCAGGCCACAACCTCTCTGGCCTTTATGTTTCTTTCCGACCGCCGCAAAAGCGCGTTTCCGGTTTGGGTCCGCGTCGATCCGGCAGAGCCTCAGCCCCACGCCACCACCGCCGCGAGCGCGGCGAGGGAGAGTAGCGTGCTCATCACCACGCTGCCCGCGGCGAGCTCACCATCGCCGCCCAGCTGCGTGGCCATCGTGTAGGAGGCCGCGGCGGTCGGGGTGGCGAGCATCACCAGCCCGACCTGCGTCTCCGCCGGACTCAACCCGAACAACCGGGCCAGGAGCCACCCGCAAAGGGGCAGCACGACGAGTTTACCCACCGAAGCCGCGACGATCCGTCGCCGGTTGCCCGTCAATCGCGTGGCCGCCAGCGTGCCTCCGATGCAAATGAGGGCCAGCGGGAGCGACATCTTGCCCACCATGGATACCGAATGGTCCAACCACGCCGGCAGCGGCCACTCGCGCCAGCCGTACACCGCGCCCAGCGCACTCGACCAGATCAACGGGTTTCGCAGGATCTCGCGCACCACCCGCCCGGCCATGCCCTCGCCCGACGGGGCGTGGCTGGAAAGCAGAAGAATCACCGCCGCCGCATTGTAGAACGCCATGATCGGCGCCATCGCGAGCAACGCCGCCGTATAGAGCGGGCCATGCGCCGCCGGCAGCAGCACCAGGATCGGCAGGGCGACGTAGGCGAGATTACCCCGGTAGGCCGCCTGCACAAAAGTCCCCAGCGAGGCGCGCCCGATCCCCAGGTACCGGCCGGCCAGCAGGGCCAGGCCAATCGTGCCGGCCGTCGCCCCAAGAATCATCACGATCAACGGCCCGGCGGGGGCTTCCTGGTGCGGGGCCGTGGCCAGACTGATGAACAGCAGCGCGGGAAGACCCAGCCAGTAAACGAGGCGGTTGGCTTCGCTGATAAATGCATCGCTCAGCCACAGGCGGCGACGCAGCCACCACCCCAGGGCGATGACCAGAAAAACCGGAGCGAGCGTCTCGACGATCTGCATGGACGCGGCGAGCTTGCGCCCGCTCGACCCCGGGGCGACATTTATTTGACTGCAGAAAACGGCCCGCGCACGCCGCCCCGCGCAAAACAGGGTGGCCTCCGGCCGGCTTAGCTTGTAGCAAGTGGGATCCCCCTCCCCATGAAAATCGATGCCCGCCGGCTTTGCGCCGCCTGTCTCCTCCTCGGCACCTCCCTGACCATGCCGGCGGCCGAAACTGCCCCCATGAATGATCCCGAAAGTCCTGCCGCCAAGGAGCAACGTCTGGAGTGGTTCCGTCACGATAAATTCGGCCTGTTCATCCACTGGGGCCTCTACGCCATCCCAGCCGGCACCTGGAAGGGCGAACGCTCGCCCGGCATCGGCGAGTGGGTCATGCATCGGATGAAAATTCCCGCCGCCGAATACGCGCAGCTCGCCCAACAGTTCAATCCCGTGAAATTCGATGCGGACGCCTGGGCGCAGCTCGCCCTCGACGCCGGCATGAAATACGTCGTGATCACTTCGAAGCACCACGACGGCTTCGCCCTCTTCAAGTCGGCGGCCAGTCCCTTCAACGTCGTCGATGCCACGCCCTTCGGCCGCGACGTCATCCAGGAATTGTCGGCCGCCTGCGCCCGGCGCGGCTTGCGCTTCGGCGTCTATTACTCGCAGTCGCAGGACTGGCACGAGCGCGGTGGTACCGGCAACAACTGGGACTTCCCCGAAAATGCGGTGAAGGACAAGGACGGCTCCTACGACGCCTACCTCCAGGGCAAGGTCGAGCCGCAGCTGCGCGAATTGCTGACCCACTACGGCCCCCTTTGCCTGGTCTGGTTCGACACCCCGCAGCTGATGACCGGCGATCGTCCCAAGCGGCTCACCGATCTGGTTCGCACGCTGCAACCCGCCACCCTCATCGACGGCCGGCTCGGCGCCGTCGGCGACTACCGCAGCACCGGCGACAACGCCATTCCGCCGACCGCCTCCGACGACGCGTGGGAGGTGCCCGCGACGCTGAACCGCACGTGGGGCTACCGCACCGACGACCATGATTGGAAGTCGCCGGGTGAACTGGTCTTCAAGCTCGTCGATGTCGTGAGCAAGGGCGGCAACTATCTGCTCAACGTCGGTCCCACCGCCGAGGGCGTCATTCCCCAGCCCAGCCAGGACAACCTCCGGGCCGTCGGCGCCTGGTTGAAGATGAACGGCGAGGCCGTCTACGGTACCGGCCGCTCTCCTTTCGGCGAGGAATTCGGCGATTACGCCGCGACGCAAACCGGCGAAGACGGCAAGCCCCTGTTCCTGGCCCGCACCGACTGGCGCTGCACCACCCAGCCTGGCCGGCTCTACTTCACCCTCTTTCGGATCGGTCGCGACGGCTTCCGACTGCCCGCCTTCAAGAATGCGATCAAGTCCGTGACGCAGATCGACGAGACCGGCCGCCGGGTGCCGCTCAAGGTCGAGACCGGCAAGGACGGTTCCCGCCGGGTCAACGTCCCCCGCATGGCCGTGCTCGATACCATGGGGGCGGTCATCATCGTCGAGATCGAAGGTGACCGGGTCGAACGCTGACCAGGCTTCGGGAAAGTGGCGCTTCCCTCGCTCCGGGGGTTGACTCGTTTCCCCAATCGGCCAACTCATCTTCCACCATGTCCCTCCCGACCCAGTTCACCGGCGTCACCGTACACACCAAGGCCAACCTCTATTTTGACGGCAAGGTCGTCAGCCACACCGTGCTGATGCCGGATGGCGCGAAGAAGACCCTCGGTCTCATCTACCCGGGTGCCTACCACTTCGGCACCGGCGCACCGGAGCGCATGGAGATCGTGGCAGGCAGCTGCCTCGTGACCCTCGACGGGGATGTCGCGATCAAAGAGTATCCCGCCGGCACGGCTTTCGACGTCCCCGGCAAGAGCGGCTTCACCATCGAGGTGAAGACCGGCATCTGCGAATACATCTGCTCGTTCCTGTAAGGACGAAACAGGACTGGCGGGCCGGCGCGGCCTGACTACGTTCTCCCTCCATGGGATCCATCAAACGGCTGCTCTGGCTGGGTGTTCTCGCTTCCACCGTCCTCGCGTCGGCGGTGGAAAAAATGGCCGACGGCGTCTACGCGCAGTTCGAAACGCCCCGGGGCTCGTTCACCGTCGAGCTGGACATCGGGCGCGCCCCGATGACCGCCGCGCATTTCATCGGCCTCGCCGAGGGCCGCATCGCCGCCCGCGACGGCCAGCCCTACTACACCGGTCTGAAATGGTACCGGGTGGTCCCCGGTTTTGTCATCCAGAGCGGCAACCCCAATTATCCGGAGGAAGGCACCGCCGGACCTGCGTTTCCCGACGAATTTGTCCCGGGCCTGCGGCACTCCTCCGCCGGTGTGCTCTCGATGGCCAACCACGGGCCCGACACCAACGGCGGCGAATTCTTCCTCACGCTCGGCGACCAGACGCGGCTCAACTACCTGCACAGCGTCTTCGGCCACGTCTTCACCGGGCAGGAAGTGCTTCCCTTGATCCAGGCCGGCGACGCCTTCAGCATCCGGATCCTCCGCGTCGGCGACGCGGGCCGCGCGTTCCAGGCCGACGAGGCCGGCTTTCAGCTGCTGGCCGCCCGGGCCAAAAAATACTCCGGCACCGACGAGCCCGGTCCGACCGCCCACTTCGACGATCCCGACGGCCTGCTGCCGGTCGAGCCGCCGCGCGCCCGGGCTTTCAACTTCAAGCTCGCCAACTACGAGCGCGCCACCGGATTGAAAATCATGGCGCGCTTCTTCGCGCAGCCACCGCCAGCCGCCGAGGACGAGGTCGCGGGCGCATACATGCGCCAGCTCGCCCAAAAGCTCGGCGTCGCGCGCACCGGCGTGCTCGTCGCGTTCTTCGCCCCCGATGACTGGCGCATCTGGTTCGGCGACGACGTGGTGCCGGCCTTTCTGGGCCGCCCGGTCTCACCCGACGACCTCCGCGAGGGCGGCGCCTTGCACGACGCGAAGGAGGCCCTGGTCGAGGCCGCGCTCAAGCGGGGCGATGAGGCCTTCGCCGCCGAACAGAATGCCGCGCCGCCCGGGCAACCGCTCCCCCCGGCCCACCAACTGAAACTCCAGACCGACGCCCTGCTCGACGCCCTGCTCCTGCGCCTCGAACCGCGCCGCCCTTCCTCCCTCCCATGACCCAGACTCGCGTACTCCTGCTCTTCGGCCTGCTGCTCGCGTTCATCGCGTTTCAAGCCCGCACCGGCATCTTCCGGCGCGCCAATCCCGGCGAACCGGCCAACAAATACATGCGCCAGGTCATGGAGAACCCCCAGCTCTCCGAGGAAGACGCGGCCATCATGCGCGAGCGCTACGGCACGGCCCACGTCAACCCGTCCGGCCTGCGCTACATCGTGCGCGCCCCCGGCGAGGGCCCGACTCCCGCCCTCGGCGCCGAGGTGGTCGCGCAGTACGAGGGCTTCCTGCTCGACGGGACCAAATTCGACAGCTCGATCGATCGCGGCAAACCTTTCACCTTCCGCGTCGGCACCGGTCGGGTCATCGCCGGTTGGGACGAGGCCTTCCGCTCGATGAAGAAGGGTGAGAAACGCACGCTGCTCATCCCCTGGTGGCTGGGTTACGGCGCCAGCGGAAAAGACAGCATTCCGGGCAAAGCCACCCTGCGCTTCGAGGTCGAGCTGCTCGACATCCGCTGAGCCGGACTCATGCAATCAACCGTAGGGGCGCTGCTTGACGGCGCCCGGGAATTGGCTGAGCGCCGGCGACCTTGCGGGCGTCGTCAAGCGACGCCCTCTCATCATGGGTAGGGCCGGCGCTGGCTTTCGCTCGGAAATCGGCCTGCCGACGAGCGGCGGCCCTCCATTCAACTCCTATTGAGGGTCGCGTAATAGACTGACGGAAGAAGGAATGACTTTCACACCATGCCCAACACACCCCGCCCTGCCGGGCACCGGCCGTCGCCATGGCTATGGTCCGACCAGCCCCTCTTCCTAGAGGGAATTTCCGGACCAGTTGATGTGGTCCCCTCTAGGGAGAGGGTGTCGCGAAGCGACGGGATGTGTCAGGCTGGTACGCGAGCCTGAACAGGTGAAAGCTCAAGGATCCGCACTGTAGGGGCTTCCCTGGTGGACGCCCGCCGGCGGCGACAAGCGCCGCCCCACAATATCCTGGTGTCGTCGCATTTCTTCCCAACCGGAGCAAGAACGCGTCTTGCGGTTTGGGGCTGCATGATTCGGCCCACACCTCACCAACGCAGCAGCAACGTGGGAGCGAGCTTGCTCGCGACGCGGCACATGCATAGTCGCGAGCAAGCTCGCTCGCACAAAAACATCATTTCCCCGACCCCGAGAGTCACTCCGGGCCCACGATTTCCCCGTCACAACGATCCTTCTCAGGACCTGGCCCGAAGCATTCACGCGTGTGGCGAGAGAGGCTCAGGATGCACGGCACCTCAATAGCGTGACAATTCAGGTCTTTCGTGTCTCCGCCGGCAATGCGCAGCATCACCGCTTCGCGCCGGCCGATCGCTGCATGCCGGGGCCGGCCTTTTCGGTCCGGAGTGTTGTGTTGCCAGCACCCCGGCCGGGAATATCATTTCGGTAACACCCATCCGTACCATGTCGACCACGACTTCTTGGTTGGAGGAATTGTGCGGCACCACGTTCATGCCCCACGGGCAATGCTATCTTTGGGATCCCAACCTGCTCTGGTTGCATGGGGTCTCCGACAGCCTCATCGCGCTCGCCTACTTCTCCATTCCGATCGCCCTGCTGAATATGCTGCGCCAACGGCGCGATCTGCCGTACCCGGGCATCATCATGCTTTTTGGCGCCTTTATCATCGCCTGCGGACTGACCCATCTCCTCGAGGTCGTCACCCTGTGGCATCCGTACTACTGGCTCACCGGCTCGGTCAAGGGCCTGACCGCCATCGTGTCCCTCGCCACGGCGGTCGCCCTGGTGCGGGTGATGCCGGCCGCCCTGCTCCTGCCCAGCCCGAAGGAACTGCGGGAGTACAGCCTCGCTCTCGAGGAAAAGGTCCGCTTGCGCACCGACGATCTCACCCGCAGCAACGACGAGCTGCGCCATGAGATCAAACAGCGCCAGGACGCGGAGTTGGAGGTGAAGCGCCTGAATACGATCCTGGAACACCAGCTGGAGGAGATGAAGACACTGGTCGACCTGCTGCCCGTGGGTGTCGCCATCGCCAAGGATGCCACGGGCCAGGACATCCAGGGCAATCGGGCCATGTCCCGGATGCTCGGCCTCCCGGAACACGTCAACACGTCCCTCTCCGCCCCGGAGGGCAAGGCGCCGGTCAACTTCAAGGTCTTCGCCTTTGGCAAGGAAATGGCCCCCGAGGAACTCCCCATCCAGCGCTGCCTGCGGGAAAACGCCCCCGTGCTCGACCTCGAGGAGGTGATCGAACGCTCGGACGGCGTCCGGATCGTGGCGCTGGCCAACGCCGTGCCCGTGCAGGATGAGTCAGGCAACTGCCGGGGCTGCGTCGCCACCTTCCAGGACATCACGTCGCTGCGGGAGATGGAGGCGCGCCGCCGCGAGATGGACCACAAGCTGCTGGACACCCAGAAGCTCGAGAGCCTCGGCGTTATGGCCGGCGGCATCGCCCACGACTTCAACAACCTCCTCACCGGCATACTTGGCAATGCCAGCCTTGCCCGCATGGAGCTGTCCCCGGGGTCCTCCCTGAAACCCCACCTGGAACAGATCGAACAGGCCACGCGCCGCGCCGCCGACCTGTGTCAGCAGATGCTCGCCTACTCGGGCCGCGGTCGCTTCGTCGTGCAGACCCTGGACCTGAACGAGCTGATCCGGGACACCACCCATCTGCTCACCATCTCGATCAGCAAGAGCTGCGTGCTGCGCTTCAATCTTGCCGACACCCTGCCGCCGGTCACCGCCGACGCCACGCAGATGCGGCAGATCATCATGAACCTCGTCATCAACGCCTCCGAGGCGATCGGTGAGCGCAGCGGCGTCATCGCCATCGCCAGCGGGGCGTTGATCGTCGACGCGGAATACCTCGGAACCCTGACCGCCGCCGATGCCATCACGCCGGGGCACTACGCCTTCATCGAGATCAGCGACAACGGCACCGGCATGGACGCGGCCACGATCAAGAAGATCTTCGATCCGTTCTTCACCACCAAGTTCACCGGCCGCGGCCTGGGGCTGGCCGCGGTCCTCGGCATCGTCCGCGGACACAAGGGCGCGCTCAAGGTTTACAGCGAGCCCGGCAAGGGCACGACCTTCAAGCTGCTCCTGCCGGCCGCCGAGAACGTCCCGGCGGCCGCGCCCACCCTCGCCGTCGCTGACGAAAAAGAATGGCGGGGACAAGGCACTGTCCTGGTGGTCGACGACGAGGAATCCGTCCGCCAGGTGGCCTCCCGGCTCCTGGCAAAACTCGGGTTCACCACCGAAACCGCGACCGACGGCCGCGATGCGCTGGAGAAATTCCGGCAGCAACCTTCCCGGTATGCCCTCGTCCTGCTCGACCTCACGATGCCGCGCCTGGATGGCGAGGAGACTTTCCGGCAGCTGCGGCATCTGCATCCCGGCGTCCGGGTCGTGCTGATGAGCGGCTTCAGCCATCATGAGGCGTTGGACCGGTTTGCCGGCAAGGGACTCGCGGGCTTCATCCAGAAACCGTTCGAAGTGGCCGCCATGATCAGGACCCTGCGCGAAGTGATCCTGAAAACCTGACGGACGATGCCGCCGGTCGCGTCCACCAGCGCCCGGCCTACAACCCCAACAGCGAGCCACTGCGCTTCAGCCAGTGCTCCGCCTCGCGCCATTCCGGACACACCTCTCCCACGCGGGCCCAGAAGCGGTCGGAGTGATTCATTTCGCGCAGATGCATCAGCTCGTGATAAATGATGTAGTCGCGCACGCGGTCCGGGGCCTGGATCAGCCGCCAGTTGAGCGAGATCGTGCCGCCGGCCGAGCAGGAGCCCCAGCGCGAACGCTGGTTGCGCACGCTCACCTGCTTCATGTCCATGCCCGTCTCGGCCGCCAGCTCCCAGGCCCGCGCGGGCAACTCGATCCTGGCCCGCCGCGCGAAGCCCGCTTCCAGCCGGGACCGCAGGTCGCCCGCCAGCGCCGGCACGGGAAAAACGTCGGCCGCCAGACACACCGACGGCCGCTCCCCCGCGGACGCCGCGCGGATTTCCGTCATCTCCCCGCGCCAAAGGACCGCCGTGCCCACGCTCCAGACTTCCGCCGGACGGGGCCGGCGCGCCTGCCGCGCCTTGGCGCGCTCCAACCAGGCACGATGCTGCGCGACAAACTCCCGCGCGCCGCTCTCCGTGCCCCGGGGAGGAATCGTGACCACCACCTGGCCATCCTTGCGGAGGGTCAGCCGGTAATGCCTCGCCCGGTCGCGGCGGATCAGAACCAAACCGTTCGCAACTGAGTCAGACTCGATGACACCCGATGCAGGCATGGTCTGTTATTTCCTCCGGCTGTTTTCGATCAATCGTACGTCTGTAGCGGCGCTGGCCCAAACGCAGACGATTGTACGTATTCTTACGCACGCGGCACGATTTGGAGTTACACGCTCCAGGGATTGGACTTTTTTCATCCGGTCTGTTTGTTCCCTTTCCTTGCCTGCGGTGCAAATTGTTTTATCTCAGAAGGCTTGCGGCGACCACCGGACTATATCTACGATTCCTCTCACATTTTAGCCTGATGCCCAGACCGACCAAAAACGCCCCCTTCAGCCGCAGCCAGCGGGCGTTCACCTTGGTTGAGGTGATGGTGGTGATCGTGATCATCGGCTTTTTGGCCGCGGCCGGGCTGCCGGGTTACCGCCACCTGACCATGCGTTCCAAGGTCACGGCGCTGGAGAATGATTTGCGCCAGTTCTCCACCGCGATCCAGACCTACACCCTGCAAAACGGCCACTGGCCCGCCAACGGTGATCCGCAGGTGGCCCCGCCCGAGATCGCGGCGGCCCTGTCGGCCAATTTCACCCGCCCGTCCCCCATCGGCGGCGTCTATAAATGGAACTTCGATGTGGCCGCCGACGGCGTCACCGCCAAGGCCGCGATCGTGGTGCAAACCAGCGCCGGCAACGTCATCAGTGACGACGAGGAGCTTTTCCTGATGGTTGACCGCCAGATGGACGACGGCGTCCTCGAAACCGGCCACGTCCAGGTGGGTTCAACGAATTCGTTGGTGTTCATCATCGAAAAATGAGCCCCACGTACCGCATTTCCCTGCTCCATCTGACCGCCGATGCCTCGGCGATCGCCCCGGCGTCCGAACGCCTGGAGCATGGCAACCACGAACTGGGTGAAGTCATCCGCCTCGCCGGTCGTCTTCAGCAGCTCGATACCGCGGACAACGCCGGCACCGAGCCCGGCCTCCTGATCCACCGCGGCGAAAAGGGCTATCGCATCGCGATCCACCAAGGCCGCCTCCGCGTGCACAAGAGCATCTCGCTCTACGATGACTTCTGGACCGTCGACACGGCGGCCGACCTGGCCAGCCTCCCTCCGTTCCAGGCGGTCCTCAGCTCGAGCACCTCGAAGCCACCCCTGCGTCCCCGCACCACCACCAAGACCAGCAGCCCGCTCCGCGCCGCGGCCGAGGTGATCGGCCTGTTTGCCGTCGCGGTGGTGCTCGTTGCCGTCGGCCTGCGCTACGGCCTGCCCCAGAAACGCCTCAGCGACGTCCCCGCGGATGTCACCCTCATCAATTCTCCCGAGGAACAGGCCGCCGTGTTCTCCACCGTGGCCGGCAGCTACGCGACGGGGCAAACCCCCGGCAACAGCCTCGTCGTCATCCAACCCGATGGCCGGGTCAGCCTCGGCTCCATCGGCAAGGACGGCAAGGCCACCCCGCCGCGCATCCAGGAACAGGCCCGCGCCGGCCGCCGCGGCAGCATCGCCTGCATCATCACTTCCTTCGGCATCATCGCCGGCACCGAACCGCCCGAGGCCATCAACGTCGGCCGCTTCCAGTACCGCAAAGCCAAGAACGTCCAGTAACGGACGCTCAGCCGGTTCGGGTCGGATCATCGGCCATCACGCCCCGCCGGGCTCATGTAGCCCAAACGCAAAAACGCGTTTTGCTCCAGCCGGGAAGAAACAAGCCGGTAAGGATTTCTTGTAGGGGCGGCGCTTGTCGCCGCCCGCGGGCGTCCACCAGGGACGCCCCTACAGCTCGGACCTTTGAGCCGTCTCCATTATTGAGGATTACGCAAAGAAGAGACACACCCCGTCGCTTCGCGCCACCCCTCTTCCTAGAGGGGACCCGATCAACTGGTCCGTAAATCCCCTCTAGGAAGAGGGCCGAGGCCGTGAGCTCAGCCGAACGGGTGCCCGCCAGGGCGGGGTGTGTGGGGGAGCATCGCAATCAGGCAGTGGCCGGTGTCACTTGTTAACGTGAGTCTCAAAAGGGGTGGTTGTCCACTTCGTGTATTTGGTGTGTTTCGTGGTGGCCACTGATTGAATGGTTCTAGGCCCCTTTCAAGTGGCGCACAGATTCGTGAGAATCCGTGTCATCGCATCCCAGACCCGAGATATCGGTCCTCACAGCACTTCGCGCGCCCACTCCGGCGGCTGCGTCGGCCGCACCGTCAGCCAGGCGAAACCCGCCTGCGAGCCCTGGCGGGGCCCGTTGATGCAACCCGGATTCAGCCAGCGCACCCCGCCGGCGTCCGTCTCGTCCCGCGGCACATGCGTGTGACCGTGCAGGACAAAATCCACGCCCGCAGGCGCGCGCAGCGGGGGAATATGGATGAGATGGAAACGCCAGCCCTCGCGTTGCAGGGTCAGGTGCCGCGGCCAGAGGTTGTGCCACTCGTTGTTGCCGAGCACCGCCTGCATCGGGATATCGAGCCGGGCAAACTCCGCAAACGTGGCGGGATCGCACACATCACCGAGGTGCCAGATCTCATCAGCTTCCGTCAACCGCGCCAACAAACCGGCCGGCACGTAGTCATGGGTGTCGGAAATGACGGCGATCCGCGTCACTTGTGGACCGGGGCTGGGTTCAGCCGCACGTAGTCGGCCTCGCGCAGACGGGCCTCGCTCCGGCCGGCCAGCAGCTGCCACCACACCCGGGCGTTGGCCGCCACCACGATCAGCACCAGCACCAGAAACGTGCCGGTCACCACGGCATCCACGTGATTGTTGAACACCTGCGTGCGCCAGACGGCGAGTTCCGCGTCCGTGCCGCCCGCGGCGATCTTGGCCTTGATGCCCCGCGCGAGGGCGAGGAAGCCGACCGGCGCCGGGCTGAAGATCTTCATCCACCCGGCGGTCATCGTCACGGCCATCAACCAGGCCAGCGGGCCGACCGTCACCCACACATACCGCACCCGACCCATCTTGATCAGCACGGTCGTGCCCAGCGCCAGCGCGATCACCGCCAGCAGCTGGTTGGCGACGCCGAAGATCGGCCAGAGGGAATTGATGCCGCCCAGCGGATCCACCACCCCCTGATAGAGAAACCAGCCCCATGCGCCGACAAAGAGCAGGGTCGCGACCGTGTTGCCCACCCAGGAGCGCGTGTCGCCCAGCGTCCGGGACACCATCCCCAGCAGATCCTGCATGAGGAAACGCCCCACCCGCGTGCCCGCGTCGATGGTCGTCAGAATGAACAGGGCCTCAAACATGATCGCAAAATGGTACCAGAGCGCCAGCGCCCCGGTGCTGATCTGGCCGGCCGGGGCCGAAACAGAGGCTGCGCGAGGCGTGAACACCCCGGCAAACATCTGGGCCATGCCCACCGCAAAGGTCGGCGCACCGCCGGTCCGTCCCACCATGGTCTTCTCGCCCACACTGGCGGCGAGTTCCTCCATCTGCCCCGTGGTCACCGGAAACCCCAGGGCGCTCACCTTCGCCGTCACGGCAGCCGGGTCGCCCTTCATGTTGATCGCAAAATACTCGCCGGGCTCCATCGCACAGGCGGCGATCAACGCCATCAGCCCCACGACCATCTCCGTCACCATGGCGCCATATCCCACCGTGCGGATGTGACTCTCGCGCATCAGCAGCTTCGGTGTCGTGCCCGAGGCGATCAGGGCGTGAAAGCCCGACACCGCCGCACACGCGATCGTGATGAAAACGAAGGGAAACAACGGCCCCGCCACCACCGGTCCCGTGCCGTCAATGAAACGGGTCAGGCCGGGCATCTTCAGCATCGGCGCCAGCAGCACGATCGCCACGCCCATGGCGGCCACCGTGCCGATCTTCATGAACGTGCTCAGGTAGTCCCGCGGCGCCAGCAGCAGCCACACCGGCAGAATCGAGGCGACGATGCCATAGCCCATGATCCACCACGCCAGCGTCGTGCCCCGCAGCGTCAGCCAACCGTCCAGCACCGAGCCATGGATGAATTGTCCGCCCCACACCGCCAGCAACAACGCCGCCACGCCGCCGACACTGGTGAGGGCGAGGGCCCGTCCGCCGGACGGACCATAGCGCATCGCACACCCCATCGCGACCGCGATCGGCATCGTCGCCGCGATCGTGAACAGCCCCCAGGGGCTCTCGGCCAGCGCGTTGACCACCACCAGCCCGAGCACCGCGAGCAAAATGACCATGATCGCGAGGATGCTCACGAGCGCCACCAACCCGGCAAACGGCCCGACCTCGTCGCGCACCATCTGACCGAGCGATTTGCCGCCCCGCCGCACCGAGCAGAACAAAATCACGCAGTCATGCACCGCGCCGCCCAGCGTCGCCCCGATCAGCATCCAGAGCATGCCGGGCATGAAGCCGAACTGCGCCGCCAGCACCGGCCCGACCAGGGGACCCGGCCCGGCGATCGCCGCGAAGTGGTGGCCGAACACGATCCACTTGTTCGTCTGCACAAAATCCCGTCCATCCTCCTGCGTCACGGCCGGCGGTGCCCGCAGCTCGTCCAGCGTCAGCACCTTCGCCATCAGCCACGCCGAGTGAAACCGGTACGAAACTGCAAACACACAGACCGCCGCCACCACCACCCACAACGCGCTCACCGGCTCCCCCCGCGACCAGGCCAGGACGCCGATGGCCACGACCCCCAGGGCAACAACCAAGGACCAGAGAACAACGCGTAGCCATGTGGGGGATTTCATGGGAAAGTCAGGGCCATAAAGGACATCCTGCGCCCGCGTCCAAGCGCGAAATGCTCCTTCGCGAAACATCGGCGGCGCGCGGCGGGAGCCCGGCCTCCGGACGGGCCGGCTTCAGCGACGGCTGGTGAATATTCAGTCGGAATTCTCCCCCCCGGCCTCACCCCACCAGCGCCGCGCCATCGGCGCTGAGCAGGTGCAGAATGTCCGGCTTGGGGGTGGATTGCGCGGCGATCGCTTCGGCGTCGGCTTGGGTGAACGCGTCGCCGGTCAACGCCATCACCGCGCCGCCGAAGCCGCCACCGGTCAGGCGCGCGCCGTAAACCGCCGGATGCTTTTCCAGCAGGTCCACCAACCGGTCGAGCGCTGGCGTGCTGTTTTCGAAGAGATGCTGCGAGCTCCGATGCGAGGCCGTGAGCAGCCGGCCCACCGCCGCCAGGTCGCCCTGTTTGAGCGCGGCCACGGTTTCATGCACGCGGGCGTGCTCCGCGACGATGTGCTGCGCCCGCTTGGCGGAATCGGAAGACAACCGGCCGACCAGGGGCGCCAGCTGCGCCGGGGTCAGATCAGCCAGCAAGGCCACACCCAGCGTTTTCGCCGCCTCAAGGCATTCCCGGTGACGCGTCGCATAGTACCCGTCGATCAGCGCGTGCTTCTCGCGGGTGTTGAAGATCCACAGATGTGCCGACCCGGGAAACGGCACGACCGAAAAGGCCGGTCCGCGACAGTCGATGTGGACGAGGTGCCCCGCCCGGCCGTGCGCACTCGTGCCCTGGTCGAGGATGCCACAAGGCACGCCCACATAGTTGTTCTCCGCATGCCGGCCGAGCGCCGCCAGCTGCGCGGGTGGCAGCCCGGGATGCCCGGCCAGTTTCAACAACACCAGCGCGGTCGCGAGTTCCAGCGCCGCACTGCTGCTCAGGCCCGCACCCGCCGGCAGGTCGGAGGTCACGTAAAGGTCGAAGCCGGTCGGCTGCGGCAGTTTGAAGTCACCGAGGCTCTTCCAGACCCCCAACGGATAATTGATCCAGGAATCCGTGCCGCTCACGCGGTCCGCGGGCACTCGATCCAACACGATCGCGTTGTCGGCCCCGGCGCTCTGCAGGCGGATCTTGCCGTCGGCATTGGGCGCCGCCGCCACCACCACATAGCGGTCGATCGCCGCGCCCAGCACCGCCCCGCCATTGTAGTCGGTGTGGTTGCCGATGAACTCGATCCGGCCCGGGGCGCGGGCGATGACGGTCGGGGACCGGCCAAAGGCCTTTTGGAACTGAACGTCGACACCGGGAGTGGGCGCAGCATGCATGAGAATCCCCCCAGCGATGCAGGAATCCGGATCGATGTTCAAGCCGTCTCGCCGCCCCATGGGAGGAAAGTCATGGCGCGGGAAAGAAGTCATGATGGCCGGCCAATCCGACTTTCTCCATTGCCCCACCTGTCGGTTGATCCTTTGTTCGCAGATGTCATGACCCCGCCGCCCGCCCGCCTGGATGATCTGCGCATCAAACGCGATGACCGCCCGGTCCCCGCCACCAGCCGCCGGGCCTGGGTCATCATTCTCCTCCTGATCGTCGGCGGCGGCATCGCCTTCTGGTACGCCACGCGGCCCAAGCCCGTGGAGGTGCGCACCACCGCCGTCCGCGCCATCACCGGCAACCCCGGCGAGCGCACCGTCCTCAACGCCTCGGGCTACGTCACCGCCCGCCGCGAGGCGACCGTCTCCTCCAAGGCCACCGGCAAGGTGATGGAGATTCTGATCGAGGAGGGCGAAACCGTGAAGGCCGGCGATGTTCTCGCCCGCATCGATGACACCAACGTGCAGGCCAACCTCCAGCTGGCGCACGCCCAGCTCGACGCCGCCAAAGCCGCCATCGCCGAGACCTCCGTGCGCCTCACGGAGGCGGAACAGGACCTCGCCCGCCAGCAGTCCCTGCTCACGCGGAGCGTCGCCGCCCAGGCCGACTTCGACCACGCCGCCGCCGCGGCGGGCGCCCTCCGCGCGCGCCTCACCCAGCAGCAGGCCGGCGTGACCGTCGCCGAGCGCACCGTCGCCATCTGGCAGCAGCAGCTCGACGACACCATCATCCGCGCGCCCTTCGCCGGCATCGTCACGTCCAAGAACGCCCAGCCCGGGGAGATGATCTCCCCGATGTCCTCCGGCGGCTTCACCCGCACCGGCATCTGCACGATCGTCGACATGGATTCCCGCGAGATCGAAATCGACGTGAACGAGAGCTACATCAACCGCGTCACCTCCGGCCAGGAGGTCGTGGCCACGCTCGACGCCTACCCCGATTGGAAAATCCCCTGCAAGGTCATCGCCATCATCCCCACGGCCGACCGCCAGAAATCCACCGTCCACGTCCGCGTGGGCTTTGACCAGCTCGATCCGCGCATTTTGCCACAGATGGCGGTCAAGGTCGGCTTCCGTGACGCCGTCGCCGCCAGCGCCGCCCCGGCCGCCCGCCTGGTCCTCGTGCCCAAGGGCGCCGTGCAGTCCGTCGATGGCCGCGATGTCGTCTATGTGGTCAGCAACGGCCGGGCCGAGCGCCGGGCCGTCACCGTGGCCGGCACCCAGTCCGGTGAGTCCACCCTCAGCGCGGGACTCGCCGCCGGGGAGAGGGTCGTGGTGGACGCACCGGCCGCATTGACCGACGGCGCCGCCGTCAAGGAGAACCCTTTATGAGCAACCCTGAGTCCAACCCCGGCGCGCTCGTGCGCCTCACCGACGTTGAGAAGAAGTTTCACCGCGGTTCGGAAGACATCGAGATCCTCGCCAACCTGAGCCTGTCCGTCCCTGCCGGGGAATTCCTCGCACTGATGGGCCCCTCCGGTTCCGGCAAGAGCACCCTGCTCAACCTGATCGGCGGCCTCGATCACCCGACCAAGGGCACCGTCGAGGTGGGCGGCGAACGCGTCGACGGCCTCTCCGACCACCAGCTCGCCGCCTGGCGCGCGCGGCACATCGGCTTTGTCTTCCAGCTCTACAACCTCATGCCGGTCCTCACCGCGGAGCGCAACGTCGAGCTGCCGCTCCTGCTCACCAACCTCTCCCCGGCCCAACGCAGGAAACACGTCGAAACCGCCCTCGCCGTGGTCGGCCTTTCCCACCGCGCCAAGCACTACCCGCGCACGATGTCCGGCGGCGAACAGCAGCGCGTCGGCATCGCCCGCGGCATCGTCACCGACCCCACGCTCCTGCTCTGCGACGAGCCCACCGGCGACCTCGACCGCAAGGCCGGCGACGAGATCCTCAACCTCCTCTCGGCGCTGAACCGCGAACAGGGCAAGACGATCATCATGGTCACCCACGACCCGCATGCTTCGGCCCGGGCCTCGCGCACGGTGTACCTCAACAAGGGCCAGCTGAGCAGGGAACCCGTCGCATGAAATTCTTCCCGCTCATCTGGGGCAATTTGCTGCGCCGCAAGCTGCGGACGTCCCTCACGATCCTCTCGGTCCTCGTGGCCTTTGTGCTGTTCGGCTTCCTCTGCGCCATCAAGCAGGCGCTGGTCGGCGGTGTGGAACTGGCCGGCGCCGACCGCCTCATCGTGCGCCACAAGGTGTCGCTCATCCAGCTGCTGCCCCAAAGCTACCAGGCCCGCATGGCCGGCATCCCCGGCGTCGCCGCCGTGGCGCACCAGACCTGGTTCGGCGGCATCTACCAGGACCCGAAGAATTTCTTCATGCAGTGCCCGGTCGTCCCCGAGGACTTCATGGCCATGTTCCCCGAGTTCATCCTTCCCCCCGAGCAGATGAAGGCCTGGCTCGCCACCCGCACCGGCTGCATCGTCGGGCGCAACACCGCCAACCGCTTTCAACTGAAGATCGGCGACAAGATCCCGATCCGTTCCCCCATCTGGATGAACAAGACCTGGGAGTTCGACATCGTGGGCATCTTCGACGGGGCCAAGAAGGGCACGGACACCACCGCGCTGTTCTTTCGCTACGACTATTTCGACGAAGCGCGCCAGGGCATGAACTGGGGCACCGGACTCGTCGGTTGGTACACCATCCGCGTCAAGGATCCGGCCAAGGCCGCCGAGGTCGCGCGCCTGGTCG
>Ga0075163_10004676_pt1 | contig 18329 bp, 16 predicted proteins | sample JI1023141ADNA_FD_71478 | JGI IMG/M metagenome (GOLD analysis project Ga0075163, IMG submission 71478) | Wastewater effluent complex algal communities from Wisconsin, to seasonally profile nutrient transformation and Carbon sequestration -... | ecosystem: Engineered > WWTP > Effluent > Algae...
CCCACCCCTGCACAGGTCAAGATCGCCCGGCGCGCGATGCGCGACAGGGTGGAGGTCGCGGCCAAGGCCGGGCTCGTCAGCGCGGAGGAGGCGCAGCAGGCATACCGGCTGGTTACGAGCGAAGATCCGCAGGCCATCCGCATGGTGCAAGCCATGCTCAACGAGCGCGTTGCGCAGCGTCGTGGGGCAACACAGCCTGCGCCAACTCCTGCGCCCGTAGCCCCGGCTCCTGGCCCGGTCATCGCACCGGAGGACGTTAAGGCGCGGTTGCTGCGTGAGCGTGGACTGACGGCCGGCACGCCTAGCCTCGCGAACGAGATCACCCAGGCGCAGACGCGCGGCGACATCACTCGCCAGCAAGCGGCGAACGTGCGCGAGACGATGAAGGCGGACGGGCAGGATGCAGCCCGGCAGCAGCTCCAGGACTACATGGCGTCACGCGCGACGGTCTACCGCCCTGGCACCGCCCGGTCCGCGAGCGCGCCACAGGAGGATCGCGTCGCGGCGACTGCGCCTGTGGCAGAGCCAGAGGGTCCGAGCGAGCTGGACTTTGAGGCGCGCCCGCGCACGGCTGCTGGCACGACCGGGATGCCCGCCAGCGATGTGCTGAGCGTTGTGAATGAGCGGATCAAGGGATGGCGGAATGCGCCGAAGATCCGCATTGCGCAGTCCGAGAATGATCTGCCTCCCGGCCTGTGGGATGCGCGCCGCAGCCCGAACGGCGTTACCGGGCTCTACGATCCGCAGACCGGCACGGTCTATCTCGTGGCGGACAGGATCAACTCCACTGAGGAAGCGGCGGCCACGCTGTACCATGAGGCGCTTGGCCACTATGGCATCGAGGCTGAGTTCGGCAACCGCGCGACGGAGATGCTGTCCAGCATCTACCGCACCAACCGGGAGATGCGCCAGCTCGCTGACGGCTATCTCACGCAGAACCCGAACGTCTATCGAGGCGAGGACGCGACCGCCAAGGCTGTCGAGGAGGTGCTGGCCCGCGCCGCTGAGCAAGGCCAGCCTATCCCGCAGAGCGTGATGCAGCGCCTCGTGGCGATGGTGAAGCAGTTCGCCCGGCGCATGGGGCTCTACAACGGCGACTACAGCAACGCCGAGGTGGCCCACATCTTCAACCGAGCCATGCAGCGTGTGACGGACGGCACCCCGCCCACGAACGGTGGAGTGCGCAACGAGGCGATGCCGCGCACGGCGACCAACATCGCCGGCAGCGAGGGCATCAAGTCGCTGATGTCCGCACGCACCAGCATGGTGATGGACGTGAAGGGCGTCGGCCGCAGGCTGCGCCTGTCGTCGCTGTTCCAGCGCAACCTGGAGGAGCTGTACGGCAAGCTGTTCCCGAAGGGCACGCTGCGCACCTACAACGACTTGCTGTTCCGCATGGCGGCGAAGGTTAACCACCTGTCCTCCGAAGCGCACACCATGCTGGATCGGTGGAACAGGCTGGAGGCCAGCCCGACGCAGAGTGCGGCCGAAGTGCAGAAGGAGATGGGCGACCTTCTGCTCGACGCCACGTTCTACCAGATGCGGCCGGATCTCCCGATCACCGACGAAGTCAACGCGGATGCACGAGGCGACGACGCAGTGAAGCGTCACGAGGAGATGGCGAAGCGCTACGCCGCCCTGCCGCAGCCCGCGCGCCTGCTCTACACCGAGATGTTCGACAAGTTTGCCGACAATCTCAAGCAGAAGAAGGAGCTGTTCAAGGCGCAGATCGAAGCCGCCGAGGGGCTGACCGAGGACGCCAAGAAGCAGAGCCTGCGTGAGATCGACGCCATGTTCTCGCGCGTTAAGGTGTACTTCCCGCTGCAACGCTTCGGCAAGTTCATCGTCATCGGCCGCACCGAGCCTTACGCTGAGGCGGAGGAGCGGGTGCGCGAGGCGCAGGAGAACCTGGACGCGCTCGACGGGACGGACAAGGGCGCCCTCGATCACGGGCGGGCAGCCCTCGCCGTGGCGAAGAAGGGGCTGGAGAAGGCTGAGGTTGAGGGCGGCTACGTCGTCCAGGCGTACGAGAGTGAGGGCAAGGCGAGCCTTGCTGCCCGTCAGATGCGCGAGGAGGGGCTGCGTGTCAGCCAGCGGCTGGCCGACCAGTACCAGCCCGAGGTGGACGGCGTGTCGGCGCGGTTCCTGGAGCAGATCAAGGGAGCCCTGGACACCGAGGGGCGCAAGTCCGACGAGGCGTGGCAGACTGCCGAGGCGCTGAAGAACCTGTTCACCCAGGCGTACTTCCAGAGCCTGCCGGAGAGCAGCGCGTTGAAGCGCCAGCTCAAGCGCAAGTTCGTCGCCGGCTACAGTGACGACGCCAAGCGGAACTTCGCCGCCGCGATGCAGCGGGACGCCCACTACCTCGCACGCTTGGAGTTCGGCCAGCAGTCACGCAACGTCTTGGAGGAACTGGGTCGCGAGGCTAAGACATCCGACGAGGTGCAGCAGGACAAAGACCCCTCGCGCCCGATGCTGGCGCAGGAGGTGGCGCAGGAAGTGAAGAAGCGCCACGCGGCGTCGCTGCGCTACGTGGACACGCCAGTCCAGGACAAGCTGGCGAACATGGGGTACCTCTGGTTCCTGGGCTTCACGCCGAGCTTCATGGCGCTGAACCTGCTCCAGACCCCGCTCGTGACCCTGCCGATGATTGCCGCGCGCCATGGCGTGACGAGATCCGGCGCTGCTCTGACTGCCGCTGCCAGCGAGGTTGGCCGCGCCCAGGTGTCGGCGTGGCGGAAGGACGGTGCGTTCGGCGAGATCGACATTAACACGCTGTCGGTGACCGACGACGAGCGCGCCATGCTGCGCCAGTTGCTGGACAGCGGCATCATCGACCTTACCCAGGAGCATGACCTGGGCACCGTGGCGAACGGCGGCAGCACCAAGTGGCGCGCCATGATGCGCGTTGCGTCGTTCCTCCCGCACTACACCGAGAAGGTGAACCGCCTCGCCACCGCCCTCGCAGCCTACCGCCTTGCCGTCCAGGAGAAGGCGAGCAACCCAGGCTCGCGACTGGACCCGGTGCGCTACGCCGAGAAGATGGTGGCCGACAGCCACTTCGACTACAGCGCCGAGAACGCGCCGCGCTGGATGCGCCCTGGCAGCTTCCCGATGGCGAAGGTGCTGTTCCAGTTCCGCAAGTACCAGCTCGCCATGGGCTACGCCGTGGTGAACAACTTCGCCCAGGCGATCAAGAGCGCGGACCCCGAAGAACGGCGGCTGGCCCGCCGCACCTTTGCCGGGCTGCTGATGACGCACGGGCTGGCCGCCGGGTCGCTCGGGCTCCCTGGTGTCGCCCTGGCCATGGGCGCAGCCAACCTACTGAACGGCCTGTTCGGTGACGACGATGAGCCGTGGGAGGCGCAGGCCGCGTACAGGAACTTCCTGGTGGATGTGTTGGGCGGCCTGACCGGCGACGAGGAGCTGGCTAAGCAGATGGGTGAGGTGGTCGCCCGTGGCGCCCTCCGAGCGCCCGGCGTCCGCGACGTACTACCTGGTGATATCTCTGGACGTGTTGGCCTCGGTGACGTGCTTACCCCGGTGCGGATGCAGAAGTCCGACGCTGAAGGTCGGGCATGGTGGGCGAACCTCGTGGTCGCCGCGCTCGGGCCGACTGCGTCTATCGGCGGGAACATGGCTGAGGCTGTCAGGTTCTGGGGTCAGGGCGATGTCGCCAAGGGGCTGGAGCAGGCGCTGCCCAAGGCAGCCAGGGATCTCGTGCGCGCCTATCGGTTCGGCACCGAGGGCGTCACCACCGGGCGCGGCAACCCGACCATGGGCGCCGATGGGATATCCGCCAACGAGCTGGTGGCCCAGGCGATGGGGTTCACGCCGTCCCGCATTATCGAGCAGTACGAGGGACGGGCTGCCATCGAAGGCGCCAAGTCCGCGCTGACCGACCGGCGTCAGCTTCTGCTGCGCCAGTACTCGCAGGCGGTGATTGCGGGCGACCATGGCGCAGTCGAGGACGCGCGAGCGGCGATCCAGCAGTTCAACACCGTCCGCCGCGAGGCCGGGCAGCCGCTGCTTCAGATCAAGGCCCAGGACATGCTGCGGTCGGCGCAGGAGCACCGCCGCTATGAGCGCGATCTGGTGCAAGGCGCTCGGCTGCGCAGGCAGGAGCGGCCACTTGGTGAGTACGGCCGCTTCGCCAACACCGCGCCCTAGTTAGCATGCCTCGGCGCAGGACACTGTCTCGCTGCTAGCATTTATGGTCCGGGCGGTACCGTTACGCACCGCTTCGGACGTGCATGATGGCAGGCCGTGAGGGAAGAACTCCCTCACGATCCGCTCTACCTCCAGCCTAGTGATCGCTCGTTGCCCGACCATTGGTCACGTCCTCTTTGCCGCCTGGGATGACGGTCAGTTGGGTGGAGTGCGTCTCGTCGGCGTCGATCACCCAGCACGGCACGGGCGATGCAGCGGCGGCGTATTGAGTAAGGCCCCGGCCCAGGCCGTAGAGCTGGACCTTGGCGTGAGCCCGCCCGGCCTTGACCAGGGCGGAGTGCATCTCGCGCGCCGAGATGCCCTTCTTGTTGCACCACTCTCGGACGGCTGCGGCAGAGAGCCACAGCGTGGTGCGGCGCTTTTCCTCGTGGTACGGCAGCACGACACGGCCGACCAGAGATGTGCGCGGAGCGACCACCTCGCTCGGGATGTATGGGTAGACTGCCTGTTTCTTGCGGAGGTCCGGCACATCGCCGACCGTGGTGAGCACGCCCGGCCAGAGGTCCGCCATCATGCGTCCGAACAGCTCCATCGGGTTGGACGCTGCGCTGTCGCGCTGGCGACGGTTGTTCTCAAGCTCCTGGTACATCCACGCCTTAACGTCGTGCAGCGAGAACTCCAGGATGCCGAGCTTATTGCAGATGCTAACTGCGGTAACGACTGATGCCATCAGCGCAGCCCAGTAACGTTCGGATTGTTGGATGCCAGCTTCGACAACGATGCGCTCCCGAACCGCGTTAAGCGTAGCCTGGAGCTTCGCTCGTCTACCCGCGATATACGCCGCAAACTTTATACCTGCGTGGCCATAATTGTCAAGCAGCAACGAAAACAATGTACCTGCTTCGGTTACAGACACAGCCGAGCCTTCTGGGACGCGGAACTCCCAAGCGCGCACCATCTCCGCCTCAGAGTGGGCTCGCGTCTGCTGGAGTTTTTCCGAGAGCTGATTGTTCCCTGACGACATCAAGATGGTTGACCAGTTCGGACTATTTGTACGGAACGAGCCGTCCGCCGCCATGCGCTGCTTGGCGGTGCCGGAGCTGACGCTGAACACGACGTTGGTCGCCGCGTCGTTTTTCTGATTTGTTAGCTCGTCGTACATAATCGGGATGTTGTGGTACGTGCCGAGCTTGGCATAGAGCATGTTCTCGGTGACCTTGCCGTCAGCGAGCTGCATCTTCCGCCAGTTGCCCCAGGCGCTCAGCGCCGCGCGCTGCGCAGTCGTCTTGCCGTAGCCGGAGCCTTGGCTGTAGGCGTGGACCACGATGCCGCCGAACTCATCGAACAGCGAGAACAGCGGCGAGGCGAACGCCAGCGCCACGGTGAACTGGAAATGCTCCTGGCCTGGGTGGTGGTAGGCGCGGTGGATGACGCGCTTCCACACGTCGAAGTCGCCCTTCACCCCGATGTCCTGCTCGCACTGCTTGGCGCCATTCTTCAGCAGGGCATGCCGCTCGCGCTTGCCGTCGAACAGTGTGGTGCCGACCAGGAAGTCATCACCATGCCAGCCGAAGTGCTGCTTGCTCTCCGTCTTTTCGTGGGTGGAGCGTAGCGTACGCATCCACGCGTTGAGGTAAGCGTGCATGACTGTCGCCTGTGCAGGGTGGTTGGGTGCAAGCTCGCGCGCCGCGAGCGCCTTGGACAGCTCCGCGCCGCCGCAGCCGATCAGCGCGCTGCGGAGTGTCATCGTGTCCTCGACTGCCGGGGAGCCATCATCGTTGGTGCGGACGTGGAAGCGAAGCTCCATGGCCGCCTCGTCGTCCGCCACGCGCTTGATCGGGTAGATCAGCGTGTCGCAGAACGGCTCAGGCACCTTGTCGCCCTCCTCGTTCACGACGAGCCGGGCAAGGCTCCACGTCCCTTGGATGGGCTTGTAGACGTAGCCCGGCGGGAGGTTCGGCGGCTCCCACTTCTTGCGAGGCAACGCACCTTGGGACGTTTGCGCGCTTGTGGCCGGCTCCTCATCCTCGACTGGCGCAGCCTGGATGGCGCCGAGGAAGATCGGGCTTGTCAGCGTGCCGTTGTGCGGGCAGGCCGCGCACAGGTCAGGCTGGTGCTGTGCCAGCGTGGCGCATGTCGCCGGGCCATACTGCTCAAGCTGCTCCAGCTTGGCGGCGGTTTCCTCCGGGCTGTACTTCGGGTGGCCGCAGGACCACTCGTGCGCCCAGTCTGCTCCGTCCGCGCACTTCGACACGATGGACAGCCCGTGGTACCACGTGGGCTGGGAGACGTTGCCCTGCGTCTCACGCAGCAGGCCGATCACCGCGCACCGGTCCGCCACGCGGTTGGCGTCGGACGGCGGGTATTCCATGCCGCCGGTCAGGTCGCTGTTGATGGAAGACTTCTTGCCGCCGCTGCGCACCGGCTCGGGCGCGACGTTGTTAGCCTCCAGGAATGCGGCGATCCGCTCGGCGAAGAACTCGAACGAGCACGGCGTGCCCTGCTTGAGCAGCGTGACTTCCACGGCTCCACGCTTGCGATGGTGTGCGCCGACCGGGCGCAGCACGCTGGCCTCGTCGGCCGTGCGCGTGGGGTCCGCCAGGACGCCCGCGATCTTGAACGCTTGCTTGAGCTGGACGGCGACGGGCTTCCACGCGTCGCGCTCGATGTCCTCCTCCATGTGCCAGTAGATGTGCAGCCCGTTGCCGGACGACACCACGCTGGGTGTGGGGAGATGAGTGAGATGGCGGAACGCGGCCAAAGCCTGGAGCGCATCGCGCCTCGTGGCGTAGCCCTTGCCCTCTCCGCAATCGAGGTCGGCCCAGAACGCTCGCAGCCAGCCAACGTTAGCTTGTTTGCGCCCGCCGATAGTCAGCTTGCCCTTGGCGTCACGCGTCTTGTCGAGCACGTTGTCGGTGAAACCGCCCAGCGCGTAGAAGATGTTGAAGCCGGGCTGGTCCAGCCGCGCGACTTCCCAGGCTGCTGTGGCGTTGTCAGTGGTGTACTTGTGCCTGAAGCCTTCGTGCCCGTCAGGAAGCACCGCGATGACGCGGCGCCCCTGTGTCGGCAGCACGAGATCGAACCACTCCTTGGTTACCATGTTCGCCCCTGCTGTTAGCTACCGGCTGCCGCGCCGGGCAGTAACCTCCTGGCAACACATTGTCAGGAGATCGCCGGGGCGGGCAGCTTGACCACCCGCCCCGTCAGGGGCTCAGTCGTCCAGGCTGGCCAGGACACTATCGAGGTCGGCGTCTACTTCCGCCAGGGCTTTCGCCGCAGCGGACGGCTTGGTCGCCGGGGTCTGAGCGGCAGGCGCAGCCTTGGCCGGGGCAGGCTTGGGCTGGACGGCAGGAGCGGCCTTGGGTGCAGCAGCCGCGGTCGCCACCAGCTTGGGCTTGCCGAAGGCGGAGGCGCGAGCCGGGGCCTGGGCAGCAGGCGCGGCCTTGGCCGGGGCAGGCTTGGTGGCAGGCGGCTCCTCGGGCTCCGGGGCAGCCTGGACAGGCGCGGCCAGGGCGGCAGCCACTTCCTCCTCGGTCACCGCAGGGCGCCGGGAAGGCTTGGCGGCAGCAGCCGCAGGGGCAGGACGAGGCGAGGGCTTCGGAGCCGGCAGCGCAGGCGCGTCGGGCTCGTGGTCCTCAACCGGCGCCGCGTCGATGCCGACGATCTGGCGGACCACCTCGCTCTCCGCAGCCTCCAGCACCGCTTCCGCCTCGGCCTGGGTGAGGAACCGGACCGGCGTGAAGATGAACTGCGGATGGGCAACCTGCGGGTCGAACCGCACCTTGGTGAGCACCGCTTGCACCGGCACGCCACGCTTCGCGAGCAGATCGCCGTACTGCGCCAGCGCCTTGAGCGACGCAGCCGGAACGCGCAGCAGCATCGGACGGTCGATCTCGTCAACCGCCGCCACAGCCATGCGCTTGCTGTCAGAGCACGCCTTGCCCTTGGAGTTGTTCTCGGTGATGCGGCTGCCCCACGCGTTCATCGGGCACGCAGCGCACTTCGCAGCCTGGGGCTCATCGACCGACGAGCTAGGCACCTTGCCGTCGTGCGAGAAGCAGTCGGGCTTCTCCTGCGAACCCTCCACGAAACCGCCGGAGTAGTAGACCTTCGACAGGGTCGGGTTGGCGCGGATAACCACCAGCTCCAGAGAGGCGCGCGGGTCGCCGTCGTCGTTGGTGATGAGGGTGCGCTCGCCACCCTCCATCACGCTCCACGTCTTGCCCTTGTAGCTCAGGATGGGGAAGCCCATCCCGATGCCAGCCATGAGGTCGGCGTTGGTGTTGCCACCGAACATCTGGGCGATGTGGGACGGTACGCCGCCGCCCTCGAAAAGCGCGAGTTCGTTCATGGGGTCATCTTCTCCAGGATCAGGCCGCAGCGCGGCGGACGTTGACGACGATTTCCTCGCGGAAGTTGACGCCGGGCGGGAGGTCATTGTGCTCCTCTCTGAACTGGACAACGGCGTCCTTGCTAACACGCCGCTCCAGCATGTGCCACAGGTCGTTCTCGCGGATGTAGTTCAGGCACGCTTCCCAGTCCGCAACGGTGGCGGACGAGCGCGTGGACCGGTACGCCGTGCCCGACGAGCACTTGGCGCTCTCGATGCCCGCATCCTGGAAGGTAGCTAACAACGCACCTTCCATCTTCTTCAGCAGCGCATCCAGCTTGGCGATCTTCTCCTTCGCCGCGTTAGCAATCTCCTGCTTCTTGTCGCGGACCTGGATATACCGCTCGACTAACTGTTCGACTTCGTTAGCCATCGACACCTCCTCGTGTCTATTGGTTGACGGTCAGCCTTTATACCAACAACTAATCCCTAAGTCAACTAGCTAACACCCCGCACCGCCTCAAGCAGTAGTCCCTGCATCGCCTCCTTGTCCCTAAGTCTTGTGTAGATCCTCCGCTCCACCTCGGTGCCCGAGATATTTACGATGAACTGCTGGAGCTGCTGGCCGGGCCGGCTCACGCGGGCGTTGGCCTGCTGGTATACTTCGTGCGAGAAAATCGGTGCGTACCACACCACGGTGTTGGCGGCGGTGAGTGTGAGCCCGTGGGACATGGCTGCCGGCTGCGCCACGAGCACCTGAAGTGACTTGCCACGCTGGAACTCATCGAAGATCCGTGCGCGCTCGGCCGCCGGTGTATCGCCGCTGATCTGCGCACACGAGTACTCGCGGGAGAGCATCGTCGTCACCCACGACAGTACAGACTTGAACGGCACAAAGACGATGACCTTACCGTCCGCCTGCTCGATGATCTCCTGCACGACATTCAGGCGTGGCTCGGCAGGTATTACTTTCTCACTGCCGTCCAACGCGTAGACCACGCCGCAAGCGATCTGCACCAGCTTCGACAGCTTGACGGCCTCGTTCACTGCGAGGATCTGCCCGCCCTCCACCTCGGTGGCGAGCCGGTTGCGCATCTCGGCGTAGGCACTCTCTTGCGCGCCAGTCAGCGGTGCATGGCGATCTACGACCATGCACTCGGGCAGGTCCACGCAGTCCTCCCGGCGGAACCGGATCGCCGGCTGCATGGTGTCCGCCACGATGGCGGTCGCGTCCGACTTGGGCACCCACCTGAACTGGTTGATGCGGCGCATGACGCTGTCCCGGAACTGGCCGAAGTACCTGGGAGCACGTTGTGGTGCGATGAGTTTCACTTGAGCCCAGGCGTCGGTCGGCGCGTTCGGTGTTGGCGTGCCGGTCAGTCCCCACACCCAAGCACGTTTGGATGTGATGGCGTTGAGTGCCTTCCACCGGGCAGCAGTGTGCGTGCGGAACATCGCCACCTCGTCCACGACGACAATGTCGATCTCCTCGCGCGCCTCCAGCTCCTTCTGCATGACCTTCACCCCATCGTGGTTGATGAGGAAGATGTCAGCGTCCGACGCCAGCAGCTTGAGGCGACGGTCCTTCGTCCCGTGCAGCACGGCGCATGTCAGGTGCGGGAAGTGACGGAAGATTTCGTCGGCCCAGGTGCGCTCCAGGGTGGATAGCGGGCTGACCACGAGCAGCTTGCGCACCTTGCCCACCGACCGCAGGTAGTCGTATGCCCAGAGCGCGGCCAACGTCTTGCCTGTGTTACCGGAAGCAAATACGCACCCGTTGCGGCGGAACAGTAGAAACGTGCTCGGCACCATGAAGCAGTACTTGAACCCGTCAGTAGATGGCTCGCGCCACATCGTGGCGAGCGGCGTGCCGTCGCCTTGCACCGCTCGGATCTGGAGCGGCTTACCGTTGGAGCGGATATTCACTGTGTAGCACGGACCGCCGCATGCGTAGTCGCGGTTATCCTCCAAGATGCGTGACGTAAACCCGCGCGAAGCGAACACAAACTGAATGAAGTCCGCGCTGGCTTTGCTCGTGCTTATGAAGCACCGCCTGTCGTCAAGCTCGTGACCGTCCCACCGCAGTGCTTCATCCGCGATGGTGTCTAGCTGCGCAGAGGTAGCCGCCCAGAACCGCGCATCAAACTCCTTCAGGCGCAGAGGGGCGTCAAATGAGAATATGTGAAAGCCGACATCGCTACGGTTAGCGAAGATTGCCTCCTCGCTAAACGCGATGTGTGCTGCCCTCAGCAACTCGCGCAGACGCGCAACCTTACGCTCTTTCTTGAGCCGCACCACGCACCGTAAAGTGTTGTTAGGGAAGTGCGCATCCGCGATAACCGCAACTTGCAAGCGTAGCTGCGCGTCCGTCAGTGCGACACCTTGCCCGCCAGCCCATTCAAAGGTCACAGGGATGGTGGCCTGGGAGAACCCTATCCGGTCCAAACTCTTTCGCTCAGCTACGCCTTGCATGTGCTGCACATCGTGGCGCCTTAGCAGCTCGGCAGCCTGCACAACCTCCTGCTTTGCAGGGTTGCACTTGCCGTGCAGCAGCACGCGATGCTCCGGAGACAGGAGCTGGTCCAGGCCGTACTTAGTCTTGATACGCACCATCTCGCGGCAGGGCTTCTTCACGTATTCGAGCGGCTCGACAAACTCGATAGCGCCGCTATCTGGCAGGTACTGCGCCACCTTGCCGCCGGCGTAATCGGTGATGCGCTTCCACCCTGTTGGCGTTAGGTACTCGGTGTCAGCATCGACGCAGCCGAGGTCATTCAGGCAGAACGCGCGCGGGTTCATGGTCAGGAACTCGGCCGTCTCCTCCTGCGCGTGGAACGGTGTGTAACTCCCGCTCCACGGGTAGTGGTGGCGGATCGGCGACGGTGCCTGGATGCCCAGGTTCCGCAGCACCCGCACCTCATCAATTCGATGTGGCACCGCTACCAGCTCGGCGCCCTTGTAGGTGAACACCTTGGCGCTCGGGATCACCGTGGTGACCCGCAACGGATCGCGTAGGTTGAGCACCACTTTCTTGGTGGGCGTATGGATCAGCACGGCTTAGTGGCCTTCCAGATTATCGGGCGCAGGTTCGCCAGCTCGCGCATCAGGTCAGGACTGTTGAACTGCTCCCACAGCCGCTCGTCGCGTGCGACCTGGATGCCTTTCGGACGGCTCCACCCAGCCTCTCGGAGCATCTGGCGTACGTCGAAGTCAGAGCGGAAGTCAGCGCACAGGTTCTCGCGGGTCCAGTCGTTGGTGCCGGTCACGCGCTCGTAGTCGTAGATGAAGATGCCACCCTTCGGGGCTGCGATGCGGTGAGCCTCCCGCAGAACGGTGTCCGGGTCAGCGTGGCAGAACGAGTAGAGCATCATAACAAGGTCAGCCTCGACGCCCGCGATGCCTGTGTCGTGCATGTCGCGCACCAGCACTTCTGCACCATCGTGCATGCAGTGCTCAGCCTGGAACGCGTTCCCGTTTACCAGGATGAACCGCAGATCAGGGCGGACGAGCGACATGATCCGCGTAACTTCGCCGAAGCCCGAACCCAGGTCTACGACCAACCCGTCTTGAGGCAACTGCATGTAAGACATCAGGGCTGCGACATGCACATAGTCGTTCGATCCAAGCCGGTTGCCTTGCAGGATCATCGGCCCTCCGGCCTCCAGCACCGCTGCGGATATCGCGGCTATCCTGTCGTGAGGGTAAAGCAATGGCTCGCCCATCATCACCTCCTTGCGTCGATGCTACCACGCCGGCACTGCCCATGGACAATTCCGTGGACAAAATGCGGGTGTTAGCGGGTCTACACGGTAGTTAGCTCACGCGCAGAAACGCGCTAATACAAGCACTTCTGCTTTTACAGCAGCTTAGCATATGCTAACGACCCCAGTCGAGAAGGGTCCACCACCTTTAGGCTGCGGCTGGAAGCCGTTGTTTTAGCTGCGGTTTACTTTGCCCGTGGACACCGCGTGGACAAAAGCAGCGTCGGCCTTCCTGGCCTCGGCGCCCATGTCCGCGTCCTCGATCCACTTGGCGTAGTGGTCCAGCAGCATCCGCAGGTTCTTGTGCCCGAGCTGCTTGGCGATGTAGGCGGGCTTCACCCCCGCCATCAGCAGGCGCGTGGCGTAGGTGTGCCGGGTCTGGTAGGCGTCACGCTTCCGCATCCCAAGAGCGCGCAGCGCGTCCTGTCGCTGGTCTCAGGACTGCTTGCCATGGTTGGCCTCCATGATGATCCTGCGCGCGTTCTCAACGTCGTCGTCGCGGTTCAGCGCGATCTCTGCCCAGACCAGCGCCGCCCGCAGCCGCTCAATCTCGCGTGCCGCCTCCTCCCCATCCGGGTTGAATGGGCGCCCGCCGCCGATGCTCATCGGGTGCCCGCAGCGGCGCAGCCGCGCCAGTAGATCGTGGGTATTCTGGAAAGGGTCAGCCACGGCAAATCTCCACTGCGACCATGTCTCGATTTCTACTCACAGGTCCACCTCATCCCGAAACCCCAGGAACGCCGGATGCCTGGGCTTCTCCTTCACGCCAACCGGGAAGTAGCTGAACTTCACGGTGCGACCGACCAGCGCGTGGCGTTGAGCCCAGAACGCATCGCGGTCCGCCTGCGCCAGTGAGCCGTTCTTCCCGCCACCGATGGCGAACTCGATGCCGTCGAACTGCGTGCCGGGCAGGCCGCGCACCAGGAACGCTCCGAGCGTGCCGAGCCCGACCTTGTTGGCTTGGTGCGTGCTGCGCTTGGTGTAGCCCCGCTCGTCCAGCGTGGCGGCGTTGCCGTTGTGCATCAGTTCCTCGGTGCCGACCACCACAGCCTCGGCGTCCAGCAGGCGCTTCAGCTTGAGCAGCGTGCCCTCGCGCGCTGTGCTGCGTCCCTGCTTGTACACCTTGAACGGGCAGCGGAGGATCACCCCCTCGTAGCCGTCAGTCAGCAGCCGCTCCTCCAGCGCCTCAAGCTGGTCCTTGTTCTCCAGCGTCTCCTGGTTCAGGGCGAGCACCCAGTCCGGTGCGCTGAGGACGGCGCCATTCAGGATGTCGAGCCGGTAGTGGTAGTTCTCGTGACTGTCCCAGTAGTCGAACACGTAGAACCGGAAGTCCGGCGTGCCGTCCTCGGACATCACAGCCGACACCGTGGTGCGGTACGCGTCGGGCGCCGTGGGATCACCGACGATCAGCTCGCCGTCCAGCCCATCCAACGCCATGGAGTAGCGCTCGAACATATCCTGGATGTAGCGGTTGGGGATGATCTTGAGCGAGCGGGACATTGGCCTCCCGTTGATGGCGAGGCACCGCACGCCGTCAAGCTTGGCCGAGCCAAGCACGGGATAGCGCAGCAGATCGAAGTCCACCGCTGCGGCCAGCAGCGGACGCGTTAGCTTGATGGTCACGGGGTCACCTCCTGTTAGGTTGTTGGGGTATGGTGTCGAAGCATGCCGGGATGCCGCGCGCCTCCACGCGCACCCGGCCGTAGTCGTTGATGGCGCGCTCCGTCATCGTGTCAGAGCGCAACGCCTCCAGCTCGCGCAGGAGCTGGGCCTGCTCAGCAGGCGTGTAGGGCACGACAGTGATGGGGTTGCACGGCCGCACCACGACGCGCTCCGGGAGGCCGCAGGCGCCAAGCAGCAAGGGTGTGAGGACAAGCCAGCGCATCAGAACTTCCTCCTGCCCAGCGCACCCCTGGCGCCGCCTGCCGCGTCGTAGTCCTGCGCGGCCTGCGTGACTTGCTGGCGTGCCGCCTCGGTCGCAGCCTTGGCGTCGGCCTCGATCCTGGCCTGTTCCTCGGCTGCGCCTTGCGCGCGTCCCAGGTTGCGCACGAACTCCACCGTCAGCACGACGGCTGTCATGACGATGCGCCACCAGTTCATGCTAACGCCTCCGCCACAGGTAGGTGCTGACGGATGAGGCGGCGGATCTCCGCCCTGTCCGTGGTGTCGATCACCAGGGCAGTGCCGCGTGCCTTGCGGATGCCGTCGATCTGGTGGTCCTGGTTGGGCGTGGTGTTGCCAGCCTTTCCGGGCGCCTTCGCTTCGATGGCGAGGAAGTAGCCGTGCAAGCATGCGATGAAGTCAGGGATGCCTACAGTGCCCATCCCGCTCTGCACCGGCATGTAGAACCACGCCGCCATCTCCTTCAGGACAGCTTTGATTGCTGCTTTGGTTCGGCCTTCGGGGGTCATTTCCCACGCCTCCCGTTGTGCTCGCACTCCAGGCACGGGCACCACTTGGCGCATAGTCCCGATGGCCGTGCCGGCCACTTGTTGGACTGGTGCGCCATCTGGAGCCGGGCAACGCGTGGCAGGAACTCCTGCCAGATCCCTGTGGCGTCCTCGCGTACGAAACGCTCGGCGGTTACCTTACCCTCCGCCACCCAGAGAAACACGGTGTTTACTGTCTGGAGTTCGGGGTCGGATGCGAACGCCAAGGCAGCGAACAACTTGAGCTGGTCACTGTCGGGTTTAATCTTGCCGGTCTTCCAATCCGCGATCAAACCATTGGCGCCCTTTTTCAGCGAGACGTCGAGCACTCCGCGCACCCAAACGTTGCGCGCAAAATACTCCACCGGCTTGTAGCTATCGCTCAGTGCGATCTTCCGCTCCGGTGACAGTTCGGCTCCAGGCTCGGCAGCCTTCTCGGCGATCTTGTCGGCCAGCTTGGCGTAGCTCTCCATGCCTTCCGGCAGGGGGGTGCCGCGCAGCAGGTAGTCCTCCAGCGCCTTGTGGACCCGGTTGCCCCACTTGATAGCGTCGCTCTCCGGCTCGACCACCGTCTTAGCGACACGTGTTAGCATATGGCGGCGCGAACAAGTCTCGAACGACGCTAAAGCTGAGTATGACCAAGCTATCTGGCCCATGTCTTCCCCCTCAAGATTAGGCTGACGTTGGAGTAGTGGCAGCCGACACGGTCGCTGACTTCGTACAACCCTTCGTAGCCCGGAACTGCTCGCCACTCCTCCATCAGCGCAGCTCCTTGGTGTTGTCGGCGATGAACCGAGCGGTCGTGCCATGCACCTTGGGCCGGTCGTCGTTGAGCGTGCCCTGCTCCTCGGCATCCAGGATGATGGCGAGACACGCCATCGCATGCGCGAGGTGGTGGATCTTGCTGTCCGCTGCGACTTTCTCGCCGTCCCAGTACGCCATCATGTGGCGCATGGCGGCGTCGTAGTAGATGCTGGTGGTGACCAGCTTGGTGCGCCAGTTCATCAGCCCGTACTTGCGCATGCCATCGACCATGGCCTGCCCGAGATACAGGATCGCCACCGGAGGAATCGCGTGGACCGCAGGCTTCGCCATCCCGAGCACAGTCTTGGGGTTGTTGTCGGGGTACGGCGCACCGTCCACGGCGATGATCTTCTTAGGCGCCGCGTTCAAGTCCAGCACGTAGTCCGCAGGGTCGGTCGAACCGCTGCGGCGATCTGTTAGCGCATCTGCCATTGTCGGGTTTCTCCTAACGCTTCAAGCTAACATGCTAACGCCTCCGGGTCAATGCGCAAAGAAAAGCCCACCTGTCTTAGGCGGGCCGGGTAGTGCGTTGCTGTGAGGTTACTTAGTGTCTGGCCCGCTTGGCCCGAGCGTCCTCCAGGTTCTTCTCCAGCGTGGCGTCAATCTCGGCCCAGAACGCGTTCGCCGCCTCGTTCCGTGCTGCCCAGGACAGATCGCCCTTGGCCTGGGTGTATGCCTCGCGCTCCTTGCGCCACCGCTTGTGCAGGTCCGATGCGAATTTCGGCATCTCTGCCTTGCTGATTTTCCTCCCGGTGACCAGCTCGTGCAGCTCCTTCGCTTTACGCTGTCGCTCACGCCGCTCGCGCATGAGGTTGGTCTGGTACGTATTGCGCCGTACCTCTGGCATGAGCGACCGCTTCTGATCCACCAGGGCGACGAGCTTGTTGAACGCCTCGCGGTTCGCCACGCCCACATCCACAATGGCGTTCAGGAACTCCAGCTCGCCAGCGTAGACCATCGGGCGCTTCGACCATCCGTCGATCAGCTCAGTCAACTCGCGGAGGAGCTTCGCGTACTGGTCAGCTTCGACGAGGAAGTTTATCGCTCGTGTCAGCCGTTCGATGTTGTCAGGCATTGGGCACCTCCGCATTCTCGCATACCGTGTATGCGGCTTGTACACCTCCACAGATATACCTACTCGGAAGCGTGTCAACCTAACGTTCGGTGAGCGCAAAGCGAGCGTTAGACCGCTCACCGACGCGCGTCTCCAAGATGTTAGACTAGAACCCGATGATGTCACGCAACTGCGCGTATTCATCCGCATCCATAGCGCACGTAACAGGTCGCCCAATCGGAGGCGTGTCGTTCCACTTTGCGCGCTCCAGGATTTGACGCGCGGTAACAAGTTCCTCGGCAGTAAGTCCACCCTTGGACGGCGCCGTCTTGGTCACGATGGGCGACGGCTTGATGACAGGTGCCACCGACACCGGGGTGACGGCCTGGGGCTTGGGCGCCGCAGGGGTGGCAGGCTTGGAGGGTGGCGGGGTCTTGGGCTTGGCCCCGCCAGTGGCCCTCATGTGGCGCTCGGTGGCCTTGCTGGCGCCGCTCGCCTCGGCAGCCTCGACCGCCTTGGTGATCGCCTTGCCGGCAGCCTGACCGTCGCCGTTGTGGTGGGTGAGCGCCTTGATCGCCAGGGTCGCCGACACCTTGCCGGTTGCGACGGGCTGCTTGACCTCAGCAGGCGCAGCCTGGAGCTGCAACAAATCCTCGATGTAACGGGCCGACCGAGCGGTGCGCTTGGCGATCTCGTCAATCGTCCAGCCCAGGCGCCGAAGGCGGGAGCACACCTCGCCCATCTCATACGGCGTGAGCGCCTTGCCGCTGTTCGCCACGATCTGCGAGAGGACGCGGTCCGCCTCGCTGCGGCGACGATCAGTTACCTGGACCGGGATCGACTTGATCTCCGCACCGTAGACCTCGATGGCGCGCAGCACCGCCAGCAGTCGGCAGTGACCGTCCTCCACCACCGGGTGGCCGTCCTCCCAGAACACCATGAGAGGCACCTTCAGCCCCTCGCTGGCGATGGACTTGGCGAGCCAGTCGATGTGCGCCTGATTGTCCGGGTCGTCCGGGTTGCGGCTGTTCCACCCCGGCTTGAGCGTCAGGCTGTAGGGGTTGAGGCGGAACATATCCTGCCGCCCGGTGGCGAGATCCTTGATCCCGCCCTGCTTCTTGTCCTGGCCGGCAGTGGCCGCAGCCTCGGCCGCGAGCTGCTTGGCCCACTCGGACTGCGGCGTGGCCGCATCCGCATGGTTCATCACGACAGGCTTGTCACTCATCTGCACCTCCTAACGTTCTATGGTTGTTAGCATATGCTAAGCGCAGGCTAAGTCAACTCGAATGCGTTATTTCCCACGCTTCGACGGTGTGCGGGCACACGTCGTTAAGGCACTCGAACGCTGAGGCGGCAACTATGCGCGTCTCCTTCTGCGTCCCTGGCCCCATGCGCGAGTCGCAGAAGTGCAGCCACGAGCGCAGCGTGCCGGCCATGTAGAGGCGCGTGGATGTCAGCCCTTCGGGCAGGACCGAGCGCGCCACCTCCTTGGCGATGCCGCGCTCCAGGGCGCTCTTGTAGGCGATCTCTGCCCAGTCGCGTGCGACGCTCTGGGCTTCGGCCCACCACGTGGACAGCGCCACGTCCTGACACAGCGTAGAGTTCTGCCTGTTCTTGGTGTCCTGCATGCGGGCCTCGCGCAGCGGCGCAGCCGGCAGCTCATCCACGCTGGCGTAACGCTGGCTGAACTCCTGGAAGCTGAAGCTCCGGTGGCGAAGCAACTGCCTGGAAACATCTCTCTGTGTGGTGATCTCCAGGCACATCGACACCATCTCGAACGG
>Ga0075163_10004677_pt1 | contig 18327 bp, 16 predicted proteins | sample JI1023141ADNA_FD_71478 | JGI IMG/M metagenome (GOLD analysis project Ga0075163, IMG submission 71478) | Wastewater effluent complex algal communities from Wisconsin, to seasonally profile nutrient transformation and Carbon sequestration -... | ecosystem: Engineered > WWTP > Effluent > Algae...
CCCACCCGCACCGCTGCCCCGGCCGCCGCCAGCTCGGCGTGCCGCCGCGTGGTGGCGGTGCAGGCCAGCACCGTCTGGCCCGCCCGCGCCGCCAGGCCCGCCACGCGCCCGCCCAGCTCGCCCGCCCCCAGGATGACCAGCCGTCCCGCCATGCTCAGCTCTCCTCTGGCCGGCGCGCCACCGCCCGCACCCCGCCGGTGGCCCCGGCCAGCGCCAGCAGGAAGGTCAGCGGCACATCCACCACCATCAGTAGGCCAAACAGCGCCCGCAGCAGCCGATTGCGCGCCCCGGTGCCGTACATCACCGTCGGCACAAAGCGGCGCACCCCGAGGGCCATCATCACGCTGCCCGCCCACTCGCTGGGCAGCCAGGGTCGCTGCATCTGCTTGATCTCCCAACCCCCTTGAACCAAAAGGGTTTTCAGCGCTTCAGGCCGCAGGTGGTACAGGTGCGTGGGGGCCTGGAGGAAGAACCACCGCCCCTTGAACAGCCGCGCCAGGAAGCCCGGCGAGGGCATCTCCAACACCAGGTAGCCCCCCGGGCGGGTCAGCCGCCGCAGCTCGGCCAGCTCCGCCGCGGGTGCGTAGGTGTGCTCCAGGCAGTGCCACGAGGTCACCACATCCCGCTCACCCGCGGGGAAGCCCTGGGCCGCCAGCTCGCCGGTGCGCACCTCCACGCCATAGACCTCGCGGGCGAAGGTGCGGCAGGCGGGGTTGAAGTCCACCCCCTCCACCTGGGCGCCCGTCTCGGCGTGCAGCCCGGCCAGGAAGCCGCCCACGCCACAGCCCGCGTCCAGCACCCGCACCTCGGGTCCCCACACCAGGCCGAGCTTCGCCAGCCGCGCCTTGATGTCGAGCGCTCGCATGCCATCCACCCCCAGCGCCCGCCGCGGCTTCCACCGCCGCCAGGCCGTGCGCCGCCACGTCAGCTCCGCCTCGGGGTAGTAACCCGCGTACCAGCGGCCCAGGCTGGCGGGCGCGGGGGGCGGATCGAGCACCCACGAGCCGCAGGTTGGGCAGCGGGCGTAGGCAAACCGCTCGGTGCCATCGCAGCCCCAGAAGCGGTCGGTCGCCACCACATCCAGGGGCTGGAGGGGCTGATCGGGGTGGGCAGGACAGTGAGCCTTCATCGATGTTGGGCCTTCATCAACGACCTTCCGAAGCCAGCCAGAGCGCAACCCGGGGCACGAGGCGCACCACCGGTCCGGGTGCGGGCCGCAGCCCGTCGCGGGCCTGGGCGCGGTGCCAGGCGGGAGGATGCCGCAGCGCGGCCGGCAGCCGCGGCAAGACGTAGCGCAGTGTGTGGACCGACGCCGTGTAGACCACACGGTCTGCGGGCCCATAGCGCAGACCAAAGGCCGCGCGCAGCGGCGGCGGCAGCAGCCCCGCTGTAAATGCTCGTAACCAAAGATAAAATGGAGCTGCTGCTGCCCGCGGCGGTGCCAACAAACGCGCCGCGATGGCCCGCGCATCCGCCCCCGCCGCCAGCTCACCGGTGCGCAGCATGCGCGCCTGGTAGGCCTGGAAGTCCGCCCACGAGGTCGGCTGGGCCTCCGCCGGGATGCCAAACAGGCGGCCAAACCGCACGGTTTCCCGCAGGTAGGCATCCTTCTCAGCGGTGGTCAGGGGCTCGAAGAAGAGGTCGTGGCAGAGCAGGCTCGAGTCCCAGAGCGTAGCGGCCACCCAATACAGCGCGGGCACGTGGTTGGCGCGGTAGCGGCTGCCCGCGGCGTGACGCCCCAGGGTCTCCGGCAACGCGCCTTCCACCTGCGTGTGGATCGCGTGGATGCGCCGCGCGGTGGCCAGCGCCTCGGCAGGGGGGGCGTAGATCAAGGCGTAGACCGCGCTCAGGGTGCGGCGAAAGCGCGCCTGCACATCGGTGAAGACCTGGGAGTGCTCCGCCACCGCCCGCGCCACAAAGGGGTGGGCGAGCTGGAGCAAGGCCGCCCGAGCGCCCGCGAGCACAAGAGCGGACTCCCGACCAACGCGATCCATGAGGGAGCGGTCTGCGAACAGCCGCGGACCGGGACCAGCAAGGTCCACCAGCTCCGCTTCGAGTGCGGCGCGCCCAACCGCCTGCGGCGTGTCATCCTCTCCAGCCATCGGCGCAGTGTGCGGCCAAGGTCGGCATCGGAGCAACGCCCGCCCCCCGGCCGGACCGGTGTAGGGAGAGGGCGCAGAAGGTGCGACATCCCCCTACAGGCCGCGCAGGTGCGCTTGCCGAGCGGACTTCGGCCGCTCACAATGGGCGTGCAAATTGCGGTGTGCGACCCGGGTAATCGCCGGGCGAAACCAACGCAATATCGCGTAATGTAAGGAGAAATCATGAACCTCACGCGCGTTCGCCGGGCGGCTCGAATCGGTATTCCCTGGTGGTTGACCACACTGGCGGTCCTCGTGGCCTTGCCCGCGCGGGCGGGGCAGCTGCGCTACGAGTTGGCGGTCTACGCCACCGAGGTCACCAACCCCCGCGGTGACACCGACTTCGTCCTGCCACAACGCACCCTCGACTACGTCCTGGGTCTGCCGATGGGCAACCAGCGCCTGACCGTGCGGTTTGAGTTCCCCGGGCTGCGCCTGCGCACCCCTCTCGGGCCCGATCGCCTGGACCTGGTGAGCGCCAACCCCGAGAGCGCCAACACCACCATCTTGGTGGAGCCCTCGGCGGGCGGCGCGCTGGGCGACGACTTCGTGGCCTACACCGTGGTGGTCAATGGCGTCCTCGCCCAGGACGACGTGTTTGCCCTCGACCTGGCGGGGGTCGCGGTGCGGGTGACCGCGGCCGAGCTCCCCCTGGCGGTGGGCACCGCGCGCCGCGCCTCGGCCAGTATCGCCAACGCAGGCGGCGAGCTCGATCGCGGTGGCGATCGCACCGCCGCAGTGCTGGCCCTGACGGCCTGCATTCGCACCGCGCTGCTCCCCGGCTCGCGGGCCCTCGCCGCCAGCCCCCAGACCACGTTTGTGGGCCTGCCCCGCAGCCTGGACGACACCTCCTTCATCGAGCTGGGCTTTGGCAATTGCCTGCGCCTGGATGGCCAGGTCGTGACCGGCATCGAGGACCTCGGCCGCATGCAGCTCACCATCCGCGGCGATCGATCGGCCATCCAGACGGCGGAGCTGCCCGGCCTGGGCGCCTTCGGCTGGGATGGCGCCGCGTTGCAGCTCGATCTGGTGGGGGGTCCCATCGCCTACTCCGGTCCGGTCCGGATTTTGGTGGATGGCAACACCGACATCGACGAGCGCATCCTGACCCTGGAGGCGCGCTTCATCGGCCGCGCCGCCGGCAACGAGCGCCGCTTGCTTGGCCCCGCCGACCTGACTCGCTGGGAGCCCATCGACCGCCGCCAGATCGTCGACGTGGTGCCGGTGGAGCCCGGCCCCGACTGCGAGACGGGTGGGGTGCGCATCGACGAAGGCCGCGACCGCGACTACGACGGCGAGCTGGACGAAGAGGAGATCGAGGCCACCCAGTGGGTGTGCAACGGCATCGCTGGCGAGCCGGGCACCGATGGCCAAACTGTGTTGCAATCCGCGACCTTGGATGGCCCCAGCGCCACCTGTCCCGACGGCGGTTGGCGCGTGGTGTCCGGCCTGGACCTCGACCGCAACGGCCGCCTGTCGGTCAACGAGATCGAGCAGGAAATCCTGCTGTGCCACGGCAACGACGGGGCCGACGGCCTGGTGGGGCCGCCCGGACCGGAGGGGCGCACCGGCCCACGCGGCCCGACGGGCGCCTCCGGCCAGCGCGGCGAGCCCGGCCTGCCCGGCGAAGGCGGCAGCGCCGGGGACGGCGGCTGCCAGCAGGCGGGGGGCCACGAAGCCTCCTGGGCGTTGCTGCTCTTGGGCCTCGTCACCGTGCGACGGCGCCGCGCGCTGCGCTGAGCCACCGCAGCTGAATCCACCGCGACCGAGCCACCCCGTTTCGCCCCCACCGCACGCCCACCTCGTCCCATTGCCCCTTGCCAACGGCGTGCGCGTGTCCATGGTGCCGCGCCCGTTTCACCTTGAGTCTGCCCAAAGGAAAGGAGGCCCGGCCCCATGAGCGTGGAAACCTTCACCTTCAAATCCGAGGCGCGCCAGCTCCTCGACCTGATGATCCACTCCTTGTACTCCCACAAGGAGATCTTCCTCCGCGAGCTCATTTCCAACGCCTCAGACGCCCTCGACAAGCTGCGCTTTGAGGCGCTGACCCAGCCCGATCTCGCGCCCGATGGCACCGTGTTTCGCATTCGCTTGCACGCCGACACCGAGGCGCGCACGCTGACCATCAGCGACACGGGTGTCGGCATGAGCCGCCAGGAGGTCATCGACAACCTGGGCACCATCGCGCGCTCGGGCACCAAAGAGTTTGCGGCCCGCATGACCGAGGCCCGCAAGGTGGCCGGTGATGGCGCCACCGAGGCCCTCATCGGCCAGTTCGGTGTGGGCTTCTACTCCACCTTCATGGCCGCCACCGACGTCACGGTCACCACCCGCAAGGCCGGCGAAGAGACCGCCACCCTGTGGCACTCCACCGGCGACGGCACCTTCAGCGTCACCGACGCCCACCGCGACCACCCCGGCACCACCGTCAAGCTCAAGCTGCGCGACGCTGATCCCGAGAACGGCCTGGCCGACTTCACCCAGGAGTGGGTGCTGCGCCGAATCGTCAAGAAATACAGCGACTTCGTGCAGTACCCCATCGAGATCGAGGCGGTGAAGCGCGACTACGGCGACGACGACGACGCGGACGACAAGAACGCCGAGCCCAAGGCCCCCACCGAGACCATCGAGTGGCAGACCATCAACTCGATGAAGGCCATCTGGGCGCGCAACCCCAACGAGGTCACGCCCGCCGAGTACGCCGAGTTCTACAAGCACATCTCCCACGACTGGGAGGCGCCCTTCGAGACCATCACCCTCAAGGCGGAGGGCGGCTTCGAGTACCGCGCGTTGCTGTTTGTGCCCGACCGCGCGCCCTTCGACCTCTTCTACCGCGACCAGAAGTACGGCCTGCAGCTCTACGTGAACCGCGTGCTCATCATGGAGAACTGCCAGGACCTCGTGCCCGACTGGCTGCGCTTCGTGAAGGGCGTCGTGGACTCGCCCGACCTGTCCCTCAACGTGTCGCGCGAGATTCTCCAGCAGGATCGGCATGTGAAGGCCATCCGCACCCGGCTGGTGAAGAAGGTCCTCGACACCCTGGGCAAGATCCAGAACGAGGGCCAGAGCACCGAGGAGGGCGCCGAGCCCTCCACCGCGGTCAGCGAGCGCTACCTCAAGCTGTGGAGCACCTTCGGCCGCGTCCTCAAGGAGGGCACCACCGACCAGGAGTTCCGCGACAAGCTCAAGCCGCTGCTCATGTTCCAGACCTCCCACCACGCCAGCGAGCCCACCTCGCTGGACGCCTACCTCGCCCGCATGAAGCCCGGCCAGGAGGCCATCTACTACCTCACCGGCGACAGCCGCGCCGCGGTGGAGGCCAGCCCCCACCTGGAGGCCTTCAAGGCCCGCGGCTACGAGGTGCTCTACCTCACCGATCCGGTGGATGAGGTCCTCGTGGGCCACATCACCAGCTACAAGGATCACAAGCTGCAGTCGGTGGGCAAGGGCACCATCGAGCTGGGCACCGAGGAGGAGCGCCAGGCCGAGGAGAAGGTCCGCGAGGAGAAGACGCAGGCCCACAAGGCGCTGCTGGAGCACCTCCTGGGCCAGCTCGACACCTGGGTCAAGGACGTCCGGCTCTCCAGCCGCCTCACCGCCTCCGCCGTGTGTTTGGTGGGCGACGAGGAAGACATGTCCCCCGGCCTTGAGCGCCTCATCGCCCAGGCCCAGGCGGGCACCGGCGAGCGCCCCAGCCAGAAGCGCATCCTCGAGCTCAATCCCGACCACCCGCTGTTGGGCAAGCTCCAGGTGATCTTCGAGGAAAATCAGGAAGATACGCGCCTGGGCGACTACGCGCGCCTGCTCCACGGGCAGGCCCTCATCGCCGAGGGCAGCGACCTGCCCGATCCGGTGGGCTTCAGCAAGCTCGTCGCCGATCTGATGGTGCGCGCGTAGCGCTTGATGAGGGCGGGTGGCGGACGCTCAGCGGGTGCAGGCCAGCCCGCCGCCATCGGCGGTCAGATCCCCCGCCTGCTGGGCGGTGCAGAAGCCCTGGAGGCAGGTATACACGCCGCGGCCGGTGCGGCGGCTGCAGTCGCCCAGCACGCTCTCGGGAATGCGCACCGTGATGTTCTGGAGCATGCCCTCGCCCGCGGCGAGATCATCGGCAAACACCAACGAGGCGTCCTCCAGGCTCACCACGCTCGTGGCCTGCAGGCCGGACAACAGCCAGTGGCCGGTGTCCGTGTCGGCGATGGCGTTGTCGGCCCCCACCACCGGGCCCACGGCGACGCCCTGCACGGCGGCGCCCGTCGCGCACAGATCCACCGCCAGCGGGCCCACGCCGGCCACGAAGCCCGCTGGCGTCTCCACGTTCAGGGAGATGGGGCCGGGATCCCCATGCGCCCCCACCACCTTCAGCATCTGTTCACCCACTGTGAGCCGCCCCTCGAAGGTGTGCGCCAAGACATCATCAATGACCACCAGCCGCCCGGCGAGGGTGGTACCCGCGCTGGGACCGGCGGTGACCTCCACCGAGAAGGCATCGTAGCTGCACACCCGCAGCTCCGAGCCGTGGACCGCCTGGGGGCTGGACTCGGCGGTGGTGTCGTCGCTGCAGGCGGTGGTGAGAAGAGCGAACGCAAGGGTGGTGTACGCATTGAACTTCATGACACATCTCCGTAGAAAAAGTCTGTTTGAGGGGCCATTGAGTGCGGCATCACCGTGCCGCCGACCCTTCTACGGATGGTCTGTTGGGCCGGATCGAGGGCCGGGCGAAAATTTTTGGGGGGCGATCAGCTCAGCCAGCTCAGCAGCCCGCGGCCTGCCCGCCGATCAATCCAGCGTGGGGTAGTCCAAGTAGCCGACCTCGCCGGGCGTGTAGAGCGTGCCGTAGTCGGGCTGGTTCTGGGCGGCCCCAGTGGCGAGGCGGTGCACGAGGTCGGGGTTGGCCAGGAAGGGCCGACCGAAGGCCACCAGATCGCCCTTGCCCGCCGCCAAATCCGCGTCCGCCCGGGCGCGGTCGTAGCCGCCGCTCAGCAGCAACGCACCGGAAAATGCCTTGCGGATCGCGGCCTTGGTGCCCTCATCCACGTGGGGGGCGCCCATGGACTCGTGATCGGCGATGTGCAGGTAGGCGACGCCCAGGGCGCTGAGGCCCTCGGCGAGCGCCACAAACGTCGCCTCGGTGCCCTCAAAGGGCAGCAGATCGTTGAAGGCGCCGTAAGGCGAGATGCGGTAGCCCACGCGACCCGCGCCGATGGCCTCCACCACCGCCGCCGCCACCTCGAGGGGGAAGCGCAGCCGGCCAGCGATGTCGCCGCCGTAGCCATCGGTGCGCTGGTTGCTGGTGGGGTGGGTGAACTGGTCGAGCAGGTAGCCGTTGGCGCCGTGCAGCTCGACGCCGTCGAAGCCCGCCGCGATGGCGTTGCGGGCGGCCTGGACGAAGCCGTCGCGGGCGCGCGCCAGGTCGTCGGCCTCCATGGCCTTGGGCACCGGGTAGGGCTGGGGGCCCTCGCTGTCGGTGTACATCGTGCCCGCGGGCTGCACCGCCGAGGGGGCGATGATCTGGCCGCCGGCCGGCACGTTGAGCGGGTGGCCGATGCGGCCGCAGTGCATGAGCTGGATGAAGATGCGCCCGCCGCCGGCATGCACGGCATCGGTCACCGCCCGCCAGCCCGCGATCTGGGCGTCGGTGAAGATGCCGGGGATGCGGGCATAGCCGAGGCCATCCGCATCGGGCGCCGTGCCCTCGGTGATCAGCAGGCCGGCCGCGGCGCGGGCACCGTAGTAGCGCGCCATGAGGTCGTTGGGCACGTTGTTGATGGCGCGGCTGCGCGTCATCGGGGCCATGACGATGCGGTTGGGCAGGGTCAGATCACCCAGGGTGAAGGACTCAAAGAGGGGGCTGTGCTCCACGAAGCGACTCCTGACGACGGGGATTGAGGGCGCGCCTTGCCCGACCGCGTGACTGAAAAGCCCCGACGGATCGGGACCTTACGGCGCCAGAGGACCCATCATCATCGGGAGTGCAGCACGGCGAGCGGACGCGGCGGCTGACCGGACGGATGCAGCGACCAGGGGCGAAGTTGCCGCCCTATTTGCAGCCGCCGCCGGTGCACGTGGCGGCGGAGACGGTGCCCGCGACCGTCCGGGCGCACAGGCCGCCCGAACAGGTGAGCTTGGCCGTGCTGCCCGCCAGGATGTTCTGCTGGCAGGTGCCCCCCGAGCAGGTGAAGTCGCAGGCAGCGCCCGCACTGCAGGTCTGCGCGCAGCTGCCGCCCGCGCAGCTGAACTTGCAAGCGCCGCCCTCAGGACACACCTGGGGGCAGCTGCCCTTGAGGCACTTGAGGGTACAGGCCACCCCCGCCACACAGGTCTGGGTGGGGGCCACCACCACCGGGGCGACGGCCACACCGGGATCCACCGGCTTGATCACGCCCATCCCGAGGTTCTTCTGCGCTTCGATGGCGGCTTTGTTGGCTTCGATGGCGGCCTTTTGGGCGTCCGCCGCGGCCTTGTGGGCGTTGGCAGCGGCCTTCAGCGCATCCGCGCCTGCGTTGGGCTGCTGTGCCCACGCCGGTGCGCCCAGGCCGAGGGCAAAGACGGTGAGCCCAGCGAGCAGGGCATGGATCCAATGGGTGCGCATTGCGCTTTCCTTTCAATGGTTTGCCCGCCGGTGTGGCGGCGGCCCGCCGACGGTCCACGGGCACCCATATTCGGTCGCATGCAGACCGACGTAAAGCCCGTTCGCCTGGACGCCGACCCCTGCTACGATGGCCCATCTTCCGCGGAGTGGGTCCTTGAGCGACGATCTCAGCCGCCGTGATGTGCTTCGGGCCGGGCTGGCCGGTGCTGCCTTGTTGGCCCTCCCGCGGCGCGCGCCCGCGGTGGTGGCCGCCGGTACCCCCGGCACCGAGTGGGGGGTGGCCGCGGGGGACGTCACCCCCGACGGCGCCGTGGTGTGGAGCCGCACCGACCGCCCCAGCCGCATGAACGTGGCCTGGTCGGTGGATCCCACCTTCAAGCGCCATGTGCGCGAGGTGGGCTTCACCAACGCCCTGGAGACCAGCGATTTCTGCGGGCAGGTGGCCCTCACCGGGCTGCCCGAGAACCGCCGCATCCACTACCGCGTGGACTTCGAGAACCTGGCCACCGGAGCGCGCTCAGCGGCCCAGGTGGGCAGCTTCCTCACCCCCGCCTTGCGACCCGAGCGCCCCGTGCGCTTCGCCTGGTCGGGCGACGTGGGCGGCCAGGGCTACGGCATCAACCCCGATCTGGGCGGCATGCGCATCTTCGACGCCATCCGCCAGCAGAAGCCCGACTTCTTTGTGCACTGCGGCGACATGATCTACGCCGACTCGGTGTACCAGGAGAAGAAGGGCGCCAAGGGGGGCGGTGGGCGCGCCTGGACCAACCTCATCACGCCCGCAAAGCTGAAAGTGGCTGAAACCCAAGAAGAATTCTGGGGCAACTTCCGCTACAACCTGCTCGACGAGAACATGCGGCGCATGTACGGCGAGGTGCCGTTGGTGGTGCAGTGGGACGACCACGAGACCAAGAACAACTGGTACCCCGGGCGCATGCTCGACGAAGACGACCGCTACAAGGTCAAGAGCTGCAACCTCCTGGCGGCCCGCGGCCACAAAGCGTTTTTTGACTACAACCCCATCGCGGTGGCCGAGGGCAACCCGGGGCGCATCTACCGGGCGCTGCCCCAGGGCCCCCTGCTGGACCTGTTTGTGCTCGACGCCCGCAGCTACCGAGCCGCCAACAACGAGAACCAGCAGGACAAGCTGGGGCCCGAGACGGCCTTCTTCGGCGGCAACCAGCTGCGCTGGCTCGCCCAGCGGCTCAAGCAGAGCCAGGCCACCTGGAAGGTGATCGTCTGCGACCAGCCCATCTGCCTGCTGGTGGCCCACGGCGCCCACACCTTCGAGGCCATCGCCAACGGCACCGGGCCCGCCCGCGGCCGCGAGCTGGAGGTGGCCTGGCTGCTGTCGTTCATCAAGCGCCAGGGCATCAAGAACGTGGTGTGGTTGACCGCCGACGTGCACTACGCGGCCAGCCACCACTACCACCCCGATCGCGCAAACTATAAAGATTTCAACCCCTTCTGGGAATTCGTCAGCGGGCCACTCAACGCCGCGACCTTCGGGCCCAACCGCGTCGACCGCACCTTCGGCGTGGACGTGGTGTGGCACGGCGTGCCCGAGGGCACCCCCTTCGGCGCCTCACCGTTTGTGGGGCTGCAGTTCTTTGGCCTGGTGGACATCGATCCCCAGAGCCAGGCGATGACCGTGGCCCACTACAACCTGACGGGCAAAAAGCTGCAGGAGGTCCAGCTCACGCCGGGCACCTGACCCCACCCGCGAGCCCAGGGCCGCGGCCCTGGCCCAAACCGAGGAGACCTGAGAATGCAGATGCGTGTGTGGCCGATGATCAGCCTGCTGGCCCTGGCCTGCCTGGGGTGTGACGACGCCGGCGGCGGCGGCAGCGACGGGGGTGCCGGTGGCGGTGGCGGTGGTGGCCAGGTGCCCGCGCCCATCGAGGGCAACGCCAACACGCTGGCCTACGCGGCCGCCTACGACGCCATGGCGGCCCTGGTGGCCGGCAGCGGCTTCAGCGGCGCCGCCATTGGGGATCCCACCCCCTTCATCAGCGGCGATGCCGCCACCCCCAGCCAGCCCGGCCTGCTGTCGAGCCTGTGGTACGAGTCGGGCGATCTCGACGCCGCCGTGGGCCGCGTGCGCGACCGCCGGACCGGCCTGTCGGCCGACGACCAGGTGGGTGGGCGCATCACCCAGCGTGTCTCCCTGGCCCTCACGCTGGGCGGCTCCGCCGAGGGCACCGGCCGCAACGGCCCGCGGTGGTACGGCCTGACGGTTGTGCGCGCCCTCGACCAGTTCTTCCTGCTGGCCACCTGGACGGGCCTGGGCGAGCGCTCCGCGGCGGGCTACGACCGCGCGCTGGGCGCCCTCTGGACCGAGACGGGCAGCCCCCACGGCATCGGCGCCGTCATCGCCGCCGCCGATGCCGCCTGCGGCACCCGCCACCTGGCCGCCATCGGCGAAACCCTGAGCGCCGTGCGCGCCGACTTCATCGCCGAGCTGGCCAACAGCGGCCTGCCCGACGCCCTGGGCCGCAACGTCATCGCCGCCGGCGCCCTGCCCGCCTACGACGAAGCCATCGACACGGTGGAAGGCCACCTCACCGCGGGCCTCGCGCTGGCGTTCTTGCATGGGCTGGACGGCGACATCGACGCCAGCGTCCAGGCTGCCGGGCTGGCCGCCTTTGAGGCCCTGAGCGCCCGCGTCCGCGCCTCCGGCGTGGAGGGGGCCGATCGCATCCCGGCGTTGCTGGATGCCGCCGATCCCAGTGGGGTGGATGCGGGTGAGATTCGGCGCCTCGTGGGTGAGGCGCTCGAGGTGAGCTGCGGGGGCTGAACCCCGGTAGCGTTTTTTTGAATGATTTCAGGCGATTGAGCGGTAGCGCGGCGGACTGAGCCGCCCGCCGCGTCGCTGGCTGAACGCCCGTTCAGGGCGATCAGAACGGGATGGGATCGTCGTCGTCGAAGCCGGGGCCGCCATCGAAGCCGCCACCGCCGCCACCACCGCCCGGGGTGCCGCCGCCCTGGTTGCCCCAGCCGCCGCCACCGCCGCCGCCGCGGTTGCCACCGCCGCCGCCACCACCCTGACCGCCGCTGCGCTGGCCGCCGCCACCCGGAGCGGCGCCGCCGCCGCCGCCGCCCTGGTTGCCACCCCAGCCGCCGCCACCGCCGCCGCCGCTGGGGGCGCCACCGCCACCACCGCCGCCCCAGCCACCGCCGCCACCACCGCCAGCGCCGGCATCCGCACCCGCGTCACCGCCGGCACCGCCGAGGAACTGCACGGTCTGGGCGCGCACGTCCCAGACGCGGCGCTCCTTGCCCTCGTTGTCGGTGTAGGTGCGGCTCTGCAAGCTGCCCTCGACATACACCGGGCGCCCCTTGGCGAGGTAGCGCTGGCAGTTCTCCGCCTGCCGGCCCCACACCACCACCGTGTGCCACTCGGTGCGCTCCTGCTTTTGGCCGTCCTGGCCCACCCACCGCTCGGTGGTGGCTACCCGCAGGTTGCACACGGGGCCGCTCTGGGTCTGGCGCGTCTCGGGATCTGCGCCGAGGTTGCCGATCAGGATCACCTTGTTTACGCCCGCCATGGGGCACCTCCTCTCGATTTTCACCCGCCCGGGTTGCCGTGGCCCCCCACCGGCGGATGTGCAGCGCTCGCTTTGCGCAAGCGGACTTTGTACGCCGAGGGCGGGCCCGCTGGCCAGCGCCTTGACCCTGATCTCTTCGGCCACTGGCGGCGCGTGTCGCAGGTTTTTTTGGGTTGGGCCCAAAAAAAGTGCTTTTGCCCGCTGGCAACCGTGCTCGGAGCGTGCTCCACTGCGCGGACTTGAAAGGAGTCTTCCATGTCTGCCCTTGTTGCCGCCGCCGATCACGTCGTCTCGTTCCACTACACGCTCAAGAATGCCGAAGGCCAGATCCTGGATGCCTCCGGTGAGGCGCCCATGGACTACCTGCACGGCCACGACAACATCGTGCCCGGCCTGGAGCGTGCGCTGACCGGCCATGGGGTGGGCGCCAGCCTCCAGGTGGAAGTGCCGCCGGCCGACGCCTATGGCGAGAAGTCCGGCCGGGCCGACCAGAAGGTGCCCCTGAGCTCCTTCGGCGGCGGCACCCCGCAGGTGGGTGACCAGTTTGCCATGCGCGATCCCCGGGGCCGGCCGCAGCCGCTCTGGGTCACCGCGGTGGACGCCAAGAACGTGCACATCACCTTCGACCACCCGCTGGCCGGCGTGACGCTCTTCTTCGAGGTGGCCATCGCCGCCATCCGCCCCGCCACCAGCGAAGAGGTGGCCCACGGCCACCCTCACGGCCCCGACGGGCACCACCACCACTGAGGGCACCGTGCGCCGCCTGCTGTGCCTGACGCTGCTGCTGGCCTGCGCTGAGCCCCCTCCTCCGCGAAAACCCCTGGTTATTCAAGGGGATGCGGCGCCCATCAGTGCCGCGGTTCCCCGCGCGGACGCGCCTGGCACGGTGGCCGCCCGTGCTGGCCTGGAAGCCCAAATCAGCCAGGAAAAGGCCGCCCGCGCCGAGCAAGATCGCACGCTCTGGGCCGCGGAGGAGGCCGCCCAGCGCCACGAGCAGGTGTTTGTGGCCCTCTGGGACGAGCTGCGGGCGGGCAACGCCTTCGATGTGGTGCGCCGCTTTCCGGTGGGCGAGGTGGCCCTGCCCGGGTTGGGGGCCCCGCAGGCCCTGGAGCACGGCATCACCCGGCGCCTCGGCATCGCCCCCACCGAAACCTTGAGCGATGCCGATTGGCCCGTCCGCCTCGCCGCCTGGCAGCAGGCCGGGTGGGAGGTCTTCCAGACCGAGTGGCACCACGCCGCCTTCGAGCCCGGCCCGCCCGCTCGCAGCCACATCAAGATGGAGCTGCACCTGCGCCTCGGCGGCGAGCGGCTGATCGTCAAGGCCGTCCTCCTCGTAACCTGGCGCGAGGTGACGGACACCCGCACCGGCGCCCGCCACCCCGAGCCGCGCCGCATCGAGGCCACCGACGTGGTGGTCCTCGGCCGTAACGAGCCGGTATTGTTCAATGAAGTCCAGCGGTTGCCCATCGGCCCCAACCGCCCCACCGCCATCCTGGTGCGCGACCTCGACGGCGACGGCCGCCCCGAAATCCTGATCCCCGCCGCCAACCAGATCTTTCGGCGCGTGGGCGATACCTACCAGGCGGCCACGCTGCACCCCGACCTGCTGCCGGAGACCGAGGCCGCGCTGCTGGCCGATGTGGATGGCGACGGCGAGCTCGACCTCGTGGGCGCGGGCCGCCTGGAGGAGCGCCAGGTGCTGGCGCTCTACCGCGGCTACCACGGCCACTGGCAGGGCGAGCGCCGAATTCTGTTCGACCCCCCCACCCCGCTGGAGCGGGTGCGCGTGATCATCCCGGGCGACGTGGATCGCGATGGCGACCTCGACTTCTGGGTGGCCCAATACCGCGGCGCCTACCACGGCGGCCGCATGCCCGAGCCCTTCGACGACGCCAACGATGGCTGGCCCGGCTACCTGCTCAAGAACGACGGCCTCGGCCACCTCACCGACGCCACCGAGGCCGCCGGCCTCGCGCCCCGGCGCCTGCGCCACACCCAGAGCGGCGCCTTCCTCGACCTGGAGGGCGACGGCGACCTCGACCTGATCACGGTCAACGACTTCGCCGGGGTGGACGTGCACCGCAACGACGGCGGCGGCCACTTCACCGACGCCACCGCCGAAGTGCTCGATCAGAAAACGCTTTTTGGCATGGCCCACACCTTCGGCGACTTCAACGGCGACGGCCGCCTCGACCTCTTTGCCGCCGGCATGAACTCCACCACCGTCAAGCGCCTCAATGGCCTCGACCTGGAGCGCCCCGACCAGCCCGGCCACCGCGACCGCCGCACCGCCATGACCTTTGGCAACCGCCTGTACCTCGGCCAGGCCGACGGCCGGTTCCTGCAAGCGCCCTTCGCCCCCGCGGTGGCCGCCAGCGGCTGGTCGTGGGGCACCGCAGCCTTCGACCTCGAGAACGACGGCGACGACGATCTCTACGTGGCCAACGGCTTCGTGAGCGGCCGCACGGCCCAGGACTACTGCACGCGCTATTGGCGCCACGACGTGTACTTCGACAACACCATGGACCGGGGCGCGGCCGACCTCTTCCTGGGCGAGCTGATCGAGCAGGTGGAGGGCGGCATCTCCTGGAACGGCTTCGAGCACGACCGCCTTTTCCTCAATCAAACCCAGGGCATGGCCGAGCGCGACTTCACCGAGGTTGGCTTCCTCCTCGGGCTCGCCTCGGAAGCCGATGGCCGCAACGTCATCGCCACCGACCTCGACGCCGACGGCCGCACCGACCTCTTGGTGGCCCAGGCCCCGCCCGGCGGGGCGCTGCGGCTGAGCGTGCTGCACAACACCCCACCCGCCGACGCCGCCACCGCCGCCCACTGGATCGCCGTGCGCGTCGTGGATCCCAACGCCTTCGGCGTCCGCATCACCCTGGAGACCCCCGCCGGGCGCCACGCCGCCCTGCTCACGGCCGGCGACTCCTTCATGAGCCAGCACCCCCCCGACCGCATCTTCGGCCTCGGCGCCACCCCCACCGCCACCCGCCTGACGGTGCGCTGGCCCGATGGCGTTGAAATCACAAAAGAAAACCCCGCCGCCGATCGCTGGCACCGCTTCGCCCGCCCGGCCCGCTGAGTAACCCGCTTGTGGGGCAGGCGTTTTTTTGACTTCCCTCCCGCCTGCCTCGATACCCAGGGCATGCAGACCTTCACCCACCACCTGAAGAGCGCCTCCGACTTCCTCGATCGCTACCTGCCCGAAGGCGCGGCGGGCGGCTTCTTCCTGCCCGAGAAGCGCGGCATGCCCACCAAAGGTGAGATCTGCCTGCGGCTCTGCCTCGACTGGCTGGGCGAAGTGCACCACGTGGTGGCACGGGTGGAGCGCACGCAGGTGAGCTGGGATGCCGGTGCGCGGCGCCTCCAGGGCGCGATTCTGCGGCTCGCCGACGAGGAGGCCCACCAGCGCGACCACCTGTTGGCCGTGGTGCGCGCCTCCACCGCCGAGTTCCGCCCCCGCGGTGCCCCGCGGCGCCCCGCGACCCTGCGCGTGCTGTGTATGGACGGTGAGGCCCGCGCCGTGCCCGGCCAGCTCGCCGACCTCTCCGCCACCGGCGCCCTGGTGGCCGCCGAGCGCCCCCTGCCGCCGGGCAGCGACGTGCACCTGCGCCTGGAAGACCCGGCACGCGGCCTGATGCACCACGTCCGTGGCCGTGTTGTGCGCCTCGACTTCGCCGCCGACGCGCCCCGCATGGGGGTGGAGTTCCGCTTTCAGAACCGCCAGGAGCGCCGCGCCATGGGCCGCCTCTGGGCCGCCACGGCCGGTGCGCCCCGCCCGCGCCCCAGCGACCGCCTGCACCTCACCGGCCAGCTCGCCTGAGACCCGTGGACCGCGACTCGAAGCCCGAGTCGCCCCAAACGCCTGATGAAAAAGGGAAATTGACCACCGGGTACGGCAGGCAGCGGCCCGCGGCTCAGGTCTTGGTGGGCGTGTAGTTGTCGCAGCCGTTGTCGATCTGGTCGCCGTCCACGTCGGGCGCGCCGGGATAGAACTCGACATCACCGTCGTTGCAGTCGCCCTCACACTCGGAGAAGCCGTCGCCGTCGTCGTCCTGGTTGTGTGTGCCGGTGGGGTCGCTGCACACCAACGTGCGCGGGCCAGTGCTGCCGGGGAAGTGGTCGCTGTCGGTGGCGCCGCCGTCCCCACCGCCACCACCGCCGCCGTCGTCGCACCCGGCCAGCAGCACCACCGCCATGCCGACCGTGCTGGCCCATCGAAGAACACGCTTCATCTTGACCCCCAATGCCTGAGAAGCCTCCCACCGAGGCGCCCCCGCCGAACCGTCGGCGGGGCGCTGCGCACGGTATCGGCCCCCACCAGGCGGATCAACTCGCCCTCACGCACGCAGTGCGAAGGCGGCGCGTGGCCAACAAAATCGAATGATCACGAAACCTTGAGACCAACCGCGTGCCGACGATGGGCGCCGTCAGGCTTCCTGCTCGGCCAAGAAGCTGCGCGAGACCTGCCGGATCTTGTGCTGCCAGTTGTAGACCACCTGGGTGTTGACCCGCAGCACCGCGGCGGCTTCGGCGGGGGCGAGGCCGTCGTGGTACAGCAGGCGGTGCACCATGCGGCCGAGGTCGGAGAGCGCGCCCTCCAAGTGGCGACCCAGGGCGGCTTCGAGATCCCGACCGATGAGCTCGCCTTCGGCCGCCGCCTCACCACCCGGCGTGCCCTCCGTGCCCTCCAGGCCCACCGACACTTGATCACCGCCCCGCTTGAGCCGGCGCCGCGCCGCGAGCTGGTTGCGCAGCTCCCGGTCGGCCACCATGCCCACGTAGCCCTCCAGGCTGGCCCCCCGGGCGGGATCCCAGGCGCGCAGGTGGCGGCCGTCGTCCTTGAGCAGGACGAGCCAGATTTCCTGAATCAAATCATCCACTTCGTCGGCCGCGATGCGGTAGCCCATGCCCCGCAGGAAGCGGCGTGCGCGGGCCTGGAGGATGGGAGCGAGGCGGCCCGCCAGCGTCTTGACCGCGGCCGGCCGACCCGCCAGCGCCGCAGCCACCAGGGCGACGTCGTCCTCGGGGGTGCCCGAGCCCACCAGCCGCAGCAGGCGTTGGATGACCAGAATCATCGGACCTCGAGGCGGTAGTCCACGGGGAGCGCGAGCCAGGTGGCCGCTTTCGAGGCAGCGCGGGCGGCCTCGGGCGTCTGCCCCACGCGATCGGGGGGGGTGGCCGCGTCCAGCACCAGGTAGACGGTGAAGTGGCCCGCGGTGGTGCCAAAGAGCTGGGCGGCCGGTGCCTCCAGCGAGAACGCCCCCCCGGCCCCGGGCTGGAGCAGCGCCCCATCCACCGCCACCAGCGGCCCCCCTTCCCGGGCGATGTAGGCCGAGGCGTGGGGCGCCTCCCCCGCCAGCGGGGCCTTGGGCTTGAGCGCCAACGCAAGGCGACTGTGGGGCAGAAACACATCGGAGGCGGGCTCACTGTCGGCCCGCATGACCTTCACGCCCCCCCAGGGCCCTTCCAGGGTGTAGTCGGGCGCGGCCGGAACCCCGCGAAAGACAAAGAAGATCAGCGCCGCCGCCGCCGCCAGGGCCCCCAGCCCGCCCCACACCGCCACGGTGCGGGTGGCCCGAGGCGCGGCCGCCTCCATGCGCGCCCGCACAGCCGCGGCCACCGGCTGGCGCAGGCCGATCCAGTAGGCCCGGCACGCCGGGCAGCTCGCCAAGTGGCCCAGCACGGCCTCGGCCTCGGGCGCCGGGAGCGCGTCGCGGGCGTAGGCCTCCAGCGTCGCCTCCGATGGGCAGGCCGTCGGCGGCGGTGCCGGCACGCGGCTCAGCAGCGCATCGAGCTGGGGCTCTGAGAGGCTCATGGGTTAGTAGTCGATGTCCTGGAAGGCGGTGCACTGGGTGGCGCCGTCGGTGAAGATCACGCCCAGGCGCACGCGGGGGTGGAGGCCGGCCACCTGCTGGTTGCCGACCATGTGCGTCTTGGTGATCCGCCCGTCGAGCTGATCGGCGGTGAGCGAAACCTTGATGGCGCTGGGCGACGTCAGTTGACCGAGGTACTTGGGCGAGTCACCCACGGTGAGCCAGGG
>Ga0075163_10004678_pt1 | contig 18326 bp, 15 predicted proteins | sample JI1023141ADNA_FD_71478 | JGI IMG/M metagenome (GOLD analysis project Ga0075163, IMG submission 71478) | Wastewater effluent complex algal communities from Wisconsin, to seasonally profile nutrient transformation and Carbon sequestration -... | ecosystem: Engineered > WWTP > Effluent > Algae...
ATAGCGCCAAGCCCAATACTCTCCTCCTTGCTGAAAATTTTCATCTCGTGTGGTAATGTTGCTTGATAATTCTTCACCTTTTAATGAATCATAAAAATCATCATTCAGTTTTAAAATATTCCAGTTATCCTCACCAATTAATTTTGGAGACTCCGTCATTTTCTTTTGCCACCGCTCTGCCCATAAATCCCTCGACTTCAATTTCCTTATTACACCATGTATCTGAAACTCTTTCCATTCAATAGCATTAGCCTTGCAAAACGATTGAATAGCTATATCTCTATCATAAGTGAGTTTATTGCCAATCTCTTGATGCGAAAAAATGGTGTGTATTTGATAGTGCTTTACTAATTCTTTAAAAACAGTTTGCACTTCATTATTAAAAATATAAATTTTAGAATTTAGATTCGCTAATTTAGATTGCATCTCTTTCAATGACTCATAAACAAACCTCCAATGCCTCACATCACTGTCGTCGTATGACATTACCGATGGCTCAAAAAAATAAATTAGCAGAACAGGTAGATTTTGTTTTTGAGCAGTATAAAGTGGTTCGTGATCTGTAAATCGCAAATCGCGTTTAAACCAAACAATATTAATTTCTTCTCTTTTCAATCTCTGCATTTTAAGAAATCACCAATATACTTCTAAAAACTTTCCTTTAAAAGTTTAACAGCTTAATGCATTTAAACAAAAACTAGCTTATATCTTCAATTGCTTCCTCTACAGAGTTTACATATGTAATAGTAATACCATTTAAAATTTCCTTACTAAACTTTTGAAATATTTCATATTTACCTGCCTCAACGGCTTTTTCAAACCAATCGAGTTTAGGTAAAATTTTATAATGATTAACCAATCCTTTATTTTTCATCTCAGGCTTCCATACTGCAAAGTACCACTCCATGCTTGGTTGATGAAAAGTCCTCAATTTTTGCTTATCAAAAATGAGATGTTTAACTTCTAATTTTTCAATCATTCCCGAAATATGCAAAAACATTTCTTTAAAATTATCAATAGGTATATACTCCTCATCTGCAAAGCAAATAGCCATTTTTAATTGTTTATTAAAATACAATGAAGAAAACGGACCTTTATTTTCTAAAGTAAATTCGTAACCTTTAAAATTTATTGTTGTCATAATTTAAAATTCTAATATCATAAATGATGCGTCGTCCGTTTGCCCATTAATTCCTTTCCATCTTGCAAATTCTTCTTCAACAGCCTTAACAATATCACTTGCAGTTTCGCCAGATTTATTGCTTAAAAGTTTTTTTAATCTTTCTCGAGAAAATTTTTTATTGTTATCACCTCCAAACTGATCTGTTAAACCATCCGAATACATAATCAATTTATCTCCTGGCGAAATACTAATTTCAAAAAGCTCAAACGCAGCGTTAGGCTCATCTCCAATAGATAATTTCGAATTTGGCAACTCATTAATTTCACCGGTAGCTTTTAGCAAAAGCGCTTTACCCTTTGCAGAACTATATGTTAAGGTGTTTTTTGTAGAACAATAACTAAAAATAATTCCTTCTTTGTGGGCAATAGATGATTTACTATTGTTAAACGTTTTATGCAGTTGAAAATTTAAAAGATTAAGTAAAGTTTGGGGATTATCTATTTCCATAGAGGTCATCAACTCCTTTAGCAGAAGTGTACCCGAAATACTTAACAATGCTGCAGGTATTCCATGTCCTGTTGAATCGAGTAATCCAAACACAACGCCCTTATTGGTATTTTTAATAAATATGGTATCGCCGCCAATACCTAATTGTTGCATTACTCTAAAAGACGCGTCCTTAAAAAATATTTTTAAAATGTCCGTATCAGGCAATAAAGATTTTTGAATGAGTGATGCAAAACTTATACTATCAAAAATATCTTTGTTAACAAGGGACAGCTCCTTGTTTTTTTCTTCCAAATCATTTTGCATTTGAACTAAAAAACGAGTTGTTTGCGCAAGCATATCCTCTTTGGCCTGTAATTGCTCTTTTAAATAACTTGCTTCCATTTTAATAATCTACCAACTACTTATTAGTTAACCAAAACTCGAATTGAAGACCTAAACTATTTTTAGATTCTGCTACAAATCTACGCATTTATTGTTTAACTTTTGCTAAATAAAGTTAAACAACATGCTTTGACCAATTTTCATTTTTTTCTTCCTCGTCTTCAGTCCACTCGAATACCCCAGCACAAAAAATATTTGGTTATGCGGATAACTAATGAAATTGAGTTATTACTTTGGTGATTGCACTGGATTAAATTGCTTTTTAATAAAGTTCCAAATCAATAAGTACTTTTTAGCTTGAAAAAAATGGTTAATTAGTTCGAGCACAATAAATCCAACTAAAATAGCGATGCCGTTTTGCAACCATTCAGGAATTTCGTTAACAACAACTTTTTTTCGCCCACCTAATCCAAAAAGATTTTTCAATCCCCTTTTTTCTAAGGTATCATGAGAAAAAGTTGCTGTTACCCATATGCCAACCGTAAAGCCAATTAAATTGCCAATTGATTGCTTGAATAGAATATCTTTTATTTTCTTTTTGGTATAGCGTCCAAAAAACGTTGGTGTAGAATCCTGCTGAAAAGATTCGTTTTTGGTGCTTTTATCTTCCCACAAAGTTTTTACTTTACTAAAAAATACTTTGTTAGTATCACTCTGATTTAACCATTCTGAGAATTTTTTTTTGTCTTCACTTGTCTCTTCTCCGCCTAAATGTTTCAACAACATTTCCCATACTTTAGTTTCTTGCATAAATAAATCTTGATGTTTTGTTTCTATTAAAAATGATTTGTCCAAAACACTGCTCTAGGCTAAGGTTTTTGAATAGTGGGAAAATTAACAAAGCAAAAGCAATAGGTTTTACATGTATCCAAAAATCACTTACATAATTTACACTCTTTGAAAACCTAAAATCTCTAATTGACTCAAAACAGTGGGAGTGCAGAACTTGCACTAATTAAGAATAAAAGCAATCTAAAAACAATAATTATATAATAAAATCCAATAATTATGTAACACTTACTTTTACTATTTAGATATTTTTGCGTTTCGCTTAAAAACAGCGAAACAAACAAATGGAAAATAAGATAAGACAAGTAACAAAATATGCGCAAAGCCTGATTGAAGCTAGCCTTGACCCATTATTTACTATTAATACTGAAGGAAAAATCACCGATATAAACACTGCTTCAGTAAACGTAATTGGAATACCACGCGATCAATTAATAGGAACAGATTTCTTTAATTATTTTACCGAACCTCAAAAAGCCCGTGAAGTATATCAAGAAGTATTTGCAAAAAATTCAATTACCGATTTTCCACTTACACTTTGTCACAAAGAAGGAAAGTTAACAGATGTAGTATTCAACGGCTCAGTTTATAAAGATGATTCAGGTGAAGCGCTTGGCGTTGTAATAGTTGCTAGAGATATAACAGCAGGCAAAAAAATTGAAACCGAATTAAGAGAAGCTAAAGCTCTTGCTGAATTGACAGCTAAAATTGCTGAAGAAGCAACCGCAATTGCTGAAGAAGCGAAAAACAAAGCCGAAGATGCAACCAAAATTGCAGAAGAAGCTACACGAATTGCAGAAGTTGCTGTTAAAGCAAAACAACAGTTTTTATCAAACATGAGCCACGAAATTCGTACTCCAATGAATGCGATAATTGGATTTACAAAAGTGCTCTTAAAAACAGAAATGACAAGTAAACAATTTGAATATTTGTCGGCAATAAAAGTAAGTGGTGAAGCATTAACTGTGCTTATAAATGACATCCTTGATTTAGCAAAAGTTGATGCTGGTAGAATGACATTTGAAAAAATTCCATTTAAAATGGACACATCACTATCCGCAATGCTTCATTTATTTGAACCGAAAATTCAAGAAAAAAATTTAGAATTAATAAAACGTTACGACAAAAACATTCCTGAAGTATTGATTGGTGACCCCGTTCGTCTACATCAAATCATTTTGAACTTAGTTAGTAACGCTGTAAAATTTACATCAAAAGGCCAAATAACCGTAAGTGTTAACGTTATTAGTGAAGACAAAGAAAATGTAACACTTGAATTTGCAATTAGCGATACAGGCATTGGAATATCAGAAGAAAAAATCGAGACAATTTTCGAAGTGTTTCAACAAGCATCGAGTGGAACCTCTCGATTGTATGGTGGAACAGGCTTAGGACTTGCTATTGTTAAACAATTAGTAGAACCGCAAGGCGGGAGTATTAAAGTTAACAGTAAAGTTGAAGTGGGAACTACTTTTAGTTTCACTTTAAGTTTTCAAAAAACAGAAGAGAGAGCTGTAGCTGATATGGATTTTGTAAAGCTAGATCCTGATATAAAAAACATTAGAGTGTTGGTAGTTGAAGATATCGCCCTCAATCAATTATTGATGAAAACCATATTGAATGAATTTGGCTTTGAATTCGACGTTGCATCTAATGGTAAAATCGCTATTGAAAAACTTCAAGATAATACATATGATATAATTTTAATGGACTTACAAATGCCCGAAATGAATGGTTTTGAAGCGACTGAATTTATTAGAAACACCATGAATTCTAAAACCCCAATTATTGCTTTAACCGCTGATGTAACAACAGTTGATTTAGCAAAATGCAGATCTGTAGGCATGAACGACTATCTTGCGAAACCAGTTGACGATCGTTTACTATATGCTAAGATAGTTGAGTTTGTAAAGAAACCAATCATCAAAAAAAGTATTGAACCTATTGAAAAATCATACAGCCAAAGCGACAATTTAAAATTTGTTGATTTAAGTGATTTATCTAGAAGAACAAAGGCAGATCCGAAGCTTATGATGGAAATGATTTCACTTTATTTAAATCAAACTCCATCATTAATTGCCGAAATGAAACAAGGTTTGCACGACAAAGATTATTCTGCTTTACAATCAGCAGTGCACAAAATGGTTCCCTCATTTTCAATTATGGGAATAAGTAAAGATTTTGAAAACATTGCAAAAAAGGTTCAGGCAGATGTAGATAATATTCAACGACACCGACATGGTATTCCTGAATTAGTTTTACAACTTGAAAAAGTATGTGCCGAAGCTTGCAAAGAATTAGAAGTTGAATTTAATGCAATTAAACTGGCAAATTCTTAATGTTGTAAGGATAGAAAATTAAAATGCCTTACTTAAAATAAACAAAACCAAAGAAGAGGAATTTTAATTTCGAATGAAACTTAATCGACCCAAAACCCCTAATAAATAAAGTTTTATTAGGGGTTTTAATATTAAGTAAGCACCACCCTGCTTTTTTAAAATATAATTGATACTCAAATCTTATTATTTTTATAGTTTATTAAATCAAAATAGTATAAATACGTTTGTTTTTTAGATATTTGATTTTTAATGTAAATACACCTAGAAATTAAATGGATTCGGTATCACATATTATTATTGGCGCTGCAATTGGCGAAACATTTCTCGGAAAAAAAATAGGACGCTGGGGAATGTTGTTAGGAGCAATTGCAAAAAGTGCTCCCGATTTTGATTTGTTTTATACTGGCTTGGCTGATCCACGAGCTTACATGTGCGAGCATAGGGGTCACACACATTCTTTATTTGTTGAAGCACTTTATGCAATACCTATAGCTTGGTTATTAGTTAAACTCTTTAAACAAAAAGTTTCATTTCCACGCATGTTGGTTTTTATGCTGGTTTGTTTATGGGGTCACTCACTGCTTGATTGGTGTACCAACTTTGGAACGCAACTGCTACTTCCCTTTAGTAGTGAAAATTACTCATTAAACACCCTTGCAATCGTAGACTTATTATTTACGCTACCAATGTTAGTACTTATAATCATTGCTGTGTTTTATAAAAAGAATGAGGTGCGAAGATTAAAACTCGCAAAAGCCACTTTAATTTATTGCTTTGTTTATTTAGGATTTACTTTCATTAATAAAGCCCAAGCTGAAAATGTTGTAGAGGAATCACTTGCAAAAAATAATATTCCTGTAACTAATCACATGACCAATCCAACTATGCTTAATAATGTTTTATGGTATGCAGTTGGCAGTAACGATAGCAACATTTTTATTGGCGAATTTAGTTTATTACACAAACAAAATCCAATTACATGGCACAGCTACCCTCGTAATCAACAATTAATGAGGAAATGCAAAAGCAAACAAGATGTAGCAATAATTAAATGGTTTGCCGATCCTTACACCATTGCAGAAACCAATGGAGACACACTTAATATGTATGCTGTAAAATTTGGAAGAACAAACATGCTTGAAAGCGAAATGCAAAAAACATTTATTTTTCATTACAAACTTTACCAAAAAAATGGCAAAGAAATGATGGGCATGGAACAAGGCAACGAAAAAAACATGAAAATAAAAGAAAGCTTTGTTGATTTGTGGGAAAGAATTTGTGGGAGGAGGTATTGACAATTACATCCATTACAATCGCAATTAAGCTATACCATTGGAGGCCAAACACTACTTAAGTCAGGGTTTTCTGGCATGTAAACAATCCAAACTGCTTCGCCCGCCTGCTTTAATTGATTTATTGAAGTGAAGATATTCCCAACATTTCCGTGATAAGTTCGTCCACCAACTACAAAAGTAAAATTAACAGTAAGAGGATGCTTACCATTAATTGTTTTAGAATAATCATACTCAACAGATGTGATTTCGCCTTGAGCAATACTACCATGCTGCAATGGTATTAATTCATTACTTGCATCCTTTAATCCCTTTCGCCACATAAAAATTCCAATAATTGGGAAAATTACCGACCAGAAAAAGGGAATAGTGAAAATGATACCAATCATTGTATACACATTACCCGTGTACTTAATTCGTCTTACAAATTTCGCAGGAAGTTCTCTAGGTGCAATAAGTGGTTTTGGCCCCAGTTCATGAGTGTTTTTTTGGTACTCGATAGTTCCCCCGCAATTTGTACAATTTGAAAGAGCAACATTTGAAAATTCAGTTCTACACCAAGGACATTTAATTATATAACTATTTTGAAGCATAAAGTAAATTTATCAAAAAAAAGAAAAGTCCTTCACATTAATCTCTCGTAATAGTAAAATGAGTTGCTCCCTCACCTTCAGTTCTCACTATTTTAGTATAACCTAAACTAGGCATGTCGATACCTGAGAATAAATTTTCCCCTGAACCAAGAAAAACTGGCGCTAATGAAATCTCTATTTCATCTATATAACCCGCTTGTATAAATTGACGAATTGTTGAAACGCCTCCTCCAATTACTATGTCTTTTCCTTGTGCAACTTTTTTTGCTTCATCCAATGCAGATTTAATTCCATCAGTGATAAAATGAAATGTTGTTCCGCCTTCCATCTCTAATGATTTTTTTTCATGATGAGTTAAAACAAAAACTGGCACATGAAATGGCGGATTTTCACCCCACCAACCTTTCCATTCATCATCTATCCAATTACCACGAATAGGTCCAAACATATTTCTTCCCATAATTACTGCACCTACATTTTCAAATGTTTTGCTCATAACATCATTATCAATTCCTTCTTCCCCTCCACTTGCGCCAATCATTGTTTTAAACATTTTTGTTGCAAAAGCCCATTGGTGAAGTTCCATGCCTCTTATACCTAAAGGATTTTCTAAATTTTGATTAAGTCCTGCTCCAAATCCATCTAAGGAGATTGAAAAATGTTTCACTTTAATCTTGCTCATAGTGTTCTGTTATTTCTTAGCTTTAAAAGATCCATCATAAAAGTCTAAAGGTTTTTTCTTTACCCAGTTAACGAATTTTTGAAGTTCTTCATTTTCCAATATTTTTTCAATAGAGGTATATGTTCGCGCCAATTCTTTTTCATTAAAAATCGAATGAACTTTTCCGTGACAAATTTTGTGCATCATAAAAGTAACATCGCCCTTTCCGCCCTGTGAAAGCGGAATTAAGTGATGACGACAAGTTGGTTCGGCTAATTGTCGCAAACAAATTGGACAGGTATTTTCTTCCATAATAAAGATTTCTTTCGCATCTAAGTTAATAAATTCATTGCTTTGTGAGTAATAATATTTAGCTATCGCTAAACATTTGTTTCCAGAGAGAAGAACATTTCAACGTGCCAGTTATTGAAAGCGTAAAGAATAACCTTTTGACTGTAGTAATGAACAAAGTTGATGAAATCCCCTTCACTCTTACATAAGGTAGCTTTTTCTTGTGAAGTAAGTTGATTAAATTCAGCTTTCGTCATTATTTATAAGCAATAACCGTTGGATTAGTTCTTGTTTAATATTCAAGTAAAGTGTGTTTAGCTCTTGTTTGAAAAGATAAAAAGTCAAAATGTATTCTTTATCCTCTTTTCCTTCAGTTTTTAATTCGACAGGAACTTTTTGCATAACGTAAGATTCATTTGATACATCTAAATAATGTTCAATTTCTGTGATTGAATGATTATAAAAATGAGGTAATTCATGAAAATCATTGAACCTCTTCAATTCTGCCTTAATGAAAGCTGGTGTCACTTGCCTATAACCAAAGGAGTAGCCATTGTAAGAATAAACTGTTTGTACAAAGCGATGCTTATACAATGAACCATACTTTGATTTATCATCGTCTGCTAAATCTTTGTAGCCTGTAATTTCGTTATTGCAAAAGGCAACAAGATCAGATTGATTTAATTTTTTCGCTATTGTGCGCCCAAGAACTAATAATTCAGAAAGTTTTGCTTTGCCAACTGTTACCTTCACTAATAATTCAGATACTAAATCAATCTTAGACTCTTGAACTGTAGTTTTGGGAGAATCTGGCAAGCTTCTAAGCCAGTCACTAATTTGAATACCTACATTACCTATTGCCTCTGTATTCATTGAGCCAAGTCTTGTGTAAAATTGACCTACAACTAAACCCTTTATCTTTTTAGTGTTTGATAAGGGATGTGAATATTTTCTCACAGGAAATTCAAAAATCCCAAATATCAATCCATCATACTCAAGGTTATAATATTTGAAAATTGGTATTGGGTTGATTTTATCTTTTAATTTCGACTGAAAAAATTCATCATCATATTTCCTTCCTATCCCAATTAGGTTCTTAGTTCCGTCAGCATTAATTCCAATACCAGTAATAATGTAAGATGATTTCACCTTAATTGTGCATATCATCGAAATAACATCCTTTGCAAATTTACCCAACTTAGTCAGTTCGCTATCGTCATTTTCAAAATCATACATTTTCATCTTAAAATCCAAATAGGAATTCTCATCTGAATTGATGAGTTCCTCAAACTCCTGATGACTTAATTGCTTAGTGGTAAAGTTAGTTGAATAAGTATTTTGGGTATTAAAGGATGCTACCTGTTGAGCAGCCAGAATTCTTATGTTATCTTGGTACTCTTTTTCTTTTTTGGCTTGTTCAGCTTCTTTTTCTTTAACCTTTAGATACCCTTCTTTTACCACTATCTTTCCCTTTGGTGATAAAAGAATTGTTGCACTTTGGGAAGTTAAAAGTCCTTCTTCAATCAACTCATTAATTGCAATCATCTTATGATTCTTATCAAATTCTAGATCATAGCTATCTATATATCTTGATGAAATTGCTTTACTATGAGTATTATTAATCGTCTCAAGAAACTTGACTTTATATTTAAAAATTTCTTCGGTCATTTAGTGTGATTTTAGGCTTCCTACAAATTTACGGAACCAAAAGAGGTATTTTACTCTAATCTGTCGCAATTTTGAAAAAAAATTGCGGGCTGAACCGTCAGTAAAATCTGGCTTTGTTTATAAGTTTCCCTATAAAAAGCAAAAAATCCCGTGAAACCTTTGGTATCAAGGGACAAATGTACTTTAAAAAAGTACCCTGCGGATTAGATTTATCGAACTTTTTAAATGATTTTGAGTGCCTGGGAATTTTGAAAAATAATATTCAAATAGGCTAATTGCCAATTTGCCATTTTAACCAAGTCGATAATTGTTTAAATACCTTCTCTTTCTCTGTGTCTGTAAGATTTTCAATTCGGCTTTTGTGGCAGCCTCCTTTAACAACAAATTTCATGCATTTGCTATTTTTTAATATAGGTTGAGCACCTGTATAAGGATCATGTTCACCATATACAAAAATTATCTTGCTTGTTTTCTTATCATCAATGAATTTGTTTATAGAATTCAAATAGGTATTATCAAATGTTGAGAGAGAGTTGTCGGGAGCAAAAACAGCATTGGAATAGTTATCATACGAAAGCCATTTTTTAAAAGAACTCAAATCATATTCATAATATCCAAGTTCATGATAAAACATATAAAAGGAAGGACCAAGTTTTACTGAAAACCCATCTGAATAAAACTTTGGAGAAACTACACTTACAATCTCTTCAATTATTTTCTGCGGGCTTGAATTAGTATCAGGTATCAGTTTACAATCGAAACAATTTTGAAAAAAGGCAAAAGGATATTCTAATAAAATGTATTCAAATGCTTTTTCATTGCCAATTTTATTGAAAGTATACTTTTTATCTTGAACATGTTTTTCAAACTCCTTCATTAGCATTTCTTTATTTCTGAAAGCAAAATCTTGAAACCCCTTAACATTTTCACCACATTCAGTATTCAATTCTGAGTTTAAATATTCTGTTATTCGACTATCATTGATTTCATTCTTTATTGGGGTTACGTATGCGATAGTTGCGTCTGCTTCTTCAGGAAAAAACATTTTATACGCAATAGCGGTTTGACCACTTTTACTTGCTCCTGTTGTAAGCCACTTTCCTTTAAATACTTTCCCGAGTAACTCCCTGATATGGTGCAAATCGTAAACAGCTTGTTTGATTGTTAGAAAATTCCAATTTAAACTATCAGGTTTTGATTTTCCAAAATACCGATGTTCTACCCCAATTACATTGCAGTCGCTAATAAATCCAGGCTTAGCTATCTTTCCTAAAGCGTATCCTTCCGTAAACATTGCCACAGGAGCTTGCGCATTATTAAATCCAAGAATAAGCTGTTGGCTAAAAGTTTTACTTGTTGGATTGAAATGGTCAATCGGCTGTTCAACCATTATTTCAAAGCATTCCAGAAATTCAGGATTCTTAATTTCTTTTACCGCTAACCCTTTAATACTCTCCAACTTACTCTTAATCGATTGTTGTCCGAAAAGGAATACAGGTAATACTAGATAGATTAAAACAATATAGGATTTTGGAAATTTCCGCATGGATTTATGCAAAAATACAAATAAAAAAAGGTCATCTAGTTTCCTTAGATGACCTTTTTACTCCTTTAAGAGCCTTTTCGTGCTCTTTTGTACCCCCTTCCAGACCAAATATGAACGAACTCCTTGAAGATACAAGGAGCTTCGCTCGGATTTGGGATTTGTATGGCCATCTAATAAAAGAGTATCAAATTTCTTAATTGAGACAAAAATACAATTATTTTCAGCTAAAAAGATTCTCCTAAGTGTTTATACAGGAGCAGCGCGTTTACGGATTTAATAATCTACCAAGGAAACAAATGAATGTAAATTATCCGTGAAATCTTGTAGTTTTTCTTTGCTATTAACAAGATAGACATTCCAATTGCGATTGGAGTGTAGACAATCGGAAGAAAAGGAAATCCAAAATGGAAAAGGAGGAATGTCAAAACACAAATAAAGACAGCTATTCCGTAACTTATGTACATTGCACCTAAAAAATAACCGGGTTCTCTGTCAAATTTATAATTACAATGGTCACATTTTTCTTTCATAACAGGCATTTCAAACATTCTAGTGCTTTTTTGGAAGACATGTGATTGTCCACAATTCGGACATTTTTCCTGAATAATGTTTAATATCAGGCTCGGATTGGTTTTATTAATTTTTTCCATAATTATTTCATTTTATACTTAATCAAATGTAGTTCAAACTATAAATGTAAAATAACACATTACAGACCAATGATAGGATTATTCGGACATTTATGTATATTTGAAGGTGCCTAAAAACTTACCTGTTTATAGTCTTGATGCGTTCAAGAAAAGCCTTGATAGAAACGAACTCTATTGCAACAGTTTAAACCCTCATGTTAAGGAACATAAGTTTACTAACCTACCTCACAAACACGACTTTTATCTAATTGTAATAATTACCAAAGGTAAAGGCTGGCATGAAATTGATTTTGTAAGATATAATGTGAGTTCGGGAAGCGTATTTATGATGAGGCCGGGACAAATGCACTATTGGAAATTATCTGATAACATTCAGGGTTACGTTTTCTTTCACACAAAGGACTTTTATGACCAGGGTTATACTTTAACCGGGATTGAGGATTATGCTTTTTTCAAGTCGTTTCGGTCCCATCCATCAATTAAAGTTTCAAGCCAAAAATTACAGAAGTTATCACTCTGGATGAACGAGATATTAATAGAATATAAAAAACCGAATAAGTTTGCGTATGAAAAAATTCATGCGCTTATTAATTTGGTTTATATTGATCTTTCAGAGTATTATATTAAAATTGAAAAGAATCAAAAGCAAACTTACCTTTCTAAGCTGACTGAATTCGAGAGATTAATTGAAAAACATTACCGGGAAACAAAATTAGTAAGCGAATATGCACTTAAATTAAATATCTCTGAAAAACACTTAAATAGAATTACAAGAACTTGCTTAAATAAAACAGCAACTCAATTAATTGCTGATAGAATTATATTAGAAGCGAAGCGATTGTTGATTCAGGCAAAAATCAACGTTAGTCACGTAGCATATGATTTAGGTTTTACTGATATTTCTTATTTCATTAGGATGTTTAAAAAACAAACAGGAGAAACACCTCTGAAATTTTTAAAAAATCAGATTAATAAAAATTATTAATTCTGAGTACAAAAACTATAGTTGAAAATATTTTCTTTTTATTCATTTTGATAAAATCCTAAGTCTTAAAAATACTAAATCCATTTCAGAACTCGAACAAGTAACTGCTTGAAAACAAACTGTTTTGTATTTTACCGATACTTTATCGAACCAAAAACCCCTGATAAATAAGACTTTATCAGGGGTTTTGCGGTTAAGTACCCTACGGGTTGGATTTATCGAACTTTTTTGATGACTTTCAAGCACTTAGGATTCTGCTGAATTCTCGTAGTTGGAAATCGCTCCTTTAACTCAAAGAATCGCCCGTTGATTTCTTTCAATTAAAGGTATTAAGTAATATTGAATCCAACATTGCACTCAGAAACTAAAAATTATATGATTTAATATGTAAACGTAAAGCCTCCGCCTAAACCCATATCACTATCGTAATGAGCTGATAATGCAATTTTTTTAGAAAGTATGTATTTCAATCCGCCCATGTATTCAAAATCCGAATTATACATCAATGACATTCTTAACCTTTTTGAAAGAGGGATATCTTCGCGCATTAATTGCAATCTAAATTTACCGTCACTATCTATCCTGCCATCTGCAACAATCATAAACGGAAGTGTATATTGTACACCAAAACAAAGGGCATTTCTTAGATCTTTTGTATTGTATTGTCCAAAAATATTTTTTTCAATTTCATCACCGTGCATTTTACGGTATCTCCAATCGAAACCGACATAAGGGAATAACCATTGCATTTTTCCAAAATATCTTCCAAAATGAGCTTCTGCTTCATAACCATGTTGGTTCATGTATCCTAAACGCCATTCGGTTTGAAACTTCCATCGCGTATTCATGTACATCATTTCGCCATCGTTGCCATTGCTTGCAAAATCATTTTCAAACATAAAATGGAACTCCCTATCATCCTTGTAAAGTTTTCTCAAGGCTTTTTTTGGATCCGGAAGCTGAGCATTTGGTGGAGAATTTTCATAGCTGAATATCCTACCCATTCCACTCATCATGTGGTATAAAATATGGCAATGAAAGAACCAATCACCACTCTCAGTTGCTGCAAACTCAATAGTATCAGTTTCCATTGGCATAATATCCAGCACATTTTTTAAAGGAGAATAATCACCATGCCCATTTACAATTCTAAAAAAATGCCCATGTAAATGCATTGGGTGGCGCATCATCGAATTATTATAAAGAATAATCCGAACGTTTTCGCCCTTCTTAATCATGATTTTATCTGTTTCAGAAACTGTTTTATTATTAATGCTCCAAACATATCGGTTCATATTTCCAGTAAGAGTAAAATTGAGAATCTTGGTAGGTGCATCGGGTAATTTAGTTTTTGTTGGAGATTTTAACATCGAATAATTCAGTGTAACAATATCAGATAAAGCATTGCTGTTGTATTGATTTTCCATTTGCGAATGATCATGCTCTTTTGTCTTTTTATCATTTTTTCTACCAGTAATCTCAGGATACATCACTACATTCATATCCATCTGCTGAAGACTCATATTCATTCCCATATCATCCAAATTGCCATCCATCTTAATCATTCCATTCATCATCTTCATTCCTTCAAAATACTTTAAGGGTTCTAAAGGCGATGCTAATTGCTTTATCCCTGAACCTAACCATAATGATGTATTTCTTATTCTGTCTTCAGATGTAGCCAGAAATTCAAAGGCGGTGCTATCCGATGGGATAGTAACTACAACATCATAAATTTCCGCCACTGCAATTATTAGTCTATCTACTTCAACTGGCTCAACATCCATTCCATCACTTGCAACAACATTTATTTTACCACCGGCATATTTTAACCAAAAGTAAGTCGATGAGCTGCCGTTAATAATTCGAAGTCTAATTTTATCTCCAGCTTTAAATTGAGGAGCTTCATCTTCCGTTTTTCCATTAGTCAAAAAATTATCATAATACACATCACTAACGTCCATTGCTAACATTCGTTTCCATTCATTCACCAGTTTTATACCCAAACTTTTATCTGCAATAGCATCTGCATAACTTTGAGCAGCTCCTTTTTGTATTTTGGCTTTTTTTATGGCAGACCAGTCATTCGCATTATGCAAACGCCTGTGTACTTCAAAAGGCTTCATGTTTGTCCAATCGCTCAACACCATGGTATATTCAGGTAACTCTTGTTTTTCTTTTTTATGAATAATAAATGCGCCATACATGCCAACTTGCTCTTGTAATTTAGTATGAGAGTGATACCAATAAGTGCCGTTTTGCACAAGAGGAAATTTATAAATATGTGTTGTGCCAGCTTTAATGGGAGCTGTGGTTAAATAAGGAACACCATCCTGCTCATTGGGCAAAATTAAACCATGCCAGTGAATAGAAGTTTCTGTTTGCAGCTCATTATGTATGTATATTTCCGCAGTATCTCCTTCGGTAAAATGCAGTTCAGGCATTGGTATTTGTCCGTTAACCGAATAGGCTTTCTTTTCTTTCCCGGCAAAGTTTACTAGTGTATCTCTAACAAATAAATCATACCGTACTGTTTTTTGTGCAAACGAATAATTGCACAAAGTAGCAGCTATTCCAAAGATTATATATTTAAAATAATTCATTGTTTTAATACAGTTTATTTAATTGTTTCTATTGTTTTGCCACAGCTTAGCATTTGAGAGCCGTAGTAAGGATTTTTTACTGCATTTTCCATGCTCAACCAATTAGCGCCTTTACCGTCATTATACATGGGACAATGTTGGTAGTACACCGGCGCCTCTAGTTTTGCAACTTTCAAAAGTTTATACATACTTTCCGACATATTCATAAATTGAGTTCTTTGATCCTCAATATTTTTTGATTTAGAAATGACCTCAGATTCAGCAATTAAATCATTATAAACTTTCATCCACACCTCATGCTGAGAGTTGTCAAGTTTACTCATATCTACTTTATTAAGTTGACTTGATAAATCAACTGCTTTAACGTTAGCAGTTTTAGAGTCCGTTTTCACCAATGCATTTTTTAATTCAAAATAAGAATCAAAAACAGCTTTAAATTGATTTGCCACAACACTTTGCTCAACGGCAGTTGTGGCAGTTGTTGCAATTACCGTTTTTTCTATTTCTGATTTTTTTCTATTTCGGTCATATTTACAACATCCTGGTAAACCAGCATAAGCTTCATCAGGCGCAAGAAATTTCTCATTATCATAACCTGCCAAAGCAACACGCTTTAAAATTTCATCAGGATTTGTTTTACTATCATCGTAGGATATAGTGGCTTGCTTGGTGTCTTTATTCCAATCTAAGCTTACAACCTTTTTTTGGTTAGCAGCACTTTCAATGGTCTTTTCACACATTTCGCAATTACCGTCTATTTTAACAGTTACTGTTTTTGCATTTTTAATTTGTCCATCACAGCTAGTACTTATTAGTAGTGTAGGGATGGCGATTATTAAATTTAATATTGATTTCATGGCTTTAATTTTTAGATTAGTTATTAATGGATTCAATTTGAAAGCCTGCTTTTTCAACGGCTTTAATTATTTTTTCAGCATTATCATTATTCGATTCTACAGTTAATGTTTTTTCTGGCGTGTAAATATTTACATTCCACTTTTCAATACTTTGCTCTTCGTTTAAGAATGGCGTTACTTTAGCTAAACAGCCGCTGCATTTAATTGTTGTTTTAAATTTAAGAGTTTTCATAGTGTTAGATTGTTTTTTATACATTTTTAATTTTCAGAAGTAGACTATTCGTAACTACGCTTATACTGCTAAGTGCCATTGCAGCCCCCGCAATCATTGGATCTAATAAAAAACCGTTAATAGGATATAAGATACCTGCCGCAATCGGAATGCCAATGATATTATAGATAAATGCCCAAAACAGGTTTTGCCTGATAGTAGCCACCGTGTGTTTTGATAACCTGATGGCTTGATTAATTTTAGTTAAATCACTTGAAATAATGGTCATTTTAGCTACGCCCATAGCTATATCGCTTCCCTTTCCCATAGCAATACTTACATCTGCCTGTGCCAAAGCGTTACTGTCGTTTATGCCGTCACCCACCATGGCAACAACTTTTCCTTGCTTTTGTAACTCTTTAATAAATTCAGATTTTTGTGCAGGCAAAACATTCGCTTTAAAATGATCAATACCCACTTGCGATGAAACGGCTTTTGCTGTTTGTTCATTGTCACCCGTCAACATATAAACTTCAATGCCGTTATTTTTTAGCTGCTTTACTGCTTCTGCCGAAGTGCTTTTTATTTTATCTGAAATAGAGATTCCTGCTAAAACTCCGGTATCGCTTGTAAACAGAACAACCGTATCAGCATTCTTTAGCTTTTCACCAATCCAACGCTGAGCCTGATCACTAATACTTATACTTTTTTCCTTGATTAATAATTCATTTCCAATAAAATATTTTTTATCCTGATGTATTCCCTGTATCCCTCTTCCAATAATATTTTCAATAATAATATCATTATAGAAAACAGAAGTGTCTTTTAGTTGTTGCACAATAGCATCTGCTAAAGGGTGCTCGGAAGATTTTTCAATACTATACAAGATATTTTGTAATTCATTTGTTTCTTCTCCAAACCATTTTAAGTCTGTTACTGTTGGTTTTCCTTCTGTAATAGTGCCAGTTTTGTCTAAAACAATTGCATTAATGTTTTTTGATAACTCAAGGCTTTCAGCATCTTTTATCAGAATGCCTTTCTCTGCTCCTTTACCAACACCCACCATTATAGCGGTAGGTGTAGCTAATCCTAAAGCACAAGGGCAGGCAATTACTAATACGGTAACCATTGCTAAAAGGCCTTGCGTAAATCCATTTTCTCCACCAAGTACTAACCAAGTAATTAAACTTAATATTGCTAACCCGATAACAACTGGCACAAATATTCCAGCAATTTTATCTACGAGTTTTTGTACAGGTGCTTTACTACCTTGGGCATCCTGTACCATTTTTATGATTTGCGACAATAGTGTATCTCCGCCTACTTTTTCTGCTTTAAATTGAAAACTTCCTTTTTGATTGATTGTTCCTGCAAATACTTTACTATGATTGATTTTTTCAACAGGAATCGGCTCACCACTAATCATACTTTCATCAACATATGAACTACCACTTGTAACCACTCCATCAACGGCTATTTTTTCTCCTGGCTTTACCAATATGGTATCGCCAACTTTTACAGAAACAATTGGCATTTCCATTTGATGACCGCCCTCGTGAATAACAGTTACAGTTTTGGGTTGTAGTCCAATTAATTTTTTTATGGCAGATGATGTATTTCCTTTTGCTTTTTCCTCTAATAATTTACCAAGTAAGATAAAAGCTATTACGACTGCACTTGTTTCAAAATATACATGTGCATGTAGTCCTTTACTGTGCCAGTATTCAGGAAATAAGGTGTTAAATACACTAAACAAATAAGCTACACCCGTGCTTAATGCCACTAACGTATCCATATTAGCAGAAAAATGCCTGGTTTGTTTATACG
>Ga0075163_10004679_pt1 | contig 18324 bp, 21 predicted proteins | sample JI1023141ADNA_FD_71478 | JGI IMG/M metagenome (GOLD analysis project Ga0075163, IMG submission 71478) | Wastewater effluent complex algal communities from Wisconsin, to seasonally profile nutrient transformation and Carbon sequestration -... | ecosystem: Engineered > WWTP > Effluent > Algae...
CAGCAGCCAAGAAAAAGTAACTTACACCTTTTAATTATTAACTCCAGCCAGATCTATGATTTAGACAAGTCTGGCTGTTTTAATTTTGCAATTCTACTAGATATCACATTTGTGATTTGCTCGCTCCAACCCGAGCTCTGCCCGACGTCCCTTATATTTTCTAGGATTGAAACAGTAAACGAATTCTCAGTATAGTCAACACCCAAAATTTCCATTAGGTCTTTGACCGATTGTTCTATCCTACTATCTGGCCCCATAGTGTCAACTCCCATGCCCGCATTCACAAATGTAGTCCTTAACTCAAAAGTTAGGCCGTCAATAGCTTCACCCGTTTTCTCGATTTTTTCAGCATCACCCGTTTCAATAGCCGTCTGTGCAATAGGCTGTATAATGTCTAGCAATTTCTGCCCACCCGCACCTAATACGCCCGACAAATGGTCATCCTGTATATCGTGCTTATATTCATCAAGGTTTCCTGTACCAATTGGGTATGCACCTTCTGCAAAAGCCTGTACATATTCCTCTACAGGTATATACCCTTTGTCGTTACATTTGGCTATTAGCTTATGTTTAAGACCAATAGAATCAAGCTTTCTTGATAATGTTTGTGGCGTAGGAATCCCGACAACTAACTCTTTCCCAAATTCACTATTTTCTACTTCAAAACCCAGGCTTTTAGCTATATCAACATACCATTTATCTTGTGTATCAATAAATGTCCCAAGCCCTGAAACATTGCTTAACCCATTATCTGCCCTTGCACTAGGTTTTCCACTATCTCTATTGCCTCTGATAGCTTCTTCTAGGCCAGGTATAACTTTAGTCGGAGTTGAATTTTTAAAGTATATTCTTAGTGTTCTGTCGCCATTTTCTCCTGACAACTTAAGTACTTTTTGGTCAACAAAGGAACTTATACCCCTAACATTACCTAAGCCATAGTCGCCAACCGGCAACTGATCAAAAGCGTCGGCAGGTAGAAAAATTGTCTTTACTTTTTTATTTTCACCAAACGTAAAATATTTTGGGTTAATATCTGTAATAACGCTATTGTACCCAACATTTAATAAATACTGACCGTCTGGCAGTTCTGTATAGTCAAATAGCTGCTCTTCCATTATTGATTCTGGTTGTGATGTTCTAGCGGTCGATTCAGTGTCGCTATGCTCATCCGAAATTCTAACTTCAGTTTCTTTGCCTACCCCGAGTCCACCGAGGTTTATAGCTAGCTCTTCAGAAACTTCAGGACTTTTTTTAACTTCAGGCTCAAGAACACCAAAAACTGCAAATTCAGGTGGAACAACAACGGGCAGTGTCGGCAGGGCTAATTCTACAGGTATAGGCGCTGGAAGTTTATTCATTTTTTTATTTATTTTCTGTATATATTTTGGTATTTACAGATATAAATATATCACACTTATGCTTAAATGTCAATTATGTTACGCTTTAGAAATTTCGTTAAAATAGACATTTAGCGCAGATTCGATGTCGGCGTTTGTTTTACTCATAGCGTCAATTTCGGCTAATTCGGTAATGTAGTACTTCAAATCGCTAGGTGTTATGTGTCTCGCCATCTGTAAAGCCTTCTGCGCACTGTATGGCGACATTCCTGCTTTGGTTAGAACATCAACGCTCTTTGTAGGGGCAAAAACAGCAAGAGTTAGTTGTTGTAACTGCCAGGTTATCATCGCCAGTATCTTCTGTGGTTCTTCTCCTTGCGCCCGTTGGTCGTTGTAAAGTTCCTGAGCCTTCTCTGGGCTGCCACTGAACAGCGCATCAAGCATGTCGAAAATTTTGCTTTGAGGAGTTTGTTCGACCAGCTCTTCAATGACAGCCTTTGTGATAGGTGTGTCCTGTAGCAATAGTTTTTCTAGTTCGCTATCAAGTTGTAGTTGATTTGGCCCTACTCTTTCGACCAAATATTTTGCAACATCAGGACCAATAATCAATCCACGATTTTTTGATTCTTCTACTAACCATCTTTGTAGTTCGAACGGCGCTATGTCGTCGAACAACCGCATTTCACAATTTTTCTTTAAATATGAGTACATGCTAGTTCTTTTATCTAGCTTTTGATCAACCAGAATCAAGTCTGTTGATTCAGCGGTCTGTTCTACTATCGATTCGATTTTTTCAATCAAATCTTTATTCTGCGCAAAGTCTCTGACTATTACTAGTTTGCGTGGTTGCAAAAAAGATATACTCCGAACTGCGTCCAAAACAGCATCAATATTGGTTAATTCACTAGCGTCAAACCGCTCTACACTGTCATCATATTTTTGTATGAATTCATGAGTTATAGTCTGCAAATTTTTCTGCAGTAAATACGAATTCCTACCAGTCAAAACAATTACCATGGTTAACAGTATTAAGTAGAAGATAGAAAGTAGCAAGGTAAAATCAGCTACATTATCCCATAATATCGTAGTCTAGACACGACTTAACAGATACCATCTTGAACACATTATTTATTCATTAACTTTTGACAGTTAAGGCAAATGTGCGTCCCCCGTCCCGCTACTCTGGTTTTGATCACTATTGTTTGGCACCTGGGGCATGGTTTATTTTCTTGTCGAAACACCCTAGCAAAGTCAATATAGCTGCCTTTTTTACCTTCTGCATTAACGTAATTTCTGTCAGTACTTCCACCCTTTTCTATTGCAAGTTTGAGCACAAAAAGTATTTCTCTGTGCAGTACAGATAGTCGTGAATCAGAAACATTTTTAACCAATGTAGCTGGATGTATGCGGGCTCCCCACAGTGATTCATCTGCATAGATATTGCCAACGCCGGCCAGGACAGTTTGGTCTAATATAGCTGCCTTTATTGATGTATTGGCACGCCTGCGAACTCTAGTAATAAATACTTTGTCTGTGAATTCTGGTTCAAGTGGTTCCGGACCAACCTTTAACATAAAAGGTTCATGTCCAACTAGTGCAGTCGGCAATAATTTCATCCACCCAAACTTCCTTTGGTCGTTGAAAAACAGCTTTGAATCGTCATCAAATGTAATTGTGACTCTAGTGCTTTTGTCTGGCAATTTCCCTATTAGTGAATCGTTGGGATGCCCCGCCCCGAATCTGGCATCGTCAGAAGCTTCTTCATTCTCCAATCTTCTATCTTCTATCCGTTTACGTTTTACGTAAACAAGTTGACCTGTCATCTTCAAGTGCGTCATCAATGTATAGCCAGTCGATAGCTCTATCAGTAATACTTTTGCTCGACGTTTTACACTTGAAACCGTTGATCCAATTGCAAATTTACTAACAGCAGTCAGGTCATTCGGAAATGATTTTTCGTTGTCGTGAGATATAGATTTAATCGTCTTCCCAACAATTAAATCTTGCAATCCGGCACGTACGGTTTCTACTTCTGGCAATTCAGGCATAGAACCAGTATAGCCTACAGGTTTTACATTTTATTATTTATGAAGATACTAAGCGGCTAACTTTTTCTGTTGTTTTTTGTCGTTGCACTATAATTTCTACAAGATTTTCTGTCATATCAATTGCTTGTGCTGCTGTAGTCCTAGGATGATTTTGAGGTGTGATATGTGTCGCATCGTGATATGGATATACTCTGAATACATCAAAAATATCTCCGTTAGATGTACTAGCCATGACAAGATTTAACGGGAACAGAGAGTCATTGTTAAACTGTAATGCCCCAGTTGGAATTCCAACTCTAGATGATAATACTTGGAACCGATGTCTTATATCTGCTGATGCAATACGTACGGCTTCTCGCCGAGCCTTAAGTGGGTTTTCCCAAACGTAACCTACCGTGCTCTTGGCAAGCGTAGCTGAGTATCCAGGATGACTTAACATCTGACCAGTTAATCTTATGAAAGTTTGCGGGTTCTTTAACGCTCGCTTAGTTATTTTTGCCTGAGAATCACCTGCTATTAACCCACCTGATCCCATAACAATTAAAGTCCTGAATTCTTCATGGAATTCCAAACAAGCTCTACTGGCATTCGAGCCACCTTCTGAGTGTCCTTCTGCATCTGCTTCAAGAGCATCGGGGAAAAGTGACCTAAAAGCACTCAAAACTAACATCGCACTATTGACCTTATGTCCCTCTGGATCATCTTTAAAATCAGGATGTTCCGACCTTGGATAGCTTAGTGTTAATGCAATTTTTCCAAATTCTGCGAGAGCATTAGTTATTCTTTCTGCGCCATTAACACCGTCCGTAAAGCCCGGAAAAAACTCTACAGGATGACTATCTAATAATTCATATGGTGATTTTACTACAAATTTAATTTGCTCATATGGTGTCGCTATTACACCTTGACCAACCTGATACAGCTCCTCTTGTCTGCACCAATCAAATTCTAAAGAATTTTTAACCATGGTTAAGCTTATTGTACGCCTAATTATTTTTTTCAACTATTTTCTACTAGATACTGGCTCCTAAATACGAGATACTATTCTATATATGGATAATGTAGTAAGCCTCCCGATGCCTAACGGCAAATATACCTCCACTATTTTTAGTGTTCACTATAGGTGGTCGATATTAATTGTTTTTTTCATTTACAAAATGAAAATCGGGAGATCTATTACGTGATGGATTCAATAAATGACCTGCTGAGAGCAAAAAAACCAAGTGAACCGCCTCAATTGCAGGCTATGAAAGACTACGTATTCTCAAATCACAATGAAATTGTTAGATGCTCGGTATCACAGTTTGGCTACACCTTGATTGCCCCAAACGCATCACTTGCCTCTACCCTACACATGGAAACACCACAAATAATCGCAATCTGTGAATTAGACAAAAAGCTATTTATCCGTATCGGACATTTCTAAAATTGTTTCAAGTTCAGTTTTCATTTGTTCAAAATCCTGATACAAGATACTCCTTAGTCCAATCTGCATTGCGCCCTCGATGTAGCGAGGCTGGTCGTCGATAAATATACAGTCCTCAAAGTTCAAACCAAGTGCACTAACAATAGATTTATAAGCGCCCTCATCTGGCTTCACGTAGCCTGTGTCACAAGACAAAGAAACGGCTTTGAATAGATTAAGCTGTTCTATTGTAAATAATTTGTCCAGAAAATTACCTGAAGCGTTACTTAACATGCCGATAGCGTAGTTAGGAGCAAGTTTTGATTCAATGTATTCGACAAGTTCAGTGTTAGTTACGTTGTTTCTCATTTCGTACTTGGCGCTGTCGAATGATATTTTTGCAAGTTCAGCTACTTGTTTAACAAATTGAGAGTTAGAAATTTTGCCAGAATCAGCTAGTACGTTTATCCGTCCCGCTTCTTCGAATAATTCTGTATCATGCCCAAAATATTTTCTTTTAAAAGGTAGCCAGCCGTCAGTAGTTAACACCCCAAAACAATCAAATATAATGGCTTTTATCATCTACATTACAGTATACAGTTGTTAGCCGACAGTTAACAGCTGTAGAGCATAAATAATAGTAGCAGGCAAAAATCTCAAATCAATATTATATATTCTTCGCTAGATTCCTAGACCCTTTGTCAGGTCACGAAAATCCGGAACTTGGCTTTGAAACAATGATCCAACTGGAGCCATAGGAAACCCAGCATTGCCTTCTTTTTTGCCACAGCTAGTACTCCATCTGCGCACAGATGAATCTAGCTCAACTATAAATTTTTTACCTCGTGCACAGACACCTTGGTCAGTAAAGTTAACTTCAGTAGATGCATTTTTTGCAAGTGCTGTTACGTTTGCATTTTCAAGTGCACTCAAGAAAGCATCATAAGCTAGAGAAGTGTTGGTATAGCTTTTTTCTGCAATTAGTACTTGTCCGAAGCTCTTATAAACCTTCATACTAACAACATTTTTGCTTACCTCTATCGTATATGAACGGTGTTTATCGTTTGCAACAACTGGTCCATCTAGCGTGTATCGAGCCACCGCAGTAGATTCGACTAAAAAGTCATTTACAGGCTCTAACTGGCTTGTATCTTCCCCGTTATTACGGAAAATATTGCTAGCAATAGAGAACAATCCCCAGCCAACTAAAATCAATACAATAATAAATACTGCAGAGACAACAATCCATCGAACTCTTGATCCAAACTCCATAATGTAGCCATTATATCACATTTTAACCATAATTGCAATAGGTTTAACTATTTAGTGGTTTTTGTTCGTTTATAGCCCTAGAAGTTGTTTTTTCTTAGCGTCGAACTCTTCTTGAGTTAGTATTCCCTTGTCTTTTAAATCTGCCAACTTCTCTAGCTGTGCAACCATATCGTCAGTACTCGTCTGTGCTTGAGGATTTACTGGCTGAACTGGTGCTGGCGTTGGTTGTGCAGCGCTTTTATTTCTTGATGATGCAATGGCTGCGCCCATAACCATTCCTCGTCGTCTTGCTCTTCGTGGTCCCATTTTTTTAACTCCTTTTATACTTCTATTGTACACCTGCGCACTTACTGGGACTACTGATTACTCAGTAGTTTGCGAAGTACCCCATCGATTTCTGCATTCAAATTTTTAGGTATATCAGATGTAGTCAAAATCCATTGGTATGATTGATGTTCATCACTCAGTTGAATAGGGCTTGGTAATTTTGCATTGACCAGGAAGTACAAAAGCACCAAGCCTATGTCTCCATCTATATCTTTTTGAAGGCGATAAGAACCCACCATTTCGCCAATCTCTACATCAGTTATCCCGGGTAATTCTTCGTCCAGTTCACGTTTTATTGTTTGCTCAAAAGTTTCATAACCGTCCATTCTTCCACCTGGTGTGTCGTAATGACCCTTTGCATGCCGTAATAACAAATAACCCTGCTCTGTTCTTATAATTCCCTTAACACCAACGTAAAACTTCTTCATTGCCATGTTATTTTCCAATTCCTTTTACATAATCTTTAAGCAAATGCACCCAGCCGGATCCGGTTCTGTAGTCTTCTAGATTTACGGATTTCAAATCAATCCACTCATATATATCGTGCCACTCACCCAGGCTTATGTTACCGCTCAAATATTTGGCTTCGTAACCTAAACCAAAAATCCTGACTTTTTCGGCTTCCCTGCCTACTTCGTCGCGTTCGACACGGAAAGTTGTTTTTACATTGTGAAGCTCGTATTTAACTTGGCTGCCAAGCTCCTCCACAACCTTTTCTGCAAGTATTACTTCTAAAGGTGTGGTGAATTGGTCACGGCGTATTCGGCCACCGGGTATGTCCCACTGGCCAAACTTATCGTGCGTGATTAGCAATTTATCGCCGTCACGTAATAATAACTTAACGGCAACCAGGTATTCGTCTTTTGCCAAACTTGCCTTTGCTGCTTTTTCTCTATCTATCATTATATGACGTGAGTTGGGTCCCAGCAGGTGCGTAGATTTTTATCCAAGCCCTTAATTTTTTCCATGTCATCTGAGTCTAGCTTGAAATCAAAAACATCGATATTTTGCTTAATTCTGACTGGATTCGTAGATTTAGGGAGTGGCACAGAGCCAATGTCTAGACACCAGCGAATCATAATCTGGGCAGTTGTTTTGCCGTGTTTTTTAGCTATTTCAGTTAATATTTCGTCGTTAAGCCCGTTCCCGTGCGCAAGTGGTGAGTATGCTTCAACCAAGATGTCATTTTCTTGGCAAAAAGCTACAAGTTCTGGCTGTTGCAGAAAAACGTGCAACTCTACTTGGTTAACGGCAGGTTTGATTTTGCAATTTTTGAGTAACTGTTTTAGATGTCGCACTGTGTAATTACTGACCCCGATTGATTTTGCTTTTCCCTCTGCGTGTATGTCTTCTAAGTCTTTCCAGGCTTTGCCACGAACCCCAGACACCGGAAAGTGTAAGAGTAACAAATCCACGTATTCTAGCTGCAGTTTTTCAAGAGATTTATCGAAGCTACTTTTGACACGCAAGAAGTTTGCAACGGAAATTTTGGTAGTTACAAATAGGTCTTCACGCTTTAGTACGCTAGATTTTAAAGCAATTCCTAAATGTTTCTCATTTCCATATACCTGAGCCGAGTCAAAATGTGTGTACCCAGCCCCTAACCCAGCAGCAACTGTTTCTATGCAGTTTGTCTCACCTCTGACAAGCCATAACCCAAGCCCAATGCTAGGTATTTTTATATTGTCCGGTAGTTCATAAGTTGGTATCTGATTCATAGAATCATTATACCTGTATGTTGTGTTTCATTTTTTGAGATTGTTTGTTCTGCTTGTAGCCTTTAGTGGTTGTTCTTGCTTTTTGATGTGCCGAATAATATAGAAAACAACCGCGAGTACGATACATACAACCGCAAACGGTAACAAGAAACTCGTTACCAAACTCTGCACAGCACTAATTACCGACTGGACTAGCGTAACAACACTAGGGCTGTCGATTTCTTTCGTCAAATTTGGGCTAAATTTGTCAGGTACAAAGATTACAAATGCGTACAGCGCGACAAACCATAATCCAGCATGCAAGAAAATTCTACCTATACGATGTAGCTTGTCGCCTTTTTTTGCAACAAACCATTCGGCTGTAAATAGTCCTAGACAAAGTAGAATAGCTGCGAGTTTAACCAAGCTGAATGTCTCGTAGAACTGCGGGATACTGTCTAATTCTCCGTTTTTATTCAGCTGAATCGGCTCTGCAAAATTCTTATCCAAATCTTCGCCCACATCAACGCCACTATCTCTAAGCATCTGAGGAAAATCACTAACGTCTAGTACAGGCTCTGGTTCACCCTCACGCATAAAACTGATAAGTGAGCTAGTTATAGATTCTAATTTTTCTGTTACATAGGCTGGCGTGACTACTTTTGATATTTTTTCCTGCATCTCTGCTTTTTCTGTTTCAGTTATATTCTCATCGCCGCCGGTTGCTATTTCTGGTACTGCATTTGCTAGTGCCTCAGGCACATCTGCGTCATTAAGAGAACCGACTAACTTTTCTGAATTCAAAACCCCGTAGTCAATAAAAGTTACAAAAAACACACCAATCAGAGAAAACACTGCCAATGTAATTAGCAAATGCGATAACAACCTTCGTCCCATGAGTAACCACCTTTTTTAAAATTTAAAACTTAAGCGTATTGTAGCAGTAAATTAAAAAGTTAGGTTAATTTGTTTGTAAATTGATCACCACTAATCTCAAGTTATTACTAATCAGCTACTATAAAAAGCTACTAAAATTGCTAAATCAAAAACTACTATATATAGACCCTGTAGAATTAACATTTTCGGATGACTGCGTCTATTTTTTTGCAATATAGCAATGCAAAAGACCATATAGATCAGTGAGCTAATCGCAACTTTATTAGAAATAGCACTTGCATTTGCGGTCAAGACAAGCACAACAAGCGGTACAAAAAGCCATGCCATTCCAAATGCAGCTAGACGGTGGACCGTGTACTTCCACCCCGCTATTTCAGGAACCGTAGCTGCAACAAGCATACAAAAAGTCGCCAAACTAACAACTAATTTGAAAAGCCATCCAAGACCTAGCTTGTCAGAAAAAGGATTAATCATAAACCAATAAAACGGAGGCAAACATATTGCCCAAAGCAGAAAATAATATATCTGGGCAGATTTATGCTTGGCGGCGTGCTGACTAAACGTCATGCTTTTGTTGCCCTTCCACTTCCATATCAAAATGAACAAACCAACCCACGCTACAACGATTGATAATAGTCCCAAACTATCCCAAGACAACTTCTAGCTCCTTCTTGAAACTATCGAAATTTTCGTACAGTATCGTTTTCATACCAATACTATCTGCACCAACCAAATATTTGCTCAAATCATCCACAAATACACATTCCTCTGGCTCTAAACCTAGGCGCTGCGCCGCAAGTACAAATATTTGAGGGGCAGGCTTTGCTAGCCCAACCTGAAATGACAGTACAATGTCGTCAAATAGCGCAATGTCGGCGTCTGTGAATAGTTCTTTTGTGCGGTCTTTTGCTACGTTCGACAAAAACCCAATCTTGAACTTATTTTTTAAATCTTTTGCTATGAACTCAATTAGTTCGGTATTGCGCGGATTCTGTGCAAGTTCATCTGCTACTTGCTCAAATGGTATTTGTGCTAGCTCGGCAAACCCCTGCTCTGCCATCGTTAGCGCTATTTCACCCCGACTTGAACGGTCTTCAATTTCTATGAATCGTTTTATGAGTTCTGCATTACCACCGAAATATTTTTGCTTAAAAGGTTCATAGGAACTAGTAACAAGCACCCCAAAACAGTCGAATATAACAGCTTTAATCATATTTCATTAGTTTACAGTAAACAGTTTACAGACTAAAGTTATAATGCGAAGATAATCATCACAAGAGAAAACGAGCAAATAGAAATCATCTGCGCAAAATACATCTTATCTTTATTACGTACTGCAATTACACCAAATATTGGTATGGCAACTAAGTAAGGCAAAGTTATCAAGCGTACAAGCGGACTTAGCGGCAAAACAAACATTGAAAACACCGCAACAAATGCATAGCTGATAAACATTGCGTATGCTGTAACGGCATGTATTGAATTTGTCCTGCCCTTTGCCGGAAGAACTGCTTGGACATACTCAAAAGTAAGTCCAACCATCGACAACCAAAAAAGCCAACTAGCATCTTTGGCAATTACAAAAAATTTATAAGCAAAAATTGCAAAAAATAGTCCAGCTAGCAAATGTCCAATAAGATATATCGTATACGTTTGTCTGTCCTTTGCGGCATGTACACTTATAGACCATTTACGTTCATCACGCTGAGACCACAACAAATACCCATGCACACCATTAACAATAACACCCGATATGATTGCTAAATAAACCGTATTCACAAGACAGTCACCCTAATCACAGCAGAAACTCCAGTCGTTTCTTAAAATCCTTAAAATCTGTGTACAAGACAGTTTTCATGCCTACGTGCTGTGCACCTTCTATATAGTTTGGGCGGTCATCAACAAACACGCATTCATCCAGACGCACACTTAGCCTTTCAGCGGCTATTTCGAAAGCCCTGGCTTCTGGCTTGGCAAAGCCAATTTTTGCTGATTCAACAATATCGTCAAAATGCTCAAGCAAAACACTATAGTCCATATAATAGCTAAGTCCTTTATTGCTAACGTTGGACAACATACCAACTTTGTATTTTTTTCTTAAATCTTTTGTGTAGCTTAGAAGTTCGTAGTCAAAACCTCTTGTTTTCTCCTCTACTTCCCCCCATTCAGCTTCGGTTATTCCGAGATGTGGTGCAATTACCGACATACCGCTCTCTATTTCTCCTTTGCTAGCATCAAAAAAAGCTTTTTCGATTAGTTCATAGTCCTTCTTCAAATCTCCACCGAAATGCGTATAAACTTCACCGAAATGGTCTGTAAAAACCACCCCAAAACAATCAAAAATTATGGCTTTAATCATTCATCAATTCCTGGGCAGAAATTTCTATGCGGTCTTCTTTGTAGATATGGCCTTCTGCGTCACGGACAGAACCGTAGATTTCTATTTTTGTAATGTCGGCGACCCACATTTTTTGTACATTTGGTGCTTGGTAGTATGAAATACTAAGTGGTTCTTTGCCTTGTTGTGCTCTTTTGGCATTGTGAACACTCAAAGCTTCTGGCAACTCTGAATCTGTGACACAATGTGCGTTTTTTAGAGTCAAATAAAGCCCGCCCTGGCCAGATGTTATTGAATCATAAATAACCATAAATCCGGTGTGAGTCCGCTCGATGTTTTTAGAATGTAGTGAATCAGGATGTGAACCCCAATAAATTTTGCTTAAATCGTCATTAAAAATACAAAACAGAGGAGTGTTGTGCGGTGTTCTATCCTCGTTTGTTGTTGCGAGAGCAAAATGACGAATACTCTTCAACAAATCTTTAGCTTTGTTTATCTCATCTTTATTCATATCAATTCCTAAAGTTCGTTCCAGTTTTTATGAATAAGCTCAGTGAATATTATCACAAATTCCTCGGCAATTTCTGCTCCAAATACCCAGTAAGTGAAGAGTTCTGCAAAAGCTTCACTGGATTTACCAGTACCATAGAGTGTGGGACTTCCTTTGGCGTCAACCCTTCTGTACTGGTTTCCGTCGTCTACTTGCCCATCAACAATATGCCCGAGCTCATGAATAAGCTGGTATGTTAGACAGCTCCAGGGCTTATCTTTGCTCGACATTAAAACACTTGTCCAATCACCCTTTTTTAATACTTTGTGTCCAGCTAAAAGATCCTCTGCAGCTTGAAGCGACATTTTGTTTTTGCCTGCATCAAATAAAATCAAATTCTTTTCCGCAAACGCTTGGCCACCTGAATCTGTAAGGTTATCACCTATTTTTATTGTGAGAGGGGCTAGAAGCTTTTTTGCAGACTTTCCAAGTTTAGTACATAGCAGTGCTTCAGCCTCGTTAATCGCCGCCTGGCAGTCTGACTTTTGATTATTGGGTATGAGAAGCGTATAAATGGCCACGTGTTAAAGCTCGTTCCAGTTTTTTCCTATGGACACATCCACCTTCAGATTTACCCCTAAATCTGGTTTTATGTTTTCCATCACCTCCACCATCATTTTTGCCACATCCTCTGCATCTGACTCTTTGCACTCCACCATGATGCTGTCGTGGATTTGCATTATTTGACGTGGAATGTCAAATGAAGGATGAAGTATGAATGATGAATTATGATTTTCTGTAGCTATATCATTATTCTTAACTCTTAATTCATAATTCTGTCGAAACTTGTCCTCAAGTTTAGACATGGCCATCTTGGTCAAATCGGCGGCACTTCCTTGAATTGGCATATTAATTGCCGCACGCAGTGCGCCCTCACGCACCATGAAGTTAGAAGACTGTACATCCGGAGTTGGACGTCGTCGTCCCATGACAGTTTCTACATAGCCACGGTCTTTGGCCTGTTCGCGGAACAACTCTATCATGCCCTTTAGCTTAGGCCGGACTTCAAAGTACCTGTCGATGAACCGCTTAGCATCCGCATAGCTAATTCCTGTGCCCTCAGACAGGCCATGCACCCCTTGCCCGTACAAGATACCAAAGTTCACAGCCTTGGCTGCGTAGCGCATTTCTTTGGTTACGTCTTTGGCGTCAACTTCCTGAATAAGTGCGGCTGTTTCTGTGTGAATATCGCGGTTTTGATTGAATGATTCAATCATTGCCTCGTCCCCGCTCATTGCAGCCGCAATTCTTAGTTCAAACTGGCTATAATCTGCGCTAATCAGCATGTTGCCTGGTTCTGCGATGAAGCCTTTACGAATTTCACGCCCCAGCTCTGTGCGTACTGGAATATTCTGCAAGTTCGGGTCAATACTAGACAATCTACCGGTGGCGGCAATAGTTAAATTCAGAGTACTATGCACACGGTTATTGTCATCCACCATTGTAGGTAATGGATCAACATAGGTGCTTTTGAGCTTCGAATATTCTCTGAATTCTTCTATGTGTTTGATTATCGGGTGCAAATCACGGAGCTTGGTCAGGACATTGCTGGCTGTACTGTAGCTACCGTTTTTGCCCTTTTTGACACCGTCTGCTGGCAACACCAATTTCTGGAACAAAATTTCTGACAACTGCACAGGACTAGCAATATTGAACTCTTGGTCGGCGTAGCCATAAATTGTTTGTTCAACATCACTGATTCTATCGCCCAAATCATCAGAAAGCTTTTTGAAAAAATCCACATCCAACTTCATGCCGGCTCGTTCCATGCGTGCCAACACTGGGATAACCGGCCAGTCGACTGTTTCTGACATTTTGATAAGACTTGTGACCTCACTCATTTGTTCACCCTGCAAAACGGACAACGCCCGAATAACTGCAACAACCTCGGCAGATTTAGTCAGCAGTTCATCATCATCCAAATCATCTAGTTCTGTTTCGTAGCCTAGGTCAGAAAACGCCAGTGCCGTCAGGGATTGTTCACGCCGAAGGCTATTTATAATAAACGACGCAACCAGAGTATCGTGAGAAACTCGCGGAAGTTCAACACCAAGTTCTAGAAGGATCTTGAATGAATTCTTCAGGTCGTGCCCAATGACGGCCGTAGGAAGTTGCAGAGTTGGAGGTTGAAGGTTGAAGGTTCTTAGGTCAATTGTGTAGCAGGTATGTTCATCGCTTATGAGCAAAATTGTCGGGTTTTTGCCGTGTTTGCCAGCTGACCGTGCATGCAAGACAACGTCGCCTTCTAGTTTGACGTTCTTCAAATCCTTTTCAGATTTTATATGTACGACTTGCGGAATTTTGAAGTCATAAGTCGATTCAGATGGAGCAATTGAGTCGGTGTTTTTGGCCTGCATTCCTTCGGGCAAATTTCGTAGCAAAGTACGGAATTCTAGCCGTTTTAGAATTGCGGCAAGCGCATCTACATCTAGCTTGTTCACATCCATTTGTTCAAGGTCTAGTTCAATCGGTGCATCGTCGTAGAGTTGAGCAACTTCTCGACTCATGTATGCAGATTCTTTCCCGGCTTCTAGCTTTTGTGCTGTTGTGTGTTTGATTAATGCAAGGTTTTCATATATTCCGTCAAGTGTTCCGTATTCTTGCAACAATTGAGCGGCAGTTTTCTCGCCTATTCCTGGCACCCCTGGGATGTTGTCCGACCCATCCCCTTTCAGTGCTTTTGAATCCAAAAATTGATTGACCCGAATCCCGTATTTTTCTTCAAATGCTTTGGGGTCAAATCGTTCAATATTTGTTAAACCTTTTTTGAGCGCATACAAATGCGTGTGTTCGTCCAAACTCTGCAGTGCGTCTAAGTCTGACGTAATCAACATAGTCTCTAGCCCATGTGCATGGGCTTTGATAGCCATAGAATGCATAATATCGTCAGCCTCATAATCATCTAATTCATACAACGGCCAGTTAAACGCCTCTAGCACCTCATGCAAAATTGGAATCTGGGTATAAAAATCTGGTGGCGCAGGTTTACGACCAGCTTTGTAGTCAGGATAAATAGCTAGGCGCCTACGAATATTGGTTTTTGGTTTGTCCCAAGCCACACAAACGTAGTCGGGCTTGAGCCGTTTGATAAGTTCCAGCGCCATTGCACAAAATCCGTATACACCACCTGTCGGCGTACCATCTTTTGTAGTCAGATTAGGCATAGCGTAATACCCACGGTAGAAAACACTCTTCCCATCAATAATAGCTAGTTTCTTTCGCTGTAACTCAGGCATAGCTACAGTATACCCCTTAGCGTTATAGACAAGTACTGATTGTTCTTATATTTTTTGAACAATACTTGCACTATATGATTAGTGCTTCCTTAATCCTTCTAGTCTTTGCTTCAAACGAGCAAGAGACTCTTCCATGCTTTCGGCATTACTCCTACTATCTTCTGCTTGAAAAAAATCACCGGCCCCAGAGCACTCAGAGTAGTGTTGCCGTGCACTCTCAATACGTTCTTCAAGTTGCTCAATTCTCCCAGCTAGGGTAACCTTATTTACCGAATCCCTGTTAACTCCAACTACGTGTATATCCCTGCCTTCAGCATTTAATCTATGCCTTTTCCCAGACCAATGGTTAGATGCATGCCCTGATGCTTTGTCGCCGGTATTTATAGCATAGGTTGCATAATTTTTATTGCGATACTTAAGCAAGCCAAGTCGCTTTACAGCAACTGAAATTTGATCATTAATCATTCTGCTAAAGTCTACCCTGAACTCATCATCTTCTTGACCACGGCCGACTAATTCTATATAACCCGCCTCTTCCCAGCCAGGCCACAGGTCCTCCATTTTTTTCTTATCTGAAAAGCTGAGTACATAGTCGTCACTAGAAATTGAACCTAGCTGTGTTAGTTGTACAGACCAAAGGTCCGCACCATAATGATCCACCGCTTCTCCGATGACCTTTTCAACCCAACCAACATGCTCTCCATTTCGCTCGTGAATATATTTTCCGCTTGGCCTTAGGTTGGTTCGAGTTAGATGAATCAAGCCAAGTACCAAATCTCCATTCCTATCCAACATCTCAACAGCTAAGGATCCACAGTCTGCAATTCTCATACCCGCTGCGAATATGGCGTTTGGATTTGCGCCACCATTAAGATAGTCGCTATCGATTTTAATTTCTCCATCTTTTCCGTGGTGCATAGTCAAATCAAAATTAGGACTGAAGAAAAATGCATTAGCGTCAGGCACTTCTTGAATTTCTCCACGATCAGGTATATCTAGTTCGGGATTTTTATCTAGTTCATCTGCGAATACAATGGAGTCTCTGGTAGCCTTAACAAGTACAAAGTTTTCAACTGGAACACCAAACGACCCAACTACTTCGCGTAGGTTTTCTACAGCGCATTCTACAGGTTCTGCGTCTGTTAAGTAGTTCAGCTGGCACTCATTTTTACAGGCACCAGCACCCGCCGCAAAACAAAGAGAGGGGAGCATATTACCATCCTGAAGTTCTTCAGTCTTATCCCCAAAAGTTCCAGGAAATCGCATCTCAGAAATAGCACAACTAGCTGCTTCAGAAAGCATTGGGATTGATTTCATAATCAAATTATTATAGCATTTTTAATTATTTTGTCAATATTTTCTAGTTAGGCGCACATCCTAATTTTTTAACGCACCCCTGTATTATCAAGGGTGCGTTCAATGCATTTTCGAGCTTTTTACTAGTTAAAAGGCGCAGACCTTTTGTCCAGATAATACTTGTAAATTGATTCTATAATTTCTAGCATTTTATTGTCCGATTTATTCTGTTACATGTTGGACTAATGCAGAAGGCCTTATTTTTGGCACGAAAGGTCTATCTGCCATTGGGATTGTTGGTTCTATTTCGTGGAGAAATTCATTAGCAATTTGCATTGGTGAATCACTCGCATTTAGGTCACCAATTGGCGTCCTGGTATAATGAAATTGCCCCATAGTATTGATATCTCCTGTAGCAAAATCTCCGTAGTCTGAAGCATGTCCATACTCTTTATCAAAAACTTCTCTCCGGGATTCTGCAATTACATGGTCAACGTTCTGCCTACGCCGGAAAGCTCTAGAAAGTCCATATAACCCAACGACTGCTGGCGTAAACCATCTGCCGTCTAGATGATTGAGCTCTCTGTCTTGTATGAAATCAAAACTACGAGAAATGGTTTCATTCATATACATGCTAGCTTTGGTACTCAAAAGCCCAATCGCACCTAACCTAGAAGCCCACTTAAACCTTCCCATGCGTCTTTCGGCTCTATCAGCCTCTGTGATGCCAATTATGTGCTTAGCCAATACTGAACCCTCTGTCGCCTGCTCAGTATTCTCAGGGGTTCGTTCAAATTTAGCTCTATTTTCTTGTCTATCTAAAAAATTCATATCTATTCTCCCGCTTAGGTCTATTTAAGCCCAAACACTTTAAGTGCTAGGCGCATTTGATTGATATCTTTTTCACGTTGCTCTGTAGAGAGTTCAGAAAACGGCTTTTCTAATCCAGGCTCTATCCAACCTGCTCTAGATAACCATGCTGTGTGTATTTCGTGACCTATTTGTTCATAGTCTTCAGGATTATTTAAATCAATTTTGCCATTTCTATCAACAATTATTTCAACAACCGCCTGCGCTGCTTCACGGTTGTCTTTTTGCCAATACGGGTCAAGTTCGCTAAATGACGTATTAGCAATATCTTGAGAAATTAAAGGTGATTCTCCATCTGTTAAGGCGTTAGCATTTACCCATTTTTGTTTGCCTTCACGTTCTACCAAACACTTTATTCTAGGATTAAAACCGCCTTCGCCATCACTAAAGCTCTGGTTTCGCCAATCTTCATGTAGCACTGAACCTAGTAGTTCAGTTGCTTGCCCCAACGTTTCAAGTTGTTTTACTATTACTGCTTCTATTCGCTCTTTTTTAGCATTAGCTCCTACATTAAGAGCATGCATTGCGCCCATCATGGACACTTCACCGGTCATTGTTAATTCTACAGTTTCGTTTGAGACAACGCTTGCCATATCTGCAAGCACTAAGCCTCGTGTTGAAATTTCTGCTCCTATTTGCATAATTTCTGGTGTCATAAAACTTTCATTACTCATACAAACTTCTCCCAATTTTTGGGCGTGCAAGATAATAGCGTTGCCGTTGCAGAAACGCCTATACTCGGCCCGTTAGTTTATTTGCTCCCACCCGATTTTGGATGTAGGTATATTATATCTTTTTTGTTAGATTATGTCAATTGTGTGTTGATACAATCTTACATTAAGGTGTTAATTTTAATTATTATTGTCATTTTCTATTTGACATTTTATATATATCAATATATAATTGACTCATGAACGTACATACATTAGTAGATATTGGGCTGAACGAAACACAGGCAAAAGTATATATTTTGTTAATCAAAAACGGCTCCCTCACCCCGCCACAAACTGCAGATTTACTCAAAATCAAAAGAACCAATGCCTATGCGGTA
>Ga0075163_10004680_pt1 | contig 18324 bp, 22 predicted proteins | sample JI1023141ADNA_FD_71478 | JGI IMG/M metagenome (GOLD analysis project Ga0075163, IMG submission 71478) | Wastewater effluent complex algal communities from Wisconsin, to seasonally profile nutrient transformation and Carbon sequestration -... | ecosystem: Engineered > WWTP > Effluent > Algae...
AGATACCGTATAAATCAATCGCCTCTTTAGCTTTTTTGATGATATGGGGATGTTTATTTAAACCAAGATAATGAATACTACAATCTTTAAAAGATATATCAGATGATTTTGTAGTAAAGTGATTAAATGTTTTGAAGCCTTGATTGATTGCGGATTGTTCTAAATCTTCTATGAGTATTTGTTGCTTATGATAAGCATCTGTAGAGGTGATTAAATCACAAATATTCTTTCCGACAGGAATAGGGTAATTTATTCTAATTTGTGTGACATCTTTTTTCATGAAGTGTAAAGATAAAGCCATCCTTTTTTACCCCCTCTTGCAATATTCTCATATCTTATTATCTTTAATTTATTCATATAATAAAACCTTATCAAATTCAGAATAGATAATGCTTACGTAAAAACGAGTGCAATTTGTAAAACTTAATATTGAATTTGCCTTATTTAGAAATCTATACCTATGCTCTTACCATTTCCTAAGTAAAATATTACACTTCCATGCTTGCTCAGTTGCTTAAACGCTGTCAGATCTATAGTGTTGAGGTTTAGTGATGTCAGTATTATAAAAATACAGATGAGCAATATACGAGATTAATTTTGGAAAAACAAATGAGTATATTTGGGCATTAAGCTTTTTTTAAGGTTCGAATATTTAATTTATAATTACCCCTAGACGCTGACTGTTCGCTCTACCAATTTCTTTACATAAAAAAGCTGATAAATATCTCCGAGCTTTAAAGTAAAATCTTGATATATAGCATTAAATGAATGACATGTAAGTATACCTTTTTTGGTATCAATATTAGTAATCTGTTTACATACACAACCCCCTGCATGCACAATAATAAATAGGTTTTTTTTATATTGTAATTTATCTTTCCAATCTGTGTTCGGTAACTCTCTACAAAGCAGCGCATCTCCTTCTTTAAGGGCTCTATCGCTACCATCGTTCATACTATCACCTGATATAACGAATATCGCATAATTACCCTTTTCTCCAGGTGCATTAATAAACATTTTAGGTAGATTTTCTATATAATCGAGATCTCCATATCCAGCCACATATCCAGCTTGCGCTTTTTGCTCTATAACAGGAATAGCCCATAAGTTATTCTCCATGCTATTTAATTCATCCGTATATCTATTGATAAACGTTTTTCCTTTACCTGTAAGTAGCCAATCTATACTGGCATTCCATCTAGCGCTTAAGAGCAACAATTTTTCTTTTTGTATAGGTATTTTCCCATTTTCTACTTTATAGTAATAAGAGGTATCCACTTCTAACTCTAGAGCAAAATCTCTAGCTGTCTTAAAACCTAACCTTTGTCTTAGTTTAATTAGCCGTTTGCTAACCTCCTGCATAGAGGTCAAATTGTTAATTTTTCGTGAATTACGATCATTTTTTGTTATCATGGTGTGGATAAAGGGATATTTTAATCCTTATTTTTTAAACGTTTACTTCCCAAAAGTAGAAATTTATTTTGAAATGGGAAATAAAATTTATCCCCAATTAATACAATAATAGATTCGTTCGCTTTTGTACGATACTCAGTTGTAAACTATAATTATCAACTATTTTAGTTAAATACGTTTAATAGTAAAATTTAACTTTTATATTTAAATATTTTTCTTCCTATTTGTTTTTGTGTATAACCAAGAAATAAAAAATTGATGCCTTGGGGATAAAAACGAGTATTTTTCAATAAAAAAGGATTTTTATATCTCTACATTTGTATCGTAATTATTTTTTAATTGCACAAAAACAGTTTCACTATATACCATGAGCATCACTGCTACCAAAAATGCTAGCCCATCAGTTGCATTTTTTCAGTTAAATGGAAGAGAAATAAAATGCTTTTGTACTCCATTTACTACTAATAATGTAGATCCTTATGAAATTGTTAAAGTTGCTGTTAAACCTTTTGAAACATGGTTAGATGAGCAAGGATATTTAGAAGTAAGAGAAGAGGTTTATCCTTCAACAGATCATAACCATACTTCACAAGAAACTATACATTGGAGTTATACGATAGACGAATTCTTACATAGCAGTACGCACTGTTATGATATTAATGAGCTACTAAGTTGTTATATAAAACAAATATTTCACCAAAAGTAAATAGTAACACCAATTAAATTATATAACTATTATCCTATACTAAAAACAAAAGCTTATGGCATACCTCATAGAAAAATACCGCAAAAGATTAGAACAAGCAAAGGCCATTCAACATGGAGACTTTGCCATTATTGCTCAGCAAACTGGATATACTAGGAGACATATTCGAGAAGTAGTAAGAATCGGAGCTGTTACAAGTGATGAAGCAATAAGAATAATTACTGAGTACTATGATAAACGTTTAGACTTAATTCATAGACAAACTAAAATAAGCCGTAGGGCTATGAAAATAGCACAGGAATTAAAAAATCTGGCAGCTGAAATGATAAAACCTGAGAGAAATTTATTACAACAAAATAGTATATGAGCACCATTACATTTGATTCTAAGGTATTTAAAACAATATTAGATAAACTAACTTTTTTAGAAGCTTCTATTAAAATAATGTCTTCTAACAATGGTTTCAGTAAATGGATTACAGAGGATGAAGTAGTACAAATGACTAACCTAAGTAAGAGAAGTTTACGTAGAAAAAGAAAGGAAGGAATTTTTAATTGGAGCTCAGCTACAGGCAAAAAAATAAAATATCTACGCAAAGATGTAGAACGATATCTAAATGATTATTCTACACTAAAACCAGCTTTAAAGAATTGAATTATATATAAAACAATAATTATGATTTTATCATCTGAACAAATTTATAACTGGATTGAACATATCATCCTTAGTTGTAATAGTGACTTCCAATTTGTATGTGTCGACAAGCTGATTGAATTATTCAAACAACGATTTCCAGAAGAAGTGACACTTAGTGTATCACTAGAACAATTGCGAAACCAGCACGAGCAGGTGATACAGCAAGCCAGAGCAGCTAGCATACAGCCATAACACAACTATTTTTTTCTATATCTATTTTTTTTAACACTTAAAAACAATCACAATTACTATGGGACTTGAAAACACTACCAAACTCATCTACTTAAATATTAGTGCTGGCAAAATTTGTCGCCGTGTGCATCAACCAACAGAAAATTCTATCAGTCGTACCAATAAAAATGGAGTGATAGTACATGAAGAATATTACGATCGTATTAGCGGTATGATTAAAGATGTCCGTACTCGTACTCATCCGGAATATGGCAAATTCTGGGAATTATGTATAGAAGACAGAGGTATACTATATCTGCTACAACTTAAATATTCCTCTGGTTATGCTAGCAGCTTTTTGAAAGCCATTAAAAATGCAGACTTATATAAGCCTCTCACTTTAATACCCTACAGTAAAGAAGAAAATGGAAGAACAAAAACTACTTTATTCATTAATCAAAAAGGACAAGTACTCAAGCATTACTATACTAAAGTAAATCCCAATGGTATGCCCGCTTTTAGAAAAGTAAAAGTGAAAGGTGTAGACCGCTGGGATGATACTGATACTATGGAATTTTTAGAAAGAATGGTAGATAGCGAAATTAAACCTTTATTATATGGTAGTACATCTAGAGAAGTGCTACCAGAAACAACATATACAGATTTGACACAAGAGACGCTTTCTTTTTAAATGCTTCTGTATACTAGTATAACATTAACCGGTTAAGTCGGCTAAGCAATTACATAAAACATAACATAATACTACATTATGGCGATTCTACATAAGAGCGCTAGGGGGCGTATTGACTTTTTAGATGAACGATTTTATACTAATGATGGTATTCATTTCTATCCTTCTGTTACCACTGTACTGGAAGTTTTGCCCAAAGGAGCTGGATATTATCAGTGGTTAAAAGATGTAGGCAATAATGCTGATATCGTTATAAAAAAGGCAGCTGATAGCGGTAGCAAAGTACATCATGCTTTAGAAGAATATTTACTGGGTAAAGAAATCAGATGGACTGATAAAAAAGGTAATGCTTGTTATAACTGGGAGGAATGGCAAATGATTAACCGCTTTGTAGATTTTTGGAAGAGTTACAATCCAGGATTATTAGCCGTGGAACTCAATATGATCAGTGATAAATTCCTTCTGGGTGGAACCTTAGATATTATCTGCTATATCAATAATGAACTATGGATCATTGATACTAAAACCAGCAATCAGGTGCACGACAGCCATGCCCTACAACTTGCAGCTTATGCTATGATGTGGAATGATACTCATGAAGAACAAGTACAGCGTATAGGTGTGATGCATTTAAAAGCATTGAGTAAAGGAAAAGATAAAACGGGTAAAAAAATACAAGGTGAAGGCTGGAAACTACATGAATTTGAAGAACCCTTAGCTAATCTCTGGGAATCTTTTTGCGACCTGCGCCGTATCTGGGATAGACAACATCCCAACTATAAACCTAAAAACTTAAGTCTACCGGATCGTTTAAAATTAACCTTATGATTATGCTTAGGCCTTATCAAATAGATATTGCACAAAGAGCCTGTGCACTATTACAGCAATATAAAATTGCTTATCTCTCTATGCAAGTAAGAACAGGAAAAACATTAACGTCGCTACAAGCAGCAGCGCAGTATGGTGCAAAGCATATACTTTTTCTTACCAAGAAAAAAGCTATTTCTAGTATAGAAAAAGATTATAACTCTTTAGCCCCATTATATACTATTGATATTACTAACTATGAGAGAGTACATCATCTCAGTTCAAATAAATATGATTTCATTATCTGTGATGAAGCACATGTACTTGGTCAATTCCCACAAGCTTCTAATCGAGCTATACAACTAAAAGCAATAGCAGAAAATAAACCCATTATTTTCCTTAGCGGTACACCGTCACCAGAAAGTTACAGCCAACTCTATCATCAGTTTTGGGTTTCTAGTTATTCCCCTTTTGTAGCATACAACAACTTTTATAGTTGGGCAAAAGAATTTGTGCGCAAAAAGAAAAAATATTTCTACAATAGAGAAGTAATCGATTATAGTGATGCCTGTATAGATGAAATTCATTTGCTGACCGGACATCTTTTTATTAGTTATTCGCAAGCAGATGCAGGTTTTATAGAAAAAGTAAAAGAAAGTATACTTAAAGTGCCTATGCAATCATCTACTTATAAATTAACTAATACCCTTATTAGAGAAAGAATATATACTACTAAAAATGAAGAAATAATACTGGCAGATACTGAACTTAAGCTCATGCAAAAGCTACATCAACTTTATAGTGGTACAGTGATAGTAGATAATAAAGCTGAAGCTATACAAATTGATAACAGCAAAGCTGTATTCATTAGAAAATATTTTAAGGATCAAAAGATAGCCATCTTTTACAAATTCAGAGCTGAACAAGAAATTCTCTTACAAGTATTTGGTGCAGCAGTTACAACCGATCCTGATGAATTCAATAATTCCACAGATAAAATTTTCATCTCTCAAATTCAAAGTGGTAGAGAAGGCATTAATCTCAGTACAGCAGATGCTCTAGTAATGTTCAATATAGATTTTAGTTCATTAAGCTATCAACAAGCGAAAGCCAGGATACAATGCAGGGATAGAATAAAGCCTTGCCTACTCTATTGGGTATTTGCAGAAAACGGTATAGAAGAAAAAATATATAAAGTAGTTATTAGCAAGCAGGATTATACGCTGAAGTATTTTAAAAAAGATTTTGCAATGTTTAAAACTTTACAGCTATGAGTGTATATCAATGGTTAATGCAAGACTTACATGATAATAAGACAGAAGCAGTTTTAAGCAAAGAAGAAAATACTAGTGCACAAGAGATAAGTATTCTGCCTAACTTATCTAAAAATCTCACCGATTTTATTGCTCGTATGCAGCAAAACTTTGGAATGCAAGTAGAGTATTTACCCTTACAGCAGACAAAGGAAGTAGCACTTGCAGAAAAGACAATTGTTGCACGAGTAGACTACACAAATGAAATAAAAAGTTTAGAAGAGTTTTTTAGTACTTGCGCTATTCCCTCTACACCTATAGAACTTAGTAAAGGAGAAAAGATAATCAACGTACAAGCATTTATAGAGAGCCATCTGTCTACCATAAAAAATTATGCGCACAATAAATATTATCAGCCATACTTAGAAAGATTGCAAAAGCTAAGAAGCTATTTAACTCAGTTGAATTAAACTGTAAAAAAAATATATACTCCTAGAAAATTTTTTCATGAAAGGTTTAATACAAAAGCTTAAAGAATCAATCATTCAACAAAAAATCATACGACACTTAGAAAAAAATGGCTGGTATGTCATTAAACTTATACAAACCAATAAAAATGGTATAGCTGATCTATGTGCATTAAAAAATGGAAAAGTAGTATTCATGGAAGTAAAGCGAGCGAATCTACAACCTACCCTCTTGCAAGCCTTTAGAGCTAAGGAGCTTGCTCAAAAAGGATTTATTACTCTTATTGTTCACGATATAAAAGATATTGAGCACTTATGTTAACCCCATCATTGACTAATTATGCTTTAACCTATCTTCAGTATGGGTATGCTGTTATTGCTACAGACGAATATAAACGGCCAGCAGTAAATAGCTGGAAAGAGTACCAAAAACAAAAACCCGACAAAGAAGTTATTGTGCAAATGTTTAACAATGACAGAGTTAAAGGCTTGGGTGTTATTTGCGGAGAGATAAGTGGCCAATTAGAAGTAATTGATATTGATACCAAGTATGACTTGAGTGGGAAACTGTTTGAGGATTTTATGGCAGAAGTACAACAAGCAGATACTAGCTTAGCTTCTAAATTGCTTATTGCTACAACTATAAACGGAGGCTACCATATTTATTACCGTTGTGAAAATGTAGGAAGCAATCAAAAACTAGCCAGCAGACCTACTACTGTAGAAGAACAAAAGGATAATCCGCACCACAAGGTAGTAGTACTTATAGAAACCAGAGGTGAAGGAGGCTATGTAGTAGCAGCCCCCAGCCCAGGCTATAAGTTTATTCATGGTAAGCCTAATGCTTGTCCGCTGATTAGTACTACAGAACGAGATACATTACTAGATATTGCTCGCTCATTTAATCAGTACTATGAAAAGACGAGTCAGTATAATCACTTAGAAAATAAACTTACAAATTCATCAGAATACATTTCTGTTTTTGATGATTATGATAAAAGAGTAGATATGAAAGAACTTCTTACTAGTTATGGGTGGACAGTAGTAATGGAGAACGAAAAGAAAATATTTTTTAAACGGCCAGGCAATAGTCAAAGTATACAAAGTGGCAATTTTAATAAAGAACTTGGATGGTTTTCTGTTTTTACCAGCTCTTCTATATTTCAAGAAGAAACAGCTTACAAGCCTTATGCAGTATATGCTAAGCTAGAATGTGAGGATAATTTCAAGCTGGCTGCTAGAAAGCTATCGAAGCTGGGATATGGTTCTAGAAATGGTAGTACAAATGGCCACATGAAACATGATGCGTTATTAGGTCCAGCACCAACAGATGGTATTTCTATTAAACGCTTTTGGGAAGTGAATCATAAAAGCTTTGCTGTAAATATTATACAACATAAGTTGGAACAATTCCTAAGCGAAGAAGGTGGTTTCTATTTATATTTTTATAATTCTCATTCGGGCATATTTAAACTCATTAGAAATAAACGTGGAATCATTGAAGAAACATCTAGAGAACAAATTAAGAAGTTTGTCAAAAAATATGTATTGAACCTACCTGGACATTTTGATGGTATTCTTCAGAGCGATTTACAGGAAGCGATATATAAAAAAGAGCATCACTATTTCAGAGATAGCTTCTATGAATTTCTACAGCCTATCCATATTGATTTTTTAAAAGATACTGAACATATTGCTTACTTTCCTTTTAGTAATGGAGTAGTGTGTATAACAAAAGACGGATATCATTTAAAACATTATGAGGAACTGGGTAAGAGTATATGGCGTAGCCAAATCATCAATTATAATATATCTCTTTATAATAATGATAATCCTATTGATGTTCATAGTATTGACTATTATAGGTTTATCCGAAAAATATGCAGTGATGATCCGGATCGTATAGAATATACGATGGCTATCATTGGTTACCTACTACATAAGTATAAAGATCCAGCTAAGCCGTATTGTATAGTGCTAGGAGAAGATACCGAAGATGATCGAAAAGGCGGTGGTAGCGGTAAAGGTATTTTTATTACAGCCCTTAGTAAGCTCCTAAACTGTGAGCAAATTGATGGGAAGAATTTTAAAGTAGATAAAAACTTTGCTTTCCAGCGAGTGAAACTGGGTACTCGGTTAATTGCTATACAGGATGTTAGAAAGAACGTAGATTTCGAATCTTTCTATTCTATCATTACCGAAGGTATTACTATAGAAAAGAAAAATAAGGATGAGCTTTTTATACCCTATGCAGATTCGCCTAAAATCATTTTTACTACTAACTATGTTATTCCCAATGTAAGTGATACCGCTAAGCGCAGGCAAAGAATAGTGGAGTTCAGTTCTTTTTTCAACTCCCGTTATACACCGCTAGACTATTTTGGGCATCGGCTCTTTGATGACTGGGACACTGAACAATGGAATAAGTTTTACAATTTCATGTTTGCTTGCGTACAACAGTATCTAATAAAGGGTATACCAGAAAGAGTAGTCAGTGTAAACACTAAAAATAAACAGATTAAAAATAGCTATGGAGAAGAGTTTTTAAGTTGGTGGGAAGACTATATAGAGGAAAGTTTAGATAAACCTAAAATGTTTGGAGACCTGTACAATCAATTTTTAGCTATGAGCGAACTGGAACGTAGAGACTATAGTCAAAAGCGTTTTAAAAGAGCTATGGAAGATAGTGCCTCTATTGTAGGATATCATTTTATCTCTAGAAGGAATAGACAATCTGGGGGAAAAATAGAAGTTATACTTTCTCAAAAGGTGATTGAAAAATAAGCAGTATTATTTTAGGGGAGGCAAAAATTATCAAGTGTACATGATTTAGCACGATCGTGTACACGATTTTAATTTTTGAAACCCTCGCCCAGTAAGGAGAGTACATGATGTACACGATTTTACCGATTTTTTTACACTTTATTTATATATTATATATATACTACCCTATATATATAAATTCATTTTTATACTAAAATATATAAAAAATCGTGTACATCGTGTACCGTCTTCTGTAACTCAGTACAGTTAAGGATTTAGAGGGTACACGATTTTTTTCAAATCGTGTACCAATCATGTACATCGTGTACCTAAATATATATACAATGATATACTAAAGAGTTTTGACTACCTTGCAGGAGCGTTTTTGCTAGACCTGTCGGCTTCCCCATTATATGGTTAAGTTGAAGGTAGACTTTTGAGGTTAAAAATAGGATTTTTGTTTTTAATTTTCCATTCATTTAGATACATATTGGGTGTGAGGTATCCCAATGCTTTATGTGGTCTATGTCCGTTATAATCTTGTTGCCAGTCTTCTATCATTATTCTTACTTCTTTTAAACTACTAAATAAATAAGCATTTAATAATTCTTTTCTAAGGGTTCCATTGTTTCTTTCTACATAAGCATTTTGAGTAGGTTTACCGGGCTGTATGTATTGTAAGCTAATGGATTGTTTCTCACACCATTGTTGTAAGCAATGGCTAATAAATTCAGGACCATTATCACACCTAATATTAGCAGGCTTTCCTTTTTGTGTTATGAGGTTTTCTAATACCCGGATAACTCGTAGAGCAGGCAGGCTTGTATCAGCTTCTACAGCCAGGGACTGTCGGTTAAAATCATCTATTACATTTAATAACCTGAACTTTCTTCCATCACTCAAACTATCACTGATAAAATCTAAACTCCATGTCTGATTGGGTGCAGTGGGTATACTAAGCGGTATTTTTACCCGCTCAGGTAATCTTCGCTTTGCTCTTCTTCTGATATTAAGGCGCATGGATGTATATACTCGATAAAGTTTTTTATGATTCCAACTATAGCCTTTGTAGCGTAACCGGTAATAACATTGCCAAAACCCAATACAAGGATGTTTATCTACCAGTGCTATCAGAGCATCTTGTAACATTCTATCATCTTTTACAATAGGTACATATTTAAAACTCGATATTGCTAAATTCACTATGTTGCATGCCTGACTGATACCGCATTGCTCTTCCTGTATAAGACACCATGCAGCTGCTCGTTTATCAGCAGGCGTTAAAACTTTTTTGTGATTAAGTTTTTGGCAGCTTGAAGTTCAAAACTGATTTCTGCATACATTTTCTTGTATTGGGTAAGCTCTGCTTCTAATTCTTTTACTTTTTTGATTTCACTGACTTCCATACCTCCATAGCGGGCTTTCCATTTGTAAAATGTTCCTTTGGACATCCCCAGTTCCCGACATATATCTCGGGTGGGTACTCCACTTTCGTGTTTCTTAATGGCTGCCACTATTTGGCTCTCTGTAAATTTCTTCTGTTGCATAATTGTTTGTTTAAAAGTTACTAAAATTAGTCTCCTTCTAAACTAACCAACTTTTGGGGAAGCCGACAGACCTATTAAAACCATACTATGAAAAACAAACCTGTCATTGCTGTAGTGCAAGATGACGCAGTATACCGACTAACTACTCAAAAACTTTTAGAATTAAGCGGATTATTCTCCAATGTTTTAGTATTTGAAAATGGTTCATCAGCTTTTCTTTATTTACAGCAATATAATAATGTAGAACAACTCCCTGATATTATTTTATTAGATATTCATATGCCCGTTATGGATGGATGGGCTTTCTTAGAGGAATATGAAAAGCTATCTATTATTCTTAGTAAGCCTAGTCATATTTTTATACACACTGTTTCTCTATATGAGAAAGATTTGCGCAAGGCAGAGCAATATAAATTCGTTGTAGGCTCTATACCTGCACCGCTTAGAATAACAGAGCTAGCCCAGCAGTTACAATTCAATATAATGGAGCGCAAATTAGAAGCTTGAGAAAGTAATTTACATACTAATAAACTAGTGAGATCCTTACTAATTTTCTCTTACATAGCATTTGTCCTGGTTAGATATTTTTATTATTAAGTTATAATTATATTACATCAATTTCTACTTAATTCATAGGTATGTGCTGCAAGAATAAGTTTTCTAAATCCTACCTCACCTAGTTTCTCATGTCTGGCATCATATGTTGCAGGATTATTATTATATGCGGACGTCTTCTTAAAAATTACAAACGATCCCCTAAAATACCTTCTTACAATTCTTGCCGTACCTTCATACTCTTCTTTATTCCAATGCTCTTTATTTATATAATTACCAGGACTAAGTTCTATAACTTCTTCACGTAGAAAATCCTTTGGAAGCTCATTAGCAACGCCACTGGGTTTTAATTCTTTAGTTTCAAGTCTGAAGTAATTCCAATCTAAATTAGCATCTATACTCTCAAAGACTAATTTTCTAGGTTTAACTATATAAGGGGTGCTTGCAAATAATTCTATTGCACCTTTTTCATAAGATATAGATACTTCTTCTAGATCAAGCCCTCCGCTATCAGGAAAAAACATATGATTTGAATTTTCAACGCTTGCAATTTTATCTAAAACAGTAACTATATCATGAATATCTGTCCACTCATAATGAAGAGGAATTGTGCTACCAAAAATATCATAATGAATTTTCTTCCAATCTTCTGCATTTTTAATTGCAAAATTTTCAAAGTTGATCATAGTTAGAGAATTTAAAAGTTTATTGAATAAATAACACTGCAATTTACATATTACACTATTATTTTTATTCTAATTGCTTAATCACTAAAAAATGTCGGAAAATGTCGCCATTTATTCCATTATATTTTATGTAATCTACTAATTTTGTAGTGTAATAATTTTTACGCTAAATAAGTATTGTTACTGTATTACTAACCTTAAAACACCTTACATGAAAAACACTAACCTTTCAAAGGATCGTGTAGATTGGCAAACCAATCATCAACTTATTTGTAATGCCTTCTATGAACTCCTTGCATTAAAACAAAAAGTTCCTTCTTATGCTGCGATAGCTGAACAATGTCAACTATCAGAAAAAACGGTAGAGCGCCACCTACAAGAATTAACCTTTGATGATTTTGCAGCACAGTTTAGACCAGCAAATGAACAGGTGCTTGTTAACTTATTCCAGCAAGCTAGCACTACTAAAGATAATCATCACATGATTCGCTTATGGTTTGAAGTCATCGAAAAGCTAGGTTCTAAAAAACAAGTTGATATTACCAGCAATGGACAAAAGTTAAAAGAAGGAAATCATTTTACGATCGATCCTTCTAACCTATCTACTCAAGCTTTACAAGAAATCCTTCAACAAGCCAGCCATGAAGAGTAAGTTACCTATGGTAAATGTAGAGAAACTAAAAGCAGAATTATGCAAACGTTCCTTCTACTATTTCGTACAAACATTTTGGGATATCATTATTGCAGAAAAACCTATTTGGAACTGGCATATAGAATACCTGTGTAATGAAGCTGAGCAAATTATAAAACGTATAGCTGCTAGACAAAACAAGTTATATGATGAAATCATTAATATTCCACCGGGCACTTCTAAATCTACCATCTTTACTATTATGCTGCCTGCTTGGGCTTGGGTTATAGATCCAACACTTCGTATACTCACCATTAGTTATTCGGATATGCTCGCTACAGAACATGCGGTAAAATCCAGAGATATTATTCGTTCTGATAAGTACAAAAATTACTTCCCCTATATAGAAGTTAAAAAAGATAAAGACAATAAAACCAATTATGAAAACACCACTAATGGTCAGCGTATGGCAGCGGGATTATCTGGAACCATTACGGGTATACATGCGCACCTGATATTGATTGACGATCCGCTTAATCCTAAACAAGCGGCTAGTGAAACAGAATGTACTACGGCTAATATGCTTATCGATAGCACGCTCTCTACTCGTAAAGTAGATAAGCAAGTAACCGTTACCCTACTGATTATGCAACGCCTATCAGCTAACGATCCTACCGCACACCTGTTGAGTAAACAAAAAAACATCAAACATATTTGTCTGCCTGCTGAAGTACTAGATGAGGTATTGCCTGTAGAGTTAAAAGATAAATACATAGATGGGTTACTAGATCCTTATCGTTTGAATAAAACTATTTTACAAGAACTACGTATAGATTTAGGATCTGCCGGCTACGCCGGGCAGGTTGCCCAACGACCTGCACAAAAAGGTGGAAATATTTGGCAGAAATGGTTTAAGGAAGTTCCTGATCATTTGTTTCCGCCAAAAAGTTCATTGATGTATTACGGAACAGACTGGGATTTAGCCTATACTAAAGATGATACCAATGCGGCTAGTGCATACATGAGTGCCGGTAAACTCAAACAAGATATTTATATCGATGATCTTGGATGGGATTGGTTAGAATTTCCAGCGTTGATTAATCTCATGAAAAATAAACCTTCTCCTCATTACATCGAAGCTAAAGCTTCGGGCAAATCCGCTAAACAAACCTTAGTAACACATGGCATACCTGCAATAGAAGTTAAAGTAGAAGGTGGTGATAAAATTGCTAGAGCTAATATGGCTACACCTGTTGCAGAAGCCGGTATGGTTTATATTCGACAATCATTAGCTGATAAACTTTATCATGATCCACGACAAGGAATATTGTTATTTCCTAATAGCAAATACAAAGATGTAGCTGACGTACTAGCACAATGTTTACAACGATTAACTAATAAATCTAGAAAGCTTATTATTTCTGATGTGGGGCTTTCCTCTTCCTTGCTAGATGAGTTATCTTTCTAAATTATAATGAAGTAAACCAGTACATTTTTATTGTATAACCACTTCACAATTTTAACCATAAATGATAATAAGGGAACTGCTGTAACCCTTATCAGTAAAGGATTCAAGTGGATTTATTGTGGATAAAAAATAGTCTGAAAAATTACTTTTTATTACCAGCAACATATACTTTTGTATAGTATTTTTTAAACAACCTTAAAAAACCTTATGGAACACCAACCATTCCTTACTGTAGATGCTACTCGCCATGCACTAGATATTTTACTAGACACACGAGTTAAGATTTTAGAATTGTTACAGCAAACGCCCTACACTAACCTGCAAGTCAGCGTGGACAATAACTTTAACCAACTTATTAATTTTTTTAGACATACCACAGGAGCGTCTGCCAGCACACCAGAGATTAACTCTACTACTTTCTTTGAGCCACTCAACAGTTTTATGGGAGAGCCTGTACTTGCGCCTGCTGCTATTGATATCACACTACTAACTCCTACTGTAGAAGACACTGAATTGCTCAAGCAAAAAGTATTGCAGCTAGAGGCTTCTATTGAAAATTTAGATAATGACGTAGTGATGAATAGTTATGCTTTACCCGAAGATGAATTAGTACTGAGAGGATTAGCTAAAAAGCTAGAAGTAACTGACTATGAAACTAGAGTCATAGATTATGATTTTATAAATGCTATTCGTACAGCTGTTGTAACTAGCAAAACATTAGAGCAAAAAGAGAATATGCTTAATAATGTTACAACAGATAAAGAAGATCCAATAAGTAAGAAAACAGCCTCTACTAAAAGTAAAAAGAAGGTAAGCGAATAAATACCATCTTTCTAATCAGTTATAAAAACATCAACCCTAAACCCTTTATGCAAGTCCGTATCAATGATAAGCTTATCCATTTTCCTACTTCCCTCTCTGAAATTACACTAGGAGATCGTATTCGGTTTTACAATGAGTATGGTAAAGAACTAGATGAAGAAGTAAATCGCATTAATGCTATGGAAGAAGGACCTTTAAAAGATCTAGAGTGGTCACACTTTCATATAGATATAGCGTGTAAAACCTTTTCTTTTTTTAGTAGTATTGATTTAACTGTAGTCAGAGAAGCTGAATCGCTTGCTGTTATTTTACAGATATATAATATTATAAAAGCTTGCCTTTTAGAAGAACCTGAACTAGAAGAGCAAACAAACTTTAATTGGCAAGGCGAAGTTTGGGAAATTGCACCTCCTACACTTGGACCAGATAGCAAAATAGCTTATGGAGAATTTATCGATAGCAAGCAAATCTTACAGGACATGTATGAACTAGGTGCTGGTAAATGGGATAGCTTACTTAGGTTATGCGCTATCTATCTACGTAAAAAAGGAGAAGCTTATGATAAAACTTTTGCACTGGATAATAGCGCAAGGTTGGAGCTTATGAAAACCCTTCCTATGGATATAGCACTGCGAGTAGGTTTTTTTTTGAAAAACTCAATGCATATATACTGGAACACTTTAGCTTATTCAAAAATAGCAGGACCAAAAGTGGAAAACACACCAAGGAACACTTCCAAAAGTGGGGATGGATTAACTTCCTTAAAGGCATCGCTAAAACAAAAGTCTTTGATCTCCCGACAGGCCAGAAGAACTCTATTGAAAACGCAAGGGAGGCACTACTCTTTGATGTACTGATGTATGCTAGTGAAGAAAAAGATTACAATGAAGCCCAGTGGTTAGATCATGAAGCGACTATAGCAAAATATAGATGATAATAACTTTTAGTTTAAGCTGCCTATCGGCAGGCCGAGCTAACGCTTATGTAGGAAATATAAAAATCAGTATACATAAAAAAGAAGAACACTATTAAATAAAACACACCTCTCTTCGAGAGGGCCGCTTATGCTTAACTATTTATTTCTACAAGAATTATTTAAAAATATTTTAGCACACTCTAAAACTATTCGAGGTCGCTTTATTGTTGCTCCACGTTATGGAGGAGAAATCAATACCGATAATTTAGAACAAATTATTCAGGAATTAGCTACCGATAAAATTATTAAAGAATATCCACTCTGTTTATTACTACCTCCAAAAACAGATATCGAATATATCAGAGAAGGTAGCTGGGAGAATTATCAAATCATACTCTTTTTTCTAACACCTACTTATTATAGTTCAGCTACTAAAGTTCATAACACTAAATGGCCCAATAAAAGTACAGGTGCTTCTAGGCATAGTATTATTATGGATTGGTATGATATGAAAAGAGCAGCGCTGGATTTCTTAAGGGTGCTAGATAGCTTAAGTCTAGTTGCAACAGAACAACCATTATATCGGATAGTAAAAGGACCTGTCTATATGGATCCAGTTTCCTTGCAAGGTGTAGACCGGGTAAGTGGAGTGCGATTACAATTTAACATGCAGATATGGACAGGCTGTGAGTTAGAAGATTATGAAGAAATAGATATTGCAAAAATCATTATCCCTAAGGATGTAAAACATCCTCTACATGAACTATAAAAACGTATGCAAATAATTGATATTATACGGCAAATACCAAAAGATATCGTTAACCATATCATAGAGCGTAATGTTATTGCTAATGCAGCTAATGTAATGGATAATGTATATCTACAATATTTATATCAGCTATGGAAAACGTATTTTGATAGCAGTAGTTCCTCTAGCTTAGAATGTGGGTATTGTAGAGAAGAAGTTATTAGCAACTTTAGAGCTATGCAAGACATGTTTGTTCAAGTATATAGTGAGCGAAAAATATTAGAACAATTATGAATTAAGTATTTAAAAAATATTCACTATTAATTATGCAAAACACCCAAGCCATACTTAAAAAATCAAATGAGCTTATTGTACTAACCCTTAAAAAAGTACTGCGTGATCAGGGACATTATTTAAGTGGTGCATTAGAGCGCTCCCTTACAGCAACTATTACTAAAGATACCTTATTAGGAGTAGGTGCCTATTATCTCTGGATACTAGAAAAAGGAGTAGCTCCTGGTAAAATGATTAGCGGCGCTAAAGCAGTTAAAGCCCTAACCGATTATGTACAAAAACGTATGGGTTATGATAGTAAGAAAGCTAAGCGTGTAGCCTTTGCTATTTTAAAAAAGCAATATAAAGAAGGGATGCCTACTTCAAATGCTTACCGATACTCTAGTACAGGACAGCGAAGATTTGCCCTTACACAAACCTTTAGAATATTAACCAAAGCGCTAGATGATCAAATCTTTAGTGGTATAGACGAGTTAATAGATAGTGAATTTAACAAACAAAAAACATAAACTCTATAATGGCGGTTTATGATATTCTAATAGAACCTAGCCCCACTTTAGCAGGTTCCCTTCAAGCTGCTTATAGGCCCATTTATTTTAAGGTAAGCGCACAGTGGAGTGGTTTCTTATCGCCTACAACCTTTATTCCCCCTGTAGTGTATTGTGATATTTATTTTGATGAAATCTTTTATAAAACGTTAAGTAAAACACAATATATCAACCAGCCAGATTATGGAGCAATGGTAAGACCGGAATACGAATTTGATGTTTCAGATGCCTGTCAGGAATATCTGCGTTCTAGAATACCTCCTAATGGTTATACCTCTAGCTTACCTATGATAGGTGCTTTTACAGAATGTTATTGTAAGTTTCGAGCAAGTAGTATAAATGCTTATGGTTTTATAAATCCTGATTCACCTATACCCGTGCAAGGTACAGGGAATAAGCTGCCTCAATCTGGATCAGGATTATTATCATTTCCTTTTTATGTCGTAAATGCCAGTTTGCAACATGAACATAATCAAGATTTAGCTACGCACTTAAATTATGTGAAAAAAAATTTAGTTTATGATACATACTCTTATCCGCTTACACATAGAAGTTCTAATTATAGAATATGTAAAATGGATAGCGACTATTTTCCTATTGCTCACACCTATGTTAATGCTCCTGCTAAACTATGTATATACTATAGAAAGAAAGGGGAAAGCAGTTTTACAAAGCTCTGTAAAGAAACACCATGTGCTGAACCAAAAAATATAAAGATTACAGCTAAACGCAATCCTGATCTCACTACACAAACCATTACATTTAGTTGGGATCCTTTACCTATAGAAGTTACAGAAGTGCGTATTGCATACAGACCACAGGGAACTATGGGCACTTGGGATGTCAATATTGGAAACTCTGTAGGACCTCGTTCTATTATTATACCACTAGGTTTATATGAGATTATGCTCAGTACTGTGGGTAGTTGTGGTAGTTTTTATAGCACCCCTATACCTAATATTGGATTAGGAGGCTTACCTCTCCTAATACTACTCAATAGTGAGGTTATATACATTGGCTTATTTACTCGTATTAGAAGAGAAACTTTTCAAGTAGGCAAGTATGTAAGTCTGAATAACCGCTTTCAGTTAATTGTATATGGAATTATAGCAGAGGTGAAAGCAGTGGCTGGTGATACACCA